>Ga0207708_10003743_pt1 | contig 11213 bp, 8 predicted proteins | sample KBSK5101metaG_FD_184340 | JGI IMG/M metagenome (GOLD analysis project Ga0207708, IMG submission 184340) | Corn, switchgrass and miscanthus rhizosphere microbial communities from Kellogg Biological Station, Michigan, USA - KBS K5-10-1 metaG... | ecosystem: Host-associated > Plants > Roots >...
CTGGCCGGGAAAGCGGCATGTCGTGACGAGCCATGCCGTGGACACGCCGCCGAACACGACCATCACGCTGACCCCGGCAAGCAGCCACAACGTATTCGCGACGTATTCGGGCAGCACCGTTGCCGCGAGGTGCGCCCAGGTCCCCTGCCCCGGCGCCAGCACGTTCGCCAGCACGACGACGACGGGCACGGCCAGCAGAATCGCGATCAGCGTCGTCAATACCGGCAGCGCGCCGGCGTAGCGCCAGCGCTGACCAAGGCGTGCCGGTCGCGCCGCCGGAACTCCGATCGCCGCGCTCATGTGCGCTTATTCATTTTGATATTGCCGACCTCGCCATGGCGGTGCGCAGTGTAGCAAAGCCGTCTCCTGCGGGCAAAGAACGCGCGCCGTCGCTACGTCGTTATAATGCCCGCACATGAACAACGACAGCCGTGAATCCGCGCCGCCGCGCGATGCCGTAATTGCGCTCGACGGCGTGACGCAGGCATACGGGAAGACCGCGGTGCTGAACGGCATTTCGTTTGCGTTGCAGCGCGGCGACATCGGCTGCCTGCTCGGCGCGAGCGGCTGCGGAAAAACCACGGTGCTCCGCTGCATCGCCGGCTTCGAGCCGGTTGCGGGCGGCGAGATCCGCCTCAACGGCAGGCTGGTCAGCGGCCGCAATTACAGCGTGCCGACCGAGCAGCGCCGCGTCGGCATGGTGTTCCAGGATTACGCGCTATTCCCTCATCTGGACGTCGCCGCCAATATCGCGTTCGGCCTGCATGATGCAGACACTGGACATCGCGCGCGCCGCGTCGCCGAGCTGCTCGAGACCGTCGGACTCGCCGGCGCCGGCAAAAAATTCCCGCACGAACTGTCCGGCGGACAGCAGCAACGCGTCGCGCTCGCACGCGCGCTCGCGCCGCAGCCGGAACTGCTGCTGTTGGACGAGCCGTTCTCCAATCTCGATGTGGAAATGCGCGAACGCCTGAGCGTGGAGGTACGCGGCATTCTGAAGCATCAGCATGCCACCGCCATACTCGTCACCCACGACCAGCATGAAGCGTTCAACATCGCCGACATGATCGGCATCATGGCCGGCGGCAAACTCGAGCAGTGGGATGCGCCCTACGATCTCTATCACGAGCCTGCCACCCGGCTCGTCGCGGATTTTGTCGGCCAGGGAACGCTGCTGCCCGGCACCGTGGTCAGCGACCAGCTCGTGCAGCTCGAACTGGGCACGTTCCAGGCGAAGATTCCGGCTGAATGGCCGCGCGGCGCCGCCGTCGACGTGCTGCTGCGCCCTGATGACATATTGCACGACGATGCCGGCACGCTGCGGGCGGAAGTGCTGCACAAAGCATTTCGCGGCGCGGAGTTCCTCTATACCCTGCAGCTCCCTGCGGGGGGCCGCGTGCTGTCGCTGGTGCCGAGCCATCACAATCACGCGATCGGCGAGAAAATCGGCATCCGCCTCGAAATCGATCACCTCGTGGCGTTTCGCCGCTGATAGCCTGCTATTCCGCGCGCTGCGCCGTCCGCAATCCGCGCAATTCCTGCGCGAGCTCGTAGACCGCCAGCGCGTAATTCACGCTGCGGTTGTAGCGCGTGATCACGTAAAAATTGTTGAAGCCTATCCAGTGGCGCGTGCCGGCGTCGGTTTCGGCCGCGAACACCGCCGCCTTCATGTCGTCGGCGACGATATAAGCGGGCGAGCCGCCGGCGCGCTTGATCGCCGCCACCGTCGTCTGCGGATTGATGCCGCGCTCGACCAGCGCCTTGAACTCGTCGCTGATCGGGTCGGCCGACTGCTCGATCTGCGCCAATACCGGCTCGCCCGGCAGCCACCCGTGACTCTTGTAGTAATTCGCGATGCTGCCGATGGCGTCCGCGTGGTTCCATAAATCCCGCTTGCCGTCGCCGTCGAAATCGACCGCGTAGCGGCGGTAACTGCTCGGCAGAAACTGCGGCACTCCGAGCGCGCCCGCATACGAGCCCTTGATTTGCAGCGGGTCGGTATTGAGCTCGCGCGTGAGCAGCAGAAATTCGGTGAGTTCGCTGCGAAAGCGTTCGGCGCGCGGCGGATAGTTGAAAGCCAGCGTATAGAGCGCATTGAAGACGTTGCTCGTGCCGATCACGCGGCCGTAAAACGACTCGACGCCCACCGTCGCCACCAGCAATTCCTCGGGAACGCCCGTTTCCGCGGCGGCCTGCGCAAGCACTGCGGCATTGCGCTGCCAATAGGCAAGGCCGCCATTGATGCGCGCGGGATTCACGTGGCTCGCGCGGAACACATGCCATGGCTGCGCGGTCGTCGGGCTCGCGATCGCTTTCAATATGCCCTGCTGCACGCGCGCCTGGCCGAACCAGCGTTCGAGCTTGCGCCGGTCGAAATTATGCTCGACGGAGAACTGTTCGATGAAAACCGCGACGTCCGAATCAGGCGCGATGGAAGCGGCGTGCAGGTGGCCGGATTGCGCGAGCAAAGATGCGCACAATGCCAGTCCTGCCAGCGCGAGGCGCGCGATTGACGCGACGGTCACAGCGCGTTCAGCGAATCGACGACTTTGCGGTCGAAGACCAATCCTTCGACCCGCCGGCGCTCGCGTTCTCGAAACGAGCGCTCCGACGGAACGCGGATTTCGTCCACGCCGGGACGCCGCGGCGTCGCCTTGATCTTGTCGACGAGTTCCGCCATGTGATCGGGAAATTCGCCGCCGGGCAGCGTCAGCTTGGGATCGATGACGAGGAGCAGAAAACCGTAGTCCTTGACTTTGCTCTGCGCGAGGCCAGCGCCGGCGAGTAGTCCAAGTGCCTGTACTGCAAACGACAAGCCGTAACCCTTGTGGCCACCAAACGGTACCCAGCCGCCGCGCAATGCCGCATTGGGGTCGCGCGTCGGGTTGCCGTGTTCGTCGAACGCAATGCCTTCGGGCAGTTCCTGGCCGATGTGCGCGAACAATTGCACTTCTCCGACCATGATGGATGCAGTTCCGATGTCATAAATGACCGGCCCCTTCGACGACGGGAAACCGATGCACAGCGGATTGGTGCCGAATATCGGCTTGATGCCTCCGACCGGCAGAACATGCGGCCGCGTGCTTGCCGCATGAATGCCGACGAACCCCGCCTTCGCGATCATTTCCATGAAATAGGCGCTGCGGCCGCTGTAATAGCTGTCGTACACGCCGACCATCGCAAAGCCGCGGTCACGCGCTTTATTGATTGCGACCTCGGTCGCCTTGTACACCGACACATAGCCGAGATTGTTGCCGCCGTCGATCAGCGCCGACAGCGGCGTCTCATGCACGACTTTGATCGGCCGGCGCTCGTTCTGCGTCTTGTTGTTGCCGGCAATCGCCAGAATGCGCGGCAGACTCGCAAACCGGTAACCGCACAGCGCGTTGTCAACCAGCTGGTCCGCGATGATTCCGGCGTCTTCGTCCGTAAAGCCGACGCGCTTCAGTGCGCTGACGGCAAGCTCGCCGGCAGCCTCAGGCGTCATTCGGATGGTGTCGGGCGTATCGGCGTCGAGCAAGGCGCCCTGTTGCGTGGTAGCCGCGGTCATGCGGAACTTCCTCTAGTGATAGCTAAGAGAGCCGATTATAAGCGGATGTCTGCCGGCAGAAAGCGTTGTGCGTGCGATGCCTTATAATCCGGCCACCGATCGCGAGAAAATTTCGACGTGCAAATAACATTTACGCTCAACGGCGAACCGGTCACAACGCACTTTACGAGCGGCGACCGCCTGCTCGTCGACGTCTTGCGCGAAGACCTGCAATTGACCGGCACCAAGCACGGCTGCGGCATCGGCGCCTGCGGCACCTGCACCGTGATCGTCGACGGCCTGCCCGTCGCTTCGTGCCTGCAGCTCGCCGCGCTCGTCGACGGCGCGGACGTGCGCACAGTCGAAGGCTTGGCCGGCGCCGCGTCGCTGCACGTCGTCCAGCAGGCGTTTATCAACGCGGCGGCAATGCAGTGCGGCATCTGCACGCCGGGCCACGTGATGGCGGCGTGCGCGCTGCTCGCAAAAACCCCTACACCCACGGACGCCGAGATCCGCACCAGCGTCGAAAGCGTCTATTGCCGCTGCACCGGCTACGTGCGCATCGAAGCTGCCTACCGCGAAGCGGTCGCGCTCGCGAAGAAGGCGTGCCCATGAACCAGCGTGACCCGAACCTGCGCCCTGCGGGTAGTTTGCTGGTCGTCGGCAAGAGCGTGCCGCGCACCGACGCGATTCCCAAGGTGACGGGCGCGGCGCAATACGTCGCAGACCTGCACATGCCGGGCATGCTCCACGCGGCAGTGCTGCGCAGCCCGCATCCCCACGCCCGCATAGTCGGCATCGACATGACGGCCGCAGCGGCTCTGCCGGGCGTCAAGGCGGTCATTACCGGCGCCGACACGGCGCGCAAGAAATGGGGCTGCTTCAGGCCCGACCTCTACCCGCTCGCGCTCGACAAGGTGCGTTACGTCGGCGACGAAGTCGCTGCCGTAGCGGCGCGCGACCCGCAAACCGCGCGCGCGGCGATCGACCTGATCAAGGTCGAATACGAGGTGCTGCCCGCGGTGCTGTCGCTTGACTCGGCGCTCGCGCCCGGCGCGCCGCGCGTGCACGACGATGCGGAAGGCAACGTCGCGCATCACTTCGCGTTCGAGCGCGGCGACGTCGATGCCGGCTTCAAGGCGAGCGACGTGATCGTCGAAGGCACTTGGCAAAGCGGCCGCCAGTGGCACACGTCGCTGGAAACCATCGGCTGCGTCGCGCAATGGACCGGCGACCGCGTGTCGCTCTGGTGCAATACGCAGACGCCTTATCTCGCGCGCGGGCGCTACGCGATCGCGCTCGGATTGCCGGAAAGCAAGGTGCGCGTCGTGCAAACCGAAGTCGGCGGCGGTTTCGGCGGCAAGTCGGGCGACGACAATGCGTCCGTAATCTGCGCGCTGCTCGCGAAGAAATCCGGCAAGCCGGTCAAGCTCATCCATACGCGCGAAGAAGAATTCCTCGCGAGCCACCCGCGCATGCCGATGCGCTACTGGGTGCGACTGGGTTTTTCGCGCGACGGCCGTATCAAAGCCAAAGAAATCAAGATGCTCGCCGACAACGGCGCCTACACGGGCAAGTCGCAAGCCATACTCGGCGCCGCCACGGTGCGCCACGACGCGCTCTACAAGTATCCCTGCGCGCGCGCCGATTCGACGCTCGTCTATACGAACCTGGTGCCAACAGGCGCGTTTCGCGGTTTCGGCAATCCTTCCGCCGATTGGGCCGTCGAGCAATGCTGGGACCTGGCCGCCGAGAAGCTCGGGATGGACGTCGTCGAGCTTCTGCGGCTCAACGCGGTCGAGCCCGGCGATGTGTCGCCGCACAATCACAAGATCACGAGCTGCGAACTGAAGCAGTGCATCGACAAATCCGCACACATGATCGGCTGGAAAAAGAAACGCGCAAATCGCACGCCCGATCGCGGGCTTGGCATCGGCTGCAGCGTGCACGTGAACGGCCGCCGCAGCTTCGGCGACTGGGATGGCAGTTCGGCGATCGTGCGCATCAACGACGACGGCCGCGCGACCATCATCACCGGCGAAGGCGAAATCGGCCAAGGCACGCTAACGGTGCTGCGGCAGATCGCGGCCGAAGAGCTCGGGTTGCCGTACGACGACGTCGATATCACGCGCCCCGACACCGATGTTCAACCCTATGCGCTCGGTGCGCTTGCGAGCCGAGTCACCTATGTCGCCGGCAATGCGGTCAAGCTGGCCGCCGCGGCCGCGTTAAAACAATTGCTCGACGCCGCATCCGCGCAATTTAAATTGCCACCGGAAGAGCTGACTGTGCTCAATGGTGAAATCGGTCCGCGGCGCGGACGTGAAACCGATTTCAAGCCGGTCGCCGCCGTCGTGCGCGCGCATATCTATCAACCGAACGGCCAGCCGATCATCGGCGTGGGCAATTTCGACAATCCTTCCGAGTTTCCCGATCACAGCCGCTACGGCAACGAGTCGGGTGCGTACAACTTCGCCGCGCAGGCCGCCGAAGTCGAAGTCGATCGCGGCACCGGCAAAGTCACGGTGCTCGAAATCGCCTGCGCGGTCGATTGCGGCACTGTCATCCACCCCGCAGCCGCCGAAGGGCAGGTCACCGGCGCCGTCACTCAGGGTCTCGGGCTCGCGGTCACCGAATACTTCGACTGGCACAACGGCGTGCCGACCGACCCGAATCTTAAGGACTATCCGCTGCCGTCGGCGGCCATGATGCCGAAGATACACGTCGCGTTCGCCGACTCCTATGAGCCGTCGGGCCCGTACGGCGCGAAAGGCCTCGGCGAAATCGGGCTCGATGCGGTGCCGGCCGCGATTGCCAACGCGATCGCCGACGCCGTGGGTGTGCGCATTACCGAGATGCCGATCACTTCGGAAAAAATCTATCGCGCGCTGCACCCCGAATTGTTCACGGATGAACCGGCCTCTCCGGCACCGGCGCCCAAAGGCTCGGTGTGGACGCGTTTGATGGCGGGCAAGCCATCGGGTGCCCGTCCGCCGGCGGCCGACTTCATATTCGCGCAGAGCGTCGATGAAATCGTCGCTGCGCTGGCGCAAGGCGACGCCGCGATCGTGTCGGGCGGCATGTCGCACGCGATCCGGCGCGAGCGCACAGGATTTGCGCAGGCGAAGCGGCTGATCGCGGTCGCGCGGGTGCCCGAGCTCAGGGAATTGTCGCTCGACGCGCGCGGCGTATTGAAAGCGAATGCCGCCGTGCCGCTGCAGGCGCTGTACGACGACATGCGTATCCGCAAGGGTTGGCAGGCGATCGATGAGTCCCTCGAAGCGGTCGGCATCGTGCGCCTGCGCCGCATGATTACCATCGGCGGCAGCATAGGGCCGCTGATCGGTGGCTTCGACCTGCCCGTCGCACTGCTCGCGTTGGATTGTCGCGTAATAGTTGCCGGCCCGGGTGGCCGGCGCATCGCGACGCTGCCCGATCTTTTTGAGAAACGCCTCGCGAAGGACGAAATGGTGGTGGGCATCGAAGTCGATCCGCTGGCGCCGCGCAGCGGCTCGTCGTTCTTCAAATACATGGCGCGCAACGTGCTCGAAATACCAACCGTCAACACCGCCGCCGCGGTTACGGTCGATGCTACGGGGAAATGCACGCATGCGCGCGCCGTCGTCGGTTCGGTGAGCTGGAAACCAATCGTCCTCGAGCCGCGCGAATTGATCGGCCAGCCATTGGACGAAGGATTAGTGCGCCGCTCTGTCCAAGGTGTCCGCGCGCTGGCGCAGCCGCTGGCCGACGTGCGTGGCTCGGTTGCGTACAAGCGCGAAATGGCGGTCGAGTTCGCGGCGCGCGCACTGTTGACCGCGTGGCGGCGAGCCATCCAGTAAAAGAGAAAACGGAGAGACTGCATGCCCGGCGGCACTGACGGAAAGTTTACGACCAGCGATGGCTGCGACATCGCTTATACGCTGCGCTCTCACGCCAATTCATACGCGCCGCGGGTAGCGCTGATCCATTCGCTCGCGCTCGATCGCAGCATCTGGAACGGCGTGATATCCGAGCTCTCGCTGTACGCCGCCATCCTCGCTTACGACTGCCGTGGCCACGGCCAGAGCTCAGTAGTCGACATGCCTTATACCGCCGAACTGTTTGCGGACGACCTCGCGCAACTGATGGACCACGTCGGCTGGCAGGCGGCAGCCGTCGCCGGCTGCTCGATGGGCGGCTGCGTCGCGCAGGCATTCGCGGCGAAATATCCGCAGCGCGCCCGCAGCGCATGCCTGATCGACACGACCGCGTGGTACGGCGCCGACGCGCCGGCGAAATGGCGCGAGCGCGCGGCGACCGCAAAAGCCAAAGGCATGGGCGCCCTGATCGACTTCCAGCTCACGCGCTGGTTCACAGCCGCGTATTGCGCTGCGAATACAAAAACCACCGGCGCGCTCACTAAAGTATTTCTCGCGAACGACGTGCGCTGCTACGAACGCACCTGCGAAATGCTCGGCACGGAAGACCTGCGCCCGCTGCTTGCGTCGATCAAGGCGCCGACGGTGGTGGTCGTCGGTGCGGAAGACTACGCCACGCCCGTCAGCATGGCCGAGGCGCTGCACAAGGCCATTCCCCAGTCGACTTTGGCGATCTTGCAGGGCCGCCACATCACGCCGGTGGAATGCCCGCAGGACATCGCGCGCGAGCTGAAAAAGCTGCTGAAGGTCTAGGCGATGATGACCGCTGCCGGCTTCACCGGGCGTTGTGCGCTGATCATGGCCGCCGTTGCCAATGCCGGCGCTGCATCAGCGCAGCATTATCCCGCCGGCCCCGTGCGCGTCGTGGTGCCCTTCCCTGCCGGCGGCGGTGTCGACAGCGCCGGCCGCCTCTTGACCGCCAGACTCACCGAAAACTTCGGCAAGTCGTTCGTTATCGAAAATCGCGGCGGGGCCAACGGCAACATCGGGACCGAAGCGGTTGGCAAATCGCCGAAAGACGGTTACACGCTGCTCTTCACCGGCGCGGGATTCGTCACCAATCCGAGCCTCTATGCAAAGGTCCCGTACGACGCAGTCAGGGATTTCGAGCCGATCAGCCTGATGGCGCTCGGCCCCAACGTGCTGGTCGTGCATCCTTCGCTGCCGGTCAAATCCGTGAAGGACCTGATCGCGCTCGCGAAAGCGCAACCTGGCGCCGTCGGCTTTGCAGGATCCGGCAGCGGCAGCACGCCGCATCTCGCGGGCGAGCTTTTCAACACGCTGGCCGGCGTGCGCATGGTGCACATTCCGTATCGCGGGTCGGGCCCGGCGATGATAGGGCTCTTGAGCGGCGAAACGCCGGTCATGTTTCTGCCCGCGATCAACGCCGGCCCCCACGTAAAATCCGGACGCTTGCGCGCCATCGCGGTGACGAGCACCTCCCGCCTCGCTTCGATGGCCGAATTGCCGACCGTTGCGGAGTCCGGGCTCAAAGGTTACGAGTCGAGCCAGTGGTACGGTGTGCTTGCGCCCGCGGGAACTCCCGAAGATGTCCTGAACCTCCTGAATTCACATGTCGTGAAGATCGTACAAAGCGCGGACATGAAACAGCGGCTGATCGACGACGGCATCGTGCCGGTCGGCAACTCGCGCCAGCAATTCGCGGCATACGTCAAGGCGGAGCTCGTCAAATGGGCGGACGTCGTCAAGCGGTCAGGCGCGCGCATCGAATGACGCGCGCTGCGCTGTTCGCCGCGCTCGCATTCGCCACGTCGCACAGTGTGGTTGCGCAGAACTATCCCGCGCGCCCGCTGCGCATCATCGTGCCGCAGAGCGCCGGCGGCTCGACCGATCTCGTCGCACGGCCGCTCGCGCGCAAGCTCGCCGACGCGCTGGGCCAGTCCGTCGTCGTCGACAACCGGCCCGGCGCCGGCAGCGTGATCGGCACCGATCTCGTCGCCAAGGCGGCGCCCGACGGCTACACGCTGCTCGCGGTCGCCGCGTCGGTGACCATGAGCCCGAGTCTCTACAAGCTTCCGTTCGACCCGGTACGCGATCTCGCCGGGATCAGCCAGCTCACGTCATTGCCGAACATCCTGGTGGCGCACCCTTCGCTGCCGGTCAACTCGGTCGCGGAGTTCATCGCTTACGCGAAAGCGCGGCCCGATCAGCTGAATTTCGGCTCGAGTGGCATCGCAACCGGCACGCACCTCTCGATGGAACTTCTGATGTACATGACCGGCATCCGGCTCACGCACGTGCCATACAAGGGCGGTTCGCTCAACGTGAATGCATTGATCGCGGGCGAAACGCAAGTCAATTTCTCCACGATCTCGACCGCTTTGCCGCATGTCAAAACCGGCCGCCTGCGCGCGCTGGCGGTATCCACTGCCAAGCGCTCGACTGCCGCGCCGGACGTGCCGACTCTCGCGGAAAGCGGCGTTAGAAATTACGATTATTCGTCGTGGATAGGGCTGCTCGCACCGGCGAGAACACCGGCAGCCGTGATTTCGCGGCTCAACGCGGAGGCGGTAAAAGCGATTCACTCGCCCGACATGAAATCGATCCTCGCAGTCGAAGCGTCGGAAGCGGTCGGCACTACGCCGGCGGAATTCGACTCAATCGTGAAGATCGAAGTCGCGCGCTGGATGAAGGTGGTGAAGGCGGCGGGGATTAAAGGAGAGTGAAGTTTACGAATGAGGATTCAGGATTGAAAAGGATTAACCCTCGATCCTCTATCCTCACTCCTACTCCTCTGGCCTGAATTTCGTTTCCGGCTTGAGTCCCTTGCGCTGCAGCTTCTCGGAAACACGCCCGTTCTCAAGATAATCCCCCGCCACCGCGCGCTTAGCCGCTGCTTCCCATTGCGGCAGCCAGTCACCCTGCGGCTCGCCGAACCACGGCGATTGCGGGCGCAGCTTCGGCAGGCCCAGTTCCTCCCACAACTTGCGTGCGCGCTCCATGTATTCCCGGCGCGGCAGCGCGAGCGGCGGCAACTCCTCTTTCATCGTCGCATCCATCAGCAGCGTCGCGTCCTCGCGCTCGGCTTCGTGCTCGCGCTCGGGACCGTGCCCGGGGCTGCGGTACGGCAACACCTGCAAGTCGGCCTCCGGGTTCATGCGGAATGCAATCGCCCAGAATAGGGCGTCAGAATTGTCGGGGTCGATATCCTCGTCGACCGCGATGCAAATCTTACCGCAATCCGCGCGCAAAGAAGTCGCGCCGTAGAGCGCGCGCCAGACTTCGGTGCGCGGCATGCCTTTGTCGACCGTGATGATGCAGATGCGCCGCAACGCTGTCATGCGCTCGTGCAGAGTCACGCGCTTGACGCCGCGGATGCCCAGCGTGTTGCGCAGGTGCGACAGAAACATCGGCTCGTAGGCAACGCGCTTCATCGCGCTCGATTCGCTCGGCGTGACCTGGCTCAGGTACGAAGCGACGATCGCGCTCTTCCGATGCGTGATCGCCGTCACCCGCATCGGTATGTTGAACTCCTCGAGCGCGACGTGGCCGTGCGATTCGCCGAACGGCCCTTCGGGCTCGACGTTCTCGGTGTCGAGCCAGCCCTCAATCACGATCTCGGCTTCCGCGGGCACCATCAAATCGACGGTGCGCGCGCGAACGATGTTGATTGGTGCGCCCGCCAGGGCGCCCGCGACACCGATTTCGTCGACATCAATCGGCAGTTTCTGCGGCGCCACGAAAGCCACGCACGGCGGGCCGCCGAGCACGATCGCGCACGGCATCGTCTTATCGCCGCGCTGCTG
>Ga0207708_10003744_pt1 | contig 11210 bp, 6 predicted proteins | sample KBSK5101metaG_FD_184340 | JGI IMG/M metagenome (GOLD analysis project Ga0207708, IMG submission 184340) | Corn, switchgrass and miscanthus rhizosphere microbial communities from Kellogg Biological Station, Michigan, USA - KBS K5-10-1 metaG... | ecosystem: Host-associated > Plants > Roots >...
TATACCGAACCCGAAGCGGATTGCCTCGGCCGTAGAAGTTCGCCAGCGCGACGGCGTCCGTGACAGGCTGGCTCGGGCCGCGGATGGCATTGTTCGGCAACGCCTTGATCATCAGGTTGCATGATCGCAGGTCTGGGTTGTCGTCGAGATGGTAATTGTGAACACGTGACATCAGCCTCTGGACGTAGTAGCCGCTCTGGGCGCAGCGGTTGTTGACATCGTCGCTCGTCGAAGCCATGCCGCAGAAGTAGAGGCCGGACTGGTACTGCGTGGCGGGGAAGGGCCGGTCACGGAGCTGGTGCCAGACGAAGAGGGTCACGCCGGAGCGCCACGCCTGGTAGAGAGCCTCCGAGACCCAACGCGCGTGCCGCTTCATCGGAACCGCGTCGGGATCGGGCGCGTCTGTGTCCCAGCTGAACTCCGACACCCAGAGAGGGAGCGACCTCTTGTGCGGGAGGACGTTTCCGGAGCGGGCGGCCGCTTTCAGCACGCGGTGCATCCTCGGAAGGTCTCCCAAGGAGACGCCGTCGGGGTCACCCTGCTTCGTGAAGGGACCGCCGTTCGTGTACGGGTGATGCGACCATGCATCGACGTGAACGGGGCACGAGGCAGTCCGCTTCAGGCGGTGGTTGAGACAGAAGACGTCGCGGATGAACTGGAGCGGCGGGATCTTGTACCGCCTGGCGAGGCCCCCGGCCGCCACGTGCGCGTTCGCATCCACCGAGTGGACGCCGAGCCAGAACTGGTCGAGAAGGTGGCGGTAGAGCCCCGGCGAGTAGCGATGCCTGTGCCGGATCTGCGGGCTGAGGAAGTGGTCGAGGTTGGGCTCGTTCCAGGCTTCCCAGTTGTGGACGTTCCGGTAGCGGAGCGCGAGCTGCTTGGCGAAGGCGCCGAACGCGACGGGATCGGGATCCCTCGTTCCGGCCTCCCCCTTCGTCGAACGCTCGGCCCAGCCGGGAGCGCGCCACACGGTGACGAGCGGCGTCAGTCCGGCCGCGATCGCCTCGTTGATCTGCTTGTCGGGCTCGGTCCAGTTGTAGCTCGTGCGCGAAGGCTGCACGCTGTCCCAGTAGAGGACGATGCGAACGTAGTCCGCGCCGGCGCCCTTGATCCGCTTGTACGCGCCGCGGAGGTCGGTGAGCGATGCGTCCGGTTGCTCGATCGCCGTGTCCAGCGGATGGGTGGCTGCGGAGGCCGAGCCAGCGCCGACCAGGGCGAAAAGGGCGCAACAAAGAGCGACGGCTATTCGCGTTTGTTTACAAATCCGCAATGTTTCGTCCGGAGAAGAGAGGCCAAGGGATCCCGCTGGTCTGCTCCGGAGGGGGTTTGCCAGCCTAGAGGATCCCGCTGACCAAGTACCAAGGTTCCCCCGAACCCAAACGAGACGTTTACATGCCCTCCGGACGACATTTCGCCGCGTATCTCTGGGCCCCCGTGCTGGCAGCCGGGGTTTTCTGGCTTGCCTACGACGAGGGTACGTATGGCCTTACGAGCCGGAACTCGGTCGCCGTGGTCGTCCTGTGGGCGATCGTCCTCGCTTCGGCGGCGCGGTTCTGGCCGGCGAGCAGGATTCCGCGCTCGGCGCTCGTCTCCGGCTCGCTGCTCGGAGCCTTCGCCCTGTGGACCGGCCTTTCAGCGCTCTGGGCGGCAAGCCCCGAGAAGGCGTTCAACGAGTTCGACCGCGTCTTCCTCTTCCTCGCGGTCTTTACCCTCGCCGTCGTCGCCGCGCCGAGGGGAAGCGCGCGCCGCTGGCTCGCCGGCCTTGCGCTCGGCCTGACCGCAGTGGCGGTCATCGCACTCGTGAGCCGGCTCTTCCCGCACTCCTTCGGCGACACGACTCAGCTCGCACAGGTCTTTCCGACCGCGAGCAAGCGCCTCAGCTTCCCGGTCGACTACTGGAACGGGCTCGCCACACTCGTCGCGTTCGCGATCCCGTGCCTCCTCTACTTCGCGGCCGAGTCGCGCGCGGTCGTGCGCGGACTCGCGGTCGCGCCCCTCCCGGCGCTCACGGCGACGCTCTACCTGACGTCGTCGCGAGGCGGATGGGTCGCGGCGGCGATCGCGATCGTCGTCCTCATGGCGCTGACCTCGCGGCGGTGGGCCACCGCGGGAGCCCTCCTCATCGGCGGCGCGGCTTCGGCGGGCGCCGTTGCCGTCCTGCTCTCACGGGACGAACTGGTCGACTCGCCGCTCACCTCGTCGGTCGCGGAGAGCCAGGGTCGGAGCGCCGCCCTCCTCATCGCCGGCCTCTGTGCAGTGGCGGGAGTCGCGTACGCGCTGCTCGCAAGCGTCGTCCCCGCGCCGCCGCGCGCCAGCCGCGCCGCCGCGACGGTGTTCGCCGCCGCGCTCGTCCTGCTTGCGTTCGCCGCGGCCGTCGCGTCTCATCCGGTGAGGCACTACGAGACCTTCAAGGAGATCCCGCCCGAGCTCACCGGCGCCTCGGTGCAGGAGCACCTCTTCTCGACGAGCGGCAACGGGCGCTGGCAGTGGTGGACCTCCGCCGTAGACGAGTGGCAGACGCGCCCGATCGAAGGCCGCGGAGCGGGCTCGTACGAGGCATGGTGGGCCGAGCACGCCTCCATCCCCGCATTCGTCCGCGATGCGCACTCGCTCTACCTCGAGACGCTCGGTGAGCTGGGGCTCGTCGGGCTCGTGCTCCTGCTGGCCTTCTTCGTGTCGTGCCTCATCCCGGGCGCGCGCCGTTTGGCGGGCCGCACCGAGGGCGATCGCGCAGCCGTCGCGGCGCTCCTCGCGCTCGTCGGCGCCTTCCTCTTCGAAGCCGGGATCGACTGGATGTGGGAGCTGACGGTGGTGTCCGTCGTCGCGATTCTCGCCCTGGGACTGCTCACGGGGCCGGCCACCGAGCCGGAGCTCCGCGGGCTGCAGGTGGTGGAGGCACGACGCGGCCGGCCGGTCTTCCGCATCGCACTCGCGGCGATCGCCTTCGGCCTCATCGTCGCCGAGGCGATTCCGCTGCTCGCCAACATGGAGGTGCGAAAGAGCCAGGACTCGGTCAACTCCGGCAACCTCGTGGAGGCGCTCGACCAGGCCGAGTCGGCGAGGAGCATCCAGCCCTGGGCCGCGTCTCCGTATCTTCAGCTCGCGCTCGTCCAGGAGCTCGGCGGCCGGACCGACGAGGCCCTCGTCTCGATCGAGACGGCGCTCGAGCACGATCAGTCCGACTGGCGTCTCTGGCTCGTCGCAGCCCGCATCCAGACGAAGGCCGGAGAGATCGCAGATGCGCGGCAAAGCCTCGCCAAGGCACGCGAGCTGAACCCGAAATCGCAGTTGTTCGCAGGCTGAGCCGGTCGCGAGCGCAAGCTCGCCATTGCCAAAGTTTGGAAATTTTCGCGGGCGAGCAAAACCTCCACGCCCGTTGCGCTGCGGCCTTTCGAATCGCCATCTGAGCGCCGCCGCAAGGGCCGTCCAAGGGAGGCCTCGTGCTGCATTCGCCGAAAGCACGCATAGGTTCCGGCCACGGTTCTCAACCCGACGGGCAGTCCTGCCGAAAAACCCGGCATGGCAGGACGTAGTTACCGAATCCTCACAAAGCCCGAACCGAACCATCAGGCCCGGCTGACACCCTGTCCGCTGACCTCGTGAGCACCCCCCTTTGCCTCCGAGGCCGCGTCGGCAGACGAACACTTGCCCTGTTCACGTTCCTGGCCGTGTCTCTCGCCGCGGCCGCGCCCACGGCCTCCGCTCAGGTTCTGAAGAAGCTCGACTTCGAGACCGGTGGAGTCGGACAGTGGACGAGCAAGCAGGCGCTGCCTGGACGGATCGACATCATTCCGAGCCCGGTGCGGCAGGGGCAGTTCGCGTCGCGCTTCACCGTGAAGCCCGGGGACGACCCCGTTTCGGGCGGAGAGCGCGCCGAGCTCATGTACTTGAGCCACGAGCGCGCGGGCAAGACGTCCTGGTGGCGCTGGTCGACCTATTTCCCCACGGGCTTCCATCCCAACGAGGGCGCCTGGAACATCTTCACGCAGTGGCACCAGACCGGGGATCAGTGTCCGCCGCCGGTGCGCTTCATGGTCGACAAATACGTGACGCCGCCGCGACTTCGCCTCGACATCTGGAGCGGACGGCTGAACACGAGCAGCTGCACCCCGCAGTACAAGCACTCCTGGTACCTCGGCAAACTGCGGCGGAACCGCTGGTTCAACTTCGTCGTCAAGTTCAAGTGGTCGCCGAGCAAGTCGCACGGTTACGTGCGGGTCCTGGTCAACGGGAAGGTGCGGGTCAGCAAGCACACTGCGACGCTCTACCGCGGCATGGGCGTGTACCTCAAGCAGGGCTTCTACCGCGGCGGGTCGTCGAAGACGACCACGATCATCCACGACGGGATGCAGCGCTTCAGGCCTTGATCTAGAGCGGGAGAAGCAACCGCCATGTCCCTCGAAGTGGCGATATGCGCACAGACCTGCTCAATAACAAGTTCGAGGGATCAGGGGGCCTCCGGGGCCGGACGATGATTGGACGCGCGGGTTTCGACCCCCGCCGCCACCAACCCGGAGGTTCCCTTGCCGGCCGCTCGCTGGACAAGTGCGCTCCTAGGAGCGCTGGCCACAGCATGCCTTCTCGCCGCCCCCGCTTTCGCGGACACCTGCGGCAACCCCGGGTATTCGTACGCCGGCGTCGTAACGCCAAAGCGCACTGCCGGCGTGCGTGCGGTGATCACCGCGCCCGTCGCCCCTCAGGTCGAGAGCGGCGACGTCAGCGGCTGGATCGGTGTCGGACGCGTGGGCGTAAACGGGAAGCGCGGCGTCCTGCGGGTCGGCCTCCTCGGCCAGGCGGACGGGACGATGCAGCTCTACTACGAGGTCCGGCGCAACGGTGGCTGGGTCCGGAGCCTCGGCCCACAGGTTCAGCCCGGAGAGCGGCACCTCGTCAAGGTCGTGCGCTCGCGGAAGAACGCGAAGCGCTGGCGCGTGCTGATCGACGGGAACACGGTCGGGCCGTCGATGCGGCTCGGCAACGGCTGGAAGTGGCTCCGTGCCGTCGCGACGGCCGAGTCCTGGGATGGCGGAGCGCCATCGTGCAACCACTTCCAGTACGCCTTCGGGAAGGTCAACGTCAAGCGGGGCCGCGGGTGGCAGCGGGTCAGCGGGCGCAAGTTCATCCAGGACCCCGGCTACAAGGTCATGAAGCAGCACAAGTCGCATTTCCTCGCGACGAACGCCCCATCCGCACCCGCGGGGGACGGGCGCGCCTTCTCCGGAGATTGGGAGACCGCCGATGCGAGCCAGTGGAGCGGCAACCACTGGAACCGCCGCGTCCCACTCAGCGACCAGTTCAAGATCGTCACCGACCCGGTCCGGCAGGGCGGGTTCGCGGCGAAGTTCACGGTCCGCCCCGGGGACAAGTTCGGCACGACTTCGGGCGAGCGCTCCGAGGTTTTCTACACAGGCGCCGACGAGCACCGAGGCGACGATCTCTGGTACGCGTGGTCGACGCTCTTCCCGTCCGACTGGTCGACGCCGACCGGCTGGTCGATCTTCGCCCAGTGGCACTCGTACTACCCCGTCTCGCCGCCCATCTCCTTCAACATGAAGGGCGAGCGGATCCAGGTGAACCTGAACACGGGCTCCGTGAACAGCGGCGCAGCGAGCTTCAAGCCGGTCTATCCGATCACCGATGCCCTCAAGCGCGGCGTCTGGAACGACTTCGTCGTCCACATCGTCTGGTCGGGGACGAACGGATCGCTCGAGGTCTGGCACCGCACGGGCTCCAACCCGTTCGAGAAGAAGGTGGACGCCGTCGGAATCCCGACCATGCAAGTGCAGGCGGGCGTCGCCTCGGACAACTACCTGAAGATCGGCTTCTACCGAAACGACGACTCGAGCCGCGTGAACGTCCTCTACCAGGACGGCTTCAGCCGCGCGGCGTCGGTGCAGGATCTCGCCCCCGCGTTCGGCGGCGACCCGTCCTTCCAGACGCTGGTCGACGAGCTCGCGCCCTCCGGCGCCTAGCTAACGCCTGAGCACGATCACGCACTCGCCGCAGTAGCGGCGCAGTGCCGGCACGAGCGTGAGGAGCTCCTCGTCGAGTGAGTGCAGCGCCGAGAGGAGACGGTAGCGGCGCCGGAAGGCGCGCTTGGCCATGAGCAGGAGCGAATACGGCTCGATCTCGACGCGCGAGAAGCCGGAGGCCCATTCCCGGATCGCAGCCTCGGTGAGGATGACGTCACCGGCGCCCTCGAGCTCGAGCATGCTCAGCCGACGGCCGAGCTCGAGGAGCGGATTGTGGCCCCAGTTCTCGGTGAAGACCACAAGCCCGCCGGGGCGGAGGACCCGCAGGAGCTCGTCTGCCGTGCCCGGGTACTTGATCACGTGATGGAGGGCGGCAACCCCGACGACGACGTCGAACTCGCCGTCCTCGTAGGGAAGCTCGGCCGCATTGGCCTGGTCGAACCTGATCTGGAGGCCGTTGTGCTCGGCTCGGTTCCGCGCGTGCTCGATGGCGACGCCCGAGAGGTCGAAGCCCGAGACCCGCCCGCCGAGCTGCGCGAGGTGGACGCTCCACTTGCCGAGCCCGCACGCGTAGTCGAGCACCTGCTTGCCCTCGATCCCTTCGCGGAGGAGCAGCTCGTAGGCGCGAAGCTGGGTGACCCCGCGCGGCGAGCCGCCGGGAAGAAACGGCGGCGCGATCGAGTCCCGAAAGGTCAGCCGCGTGTCCATTCGTAGGGGAGCGTGGCCGGCGTAGCGCTCGTCGTGAAAGGCGCGCTCCTCGCGAAGAGCGCGCTCGGTCGGCCCGTCAGCCATCTGTCGTCGCGGTGAGGTACTCGGAGAGCGCGAGCAGCATGTGCCCGTCGCTCCAGCGGGCGTAGGGAACCGAGGCCCGGAAAAGGCGCCGCTTCTGGAAGGCGAAGCGTCCGTCGTCGCGGCGCATGTTCGCCAGCGTCCAGTCCAGGATGCGCCCTGCTCCTTCGAGCGCCCTCGGATCTCGATCATGGAGATCGGACAGCGCCCAGATCGAGGAGGCGCACGAGTGGATGTCGACCGGATACCGGGATTCCGGTGAGGCGCGGACGGCACCGTCCGGATCGACCAGGCCGGCGAGGAAGAAGTCGAGCGCGGCGGTCAGCGCCTCTCCTTCGCCCATGAGACCGAGGCTCCAGAGGATGAAGGCGGTGTGGTATCCGTCGACCCAGCCGAGCCCGGGCCGCTCTCCGTAGGGCCACGACCCGTCCGGCCGTTGGCGCGCCAGCGTGTAGCGAAGCGCGGGAAGCGCCTCGACCGCCTGGCCGCGCCGGGTGAAAACGCTCGCGACGAGGAGGCTCGCGTTGTGAACCGGGACCCGCGAGCCGTGGTAGTAGGCGAAGAACGCGTCCTCTCCCTCCTCGACGAGGAGACGCGAGCGCGCGTACGCGAGAGCCGCGTCGACGGCGGGCGAGAAGCGGCCCGGCGGCGCGAGATCCTCCACGTCCATGAGCGCGTGCGCCGCGAAAGACGTGACGACGGCGTTCGGCTGCGTGCTCGGGTAGTAGCCCCAGCGCGTCTGCACGTCGAACGGATAGCCCCAGCCCGCGCCGTCCCCCGAGGGGAGGGCCCGCCGCTCGAGGCGCTCGGCGAGGGCGAGGGCGAGCCCCGCGAACCGGCTGTCAGGCTCCAGGCGCGCGAGACGGGCGTAGGCGGACACGAAGAGCGCGAGGGCCTTCGCGTTCTCCTTCGCGGGCACGCCGAGCACGCGCCGCGGGTTGACCGGCAACACCTTCAGTCCCTGAATGGCGGCCTGGCGGAGGATTGGCACGCGCGCCACCGCCCGGATCGCGGGAGAGGCGAGTGCGTCGTACGGATCCCAACCGACGAAGTCGCTTCGCTCGAGAGCTGCCGAGAGGGAGTCCGCGGCGGTCCTGGCCTGCGCCGCCTCAACCATCCTTCTGCAGGCGTCTCGCGGCGAGCTCGTAGACGGCGACTGTTTGGCGGGTCATGGCCTCGATGGTGTACCTCTCGACGATCCGTTCTCGCGCAGCTTCGCCCATCCTGCGCCGAAGCGCGTCGTCAGCGAGCAGCGAGTCGATCGCCTGCGCGAGCGGATCGACCGCAGCCGGAGGAACGAGGACGCCGCTCTTCCCGTTTTCGATCAGCTCAGCCCCGCCTCCGATGTCGGAGGCGACGACCGGAAGGCCGGCCGCCATCGCCTCGAGCGGGACGAGCGGCGCAGCCTCGTCGCGCTCGGTCGGGAACAGGAAGATGTCCGCAGCAGCCAGGTGGTCGATCACCTCGGCACGCGGCTTGGAGCCGAGGAAGTCGATCCGGCTCGACACACCCGCCTTCCTGGCCGTCTCCTCGAGCAGCTCGCGCTCGGGGCCTCCCCCGAGGACGACGAGCCGCGCGTCGGGGTCGGCGATGCGCCCGAGCGCCTCGATAGCGGTGGCGAAGCCCTTGTCGCGTGCGAGCCGGCCGACGCAGAGAAGGATGGGGCCAGGGCCGAGCCCGAGCTTTGCCCGAGCCTCGTCCCGCGAGCCGGGCTTGAACTCCTCGGTCGAGATCCCGTTCGGGACGACGTGGACCCGCGAGCGGCGGAGGAGGTAGGAGCGCACGGTGCCGTCGAGCTGCTGGCGCGACGGGACCATCGCCTCGCAGGCGCGGAAACGGACGAAGTCCGGCGGGACGACATGTCCCGCGGTGAGCCAGACGAGGTGCTTGGCCTCGCGGAATCTCGGCTCGATCCCGGACTCGCGCACCCCGCGACCGATCGTCGCTGCGGCGAGGCCGAGATAGTTCCCGTGGAACTTGGCGGCGAGGGGGACCTCCCGGTGCACTCCCCTGCGGAGGAGCCCGAGCGCGCTCGTCGACTCGCTGTGAACCACGTCGAAGGGTCGGGCGGCGTGCAGCTCGGCGAATGCATCCGCGGACGCCTTCAGCCAGTCGGGGTTGCGGTAGGGACGGCCGGGCCGCCGGGACGTGGCGTCGACGAAATGCCAGGTCGCGCCCAGGTGCTCTGCCTGCTGTAAGCCGTCGAGATGCCGCGCCGAGACCACCTCGACCTCGTGGCCCGCGTCGACGAGCCCCCGACAGAGGTCGGCGGAATGCGCCTGCATGCCGCCGATGCCATGGGCGTAGCTCGCAACTGTGACGATGCAGATCCGCATGGGGTGAGGAGGATCCCTACCCGGGGCGCTCTCTGCGAGCCTTCCGCACAAGGGCGGGCACCAGCATCACGGCCCAGAAGCTGAGCACGATCTTCGGGCGCGGCAGGAACGGGCCCATCGCGAAGTTCACGGCCAGGATGAACCAGGCCGAGAGCGCCCAGATCACGAGCCCTCGGTCGCTTCCCACCGCGAAGCCAAGACGCGAGAACGCGTCGCGTACGAAACCCCAGAGCAGGAGCAGAAAGCCGCCAAGGGCCAGGATCCCGCCACCCGCGAGGAGAAAGACGTAGCTGTTGTCAGGGTCGCCCTTGACCCGGTAATAGACGCCCTGCCAGACGTACTGCGTCTCGCGGCCGAACCCGAGCCCGAGCAGAGGCTCGTCGATCTGGTACGACATACCAGACGACTCGACCGCGTAGATCGAAGCCTGGTCGGCCGGCCGTTGCTTGAGCTCCGCGCCGTCCATGAACACGCTCACCTGCTGTGGGATGCGCCGCGTCCGAACGACTGCACGCAGGTAGCGGGCCTCGCCAGGCGGGATGACCCCGGTGACCACGTACTCCGCAGGTTTGTCGGAAATCGCCGTGGAAAGGTTCAGGTTCCCGACCGGGGTCTGGAGAGCCCGCTTCTTGTAGAGCCACATGCCCACGAGCATCTCCTCGCCGCCGCGTCTCCCCGCGAGCCAGACCGAGAAGCTCCAGGTCTGCCCCGGCTCGACGCGAATCGGAGCCGAATAGAACCCTTCGTCGCTTGTGGTGCCCTCCGTCGTCAGGAGCGCGCTGCTCGATCCAAGTGCCGGGCTGAATCCATCCACCCGGGTGACCTTCGCGTTCTGAACACCGCCAAGCGGGCTCGGCTTCTCGAAGCTCCCGTTCGGGAGAAGGTTCGGCCCCGGCACGGCGTAGTTGGCCTGGTTGTCGCCGAATGCCTCCTGGTCTCCGCGGATGGTCGGAGAAAGGACAGCGCCGTCGGAGTTAGACGTTGTGATGCCCTTCGTACCGAGCGCCGAAGGGGCCGTGACGCGGCGCAGCGTGGCGAGGTCTCCGTAGAGCGAGACCTTCTCCTGGACGCTGGTTCGCACCAGTGTCCGGATGTGGGTCACGGCGGGATCCGTGATCTTGGTCTTGACCACGTATTGCTGTGGCTCGCCCGTCAGGACGACCGGCAGCTCGGCGCGGTAGATCGCCTGCTCGTTGTCGTTGTACTCCCAGATCGAGACGTTGACCCGCTCACCTCCGGTGTTGCCCTCGAGCCAGACCGTGTGCGCCCAGGTCTGCCCCGCCTTCGCGACGACCGGCGCCGAGTACCAGCCCTCGTCCGGGGTCAGGCCCTTCGTCTGCAGCTCGAGGGAGCGGGCGCCGAAACCCGGGACGTTCGTCCCCACGGTGAAGATCACTCCGCCCTGGACCCGCCAGCCGGTGGTGCCGTACTCGAAGCTTGCATTGATCAGATGGTTTCCCGTCGCGTCGGCGGTCAGGAGGCCGCTGCGCGTGTCCCACTGGCCGTCCTTCATCCCGGCCAGCACGGCGTGAATCCCGGCGAGGCGCCAGCGGACGCTCTGGTCCGTCAGCGGATTCGCCTTCACCCGGTCGATCACCTGGCTCGCGGAGCTCGGCATCGCGACGCCGATAGCGATCGCGAGGAGTGCGACCGCCGGCACCCACCAGAGCCACTTGCGCAGAGCCATCCGTCGCGTTTCCGGAAGCGCCCAGGCGAGGAAGAGGAAGACGACAGCAAGAGCGAGGAAGGTCGTGCGCCCGTAGGCGAGCACGATTCCCACCGTTGCGATCGCGCCGAAGAGTGCGTGCACGAGCCGTCTGCGCGCCCTCTGCTCGAGCTCGATATTGACGATCGCGATGACGAGCGCCGTTCCGAGGAACATCCCGGTCGTGAGCGAGAGCACCCGGGTTCCGCCGGTGGAGAGAATGTTGATCGGCGTCTGCGACGTGCCGGTGACGATGTGGTACGCGGCGAGAATCGACTGCCAGACCGCGATCGCGTAAAGGCCCGCCGTTACGAGCCGGAAGCCCTGGCGCGCTGTGAGCTCCGTCATCGCGGCCGCAAGGCCCGCATAGAACACCAGCCGCGCCGGCTGGGAGACCAAGCTCTCCCC
>Ga0207708_10003745_pt1 | contig 11209 bp, 10 predicted proteins | sample KBSK5101metaG_FD_184340 | JGI IMG/M metagenome (GOLD analysis project Ga0207708, IMG submission 184340) | Corn, switchgrass and miscanthus rhizosphere microbial communities from Kellogg Biological Station, Michigan, USA - KBS K5-10-1 metaG... | ecosystem: Host-associated > Plants > Roots >...
TTCAGCGCGACGATGTGCGGTATATTTTGACCTACACCGCGCCCGAGATTGGCTACGAGGGATCCCAGATCGAGGATGTGCTCGCCGCCTACCCGGGGTGGCGGGTCATCATGACGTTCGACGTCGCGGAAACGCCAGGCGGACACGACACCGCAGCCCTGATCGAGAAGCGTGCGCGCCATTGACGACCGCGCCATCAAGGCGCACGCCGACCGCCGGTTCCGTTCCGAATACGATTACGCGCTCTTCGAGTACTACCGGAGCGCGAAGGTCATCGCCTTCCTGGAACGCGCCGGCGTACGCGTGCAAGGCCGGATCCTCGACGCCGGCTGCGGCGGCGGCGGCATGCCGCTGTCGCTCGCCGAAGAGGCGCGCGAGGTGGTCGGGATCGATCCGATCGACCGCTTCGGCGACGCGGGCGTGCGGCTCGCGCGCGAGCGCGGGATCGGCAACCTGCACTTCGCCCTGGCCGACGGCATGGCGCTGCCCTTCAGCGACGCCGCCTTCGACCTCGTGTTGTCGCACGCCGTCATCGAGCACGTGGCCGACGCAACGCTCTACCTGCGCGAGTGCGCGAGGGTCCTGGCCCGCGACGGACGCGTCTATCTGTCGACGTCCCCCTACCTCTCGTTTGCCGGCGCGCACCTGCCGCGGCTGAAGCTGCAGATCCCGCTGCACTTGATCTTCGGCCGCCGCGTCGCCTTCGCCACGTTCACATGGCTGGCGCGGCACGCGCCCTGGACCCTGAAGGAACCGGAGCACGAGAACTCGTTCATCCAGCTGGCGCGCAAGGGGGTCGTCAAGCACGACGACCTGCTCGAGAAGGTGACCGTCAAGAGCCTTCGCGCCCAGATCGCCGCGGCCGGTTTCCGCGTCGTCCGCGAGGAGCTGCACGTGACCGCCACCGCGCGCCGGCTGCCGTTCCTCACCAGGGCGCTCAAGGCCGACGGGCTGCTTCGCGACGTCTTCATCAGCAACATGGAGTACGTGCTCGCGCATGCCGGTGCCTGACGTCGATCGCTACCGTCCGGACGATCGCCGCGCGGTCGAGGCGCTGTACCGCCGCGTCTTCGGGACCGACGCGGCCGAGGCGAGCCGCCTGCGCTGGGAGTGGCAGTACCGCCGCAACCCGAACAATCCCGGCGGCGAGCCCGAGATCTGGATCGCGCGCGAAGGGCCGGCCATCGTCGGCCAGTACGCGACGATGCCAGTGCGCCTGGCCGTGAAGGGACGCGAGGTGCGCGGCTCGTGGGGCATGGACGTGATGGTCGCGCCGGAGCGGCAGCGGCGCGGCCTCGGCGAAGTCCTCTTCCGCACGTGGGATCGCAACGTCGGCGCCTCGCTCGGTCTCGGCCTGTCGGATGCGTCCTACCGCCTGTTCCAGAAACTGAACTGGCCGGACGTGGGGCCCGTGCCGTGCCTGGTCAAGCCGATGTCGCGCCGCGCCTTCCGCCACCCGCGCTGGCCCGTGCCGATCAACCGGCTGATCTCCGCGCTCACCTGGCCGATCGTCCTCATCGTCTCGCGGACGCGGCCGCTCCGCGCCGAAGTGCGCATCATCCAGCGCTTCGACGACAGCTTCACGCAGTTGTGGGAGAAGCTGGCGCCCAGGTTCGATCTCGCCGTCAGGCGTGATGCGGCCTACCTCAACTGGAAGTTCTCGACCGCGCCGCACGTGCGCTACTCGATGGTCTCGCTCGTGCGGGACGGCCAGAATGCCGGCTACGCCGTCTACCGTCACGTCCACGAGCCGCGCGGCCGCGTTACGCTGCTCGTCGACTTTCTCGCGGACCCCGACGACGAAGAGGGTGTCGAGACGCTGCTGCGCTGGATCGATCGCGAGGCGCAGAACGCCGACTCCGACAAGATCCGCGCCTTCATCCTGCACGAAGGCTTCCGCCGCATCCTGCGCAAGTCCGGCTACTTCGTCGTCAAGTCGACGATGGAGTTCGTGGTCAAGGTGAACGACGCGGCCGTCGGCCCGGAGTTCTACGAGAACACGGACAGCTGGCACGTCACGCTCGGCGACTCCGACCAGGATCGTTGATGCACCTGCTCGTCGGCATCGACACCGAGGGAGACAACCAGTGGGACGCCGCGGCGCGCGCCAACCAGCGGTTCGAGAATCTCTACGCGCTGCCGCGCCTGCACGCGCTGTTCGCGCGGCACGGCGTCCGGCCGACGTATGTCGTCACCCATCCCGTGGCGATGGACCCCCAGTCGGCGCAGGTGCTGCGTGAGCTGAAGGCGGGCGGCGACTGCGAGATCGGCGCGCATCACCACGCGTGGGAAACGCCGCCGTGCACCGAGGAAGACATCCGGCGGCATCCGTACGCGGCCAATCTCCCGCTGCCGCAGTTCGAGGCGCAGCTGGCCTCGCTGACCGGCGCGATCGAGCGCGCCGTCGGCGAGCGTCCCGTGTCCTACCGCTCCGGCCGGTTCGGGTTTTCCGCGGCGCACGTCGCCGCGCTCGAGCGGCAAGGCTACCTGGTCGAATCGAGCGTCGCCCCGCTCTTCTACGAGGCGCACAAGAACGGCCCGGACTTCGTGGAGGCGCCGCTTCGTCCCTATTACCTGGCCTACGACAGCGCGATCCGGCCGGGGAGCAGCGGGGTGCTGGAAGTCCCGGTGTCGGCGGCGCTCAACCGCCGGCTGCCGAGGACGCTGCAGTATCTCTACGCGCGCGCGCCGCGCAATTACACGACCAAACGCGTCCTGCGAAAGCTCGGCATCGCGCACGTGCGCTGGCTGCGTCCATCGTATTCGTCGCTCGAGGACATGATTGGGCTGGCCAGGGATCTGGCGTCCGCCGGCGAGCCGGTGCTCAACCTGCTGTTCCACTCGAGTGAAGCGATCGTCGGCGGCAGTCCCTACAACCGCACCGAGGCCGAACTGGCCGCGTTCTGTGATCGGCTCGAGCGGTTCTTCGCGTTCGCGCGGACGACGCTGGGCGCCGAGCCTGCGACTTTCCTGGAGTTCCGACGCCGCTACATCGACGCGGCGCGCTGAGCACTCGTGAGGATCCTGCACATCACGCCGCACCTGCCGCCCGATCAGGCGGCCAACGCGCTGCTGCCCTTTCAGCTTGGCGAATGGGCGCGGGCGCGAGGGGATGCTGTCGCCTATCTCGCGCATCCGCCGTCGCAGGGAGGCACCCAGCAGCTCACCGGCGTGACCTGGATCCCCCGGACCCGGCGCACCGCGCTGCAGCGCGTGCTGCGGACGGGATCGATCGCCGGCGCGTGGCGCATCCGCCGCGCCGCTGCGCCGCTCATCGCCGCGGCCGATGTCGTGCACGTCCACAGCAACGGCCTGCTCGCCGAGGTCGGCGCGGGCCTGGCGCGGGCGATGGACAAGCCGGTCGTGCTCACGCTCTACGGCACCGAGATCTGGCACTACCGTCCGAAACGCTTCGGCCCGGATCTGTTCACGCGGGCCTACCGCGGCGCGGATGCGGTCACGTTCTACAGCCGGCGGCTGATGCAGCGTGCCGGGGAACTGGGACTGCAGCGGCCTCACTGTCACGTCATCTACCCCGCCGTCTCGGCCTCGTTCGCGTTCCACGACGGCCAGGCGCAGCGCGACCAACGGAGGGCCCTCGGCATCGGCGCGGCCAACCTGCTCGTGAACGTCAAGCGGCTGCATCCGCTGGCGGGACAGCGGTACCTGCTGGAGGCGATGCCCGAGATCCTCCGTGCGCACCCCGACACACAGCTCGCCATCTGCGGCACGGGCGCACTTCTCCCGGAACTGCAGGCTGTGGCACGATCCGCCGGAGTGGAACGCCGCGTCACCTTCACCGGCCTGATCGACAACGCGCTCGTCGCGCGCTATTGCGCCGCCGCGGACCTGTTCGTCCTCCCGTCGCTGCTCGAGGCGCTGCCGACCGTCGCGGTCGAAGCGCTCGCCTGCGGCACGCCGGTGATCTCTTCCGACAATCCCGGCGGAGTCGAACTGAACGGCGTCTTTGGCGACGACGTCCGGGTGGTGCCGAAGGAAAACGCCGGCGCGCTCGGCGCAGCGATCGCCCGCGCGCTGAGCGAACGCCGCCGCACCGCCGCCGCGACGCAGCAGACGATCGAGCGCCGCTGCCGCGCCGACGCCGTCGCGCAGCAGTACTGGGACGTCTACGCCGCCGTGACTGCCCGATGATCGGCGCCATCGGCCGCGCCGCCGCCGCGGCGGTCCTCGCGGCGCTGTTCGGCGCGGTGTGGTCCGCGCTGCTCTACGCATGGCGTCCGGCAATCACCGTCGAGTTCGATCGCGACTATCCGAAGAACCTGACCGGCCTCTACCCGCCGGAGCGCGACGAGCCGACCGGGCTGACGTTTGCCTGGACCGGACCCGACGTCACGCTGCGGCTCCCCGGCCTCGATCGGCGCGCCGACTGGACGCTCGACCTGCGCGTCCGCGGCGCGCGGGGCATCGAGGCGGAGAACCCGGATCTGGTCGTCACCGCCGACGGCCTGGTCGTCTCGACCCGGCACTCCACGCGCGATTTCTCCAATCTACGCGTCACCATTCCCGCGCGCGGCGAGCGGCGCGGGCTCGTCCTCGGACTGCAGGCGTCGGCGACGTTCGTGCCCGGTCCGGCGGATCGCCGAGCGCTCGGCGTGATGGTCGATCGCCTGACGCTCGCACCCGATCGTCCGCCGCTGGTGCCGCACGCCGCGATGACGTCGGCGGCGCTGGCCTCGGCGGCGATGGGCGCGGCGCTGGCGCTGCTCGGCGTCACCGCCGGATCGGCGATCGGCGGGGCGGTGCTGCTGAGCGCGGCGGTGGCAGCGGTGCTGGCGCGAGGCTTCGGGCCCTTCACCGAGTACCCGCAGCAGGTCACCGCCCTCGCCGCGTGGATCGCGCTCGCGCTCGCGGCGCTCGCGCTCGCGGTGCAGTCGTGGCGCGGCCAGCCGCTGCGCAATACGGCGCGCTTTGCCGCCGCGTTCTCGGCCGCCGCGCTGTTGCTCCGGCTGCTGGTGTTGCTGCATCCCGACATGCCGATTGGCGACGCGATGTTCCACGCCCATCGTTTCCAGGGAGTGCTCGGCGGCACGTACTACTTCACGTCGATCGCGCCGGGCGGTTACGCCTTCCCCTATCCACCCGGGCTCTACGTCGTCGCGTCGCTCTTCGCCGGCCTGGTGCGCCGCGGCGCCGCCGACATGGCACTGCTGCGCGTCGTCACCGCCGCGGTCGATGCGATCGCCGGCCTGCTGCTGTACACCGCCGTCGTGAAGACCGCCGGAAGCTGGCACCCGGCGCATGCACCGGCGGATCCGCAACCGGCGCATGAGAGAAAGGATGCGGCCAGCCGTCTGGCCGCTGCGATCGCGGTCGCGATCTACAACCTCGTGCCCGTGGGATTCGCGACGCTGACGACGGGCAACCTGACCAACGCCTTCGCGCAATCGGTCGCGGTCTTCGCGCTGGTGCTGATGACGCTCGAGGAAACGCGGCTCGATCGGCCGGGCTGGACGATGGTCCTGACCGTGACGCTTGCCGCCGCCTACCTGTCGCACACCGGCACGCTGGCGATCCTTTTCGCCGCGACCGTCGCGATCGCGATCCTGTTCGCGCTTCGCGGTGGACCGGCGCTGCGGCCCGCGGCCGCGGCGGTGGCGGTGGCGACGCTCGCGGCGGCCGCGCTCGCGGTCGCGGTGTATTACGCGCACTTCACGGACACGTATCGGACGGAGTTCGCGCGGATCGGCCACGAAACCGCCAGCGGCGCTGCCGACGCCGGCGGCCGCACGATCGAGCAACGGCTGCGTGGCGTGCCCTACGCGCTGCGCCTGTACCTCGGCACCCCGGTGCTGCTGCTCGCCGCGCTCGGCGCCGCCGACTGGTTCCGGCGGGGTCGGCACGAGCGACTGGTCCTGGCGATCGCCGGCTGGGTGGTCGCGTGCGTCGCGTTCCTCGTCATCGGCATCGTGACGCCGGTCGACATGCGCCACTACCTCGCGTCGCTGCCCGCGCTGTCGGTCGCCGCGGGCTTCGGCGCGACCTGGGCCTGGGGCATCGGACGAGGCTCGAACCGCGTGTTCTGGCGCCTCGCCGCGGCGCTGCTCCTGGCCGCGGCGATCTCGACCGGCGTGCATGGCTGGTGGGCCGCGCTAGGATAGAACGATGAAGCTCAGTGAACAGATTTCCCAGGACATCGCGGCGGCGATGAAGGCGCGCAATCAGGCGCGGCTCTCACCGCTGCGCATGCTGAAGGCCGCGCTGATGAACTCGGAGGTCGCGAAGGGACGCGCGCTCGAGGAGCCCGAGGCGCAGCAGGTCCTGGCGTCGATGATCAAGCAGCGGCGCGACTCGATCGAGCAGTTCACGGCCGGTGGCCGCACCGATCTCGTCGACAAGGAAAAGGCAGAGATCGCGGTGCTCGAGGAGTACGCGCCGCCGGCGGCCAGCAGCGAGCAGATCGCGCAGGCGATCGACGCGGCGATCAAGGAGACCGGCGCGACCAGCGCGAAGGACATGGGCCGCGTGATGAAAGCGGTGATGAGCGCGCTGGCAGGATCGTCAGTCGATGGCAAAGTTGTAAACGAGCTGGTCAGAAAGAAACTCGCGTGAGGCGGATCAAACTTTTTTCGCGCTCGTCCGTCTAATCAGATTGAAAGGCAACGCACAAGCCTCTCATCCATCCTCCATGGGGCCTCCGTCGAGAGACGGGGGCCTTTTTCGTTTACACCTTTGACAACCTGTCCGCTGCCGGGACGCGGTGTTCGGCTATGGTACGCTGACCGGAAATGAGCACCGGCCTGCCTTGAGACGGATACATCCCACCGTGCTGCTGATGGCCAGCGCGCACTTCATGGTCGACGGCTACGGCAACATCTACGCGCCGCTGCTCCCTCTCCTCATCCCCAAACTTCATCTCTCGCTCGCGGCCGCAGGCACCTTGACGATGCTGTACCAGATGGCGGCGTCGGTGGCGCAGGTCGGCTTCGGCCACATCGCGGATCGCTGGCGTCCGCGACTCCTGGTGATGACCGGGCCGGTCGTCGCCGTCAGCGTGCTGAGTTTTGTCGGTGTTGCGCCGACAGTGCCGATCCTCGCGGCGGTGCTGATCGTCGGCGGTCTCGGCGGCGCGGCGTTTCATCCGCCGGCCGCGGCGCTCGCGCATCGCCTCGGCGGCAGTCATCGCGGCCTGGCGATGTCGGTCCACATCACCGGCGGAACGCTCGGGTTCTCTCTGGGGCCGCTGCTGTTCGCGCCGGCGGCGCAGCATTTCGGTCTCGGCGTGACGCCGCTGCTGGCGATTCCCGGTTTGATCGTGATCGCGTTCTTCCTCACGCGCGTGCCGCCAATCGACCTGCATCCCGGCGCCAAGGCCGGCTTCCGCGCGCTGCGTCCGTACGCGCGGCCGCTCGGGCTCCTCTATGCGATCGTCCTGCTGCGCACGCTCGCGTCGCTGTCGTTCGCGACGTTCGTACCGGTGATGCTGACGCGGCGCGGACTGTCGGTGAGCGAGGCGGGCGCGATTGTCGCGGTCTACCTGTTCGCGAGCGGCGCGGGCGGTTTTCTCGGCGGCCCCGCCGCGGATCGCTTCGGTCCGCGCACGGTGATCGCGTGGTCGCTGCTGCTGTCGGCGCCTTTCCTGCTCGCCGCGCCGCTAATGTCGGGCTGGCCGTTCGTCCTCGTGCTGGCGATCGGCGGGTTCTTCCTGCAGTCCACGCTGCCGGTGAACGTCGTCTTCGGGCAGGCGCTCGCGCCGGTGAGCGCCGCGACGGTGTCGTCGCTGATGATGGGGTTCGCGTGGGGCATGGGAGGGTTCAGCGTGCCGCTCGTCGGCGCCATCGCTGATCGTGCGGGAATCGAACGGACATTGTTCGGGATTGCGTTCGTCCCGCTGGCCGCCGCGGCGGTCGCCATGCTGTTGCCGAGGCGGGCCCCTTCGGCCTGATGTTTGCGTGGTACGATAACGGTCTGGACGTTCGCTGATGCCGCGCCATCCCCGCCTCGACTCGATCGCGTACTCGTTCGGCCCGGGTCCCGTGACACCGGCGGTGCGCGTACTGCTCTGGGCCAACTTCGTTACATATTTCGTCTCGCTTTTTTACAGTCCGCTGACGGACTATCTCGGGCTCGTTCCTCAGCAGGTCGTCGAACGCCACTGGATCTGGCAGCTCGCGACCTACATGTTCCTGCACGCGCGTACGCCGACGCACGTGTTGTTCAACATGCTCATCCTGTGGATGTTCGGGGTCGAGCTCGAGCGGTTGTGGCGGACCAGGTTCTTCGTCAAGTTCTACATGGTCACCGGCGTCGGCGCCGGCGTCATCTCCGTGCTGGCGTCGCTGCTCCCCTTCCAGCCGCTTCACCAGATCTACGCCGTGCAGATCATCGGCGCCTCGGGCGCGCTCTACGGCCTGCTCATGGCCTACGCGCTGTATTTCCCCGACCGGCCGATCCTGATGTTCCTGCTCTTCCCCGTGCCGGCGAAGTACTTCGTGATGATTCTCGGCGGCATTGCGTTCGTGATGGCGGCGCAGGGCAGCAGCGGCGTGGCCGAGACGGCGCACCTGGGCGGCCTGCTCATCGGCTATCTCTACCTGCAGGGCGGCCGCGGCGGCTTCACCGCGGAGATCAAGTACCGCTACTTGAAGTGGAAGATGAACCGGATGCGGCGGAAGTTCGACGTCTATTCAGGCGGACGCTCGGAGAAGTCGCACTGGGATCGCAACGTGCACTAGAGCCTAGAGCCCCCGCGTCCAGCCGCCGTCGACGGGAATCGTGACGCCCGTCACGTACGACGCGGCGGGTGACGCGAGGAACGCCACCACGTCGCCGAACTCCTTCGGCTCGCCCATCCGTCCCATCGGAATCCTGGACAGCATCCGCTGCTCGATCGCGGCGCGCGTCGTCCCCTCGCGCGCCGCCGATTGATCCGCCAGCTCGATGACCCGATCGGTGCGGGTGTAGCCGGGGGCCACGCAGTTGACCAGGATGTTGTCGGCGGCGAGCTCCACCGACAGCGTCTTGGCGAGCGAGGCCACCGCCGAGCGCAGCGCGTTCGAGAGCACCAGCCCTTCGATCGGCTGCTTCACCGAGATCGAGGTGATGTGGATGATGCGGCCGCCGCCGCGCGCGCGCATGTGCGGGATGGCGAGGCGGCACAGCCGGACGACGCTCAGGAGCAGCGAGTCGATCGCCTCGCTCCACGCCTGGTCGTCGAGCGAGAGAAACGGGCCCGAGGGCGGACCGCCGGTGTTGGTGACGAGGACGTCGAGCGCGCCGAACCGCGCGACGGTCGCCTCGACGACGCGCGCGACGTCTTCCGCGCGGCGCAGGTCGGCTTCGAGCGCCAGCACGTCGCCGCCCGCAGCCTCGAGCGCGGCCGCGGTCCCGGCCAGCGCCTCCCTGCCGCGCGCGCAGATCGCCACGCGCAGGCCGTCCCGTGCGAGCGCCTCGGCCGACGCGCGGCCGAGCCCCTTGCTGGCGGCGCAGACGAGCGCGACCCGTGGCACGCCCGACCTGAAGGTCGGGCCAACCGGCGTGCCCTCGCTCAACCGCTACTTCCTGTGGAAATAACTGTCGGTGTGATCCAGCCAGTCCTGCCGGATCGGCGCGAAGAGATCGAGCTCGAAGGTGTCGTCGAGCGCTTCCGCCTGGTGCTCGACCCACGACGGAATGTGCAGCACCTCGCCTTCGCGGACGGTGATCTCCTCCCCGGCGATCAGGAACTTCAGCGCCCCCTGCAGGACGTAGGTGATCTGCTCGCTCTCGTGGTTGTGCATGGGCACCACGGCCCCCTTTTTCAGGTAGATCTGCGCGAGCATCTCGCGCTCGCCGGTGACGATCTTGCGCGAGATCATTTCGGTGACTTTTTCCAGCGCGAGCTCGTCCCAGCGGTAGAGCGTGACGGTTTGGGCCATGGCGTCCTCGAGTGGGCGGAGATTATATAATGACGAGACATGAAAGCGACGGCCGCACCCGCTGCAAAGGGCTCATACGAAGGCCTTTCCGCCCAGGATCTGCTGCGCGCGTACCGGACGATGGTGCTCTCGCGGAAGCTGGACGACAAGGAAATCCAGCTGAAGAACCAGAGCCTGATCTTCTTTCAGATCAGCGGGGCGGGGCACGAGGCGGTGCTCACCGCCGCCGGCCTGCTGCTCAAGCCCGCGCACGACTGGTTCCTGCCCTACTACCGCGATCGCGCGCTGTGCCTCGCGCTCGGCATGACGCCGCTCGAGATGCTGCTCAGCGCCGTCGGCGCCAAGGACGATCCGAACTCGGGCGGCCGGCAGATGCCCTCGCACTGGGGCCACAAGGGTCTCAACATCATTTCGCAGTCGAGCCCGACCGGCACGCAGTGCCTGCACGCCATCGGCGCCGCTGAAGCGGGGCGCCTCTACGAAAAGCTCACGAACATCGAGGGGCGCGACCAGCGGTTTGCGTCCGACGAGGTCGTCTACGTCTCGATCGGCGAAGGCACGTCGAGCGAAGGGGAGTTCTGGGAGTCGCTCAACTCCGCCTGCACGCTCAAGCTGCCGGTCGTCTACATGATCGAGGACAACGGCTACGCCATCTCGGTGCCGGTCGAAGTGCAGACGGCCGGCGGCGATCTCTCGAAGCTGGTAGCCGCCTTCCCCGGCCTGTTCGTCCAGAGCATCGACGGCTGCGACTTCCTCGGCAGCTACAGGGCGGTCGCCGACGCCGTGGGCTACGCCAGGGCGCGAAAGGGGCCGGCGCTGATTCACGCGAAAGTCATCCGCCCCTACTCCCACTCGCTGTCCGACGACGAGAAGCTGTACAAGACGACCGACGAGCGCGCGGCGGAAGCCAAGCGCGATCCGATCATCCGCCTCGCGTCGTTCCTGGTTTCCGAGGAGATCGCCACCGAGGCCGAGCTGAAGGCGATCGTCGCCGAAATCGAGCAGGAGGTGAATACCGCCGCCGACCAGGCGATCAAGTCGGAGAAGCCGGCGCGCGACAGCGCGATGCTCTACGTCTACTCGCCGGACGTCGATCCGACGTCGGCGGAGTTCGCGACGCCGCTCGCCGCGGAAGGCAAGCCCGAGACGATGGTGGCGGCGATCAACCGCACGCTCAAGGAAGAGATGGCCCGCGACCCGAAGATCGTGGTCTTCGGCGAGGACGTCGCGGACGCGAGCCGCGAGGCGGCGCTCGAGTCGGTGCCGGGCAAGGGGGGCGTGTTCAAGGTGACGCACGGGCTGCAGCGCGCGTTCGGCAGCGCCCGCGTCTTCAA
>Ga0207708_10003747_pt1 | contig 11205 bp, 12 predicted proteins | sample KBSK5101metaG_FD_184340 | JGI IMG/M metagenome (GOLD analysis project Ga0207708, IMG submission 184340) | Corn, switchgrass and miscanthus rhizosphere microbial communities from Kellogg Biological Station, Michigan, USA - KBS K5-10-1 metaG... | ecosystem: Host-associated > Plants > Roots >...
CAAGCCCCCAAACACCTGTTCGCGCGTGGCGCGAAACGTCCGATCCTTGAACACGAAAAAAAGCAGCGGGACCACGATCAATGCGGCAATCCATAACTGCAAACCGTGCCGCCCCGCGCCGAATTGCGTGGCGACGATCCAAGGCAGATCCTGCCCCTGGTCGAAATGGATCGCGACTGCGCTCAATACCTCCACACGAGCCGGAGCAAACAGTCCGCGCATGGTCATGTCCGCGGAAATGGCGAGGAACACCAGAACTACCAGCGACTTGAGATTGCCGCCGCCTGCCCTCACCACACTGCGACTGCCACATCCGGAGGCCAAGGTCATGCCGATTCCAAAGAGAATGCCGCCAACGATGTAGGCAATCCACGGGCAGCGGGCCGCCGGATAGGCGGATCGCGACAGATCCACCAGCCCTGTCCAGTCCAGCAAGTTGGTCCCGGCAATCGCCACCGCAATGGCGAGCAGCCACATGCGCATGCGGCCCCAGTCGCCGACATTGACTACGTCGGCCACCGCGCCCATCGTGCAGAAATTCGCCTTATGCGCGACCGCGCCGAAAATGAATCCGAGCGCGAATCCAAGTGCGACGACCAGGCTTGCGAGGTGGGCGGGGCTTTCCATAGAAGCGATCAGCGGTTCCAGCGACCGGGCGAAGCGATCTCTGTGCGTGCGATGACCTTCGCCAGTCTGGTCCCGGACTCAGGACTGCCGGAAAGCAGCACCAGGCTTGTCTATGATTCCGGGTGAGATTGAGGATAGAGCGATAGGGAAGGCCTGCTATTTGAGCTTGGCGAGGCGACCCTTCGCCTTCTCGGCAGACTCGCTATTTGGGTACTTGGCGATCAGTTCTTCGAATGTCTTCCTGGCGGCCGCATTGTCTCCCAGGCCGGTTTCCGCGGTGCCGATTATCAGCAGCGCATCCGGCGCCTTTGCGCTGTCGGGGTAATAGCCGAGAAGCCGGCGCTGCGCTTCGATCGCGGCCCGGTAATCGAGAAGATGAAAGTGGGATTCGCCAATCCAGTACTGCGCGTTGGCCGCCAACTGGTGCTTGGGATAGGACTTGAGAAACCCGTCAAAACCGCGAATGGCTGCCTGGTAGTCGCTGATGCGATAGTTGCTGAAGGCATTGTCATAGGCGCGCTGGATAGCGGCCTGGTCCACTGCCGATAAATTGGCAGGAGGTAAGGACGGTTGCGCGGCCGCAGCAGTAGTGGCCGCCGGCGCCGTTGTAGCCGTGCCCGGCTGCGCCGCGACGGTCGCGGCAGCAGCGGAAGCAACCGGCGCCGGTATGGTGGTCAGCGCGGCCGCCTGTTCGAGCTTGCGGATGCGCTCCTCGAGCGCGGGCAGCGCCTCCTGGTCCTTCTTGGCGGCAGCGCTTTGCTGCTCCACGCGACGCAGCCGGGTGTCGAGATCCACATACATGTCCCGCTGTCGCTTCTGTGCGTTGTTGATGTCGTTGGTGAGCACTTCTATCTGCCCGCGCAGGCGATTCAGATCGGTATTGAGCCCTTCCATCCGATTGAGCAGTTGCACGACGCCGCGATTTGCTCCTTCGGACTCGACCTGGGCAATCTTCTGCCCGGTCACTTTCTGTTCGTCGCTGAGCGTCTGCACCTGCGCAATAATCAGTGAAAAACGATCCTGCAACTCCTGATGAGTATCGTGAAGTTCCTTGTACTCACTGGTGAGCGTGTCGTGATCTTCGCGCAGCGATATCAACAGCCTGTTGAGATCTTTCTGGACGTCGTAAAGGCCGTCATACCTGACCTGCAACAGATTGCTGTGCGTTTGCACCTCTTCGCGCCATGTATCCAGTGATTGCACCTGCTTCTGCAACTGTGCAAGCTGGGTCTGCTGGCGCGAAATCTGCACGCGCGCCTCGCCGTCGACCGCGGCACTGACTTCGAAAGTCGCCAGTACCAATACCATGAGGGGCAGCCAGTGTCTGCCCGGGCGAACGGGCGTAGATTGAAAAGAGCGCGAAGTAGAGAAACGTCCCGTCATAGCCGGCCCTCCCAGAAAATCACAAGAGGAATGAGAAGCGCGCCGGGAATCCGGCGCGCCCGTGAATAGCCTTCCGAGATCTTTACTGCGGTTCCCGCGGATAAACGATGTCACTGCGGCGGTTTTTCGCCCAGCTTTCCTCGTCCTGACCGAATGCGACCGGCTTCTCCGCGCCAAAACTCACGGTCTCGGTCTGTTTCTCGTTTACGCCGAGAAGCACCATGGCCCGCTTGACGCTGTCGGCGCGGCGCTGGCCCAGTGCAAGGTTGTATTCGCGGCTGCCGCGATCGTCGCAGTTGCCTTGCACGATGATCTTCAGGTCGGGATGCGCCATCAGCAACTTGGCATGCGCCTCGATCAAGGGCACATACTCCTCCTTGATGTCATAGGCATTGTAGTCGTAGTAAACGCTGCGCTTTGAGAGCGGGCTTTCGGCCTCCTTGAGCTGCGCCCACGGATCGGATTTGAGCTGGGATTCACCCACGGTACCGTCGGGCAGCGGCCGTACGATCGGCTGCTCCTGCTGCGGCACCTGGCCCTGCTGCCGCCGTTGCTGTTCCTCCAGCTGGCGTTTGAGCTCGTCCTGCTCCCGCATGACTTGCGCTTGCTTCTCGGTCTCTTGCTTTCGCGCGGCCTCCTGCTGACGCTGCGCCTGCTGCTGATCAAACAGGTCGCGCTGTTCGATGTCGGCGCTTTTTCCTCCCTGGGTTGCGCAGCCCGCGATCAGGAAAACCAGGAATGCGACAAACAGAACATTTCTCATGTCTCACTGCTCCTTTCGGCGATTGTTCAGAAGCGGCCCCCACGCAGGTTCGCGTATGTCACCAGACTGCGCGGTAAATCTCTGCTTGATCCGCCCATCGCTCGACACGGCGGCTAATATACCACGCCCCTTTACCTCGGATGCGTAGAGGATCATCTTGCCGTTGGGTGCGAACGTGGGGGACTGATCAAGACTTCCGCCAGTCAGGATCTGCATCTGGCGCGAGGCGAGATCGATGACCGCCACATTGAAGCGAGCCTCGTTGCGATGGATGAAAATGAATGACTTGCCGTCCGGACTGTGGCGCGGCGTGACGTTATAGCCGCCCTCGAAAGTCATGCGTTCGGCCTCTCCCTCGCCGTCGGCGCGCATGCGGTAGATCTGCGGACTTCCGGCACGGTCGGAGGTGAACAGGACGTACCGGCCGTCTCGCGAATAACTGGGCTCGGTATCGATGGCCTGGGAATTGGTGAGCCGCGCCAGGCCCGATCCGTCGGCGTTGATGGTATAGATATTCGAACTTCCGTCCTTGGTCAGCACCACCGCCAGTTTCCGGCCATCCGGCGACCAGCTGGGCGCCGAATTGGAGCCCTCGAAGTTGGCCAGCACAGTGCGGGTTCCGTCGAGCAGATTATGCACGAACACGATCGGTTTCCTGCGCTCGAAGGAAACATAGGCGATGCGCGTGCCGTCGGGCGACCATTGCGGAGAAATGATCGGTTCCTTGTGCGCCAGGATGAATTCCGGGTTGTAGCCGTCGGCATCCGCCACTTGCAGTTCGAAACGGTCCGCATTTTTGGTCACGAAGCAGATCTTGGTGGCGAAAACTCCCGTGTCTCCGGTCAGCTTTTCGTAGATCAGGTCGGCGATCTTGTGCGCGGTGACGCGCAGCTGCGCCACCGTCACCGTGTAGGAAAAGCCGAGAATCTGCGACTGCTTGGCCACGTCCATGAGGCGAAAGCGCACTTCCGCGTACCCATCAGCCTTCTCGACCACACTGCCGATGACCAGGGTCTCGGCGCCCTCATTCCTCCAGTAGCGGTAGTTGATCTCGGCAGGTTCCACCGGAAACGGCCGAACGCTGCCCACGGAACCCAGCCGGAACATGCCGCTGCGCTGCAGATCGGCCGAGACAATCTGGCTGGCGCGCTGAGTGAAACGCTCTTCACCCGCGAAAGGCAGGATGGTGACAGGAATCTGGTTGGCGCCTCCGCCGATAATTTCGATGGTCAGTTGCGCTGGAGCGTCGTTCACGGCGAGACAGAACAACAGACCTGCCATGACGGAAAAATCGCGGAATCGTTTGGCCAGTCCAAAGTTGGTCAGGTTCATTGGCAAAAGTATATCAAGGGACGTTGATCAATCCTTCGGGCGGAACTTAAGGTGCAACTCGCGAAAGTTCTCCTGGAACAGGTCGCCGTCGGGCACCGGCAACGGCTGCGCCGCCATGATCGCACGCCCCACCGCGGTGTCGTAGGCCTCCACGCCGCTGGATTTTTTCAATGTGATATTGAGCACCTCGCCTCCCGGCAGCAACACCACTTCGAATCGCGCTTCCGGATTGCCCTGGATGTTGGCCGGCACCACGACACGGCCTCTGATCTTCTCTTGAATGCGTACCTTCCAGTCGTCGATCACTTTCTGTTGCGCGGCGCGCTCGGCCGCCTCGACCCGACGCCTGGCTTCATCGGCCTCGCGCTGCTTGCGCTGTATCTCCTGTTGCTGGCGTTCGCGTTCGACGGCGGCGGCGCGGTCGCGGGCCTCCGCCTCACGTTTCAGCTTTTCCTGTTCGACGCGCTTTACCTCTTCTTCGCGCTTTCGCTCCTCGAGCTGTTTCTGCTCCTCCAGCCGGCGTGCTTCCTCCTCGCGTTTCAGTTTCTCCTGCTCAAGCCGCTTTGCCTCCTCCTCGGCCCGCCGCTGCTCTTTTTCGATCTTTCGCTGCTCTTCCTCTGCCCGGCGCTCCTCAGCCAGCCGGCGTTTCTCCGCTTCGGCCGCTTTTTTTTCCTCCAGGCGTCTGGCCTCGTCCTCTTCCTTCTGCTTGCGGAGTTTTTCGCGCAACTCGATGTCCGCCGGCGAAGGCTTGGGCGGCGCCTCGACTTTCGGGGGAGGCGGCGGAGGCTCTTTCCTGACTTCAGGCACTGGCTTGGGCGGCGTGTCGACTTTTGGCGGTGGTGCGCTGACTTTCCTGACCGGCTCGGGCAAATCCTCCCAGAGGTCGACAACGACCGGGCCGGCGATTTTCTTCTGCCAGCTGATGCCGAACACCAGCATGCCGAAGAACAGCAGATGCACCACCACCGCGAGGATGCCGGACGGGACGCGGCCGGGTTCGTCAACCGCTAGCATGGTCAACTTGAGCGCGGTTTGGCCAGCAGTCCCACCCTCTTGACGCGGTTCTGCTGCAACAGGTCCATCACTTGGATCACCACCTCGTACTTGACGTCCTTGTCCGCGGAAATAACCACCGGCTGGTTTGGTTTCTTGGACTGTTTGCTCTTGAGTACTTGCAGCAATTCGTCCCGGTCCTTCAACGGCCTTTCGGCGCTGGACAGGTCGCGATCGACATAGGAAAGCGCCCCACTGGCGCGGATGGAGATTTCGATGGGCTGGGCCGGCGGCGCCGAAGCCTTGCCGATGGTCGGCAGATCGATGACCCCGGGATTCATCAGCGGCGCGGTGACCATGAAAATCACCAGCAACACCAGCATCACGTCGATGTAGGGCACGACGTTGATCTGGTTCATCAGGCGCGGGCGGCGGCGCATCGCAGCTTAGTTTCCGATAACGGCGACGGGGGCCTGTCCCACGGTTGCAGGCTGCGCCGCGGCATTGGCCTGCCGCTGCAGGATATTGGAGAACTCCTCCATGAAGCTCTCGAAGCGGGTCGACAGCCGCTCGATGTGGCGCACGAAATGGTTGAAGGCGATGACGGCCGGAATGGCGGCGAACAGACCCATGGCCGTGGCCACCAGCGCTTCGGCGATACCGGGCGCCACGTGCGCCAGAGTAGCCTGCCCGACGTTCGCCAGCCCACGGAACGCGTTCATGATTCCCCACACCGTGCCGAACAGGCCCACGTACGGACTGACCGATCCCACCGTGGCGAGAAAGGACAGATGAGCCTCGAGATGGTCCATCTCGCGCTGGTAGGTGGCGCTCATGGCGCGGCGGGTGCCATCCATGAGTACCGCCAGATTGGTGCCGGTCTGTTTGCGCAGTTTCACGAATTCGCGGAATCCGGCCTCGAAGATGCGTTCCATGCTGCCGGCGTTGTGGCGCGAGCCTGCAGCCTGCTGATACAGCGTGCCGAGATCGGCGCCACTCCAGAAACTGCGCTCAAACTGATCGGTACGGCGAACGGCGTCGCGAATCACGAACATCTTGCGGAAGATGAACCACCATGAAATCAACGACACCAGCAGCAACAGCAGCAACACCAGCTGCACCAGCACGCTGGCGTTGGTGAGCAGATTCACCAGGGAGAGATCTTGGGTAACGTTCATGTCCGTCTGCCTAACGAGTTAAAACGCGGCCGCGGCGCCGAAGGGGTTGCCGGCGTCAAACGGTAGCCTCCAGCGGTAACGGAACTTCATTCGAAAACGATGCCAGCACCTCATTGGGGACCGGCATCGGCTTCAGGCTGCCAGTCGCGACACAGGCAAGGTTCACCGTGGCGCGCACCAGCGCGTCCTTGCCACGCAAGACTTCCTGCATGAGCGTTACCTGCGCGCGGCCGAGCTTTTGCACTGCCGCGGTCACGGTCACCAGATCGTCCAGCACTGCCGGTTTCAAATAGGCCAGTTGGAGCTGCCGGACGATGAATACGACGCGGAAGCGGCGAGCCAGTTCCTGCGGCTCAAATCCCTGCCGGCGCAGCCATTCAACCCGGGCGCGTTCCATGAAGTCCAGGTAAGTCGCGTGAAAGACCACGCCCGCGGCGTCGGTGTCCTGATAGTAAACCCGAACCGGAAGAGCAAAGAATGACATCAGTTTTCCCGCCACAAGTCGCCGCTTGTCCTGCCCGCAGGCAGGGCGGTGCCAAAGTGCCGATAGGTCAGCATGGTCGCCATGCGCCCTCGCGGCGTGCGCTGCAGGTACCCTTGCTGGATCAGGAACGGTTCCAGCACGTCTTCGATGGTGTCGCGTTCCTCGCCGATCGCCGCCGCCAGATTTTCTATTCCTACCGGTCCGCCGCCGAACTTCTCCAATACAGCGAGCAAAAGTTTGCGGTCCATCACGTCAAGACCAATCTGGTCGACGTCGAGCATCTTCAGCGCCGCGTCGGCGACGTCTTTGGTCACTTTTCCTTGCGCCTTCACTTCGGCGAAATCGCGCACGCGCCGCAGCAGGCGGTTGGCGATCCGCGGCGTGCCACGCGAGCGCGAAGCGATCTCCAGCGCGCCGCCGGCCGCGATGTCCACGTTAAGCAGACGCGCCGAACGCTCGACGATCCGGGTCAGCTCTTCGGGCGCATAAAACTCCAGCCGGGAAACGATGCCGAAGCGGTCGCGCAGCGGATTGGTCAGCATGCCGGCACGCGTGGTGGCCCCAACCAGCGTAAAGGGCGGCAACTCGAGCTTCACCGAGCGCGCCGCCGGACCCTCGCCGATCATGATGTCGAGCTGGAAGTCCTCGAGCGCGGGATAGAGGATCTCCTCCACTACCGGTGAAAGCCGGTGAATTTCGTCGATGAACAGGACGTCCCTGGGTTCGAGGTTGGTGAGCAGCGCCGCCAGATCTCCAGGGCGTTCGAGCACCGGACCGGAAGTCTGGCGCAGATTTACGCCCATTTCCCTGGCGATGATGTGCGCCAGCGTGGTCTTGCCGAGCCCCGGCGGACCGAACAGCAAGACATGGTCCAATGCCTCCGCGCGATTCCTCGCAGCCTGGATGAAAATCTGCAACTGGCCGCGAATGGTCTCCTGGCCAATATACTCGTCGAGCTGCTTGGGACGCAAAGCGCGCTCAAGCGCTTCCTCCCGCGTCGAGATGGGGACGGGCCGGATCAGACGGTCGGTTTCGATCATCCTCTGGTGCCGCGGTGCAGTCGCCTGTGGGACATCAGCCGCGACCGCTCTTGAATTCCTCTAACAGCGGCCTGACCTGCCCCGCATGAGCGCTTACCTGCCGGGGCAGCGTGCCAGCCACCTCGTCGATGCGACGGCTGACAATGCCGGTCAGTTTCAGGATTGCGGTGACGAAATATTTCTTTCCGAGCGGCGACAGCGCAAAGCGCTGGCCTTCAATGTTGGTTGCATCCTGGATGGAAAAACGCATCTCCGCGTCCTCGGCGTTCCACAGGTCCTGCATGCGGGCGCGATCGGCTTCGGCTCCGGCAACGTCTTTGAGCTTGCCCGAAAATGACAAAGCCATCATTACGTGCGTCGACACCGTGTGATCCATGATCTTGATCTGCTTGCGGCCCACGTCGGAACGCAAATGCGTGAGCAGCGCATCGAGCTCCTCGGCTGAGAACTCGCGATTGTCGAGATCGTGCCATTGCGGCTGCAACCACTCGAGACTGGCGAATTCTTCGCCGACGCTGGCCATCACCCTAGTGAGGAGATCTTCCTCCGCGCGCCGCCAGCAGGGATTGGCGGAGGTCCACTCCGGACCGAGGTTCTCTTCCCGGCCCAGTCGGGCCAGGTGTGTGCGGATCGCCAGCAGGCTTTCCTGCTTGAGATAGTAGTTGCCGATCGACACCGACGTCGTGAGATCGTGCAACCCGATGAGTTCGGAGATCTGTGCGCCCTTGTCGGCGGTCTGGGGATTTGCCGCGGCGGGCAGCGCGATCGCCCATGCCAGCAACACGGCAGCGATCTGTCGGGTGTCCACAATCATGAACCTGCTCCTGCCTGAATGCGGCGCCCATTCCGGCGCCCTGCTGTTGAGCCGGATTATATCCCAGCGCTCCGGCAAATCACCGTCGGGGGTGGCGTTTTATTGTCGTTGCAAGACGACAGCGCGATCGTCGATTTTTCACTGTGTCCGCGACTCATTCGAACCGGATGGTAAATTTGCCGCATCTAGGTTTTCGAGAGCAGTTTCAGCGCCAGGCGGATCGCCTCCGGAACCGAAGCTTCACCAGGGACCTTGGCAAGCGCGGCGCTCGCTTCCTTGTCGCTGTATCCAAGCGCGCTCAGCGCGTTCAGCACATCGCCTCTCACCGACCCCGCGCTTCCGGGAGGCGGGGGCTCGACGCCTCCGACCAGCTTATCGCGAAGTTCGAGCAACAACCGCTCCGCGGTTTTCTTACCGATGCCGGGAATCCGGGTCAGGCGTGCGCCATCGTGCGTGGACACGGCCTGGTACAGCTCCGTCACCGACAAACCGGACAGCACCGAGAGCGCCGTCCGGGCGCCGACACCACTGATCTTGAGCAGTTGCCGGAACACCTGGCGTTCCTCCTCGGTGCCGAATCCAAACAACAGGTGGGCGTCTTCGCGCACCACCAGGTGCGTGTGCAGCACGACCGTGGAGCCGGTCGCCGGCAGCAGAAAAAAGGTGCTCATCGGCACGTCCACTTCATAAGCGAGGCCGTGGACGTCGACCACCACCGTGGGGGGCCGCTTCTCGATCAGCTGGCCGGTGATGCGGCCGATCACACCAGCCTCCCGCGTTTCATGCGGTAGCTTCGCGTGGCGAGTTGCCCCAGCCCCATGCCGCCGTGCGCGTGACAGATAGCGCAGGCCAGCGCGTCGGCGGCGTCAGCGCTCGGGTCGCCCGGCAGCCTGAGCAACCGTCGAACCATTTCCTGCACCTGCTCCTTGCGCGCATGGCCGTTTCCCACCACGGCTTGCTTGACCTGCAGCGCGGTGTATTCCGAAACCGGCAGGCTGCTCATCACCGCGGCACAGATTGCTGCGCCGCGCGCTTGGCCCAACAGCAAGGTGGATTGCGGATTCACGTTGACGAATACCTTCTCCACGGCGACCTGCTGCGGCTCGATCTCGCCGATCAGCTGACACAAACCGTCGAGGATGGTCTTGATGCGTGCCGGCAATTCGCCGTCCTGCTCAGTGCGGATGCAGCCGCTGGTGACGTAATTCAGTTTCTGGCCAACCTTGTCCAAAACCCCAAAACCGGTGACCCGCAATCCTGGATCAATGCCCAGGATTCTCACCGGCAGCCCCAATTGAGCAGAAGGTTCCCGTCACCTGTTTCAGTGAAGGCTAATGTTCGGCTCCAGCCGAACGTTACGCCGGAGCTAAACCCCGTCACTCTCAATCCCGGATCGATTCCCAGTATCCGTATTGGCAGCACTAGAGTCACCGACAATCCGCGTGACGTGGTTCAGTGGAGACTAACATCGGCCTCAGGGCAGATGTTACGTCGGAGCTAAAACCGGTGACCCGCATTCCGGGATCAATGCCCAGGATTCTCACGCGGCTGGCCTCACCCCACCATCACCGCAGTGGTATGAACCTCCTGCACATCGTCAATCGCTTCCAGCGCATCGAGAAGCCGCTGCATCTTGACGGCGTCATCTCCGGCCAACACGTTCTCCACGGTTGGTTTCATGGTCACTTCAGCGACTTCCGGCCTGAGTCCTCGCTTTTCCAGCTTTTCCTTCACCGCAATGAAATCATGCGGGGTGGTGATGACTTCGATACTACCGTCGTCGTTGGCAATCACGTCGTCTGCGCCCGCATCAAGCGCCCCGTCCATGACTTTTTCCTCGCTGGTGCCGGGAGGAAACAGCAACTGTCCACAATGCCTGAACAGGTAGGCGACCGAGCCGTCGGTACCAAGATTGCCGCCATTCTTGGTGAATGCGTGACGCACATCGGCGACGGTGCGGATGCGATTGTCGGTCATGCAATCCACCATCACCGCCGCGCCGGCGATTCCGTAACCTTCGTAACGCACTTCCTCGTAACTCACGCCCTCGAGTTCACCGCTGCCGCGCCTGATGGCGCGCTCAACGTTGTCTTTGGGCATGTTGTTCGCATACGCCTTGTCCATCGCCAGGCGCAGGCGCGGATTGGTGCCGGCGTCGGACCCGCCCAGCCGGGCGGCGACAGTGATTTCCTTGATCAGACGGGTAAAAATCTTTCCGCGCTTCGCGTCCGCGGCCGCCTTCTTGTGCTTGATGTTTGCCCACTTGCTGTGACCTGCCATGACTTCCTCTGCGAAGGTGTCGGCGCGGCGGGGGCTTCGACTGTCGCGCCAACCTGCTGGGGCACCGTATACGGCTGATATAATTAAAATTTTATCACACCACCCGCTCGGCTCCCGGCCGGTAAATCCATGCAACAGTTTCTACCGATCGCCAGATCTTCACGGGAGCTTGGCCTTGTACCCGGCCTCAGTAACCGCCATGGATTGATCACCGGCGCCACCGGCACCGGCAAGACGGTGACCCTGCAGGTGATGGCCGAACAGTTCAGCGCAATCGGCGTGCCGGTATTCATGGCCGATGTCAAAGGCGA
>Ga0207708_10003749_pt1 | contig 11198 bp, 13 predicted proteins | sample KBSK5101metaG_FD_184340 | JGI IMG/M metagenome (GOLD analysis project Ga0207708, IMG submission 184340) | Corn, switchgrass and miscanthus rhizosphere microbial communities from Kellogg Biological Station, Michigan, USA - KBS K5-10-1 metaG... | ecosystem: Host-associated > Plants > Roots >...
CTACCCACTCCCGAGCGGCCTCCAGCGCCCGGTGCTGGCAGCAAGCGTCGCGGTCGGTCGGTCTGGTTATGGCTCACGTTGTGTAGTCTGCTGCTCGGTGCCAGCGCTGTGGCAGCCCTCTGGATCATGCAGGTGCTCGACGATCCAGGGCCGCCTCCGCCGTTGCCGCAGCTTCCGCCCGGTGGGCTTGTGCACCGCCACGCCCGGCTCGGTGGTCACCTCGCCCACGGGTACGCTCCACTCCGCCGCCGCCGCCTCCATGAGCATCTCGCGCGCGGCCGCGCCCGCCTTGCGGAGCATGGCGAGGTGATCGCGCACGCCGCGGCTGCCGCCAAAGGACTGGCTGCCGGTGACGGGATTGGCGTAGAGCTTGGGATTGGCGGGCGCCTGCTCGACCTTGACGCGCGGGAGATCCACGTCGAGCTCGTCGGCCACGATCATCGGCATGGTGGTGAGCGATCCCTGCCCCATCTCCGGCACCGAGTTCACGATGGTGACGATGCCGTCGCGGTCGATCTGGAGCCACTGATTGGGCGCGAAGACGCCGGGGGTCTGGGCGTCCGCGCGCCCGGCGCCGAGCGGCAGCCGGAAGCCGATGAGGAGCCCCGCGCCGGCCACGAGGCCGCCCTGGAGCATGGCGCGGCGGGACAGCGGGAGCGCGGCGGGGCGGCGCGGCCTGGCCGTCCTCATCACGCGCCGCCCTTCTTCGTCGCGGCCTGGAGCGCGGCGGCCCGATGGATGGCGGCGCGGATGCGCGGGTATGTCCCGCAGCGGCAGATATTGCCGGTCATGGCGTCGTCGATATCGGCGTCGGTCGGCTGCGCCTTCTGCGCCAGCAGCGCGGCGGCCGACATGATCTGACCGGACTGGCAGTAGCCGCACTGCGGCACGTCCACTTCCATCCAGGCCTGCTGGACCGGATGGTCACTCTTGTCGGAGAGCCCCTCGATGGTGGTGATCGCGCGGCCCGCCACCGCCGAGACCGGCGTGGTGCACGAGCGCACCGGCTGGCCATCCACGTGCACGGTGCAGGAGCCGCAGATCGCGGTCCCGCAGCCGAACTTGGTACCGGTGAGGAGCAGCTTCTCCCGGAGCACCCAGAGGAGCGGCATGTCCGGCGCGGCGTCGATGCTCTGCGCCTTGCCATTGACGGTCAGAGAGACCATGAGCACGCCTCCTGGGGGAAGGTGGACCCTCATTTGCCATGCTACCATCGCCCTCTATGAACTGGAAACCCGAGATGGACGAGCTGCGTCGTCGCGAGGAGTTCGCGGAGGCCCTCGGCGGAGCCGAGCGGGTGAAGCGACAGCACGACGGGGGCCGCCTGACCATCCGGGAGCGGATCGGTCGCCTGGTCGACCAGGGCTCTTTTCACGAGGTCGGCAAGATCGCCGGCCGGGCGGCCTATGACGAGCGCAACGAGCTCGTCAGCCTGACTCCGTCCAACTTCGTCTTCGGGCGCGCCCGGGTCGAGGACCGGCCGGTGGTGGTGGGCGGCGACGACTTCACCGTGCGCGGCGGCTCGGCGGACGCGACCATCAAGGGCAAGCACCTCATGTGCGAGCGCATGGCCAACGAGCTGCGCCTCCCCCTCATCAGATTGGTCGAGGGCTCGGGCGGCGGCGGCTCGGTGAAGACGATCGAGACCACGGGCCGTGCCAATGTGCCCGGCGTCGCCGGCTGGGAATGGGTGGTGGCCAATGTGGCGACCATCCCGCGGGTGGCCCTGGGACTGGGCTCGGTGGCCGGGCTCGGCGCCGCGCATCTGGCCGCCGCGCACTTCTCGGTGATGATCAAGGACCGCTCGGCGATGTTCGTGGCGGGCCCCCCGGTGGTGGAGCGGCTGGGCCAGAAGCTCACCAAGAACGAGCTGGGCGGCTGGCAGATACAGCTGCGCGCGGGCGGCGTGGACAATGCCGTGGACACGGAAGAGGAGGCCTTCGCGCTGGCGCGGCGCTTTCTCTCGTATTTGCCGTCGTCGATCTACGACGTGCCGCCGCGGGGGTCGATCACCGACGACCCCGCTCGCCGCGAAGAGTCGCTGGGCGACGCCATCCCGCGCGATCCGCGAAAGGTGTACAAGATGCGCGCGATCGTGGACGCGGTGGTGGACCGCGGCTCCTTTCTCGAGATCGCGCCGCTCTATGGCCGGAGCGTCATCACGGGCCTGGCGCGGCTGGACGGCTGGCCGGTGGCGGTGATGGCCTCGGACCCGTTTCACTACGGCGGCGCGTGGACGGCGGACACCTGCCAGAAGGTCGAGCGCTTCGTGGACCTGGCGCAGACCTTCCATCTCCCCGTGGCCTATCTCGCGGATTGCCCCGGCTTCCTCATCGGGCTGGAGGCCGAGCAGACCGGCACCATCAAGCAGGGCGTGCGCGCGATGTCCGCCATGTGGCAGTGCACGGTGCCGTGGTGCGCGGTCATCGTCCGCAACTCGTTCGGGGTGGCGGGCGCCGCGCACCAGAACGGCGGGCGCTACTGCACGCGCTACGCGTGGCCGTCCGGGCGCTGGGGCTCCCTGCCGCTCGAGGGCGGCATCGAGGCGGCCTATCGCGCCGACATCGACGCCGCGCCCGATCCCAAGGCCAAGATGGCGGAGATCGAGGAGCGGCTCAACAAGCTCCGCTCGCCCTTCCGCTCCGCGGAGACCTTCTGGATCGAGGAGATCGTGGATCCGCGCGAGACGCGGCCGCTGCTCTGCGACTGGGCCAACCTCGCCGCGCCGCTGCGCACCCCGGGCCCGTGGGCGCACGGCATGCGGCCGTAGGGCGACCATGGGAAACGTGGAGCGCTGTGACAAGACGCTGCCGACGAACGAGATGATGTACCACATTCGAAAAGACGCCACCCTGCGCGCCCGCTTCGTCAGTGACCTGGCCGCGGTGGCGCGCGAGTTCGGGCTCAGCCCGGCCGAGTACGAGGCCATCCGCGACCTGGATCCCCGGCGCCTGATGGACCTGGGCGTGCACCAGTACTACGTCCCCCAGATCCTGCGCCTTTACTTCGGCACCGCCAACAACAGCAATGCCAGCGCGGCGCTGGAGCGCTATCAGCGCGCCTTTCCCGAGGAAACCGCCCAGGCGCTCGCGCTCAAGGCGCGGCTGGAGGGAGGGCGCTGATGGCCCAGATCGTCGCCGCCATGGCCATGACGCATTCGCCGGGCATGACCGGCTGGTTCACCCAGGCGCCCAAGGACCAGCAGGAGCTCACTCTCCGGGCCACCGCCGCGCTGCGGGAGCGCCTCGACGCCGCGCGCCCGGACGTGCTGATCATGTTCAGCAACGATCACCTGCTGAACTGGCCCATGAACAATATGCCGGAGTACACGGTGGGCATCGCGGACGAGCACGTGGGGCCGGCCGACTGGTTCGACGAGTGGCTGGCGATGGAGAAATACCGCGTGGCCGGGCACCCCGCGCTGGCGCGGTTCATCGTGAACGAGAGCGCGCGCCGCGGGCTGGCGCTGTCCCACCTGCGGGACATGCAGTTCGACGATGGGATCTCGGTCCCCACCCACTACTTGAACCCCGACGGGAAGTTCCAGCTCGTGCCCATCACCATGAACTGCACGGTGCCGCCCATCCCGAAGCCGTCGCGCGCCTACGAGGTGGGCGCGCTCCTTCGCGACGTCGTCCGCGCGTATCCGGGATCCGAGCGCGTGGCGGTGATTGCCACCGGCGGGCTCTCGCACGAGCCCGGCGGGCCGCGCTATTTCTGGGTGGACGAGGAGTTCGACCGGTGGTTCCTCGATCTCCTCGCGCGCGGCGACCACGTGGCGCTGCTCCGGGAGTGCACGCTCGAGCGCATGGAGGCCGCGGGCTCGGGCGGCACCGCGGAGCTCCTGGCGTGGATCCTGGTCCTGGCCTTCACGCGCGGACCCGCCGAGATCCTGGCCTACATGCCCGCCATCGCGTGGCGGTCCGGCACCGGCATGGTGGCCTGGAGCGCGCTGGCCTAGGCGCGGCGCGCCTCAGTCGGTGACGTAGGTGGGAATGGCCCGCATGGCGGGCGCGGCAATCGCCTGGAGCTGCCCGTCCATCACGGACTCCACCGCCATGAACTCCTCGAACCAGCGGCGCGGCGGCGGCGGGCCCCAGAGCGTCTGGCGGCGCGGATCGTCCAGGCGCCAGCGAATGGGCTTGAAGCCGGGATCGGCGGTGAGGTAGTCGCTGGTGTAGAACTCCACGCGATTGCCGTCCGGATCGCGCACGTACTCGAAGAAGGCATTGGAGATGCCGTGCCGCGCCGGCCCGCGCTCCAGCGCGTCCCGGAAGCCGGCGCTGGCCAGCATGTCGCAGACGCGGATCACCGCCATCTCGTCCTTCACCGTCACGCCCACGTGGTGGGCGGCGGGTCCGGGGCCGGTCATGATGGCGACGTCGTGGACGGTGGGCTTGCGGAAGAGCCAGCTCGCCCACAGGCGGGATTCCGGCGGGTCGGACTCGGTGTACTCCGAGCACCGGAAGCCCAGCTCCTCCGTGTACCACTCGTGGGCGGTCCGGGCATCCGGCACCAGCACGTTGACGTGGTCCACCCGCACCGGCGCGGCGCCGCGGTGCCGGTGATACTCCTGGAGTAGCCACGGGGTCTCCTCCATCGCCGCGTGGTACTCGATGGGGAACCCCAGCGGGTCCTGCATGCGGAGCGCGCGCCCGGTGGCGCGCTCGTCGCCGGCGGCCAGCCAGCGCGTGGGCAGACCGAGATGCTGGAAGCGGCGCGCCAGCGCGTCGAGCGATTCATCGTCCGCCACCTTGTAGGCGATGTGGCCGAGCCCCGCCTGCGGCGCCTGCCGGAGGACGAGCGAGTGATGCTGGCGGTCCTCCACGCAGCGGAGGTAGAGGCGCTCCCGGTCGCGCTCGCTCTCGGTGAAGCCGAGGAGATCCACGTAGAAGGCGCGGGAGCGATCGAGATCGCCCACCCGCAGCTCCACGTGGCTCAGCCCGAGGATGTTCGCGCACTCGCGGACGGCCGCCGGCACCATGCGCCCAGCATGACCGAGGGGGTCGCGGAGCGCCAGCATCATCTGATACGGCCGCCATCTTTCCGGATCGTGGGCCCGCCCGCGAGGCCGTAGGATAGGGCGAGGAGGAACGACCCGTGCCCTGGGATCCCGCGCAGTATCTGAAGTTCGCCGACCACCGTCTCCGTCCCGCCGTCGATCTCCTGGGCCGCGTGGATCTCGCCGAGCCCGGCGAGGTGTACGACCTGGGCGCGGGCGCGGGCAATGTCACGCGCCTCATCAAGGCGCGCTGGCCCGGGGCGCGCGTCACCGGCGTGGACTCCTCCGCCGAGATGCTGGCCAAGGCCGCCGCCGCCGAGCCCGCGATCCACTGGGAGCGGGCCGACCTCGCCACCTGGCGGCCGCCCCGGCCCGCCGATCTCGTCTACTCGAACGCGGCGCTGCACTGGATCGAGGGCCACGCGCGCCTGTTCCCCGCGCTGCTCGGCGGGCTCGCTGCCGGCGGCGTGCTCGCGGTGCAGATGCCGCGGAACTTCTCCGCCCCCTCGCATACCCTCATCGCCGAGGCGGCGCGCGGCGGCCCCTGGCGGGCCCGGCTCGAGCCGCTGCTCCGGCCCTCGCCGGTGGGCGATCCCGCCGTCTACTACGACGTGCTGGCTCCGCACGCGGCGGCGCTCGATATCTGGGAGACCGAGTATCTCCAGGTGCTCGAGGGCGACGATCCGGTGAAGGAGTGGACCAAGGGCACCTGGCTGCGGCCGCTGCTCGACGCGCTTCCCGAGCCCGAGCGCGGCGGCTTCGAGGCCGCCTACGCGGCGCTGGTACGGCGCGCCTATCCGCGGCGCGCGGACGGGCGCACGCTGTTTCCCTTCCGGCGGCTCTTCATCGTGGCTCGCGCTCGCTGAGACGGACGCCGGTGTCGGTGAGGAGCACCATCACGCTCACCAGCAGGAGCGCCACCGCCAGGATCCCGAACAGCCGCTCGTAGCTCTCGAGCCCCAGCAAGAGGACGGACGAGCCGATCGGCGCCAGCGCCCGCGCGCCGTTGGCGCCGAGCGCGATGGCGCCGCTGATGCTCCCGTAGTGGCGCCGTCCGAAGATGTCCGAGACGATGCTGGCCCGGGCCAGGGTCGACATGCCGTTGGCGGCGCCCAGCAGGACCACGATGGGAATGGCCGAGGGCAACCAGCCGATGACGGGAAGCAACCCCATGCCCGCGGTCTGGGCCAGAAACAAGCCCGGGACCACCCAGCGCGGTCCGACCCAGGCCGCCACCGGGACGAAGAAGATGCGTCCCCCCACCTGCATGGCGCCGATCCATCCCACGGTGGCGGCGGCCAGCGCGGCGGAATACCCGTACTGCATCAGGTAGGGAATGAGGTGCACCGTCCCGGAGGTGTGCGCGAAGTTGCTCATGAAGAACGCCCCGGCGAGGATCCAGAAGATCGGGTGGCGGAGGGCCGCGCCGAGCGACAGGCCCGGCGTGGCCGCGGGGGCGGCCGCGTCCGCGCCGCGCGCGACCGCCAGGTGCGGCGGCGGCCTCAACAGGAAAGCGTGCAGGGGAATGGTGGTGACGGCCAGCACGGCGGCGAGGATGACCAGCGACTGCCGCCAGCCCACCGAGACCAGGAGCCAGGCCTCGATGGGCATGAAGATCGTGCTCGCGAAGCCGGCGGCGATGGTCACGGTGAGGAGGGCCCGGTCGCGTCCGGTGGGGAACCACTGCACGATGGCGGCGAAGGCGGGCTCGTAGAGCGTGGTCGCCATGGCGATGCCCATGCAGAGCCACACCGCATACAGCGCCGCCGGCGTCTCCACCCGGGACCACAGGAAGGTGAGCGCGGTGGCGAGACAGGACCCCACCGTCATGAGAAGGCGGGCGCCGCGCCGATCGAGCCAGCGGCCCACCGGGATGCCTGCCAGCGCGGCGACCCCGAGCCCCAGCGAGAACGCGCCGGTGACCACCACGCGGGAGGCGCCCAGGTCCTTCTCCATGGCGCTCAGGAAGACGGGGAAGCCGTAGAAGATGATGCCCCACGTGATCGTCTCCGTCACGCAGAGCGTGGCCACGATGACCCAGCCGTAGTGGAGGCCGGCCGCGGCGGCGCTCACTGCGGGCGCGAGCGGTTGTCCGGGACCAGCCAGGCGAAGAACCCGGTGGCCGCGGCGGCGCCGACGAGCTGGGCGGCGATGAAGGCGGGGACGTCGAGGGGGCGGATGCCCGCGAAGGTGTCGCTGGCCGATCGCGCCAGCGTCACCGCCGGATTCGCGAAGGACGTGGATGCGGTGAACCAGTAGGCGGCGGTGATATAGGCGGCCACCGCGAAGGGGACCGCGGTCTCGCGCAGGCGCGCGCAGCCCCAGATCACCGCGAGCAGCCCGAACGTCGCCACGAACTCGCTGAAGACCTGCGCGCCGCCGGCGCGCGCGTGGCGCGAGGCGAAGAAGAGCGGCTCCGAGAACATCAGGTGCGCGGCGGCGACGCCCGCGAAGGCGCCCCCGATCTGCGCCGCGATATATGCGGGCACGTCGCGCCAGGATCGCCCACCCTGGGCGGCGTCGGCCAGGGTGACGGCGGGATTGAAGTGGGCGCCGGAGATCGGCCCGAAGGTCAGGATGAGCGCGACGAGGGCGGCCCCGGTGGCGAGCGTATTGGCGAGGAGCGCGACGGCGGTATTGCCGCCGGCGAGGCGCTCGCCCATGATCCCGGAGCCCACCACCGCGGCGAGGAGAAAGGCGGTGCCCACCGCCTCGGCGGCGACCCGGCGGGCGAGAGACGGGGCGGGGCTCACCGCGGGGACTCGGCCAGCCACCGAGTCAGGCGCGCCGCGATGGCGTCCCGGACGCGGCGAAACACCGCGAGTCGCTCGGCGTCGGTGCCCGTCGCGGCCGACGGATCCTCGAAGCTCCAGTGAATGCGCTGGGCGCGGCCGGGAAAGAGCGGGCACCGCTCGTTGGCCTGGTCACATACCGTGATCACGTAGTCCCAGGGCTGGCTCACGAAGCCGTCGAGCGTCTTCGAGCGATGGCCGCTGATGTCCACCCCGATCTCGCGCATGGCCTCGATGGCCAGGGGATGGACGCGCGTGGCCTCGGTCCCCGCGCTCTCCACCTCGAAGCGCTCGGGGGCGAGCTGGCGCAGGAGACCCTCGGCCATCTGGCTGCGCGCGGAGTTATGCGTGCAGAGGACGAGGGCGCGCGGTCGTGTCACTCAGTCGCAGCGGCGGTGAGGTCGCAGACGCATTGCTCGCCGTCGCGGAGCAGCTCGAGGAGCCGGAGCCGCGTCTCGTCGCTCAGCGCGTGAAAGCAGCGCTGCGCCTGCGTGGCCTCGCGGACGGCGGCGGTGGGCACGGGGCGAACATATCAAGATCGGTTGATCTGTCAAGCCGGCGCTGGGATACTCACGCGATGGCGAGCACCCCCACGCAGACGCGGCTGTCGACACCGGCGGACGCGCCGGCGATCGCGGCCATCTACAACGAGGGCATCGCCGATCGCGTGGCGACCTTCGAGACCGAGCCGCGCACGGAGGCGCAGCTCGAGGCGCAGCTCCGGGACAAGGGCGACCGCTTTCCCACCGTGGTCGCCGAGCGGGAGGGGCGCATCGTGGCCTGGGCCTCGGCGGGCCCCTACCGGAGCCGTCCCGCCTATGCGGGCGTGGCCGAGCACTCCGTGTACGTGGCCCGCGCCGCGCGGGGAACCGGCGCGGGCCGCGCGGCGCTGGACGCCCTGTGCCGCGCGTATGCGGCGCGCGGGTTCTGGAAGCTCGTGTCGCGGATCTTTCCCGAGAACACCGCCAGCCTCGCGTTGCACGAGCGCTGCGGGTTCCGCGTGGTGGGCGTGTACCGGCGCCACGGCAAGCTCGAGGGCGCCTGGCGCGACTGCGTCATCGTGGAGCGCATGCTCGACGAGCCGGATCCCGCGTGACCATGCGCCGCGAGGTGCGGGCAATGTGCGCCGCGCAGGCCTGCGCCCAGATCGGCGCCTTCAGCGTGGCCGCCCTCATCCCGACCTTGATCCCGGCCTGGGGCCTCACCAACACCGAGGCGGGCTGGATCAGCGGCATCTACTACGCCGCCTACACCGTCGTGGTGCCGCTGCTCTCCTCCCTGACCGATCGCGTGGACGCCAAGCGCATCTATCTGGGATCGGTGGCGCTGACCGCGCTGGCCTTTGCCGGCTTTGCCTGGGCGGCCACGGGGTTCTGGTCGGCGCTACTCTTCCGCGCGCTGATGGGCATGGGCTGGGCGGGCAGCTACATGCCCGGGCTCAAGGCGCTCAGCGACGCCACCGAGGGCCCCGGTCAGTCGCGGGCGGTGGCCGCCCATGCCGCCGCCGTCGGCGTCAGCGGCGCGCTCTCGTTCGGGGTGGCGGGCGCGGTGAACGTCTGGCTCGGCTGGCGCTGGGCGCTGGTCCCGGGAGCGCTGGGCGCGGCGCTGGCCTTTTTGTTCGTGCTGATCGGCTTGCCGCCACGCCCGCCGCATCCTTCGGCCGGGCCGCGACCCGCGTTGCTGGACTTCCGGCCGGTGCTGCGAAACCGCTCGGCGCTCGCCTACTCGCTCGCCTATTGCGTGCACACCTGGGAGATGTCCGCGCTGCGGGCCTGGGTGGTGGCCTTTCTCACCTTCGCGGCGCTTCAGGGCGGCGGCTGGACGCCGCTGGCCCCCGCCACCGTGGCGAGCGCGATGGGACTGGTAGGCGTATGGGCGAGCGTCTGGGGCAATGAGCTCTCGATCCGGCTCGGGCGGCGCCGATTCATCCTGGGCACCATGCTGGTGTCCGCGGCGATGGCGGCCGTCGTCGGTTTCAGCGCGGCGCTCCCCTATGCGGGCACCGCGGCGCTGGTGCTGGTCTACGCCATCCTGATCTGGTCGGACTCGTCCTCACTCACCGCCGGCAGCGCGGGCAGCGCCGAGCCGGGCCGGCGCGGCGCCACGCTGGCCGTGCACTCCACGCTCGGCTATGCCGGGGGCTTCGTCGGGCCGCTGGCGCTCGGCGCAACCCTCGATCTCCTCGGCGGCGCCAGCGTGCTCGGCTGGGGGCTCGCCTTCGGACACGTGACGCTCGTGCTCATCGCCGGCGCCATCGCCTTCGTCGCGCTCCGCCCCGCCGATCTCGCCGGTGATCGCGCGGCGGTGGCGGCGCCGCGGGCGACCAGTCCGCGCGCGTGAGCCTGGAGGCCACCATGCTCGTCACTCGTGAGGCGCTCCCGGTCGTCACCGGCGAGCGGTGCGATTCCGTCCTGCTGCAGGCGCACTACTATCGGGGCCAGCTCGTCAACGAGGCGAACGTGCTCTTCCTGCGCCTCGCGGAGAGCGGGTGGCAGCGCATCTTCATCGAGGCGGGGGTGGTCTTCTGGCAATCCGTGGAGGCGCTGGACAGCCCCGACCAGGACCGCCACCACTACACGCTGAGTGATCTCGGGGCGGTGCACGGGCTCGAGGGGCGCCGGATCATCGAGGTGATCACCGCCGACCTGCCCGCCGGCGGCGAGCTGCGGCTTCTCTTCTCGGGCGACGCCTGTGTGAGCTTCCGCCACGTGGACGGGCGGTCGCGCGTGATCGTCGAGCAGGCCGGGGGAGAGGTGGTGGCTTAGCCCTGGGCGCGGGGAGCGCGCCGGAGGGCTAGTCTCGGCCCCGCCAGCGCCCCGTCGCCCGCAGGAGATCGAAGATCCGCGCTGAGGTCACCGGCGGGCGATCCACCTCCACGCCATAGTCGGCGAGCGCGTCCTCCACCGCGTTGGCCACCGCGGCCGGCCCCGGGATCGCCCCACCCTCGCCCACGCCCTTCGCCCCGAGCGGCGTCACCGGCGAGGGGTGCTCGAGCCGGTCGACCTCGATGGCGGGCACGTCGACCGCGGTGGGCTTGAGGTAGTCCATGAACGTCGACGTCAGGAGCTGGCCCGTCTCGTCGTAGCGGAACTCCTCGAGCAGCGCGGCCCCGATGCCGTGCACCGTCGAGCCGTGCACCATCCCCTCCACGATCAGCGGGTTGAGCTCGCGGCCGCAGTCGTGGACCACCACGTACTTGCGCAGCGCGATCTGGCCGGTGCGCGGGTCGATCTCCACCAGGCAGCAGTGGGCCGCGTTGGCGAAGACGAGCTGCGACGGCACCCGGCGGGCGGCGTCGATCGGCCTGGCCAGCGGATTCTGGTGCGCGTGCCGCGCCTCCAGCCCCGGCTCTTCGCCCGGCGGCAGCCCGAGCACGTCGGCGTAGGCGGTGCGCGCCAGCTCGC
>Ga0207708_10003757_pt1 | contig 11188 bp, 12 predicted proteins | sample KBSK5101metaG_FD_184340 | JGI IMG/M metagenome (GOLD analysis project Ga0207708, IMG submission 184340) | Corn, switchgrass and miscanthus rhizosphere microbial communities from Kellogg Biological Station, Michigan, USA - KBS K5-10-1 metaG... | ecosystem: Host-associated > Plants > Roots >...
GAGGCGACTCGATCAACGACGTGCTGCAGTACTGGTTCGGCGGCATGGTCCAGATAGCCGGCGACGGCCTCAACGGGACGACCCCCTACGGCCTCGAAGGCGTCGACAACCCGTTCGCCGGGCTCCCGGACTGGACGCTCACGGCGCCCCAGCCGGCCGCTCCGGCGAGCACGTCGTCGTTCGTGACGACCAGCGGCATCCTGCCGGTCGACGAGTACCCGCAGTTCGACAGCTGGAAGTCGGCACGGTGGAACAAGCCGGGCGGGCCGTTCGACCCGCACGAGGGCAGCAAGTACGTCTATTCGCAGATCGCCGACGTGAGCTACAAGCGGCTCACGCGTGAGATCCAGGTCCCGGCCGGTGGCGGTGAGCTGTCCTTCTGGACCTCCTACGACACCGAGCACGACTGGGACTACGTGTTCGTGGAGGCGCGCACGGCCGGTCTCGACGACTGGACGACGCTGCCGGACGCCAACGGCCACACCGGCACCGACACGGGCCAGAGCTGCCCGGGCAGCACGTCGGGCTGGGCGGACGAACTGCACCCGCAGCTCAAGCACTATCAGACGTACGTGCCGAGCCCCGGGCCCGGCCAGCCGGCGACGTGCACGGCGAAGGGCACCACCGGCGTCTGGAACGCGGCGTCCGGCAGCTCCAACGGCTGGCAGCAGTGGAGGATCAACCTCGCTCCGTACGCCGGCAAGACCGTCGAGATCTCGGTCGCGTACGCGAGCGACTGGGGCACGCAGAACCTCGGCGTGTTCCTCGACGAGTTCGCGTGGCCGGGCGGGTCGACCTCGTTCGAGGGCACCGACACCGGCGGCTGGGCGATCACCGGTCCGCCTCCGGGCAGCGGCGCCAACGCGAACAACTTCGAGGTCATCGACGCGGGCGGGTTCCCGGTCGGCGCCTCGATCACGACGCCGAAGTCCCTCCTGTCGGGCTACGGCTTCGAGACCATCTCGACCGCCGACGAGCGCAAGGCGGTGATGGGCCGGATGGCGAGCTACCTCCTGAGGTAGCCGCGCACGCGGAGCCGGCGGCCGCCCCCGGGCGGCCGCCGGCGCTCGCGTCTCAGGCCAGCTCGCGCGCGATCTGCTCGAGCAGGTCCATACCCTCCTGCATGCCGCCCTCCATGCCGGAGTCGATGATCATGTCGCGCACCTCGCGGCTCTCGACGACCATCAGGATCGACAGTGCGGTGCGGCCGCCGTCCTCGCTGAAGGTGACGACGTTGATCGGGTCCTGGAGGCCGGGAGGGGCCCCCTCGTAGACCTCGGTCGTCACGATCCGCTCGTCCGGGACGATCTCCGAGTACTCGCCGTGGAAGGCGACCTCGAAGTCGTTGCCGGCGCGCATCACGTAGCGCCACCGGCCGCCGACCCGCAGGTCGATCTCGCACGTCTCCATCCGGCCGCGCTGCCCCGGCCACCAGCGGCGGACCAGGTCGGGCTCGGTGTAGGCGCGATAGACCAGGTGCTTCGGCGCGTCGAAGTCGCGCTCGATGAGGATCTCCGTGTCCGACGGGGTCGTGACCTTCGCGCGGTTACCGCTCGTCACCTGTGACATCTCCTTGCTCCTCTCGCTTGAGGTCCTCGAGCACGCCGTCGAGACGGTCGAACCGCTCGCTCCACAGCTGCTCGAAGCCGACGACCCAGTCGTGGATGGGCTTCAGCGCCTCCCCGTTGACCCGGTACAGGCGCCGCCGCCCCTCGTCGCGGACCTCCACCGCTCCCACTTCACGGAGCACCTTGAGGTGCTTGGAGACCTGCGGCTGGGCGAGCCCGAGCTGCTCGACGAGGTCGTTGACGGAACGCTCCCCGTCCGCGAGCGCGTCCAGGATCGCGCGCCGCCGGGGCTCGGCGACGGCGTTGAACGTGTCCGCGGTGGTGGCTGCTCGGGCCATGGCGAGCAATATATACCGATATAGGAATATGTCAAGGAGCGATGAGTTCCGGGTGCGCGCGCCGTCTCTAGGGGCATGACCGACGACGTGCCCGTGACCCTCGCCCTGCCGATCGCCGAGCGCGCCGCCGCGCTCGCCTTCTACCGCGACGCCCTCGGCCTGGAGCCGTTCGGCGAGCCCGGCTCCGACGGCATCCCGGAGCCGCTGCGGTTCGCCGTCAACGAGGGCCTGACCCTGATGCTGATCCCGCAGAGGGGCTTCGGCTGGGTGATCGGGGACCGCCAGGTGGCCGAGCCGTGGGCGTGCGAGTGCCTGCTCTCGCTCGACGCCGCGGACGCGGCGGCCGTCGACGCGCTCGTCGAGCGCGCCCGCGCGGCCGGCGCGGAGGTCGTCGCCGAGCCGGCCCGGCAGCCGTGGGCCTACACCGGCACGTTCGCCGACCCCGACGGGCACCTCTGGTCCGTGGTGGCCGCGCCTTCGTAAGCGTCCCGGGATGCCGGGGCGGAGATCATGTGCCGCCGAGGCGTGACGTGCGGCACGTCGCGGTCGTCGCCGGCATGGAGTTCGCCTGCGGGCAGCAGCCAGCTGCCGTCCGCACGCCGCGTCAGCTCGCCCGTGTCGGCCAGCGTGCTCACGGCCGCGGAGACCGTCGGCCGGCGGGCGCCGACGAGCTGGCCGAGCATCCGGTGCGACAGGGTCAGCGGCACGTGTACGCCCTCGGGCGTCATGCGACCCCAGCGCTCGGCCAGGTGCCACAGGAACGCGAGCACCCGGCGGTCGACGCCCGTGAGCGACAGGATCGCCTGCGTCGTCGCGAGCCGCTCGGAGCGCTCTGCCAGGCGCTCCATGATCACCGCGTTGACCTCCGGCCAGCGGCCGAGCTCGCAGGCGAACCGTCGGTCGAGCACTGCGACGCTCGCGCCGTCGACGACACACCAGCGGACCACCCGCCGAAGCAGCGGCTCCGGCTCGGTCATCCACGGCCGCAGCACGTCTCCCGGGCCCAGCAGCTCCGTGCTCGCCTGGCCCCGCATCAGCACGTCGCGGGTCACGACGCCCTCGATCACGAGCAGGCCGAGGGGCGCCGCGGCGGCCGGGCCCGCGTGCAACTCGCCCTTGCGCAGCCGCGCGACGCTGACAGACAGCGCGGATATGGCCTCGTCGCGCCTGCTCGGGGTGAGCATCCGGCCGAGCGACGGATCGAGCCTCAGCAGCGGACTCTTGCGACGATCGCTCATGAGCTCTGCATCTCGACGTCGAACTGGTCGAGCACCGCACAGATCGACAGCGCCCGATGCACCGCTCCTGGTGCGATGCGCAGCCGCAGCAGGGCGTCGCGTTCGGCCGCGAGATCGCGGCAGCGCAGCAGCTCGTGCACGCCCGAGGAGTCGATGAACTCCAGCGCCCGCAAGTCGACCTCGACGATCCCGCAGCCCGCGTCGAGCAGGGCGGACGTCTCTCGCTCGATGGCGCCGGCTGTGGCCAGGTCGAACTCGCCGGCGAGGACCACGCACATGCCGCCGTCGCGCGGGTGGACGGTGAGCGCGAACAGCCGATCGGCGGCGTCGCTCATCGCCGCCGTCCGGGGTCGGAGCTCCGAGCTAGGTCTGCGCCGGCGGTTCGAGTACGAAGATCTCGAAGGTGCGGGCGGGATCGAAGACGATCTGGCTGTGGTAGGTCAGCACCCGTCGTCCGGTGATCTCGGCCACCGCCGCCATGACGGTGTCGCCCATCGTCTCCTGGAAGGAGAGCCGGTAGCGGCGCACGTCGTCGTCCTTGCCGTCCGCGAGGAGCGTCTCCTCGCTGCGGGTCAGCCCACCCTCGAGCGCGACGAAGACGTAGTCGTCGAGCAGCCACGCCTTCGCCGCCGTCGGGCCGCGCCCGTAGTACTGCTTCTTCATGCCGACCATGGCGTTCGCCAGGGCGGCGCGAACCGAGCCGCCGGGTTCGTCGGGCATGCGGCCTCCCGCCGCATGCACGAGCTCCATGGCGGGATTCGCGGGCTTGATCTCTTCCATCACACGATCGGGGTGATTCGAGGCGGGCGCAGGGCACGGGGTCTCCAGGACGGTGGGAGCCTGTGCCCGCCGCCCTCCGTCGCGGAGAGCCGGCGCACACCGGTTGATGACCGCCTGCCCGGGCCTCCCGGAGGAGGGCGGCCCGTGACCTGCGCGGCGAATTCTAGAGCAGCCCCATCTGCGGCTCCCCGGCCCCGTTGAGCCCGTTCGCGACGCGCACGCAGCGCCCGCCGCGGACCGCGCCGCCGTTGTAGGCCTGGCGCAGGCAGTTGCGCATCGCCAGCTGGCCCCAGTAGCTCGCGTGGCTGGCCTCCTGCAGCTGGTAGGGGCCGAAGATCGTCGTGGCGGTGCGGATCTGGGAGACCCACTCCGTCCGGTCGACCGCGCCGGCGCTGCGCCAGCTCGCGATCCCGACCTCCTCGAGCACGCCGACGCCGGTCTCGCACAGGCGCCGGCCGTCGAGCGCGTTCTGCAGGTCGAGCGTGACGATGTTGCCCGCGCCCGCCTGGACGGCCAGGGCGGCGCCGTTGCGCACGCTGCCGTTCATCGCCGGCACGACGACGTTGTGCGCCCAGTCGGCGTCGCGGTTCCAGATGCCGCAGCCGCCGACGCTCTGGCGCGTCCAGCCCGTCTCGCCGTAGCGGAAGCCGCTCGCGCGCGGGATCGGGGTCCAGTAGGTCTGGGCGATGATCTTGTACGCGGTGTCGGCGTAGCCGGCGCCGGACATCGCGTCTCGCACGCGCAGCAGCGCGTCCTTGACGGCGGTGGTCTCCTGCTGCTGGCGCGCGGCGGTGAAGCGCGACGTCATGTCCGAGTCGTCGCTGCAGTAGTTCTTCCACCACGACGGCGAGGTCGCCCAGTTGGTCACGCAGCGCTCGACGATCGCGCCGAAGCCGTAGTTGTTGGCGCCGATCATCACGACGACGGCCTTGACGTTGCGCTTGGCGGCCTCCTCGCGCAACATCAGCGCCTGGCCCTTGCGGCCGGACGCGTCGGAGAAGAAGTCGATGCCGGGCTTGAAGTCCTCGCCCGAGCCGGTGCCCGTCGTGCTCGTGCGCGCGCCCGAGCAGGCGAGGTTGAGCCCGGTGACGCCGCCGCCGATGTACGCCTGCGCGGCCTTGGAGCGGTGGCAGCCCCGGATCGCCTCGCCGCTCGAGGTGTCCCAGTAGGCGGTCGAGCCGAGCGCGTCGACGTTCGAGGGGGAGTTGTTGGTGTTGCCCGCCCAGCGGCCGGCCTCGCCGGAGATCGCCGAGTCGCCGAGGGTCACCACCGTCGGCGTGCCCACCCCGGGGCCGTCGGCCAGCGCCGGTGGGGCGAGTCCGAGCACCACACCGCAGACGACCAGGATCGCGCGCACCGCCCGCATGTCCTTCCCCTCCTCCGTTGGTTGCGCGCGATCCTGCCTCCGGGTGTTGGCGCTGTCAACCGGCTGGGACCTGCACCTGGCTGATCGAGAAGGTCACCCCGGCGGGGTCGGCGAGCACGGCCTGGCGTCCGACCGGCGCGGCGAACGGCGCCGCGACCGTGGTGCCGCCGCCGTCCTCCGAGCGGGCGACCGCTGCGTCGATGTCGTCGACCCAGAAGTCGACGATCCAGCGCGCGCCCTGCTCGGCCGGCGTCATCACCGCGACCACCTCGCGCGAGACGGGCTGCTCGGGCTCGCCGCCGACGTAGCCGGGCAGGCGGAACATCGTCGCCGGGCCGAAGGCCTCGGTCGTCCAGCCGAACACCTCGCCGTAGAACGCGGCCGCGCCGTCGGGGTCGGCGGTGTCGAGCCGGCTCATCGACCAGGCGCCCGGCTCGTTGACGAGCTGCGCGCCCTTGCGGATGCGCGGCTCCCACGCGTTGAACACCGCGCCGCCGGGATCCGCGCCGACCACGAGCCGGCCGATGTCGAAGTCGATCGGGCCGGCGATCACGCTTCCGCCGGCGCGCTCGATGCGCTCGGCCGCGCCCTCGGCGGTCTCGACGCTGACCTGGGTGAGCCAGTCGGGTTGCGGGGGCGGGTCGACGCCCGGCGCGAGCGGGGCGATCGAAGCGACGTCGCGCCCGCGCAGCTTGGCGGTCAGGAAGCCGCCCTCGTCCTGGAACGCCCAGCCGAACACGCCGCCGTAGTACGCGGCGGCGGCGTGGACGTCCGGGGTCATGGCGGTCACCCAGCAGGGGACCCCTGGCTCGTATGCATCGCGTCGGCTCATGGCGGGGACCGTATCAGGTGTTGATTGGAAAAACCAACTAGACCGTTGGAAAGACGGAGCGTCTTCGGCTAGGCTGCGGGCATGGCCCGGTCCTACGGAGATCGCTGCGGCGTGGCGCGGGCGCTCGACCTCGTGGGCGAGCGCTGGGCGCTGCTCGTCGTGCGCGAGCTGCTGCTCGGGCCCAAGCGCTTCACCGACCTGCGCGCCGGGCTCCCGCAGGTCGGCCCCGACGTGCTCTCCCAGCGCCTGCGCGAGCTGGAGGCCGCCGGCCTGGTCCGCAAGCGCTCGCTCGACCCGCCGGCCCCGGCGCGCGTGTACGAGCTCACGGAGCGCGGCGCGCAGCTGGAGCCCGTGATCCTCGAGCTCGGGCGCTTCGGGAGCGTCGCGCCGTTCCCGGAGGGCGACGCGACGTTCGGCCCCGATGCGCTCGCGCTCGCGCTCAAGACGCTCTACACGCCCGGCGGCGCGCCCACGCAGGTCGCGCTGCGGCTCGGCGGCCAGGACTTCCGCGCCGGCGACGACGGCGCCGCCCTCACGCTCGAGCGCGGCAGCGCCGAGGACCCGGACGCGTCGATCGAGGCCGAGCCCGGCCCGCTCGCCGCCGTGCTCTGGCACGGCGCCGGTCTCGAGGGCGTGACGATCACCGGCGACCGCCGAGCGGCCAAGCGCTTCCTCAAGCGCTTCCCGCTGCCGGCCTAGAGCTCCGCGACCGCGGACGCGGTGTCGGTCACGGTCGCGAACTCGTCGTTGAGGTTCGCGGCGGTCACGCGGGCGATCTCCTCCGCCGGGATGATCTCGCCGGCGAGGTCGCGGCGGTCGAAGGTGTGGGTCGCGTCGAGCACGAAGCGCACGTCGTAGCCGAGGTTGCCGCCGACGCGCGCCGTCGTCTCGCAGCAGTGGTTGGTCGTGATCCCGCAGAGGTAGAAGCGCTCGACGCCGGCGCCGTCGAGCCACGCCTGCAGCGACGGCTCGCCGTGGAAGCACGAGTTGACGGTCTTGGTGACGAGCAGGTCCGGCTCGCCGGCGACGACGTCCTTGAAGTCGTTGCCCGGCTGCCCGGGGGCGAGCGGGGAGCCCGGCTCGTCGGAGTCGTGGCGGACGAACACCAGCGGCAGCCCGCGCGAGCGCCAGGCGTCGATCAGCGTGGCGACGTTCGCCTCGCACGCGGGGTTGTCGCGCCGGCCCCAGGACGGGTCGTCGAATCCGCGCTGCACGTCGACGACGACGAGCGCCGGCAGGCTCATCGCACGTGCTCCTGGAGCCACAGCTCGAGCAGGCCGAGCTGCCACAGCGTCGAGCCGTCGAGGTTGGTGCGGTGGGCGTTGGGGTCGGCGAGCATGGCGTCCACCGCATGCTCGTGGAAGAGGCCGCGCGAGCGGGCGGCCGAGGAGGTCAGGGCGTCGCGCACCATGCCGAGCACCGGCTCCTCGAGGTGGCTCAGCGCGGGCACCGGGAAGTAGCCCTTCTCGCGGTCGATCACCGCGTCGGGCACGATCCCGCGCGACGCGGCCTTGAGGATGCCCTTGCCGCCGTCGGCGAGCTTGAGCGCCGGCGGGATGCGCGCGGCGAGCTCGACGAGCTCGTGGTCGAGGAACGGCGTGCGCGCCTCCAGTCCGTGGGCCATCGTCATGTTGTCGACGCGCTTGACCGGGTCGTCGGTGAGCATGATCCGCGAGTCCAGACGCAGCGCGCGGTCGACCGGCGTGGCGGCGCCGGCGCGCTCGAACCACCCGGCCGCGAACGCGCGCGAGACGTCGTCGGCCGCGGCCGCCCCGGTCAGCTCGCGCAGCTGCGCGTCGTCGCGGTCGAAGAACTCGGCCGCGTAGGTGTCGAGGCCACTGCCCGGCGCCTCGAGCAGCGGCGGGTACCAGCTGTAGCCGCCGAGCACCTCGTCCGCGCCTTGGCCGGACTGCACGACCTTGCGCTCGCGCGAGACCGCCTGCGCGAGCAGCCAGAAGGCGACGCAGTCGTGGGAGACCATCGGCTCGCTCATCGCGGCGATCGCCTGCGGGAGCGCCGTCACGAGCTCGTCCGTGCCGACGCGGATCTGGTGGTGGTCGGTGGCGAACTCGCCCGCGACGAGGTCCGAGAACGCGAACTCGTTGCCCTCGCGCCCGCCCGCGTCGGGGAAGCCGATCGAGAACGTCGCCAGCCCGCGCTGGCCCTGCTCGGCCAGCAGCGCCACGATCAGGCTGGAGTCCAGCCCGCCCGAGAGCAGCACGCCGACCGGGACGTCGGCGACCATCCGCCGCCGCACCGCGACGCGCAGCGCCTCCAGCAGCGCCTCGCGCCACTCCGCCTCGCTGCGCTCGCCCTCCTCGCGCTCGTGCGCGGGGTTCCAGTACTCGCGCTCGCGCCGCGTGCCGTCGGGCTCGACGACGAGCAGCGTGGCGGGCGGGAGCTTGCGGACGCCCTTGAGGATCGTGCGCGGCGCGGGCACGACGGAGTGCCAGCTCAGGTAGTGGTGCAGCGCGACCGGGTCGACGTCCGTGTCCACCCCGCCGGCGGCGACGAGCGCCGGCAGCGTCGAGGCGGCGCGCAGGCCCCCGCCGGGCAGCTCCGCGAGATAGAGCGGCTTGATCCCGAGCCGGTCGCGCACGAGCACGCAGCGGCCGCTCTCGATCTCCAGCAGCGCGAACGCGAACATCCCCGCGAGCCGGTCCAGCACGCCCTCGCCCCACTCGACCCAGCCGCGCAGGATGACCTCGGTGTCCGAGGTGGAGCGGAAGGCGTGGCCGAGCGCGGTCAGCTCCGCGCGCAGCTCGTGGTGGTTGTAGATGCAGCCGTTGAAGACGATCGCGAGGCCGAGCGCCTCGTCGCGCATCGGCTGCGCGCCGAGCTCGGAGAGGTCGATGATCGCCAGCCGCCGGTGCACCATCCCGGCGTTGCCGTCGAGCCAGATGCCGTCGCCGTCGGGCCCGCGCGGGGCGAGCGCGGCGTGCATGCGCTCGAGCGCCGCCCGGTCGGGCGCCGCGTCACGCCGCAGCTCGACGCCGAAGCCGCACACGTCAGCTCACGGCCACGCTCTCGCGCGCCGCCTCGACGAGCGCGCCGAAGAGCCGCGCCTGCGGCTGCTCGACCTCGTCGAGCGTCTCCGCATGCCACTGGACGCCGAGCACGAAGCGGCCGTCGTCGCCCTCGATCCCCTCGACGGTCCCGTCGGGCGCCCAGGCGACCGCCCGCAGGCCCTCGCCGAGCCGCTCGACGGCCTGGTGATGGAAGGAGTTCACGCGCAGCGCGCCGGCGCCGACGGCGCGCGCGAGCAGCGAGCCGGGCTCGATCGCCACGTCGTGCGTGACCGTCCAGCCGGGCTCCGTCTGGCGGTGGTCGGGCACGTGCTGGTGCAGCGTGCCGCCGCGCGCGATGTTGAGGGTCTGGGCGCCGCGGCAGATGCCGAGGATCGGCAGGCCGCCGGCGTCGGCGTGGCGCGCGACCGCCAGCTCGAAGGCGTCCATGTCGGGCTCCACCGGGCCGAGCTCGGCGTGCGGCTCGGCGCCGTAGGTGGCCGGGTCGATGTCCGGGCCGCCCGACAGGCAGACGCCCGCCAGCGGCTGCAACAGCGCGGGCACCAGCTCCAGCGGCAACGGCGGCAGCACCACGGGGATCGCCCCGGAGCGCGCGAGCGCGCGCACGTAGGGCATGCCGAGCGCCAGCTCGGGCTGCGGCGGCTCGCTCTCGGGCGTCGCGTCGGCGAGCAGCGGGCGCCGCACCTCGGAGGTCGTGATGCCGATCAGCGGGGGTCGGGTCATCGAGCGCAACAGGGTGACAAACCGGTCAGCCTTCGGGCTTAGTCGTCGCGCCGGAAGCGCCGCACCGGGATCTGCGCCCGCAGCCGCGTGCCGCGGCCCGGCGGGCTCTCGAGCTCGAGCGTGCCGTCGAGCGCGGCGACCCGGTCCTCGAGCCCGCGCAGGCCCGAGCCACGGCCCGCGTCGGCGCCGCCGACGCCGTCGTCGGCGACCTCGACCGTGACGTGGCCGGCGCCGCGCGCGAGCGTGACCGTCGCCTGGGAGGCGCGGGAGTACTTGGCGACGTTGGCGAGCGCCTCGGAGGCGACGAAGTAGGCCGCGCTCTCGACCGGCTCGGGCAGGCGGTCCCCGCGTGGGACGTTGAGCGTGACGGGGACCGGCGCGCGGCCGGCCAGCGACTCCAGCGCCGGCTCCAGCCCGCGCTCGGTGAGCACGGCGGGGTGGATGCCGCGCGCGAGGTCGCGCAGCTCCTTCAGGCTCGTCTGCAGCTCCGCGATCGAGCGGTCGAGCAGCTCGCTGACGTCGTCGTCGCCCTCGGCCTTCAGCCGCGCGCTGCGCAGCAGCAGCGCGAGCGCGACGAGCCGCGACTGCGCGCCGTCGTGCAGGTCGCGCTCCAGCCGCCGGCGCGCCGCGTCGCCGGCCTCCACGACCCGTGCGCGCGAGGCGCGCAGCTCGTCGATGCGCGCCTGCAGCTCGTGGTCGAGGTGCGTGACGTGGCTGCGCAGCAGCCCCGCCAGGTAGGCGAAGGGCATCAGCGCGGTCGAGATGAACGCGGGCCAGAACGCGGCGTCGCCCGCGCCGGCCTGCGCGATCGTCACGAGCGCGAACGTGAGCAGCGAGAAGACGTAGACGGGCGTCACCTGCAGGCGCTCGAACTCGCCGGTGGCGCGCCAGCGGACGATCGCGCGGCGCAGCACGAGCGCGAACAGGACCGCGTAGGAGAGCGCGCCGAGCGCCATCAGCGCGGCCGCGGCGTCCGGATCGTCGGCGATCAGCAGCGGGAAGCGCGGCGCGTCCGGATCCGGCGTGGCGCCGAACATCGCCGCGGGCACGAACGCGAGCGGGAAGATCACGTAGCCCGCGCGCACGAGCGCGCGGTCGCGGGCGGCCGGCAGCCGCCCGCTCGGGAACGAGAGCCCGATGTGCAGGAACAGCGCGCCCCACAGGCCGCCGGTGACCACGCCGATCGCGTAGACCGCCGGGGAGTTGGCGGCTTGCAGGCAGAACAGCAGCCAGGCGAAGCCGAGCGCCACCATCAGCGCGCCGATCCGGCTCTGCGGCCGGTGGCGCCAGACGTAGAGCCCGGTGCCGACGAAGCTC
>Ga0207708_10003759_pt1 | contig 11182 bp, 8 predicted proteins | sample KBSK5101metaG_FD_184340 | JGI IMG/M metagenome (GOLD analysis project Ga0207708, IMG submission 184340) | Corn, switchgrass and miscanthus rhizosphere microbial communities from Kellogg Biological Station, Michigan, USA - KBS K5-10-1 metaG... | ecosystem: Host-associated > Plants > Roots >...
AAGCGCGCAAGCATGCGCTTCTCGGGTGCGACGAACTGGTGCGAGTAGTAGTCGAAGTAGTAAGCATAAAACGGGACCTTCGTGCGCCGGCTTGCGAGCCATGCGGCCGGCAGATCTTCAAGATCGCCGGAACAAGCGACGATCGCGTTGCACTTCTCACTCTCTATGATCTCCGCAATCCGGCGCGCGCGTGCGCGAACGTTGAGCAGGAAATTGCTCGCCTCACGCACGTACGGGAGCCCGTAGCGATAGCCGCGCGTCACATAAATCTCGTGTGGAAGTTGATAGTGACGACCGGGAAGACTTCGCGAAAAGGCATTACCGGCGACCGGCTCCCGAGCCGAAATCACACAATACTCGGCAGGATCGAGATCGCCCAGCAGCCGCGCAAGCATCACCGACTGTCCTGACCCGGACGGTGGTAAGACGTGTGAGATGAGCGCAAACTTCATCTCAGATTGTAAACGCCGCGCATCCAGTCTGCCGTTATTTGCATGCCTTTTTCGAGGTCGTAAGTGTTTTTGTGGTCGAGGTCGCGAATGGATTTCGAGATGTCGACTCGTTTGATCTTCGTCGTGAGAATCTCGGAGTCACGATACTCGACGAGCGAAGGGTCGGCGCCTGCAACCTTGAGCACCACGTCTGACAGTTCTTCGATCGAATGATGGTGTTCGCCGCCGATGTTGTAGGTCTCGCCCGGTTTGAAGTTGTCGCTGATGTTCGCGATAGTGCGGACGGTGTCGGCCAGGAAGGTCGAGGTGCGGTAGTGTCCGCGAAAGACCGTGAAAGGCTGACCCGTAAGCGCGCAATAGAGAAAGCGACAGTTGACCGAGCGATACGGGCTGTAATACTCACCCGGCCCGTAAGTATTGAAGAGACGAACGACGACTGACTCGGTCTTGTACTGAATCGCGGAGTTTCGGACCTGCATTTCGTTGACCCACTTCGTCATCGCGTAGTCGTTCATCTGCTTGATCTCATACTCGTCCATCACTGATTCGGTCATCAGCTCGGGCCAGTCGCCGTAGACTTCGGACGAGGAAAAGTGGATGAGCTTGAAGCCGAGCCGCTCCTGCAGGCGAATCATGTTCTTAGTGCCGACCGCGTTGGTGCGCCAGAGCGTCTCGTAAAAGTCTTCGCCGTTCCAGCGTCCAAACTCAGCCGCGCAATGGAAGACGAAGTCGAATGGTCCCATTCGCTCGAAGACGCGTTCGAGTTGACGAAACTCGCCGACGTCGCAACGCGCGTAAAGCGGATCGCTTACGTCGGTTCGCAGAGAGAAGCCGACCTCATCGGGCTGGTGATGTAGATCGCACGACACCACATGATGGCCGCGAGTTCGCAGTTCCTTGATAAGACCCGTCCCGACGATCCCCAGTCCGCCGGTCACCAAAATGTTCATCCGTTCCCTCCGAAGTATTTTGTTCTTAGCCTGCGAAGCAGGCGTAAGCATAAAGCCTGGGGCGCAAGCCCCAGGTGAACGTGCCAATAAAAGGGCCAGAGCCCGCGACAGCGGGTGAAAGCCCGTAAAAATTTCACGCTGTCGCCCGTTTCACGGGCTGCGGGCTATCTTTCTTATCTGATCCTGGGGCTCGCGCCCCAGGCTTTATGCTGTCGCTCGCTTCGCGAGCTTGCTACGCAACGCGGTCGAGGACGCGCTCGCCGTAACGCATCGCGCGTTTGAGCCAGCGCGCCGCGCGGCCCACGAGGAGCGGGACGTTCCTGTGACCAGAGAGCTCCCTGATTTCCGCTTCGTGCGCATCTCGTCCGACGCCTCCCTGCGCCTCCTCTTTCAACACGCGCGTGATGATCTCCTCAAACTGCTGCACGGCGCGCGCCGGATCCCCACGCGTCTCATGGATGTGTTCGCAGTAGTGTGCAGCGATGCGCTGTCGAAATTCGGAGTCGCCGATCATTCGCGCCGCAAGACGCTTCATCGCCGTGTAGTCGCCGCGTGGCACGACCGTCTCGCGCGTTTCAAAATGATCTTCAGCAGGCGACCAGTGGACCTGGTCATACACTCTCAAAAAATCCTGCTCAAACATGATGAGCGGTATGCCGAGCGCCGCCGCATCTTCGACGACCGTTCCGCCACCGGATGGATGTGTGTCAATGTAGAAATCCGCGAGGCAGAGGTTGCGCATGTAATCATCGCCGCGCCAGCCCAGGAACCTCGTCCGCCTTCTCGTCTCCGGCGAGAGCATCGGCGTCACAAAAGGCACTTGCTTCTCTTCGACACCCATCGCGAGATAATAAAGCTCAGGATGTTCTTCAAGCAGATCCACGACAGCGCGCCAGAAGCCCGGCTCCTGGAATTTCACGTGACGTCCAGCCGTCGCCGCGACTACGGCCTGCTCGGGAATGTCCAGCTCCTGCCGTGTGTGCACAGCGATGCGATCGCGTTGCGGCAGCTCCAGCTCCATATTCATCAACGAGCAGCTCACCGGACAATCGATCAAAGGATGTGTAGACCATGCGATGCCCCAGTCGAGCGTCGGCGGAGCAAACTGCGGCGGCGGTCCAACAACCCAGCCAACGATGAACGGCGCGGGACGCAAAGCCGTGATGTAGAAGTGTTCGAAATGCGCGAGCGCGGCGGCAGTGATTAAGACGTCTGCATTCGACTTGTGAATCTCACGCGCAAGAGCGAGCAGGCTTTCGTGCGGCGTGTTCATGTTTGGCGCGAGAGTGATCTTGCAGCCGGCTTGTTCAAACAGAGCAACGTTCTCACGGCCCACTTCCGACGCCATCACGTCACGTTCAGCGTTGGGAACGAAGAACATCAGCTCGACGCGCGCGCGATCGTGATAACGCGCGTAAAGTAGCATGGTCTTCACCATCACCGACCCGAGCTCGTTGATTCCTTTCACGAGATACGCGAGACGCAGCTTGCCGTTCGCCGACGATCGTGGCTGCGCTCTCGAGAAGAACTGGTGCGGCCGCGCGAGCCGCTCAATCGAGTTGATGATTTCGTAGTCATACTCGAACCGGTCGAGTTTGGAAAAGTCGTAATAAGCGTATTGCCAGAGGTTGAAGTAATGAATCGCAAGCGAGACGTTGCCGCGTTCGGCTGCGATCACGCCGGCGCGCTTGTACGCGGCTTTGATTTCCACGACGTCGCCGAACGCGGCATGGATCTCGACGTAAAGCGGCAGCACCTGATCCGGAAAGCCGCCGAGCAGCCAGGCGCGATCGATCGAGACACGCGCGTGCTCGCGATAATCTTCGCGGCCGGATTTCCAGTAAGCTTCAGCCAGCAGCCGGTTGACTTCCGACCGCCGCTCGCGACGTTCGAGCACGAGATACGGAAGCAGCTCGGATTGAGCAACACTTTCTCCAGCCGCGATTCGCGATAAGATTCGCTCGAAACTCATTCAGATTAGCGGATTTCTCTGTGCTGTCTCTGTGTTCTCTGTGTCTCTGTGGTTAAGCATACGGTCCCCCACCGAGACACAGAGAGAATCTTAAATAGGGTCACTTGGTCGCAACAGCCTTCGAAGCATCTTCACGTTTCTGCAAACACTCACGCACCGCCGGACCATGGGCCAACGCCAGCGTCAGGATCTCGCAGATCTTTTTCACTTCCGCGGCTCCGATCGCAGTACCTGTCGGCAACGCCAGCACACGCTTCGTCAGCTTTTCAGTCTCAGGCAGCAGCAATCCGGCGTTCGGAAAATAAGAACGGTAAGGCTCGACGCGGTGACAACCCGGATAGAAATAACGTCGCGCCAGCACGTTCTCCGCCCACAATACCTGCTGCAACTCGTCTCGGCTCAGTCCGGCTGCGTCCTCATCGATCTCGAGAATCAGGTACTGATAGTTGCACTTCTCGTTTTCGTCATACGTCATGAACCGGATGCCCGGCAACGCCGCTAGCTGACCGCGGTACTGATCGTAGTTCCGGCGATTGATGGCGATGAACTCGTCGAGACTTTCGAGGTTCGTGATTCCCATCGCCGCCGAGACCTCGTTCATCTTCCCGTTTGTTCCGATGTAATCGACGTGATCATAGTAGGTGAAACCAAAATTCTTCATCAACCGCATCTTCCGCGCGAGCTCGTCGTCGTTAGTTACGACCGCTCCACCCTCGAGCGTGTTGATGAACTTCGTCGCGTGAAAGCTAAACACTTCCGCGCCGCCGAAACCGCCGATCATTTGACCTTTGTACGAACAAGCGAATGCGTGGGCCGAATCGAAGAGAAGTTTCAGGCCGCGACGCTGCGCGATCTCTGCGAGCGCATCGACGTCGCACGTCTGTCCCCACAGGTGAACGCCGAGAATGCCGGTTGTGTTTGGAGTGATCATCCGCTCGACACTGGCAGGGTCGAGCGTGTGCGTACGAGGATCGACGTCGCAGAAGACCGGCGTGATCTCCTGCCACTTGAGCGCGTGCGCAGTCGCCACAAAAGTAAATGATGGTACGATGACCTCGCCTTTCATTCCTAAGGCGCGGATCGCGATCTCGAGCGCCACAGTGGCGTTGCACATTGCGATGCAATGGCGCACTCCGGTCAGCTCGGCGATTTGTTTTTCGAGTTCCTGAACATATGGGCCGGCGTTTGTCAGCCAACGACGATCGAGAATGTCGGCAACGCGCTCCTCGAATCGCTGCCTGTTACCGATATTTGGCCGGCCGACGTGGAGTGTTTCAGTGAAGGCCGGACGGCCACTGAAGATCGCGAGCTCACTCGGGATAGATGTTTGTTGCGTCATCGTTTTGGACTCGAGTCATAGCCTGCGATAGCAGGCGTAAGCATAAAGCCTGGGGCGCAAGCCCCAGGTTGGAAACGAAAATGTTTTGGAGCCCGTGGAACGGGCGACAGCGTAACAATAGTGGGCTGTCGGCCGCTTCGCGGGCTCTCGCCTTTTATTGGTACGTAAACCTGGGGCTTGCGCCCCAGGCTTTATGCTTACGCCTGCTATCGCAGGCTAAACCATCGCTGTTCTTTCCTGCATACCAGCAGGATACGCCTGCTATCGCAGGCTAAACCATCGCTGTTCTTTCCTGCACACCAGCAGGATACGCCTGCTATCGCAGGCTAAACCATCACTGTTTCTTTCTGCATACCAGCAGGAACAGATTGATTTGAACACCGTAGTAATCGTCGCAGCAGAGACCGACGGAGAACGAGTCAAAGAAAGGCGAGAACGTTTCGATCAGCTCGGCCTTTGACTGAAACCGCCTGAACACGTAACCGTTTCTCAAGCCCCATGGATCGTTGCGAATCTCGACGTGTCCATCTGTCAGCTCGGTGCAGCCCTCGAATATACTGCTGCTCGCCTCCGGCAACGTCGCCAGCAAGGTCGCGCCCGGCTTCATCACGCGACTGTACTCAGCGAGGTTGTCCTGAAACGTCGTTCCTTTGTCGACGTAGTAACAGGACGACGACGCCAGCAAATAATCAAACAAATCGTTCTCGAACGGAATGGCGGAGTTTGTCCCAAGCTTCAGCGTAGCGCCCATGCCGAGCGACCGCGCGCGCTCATTACCGAGCGCGATGATATCTTCCGTTATCTCCACACCATAGACATCAAACCCCGCGTTGCGAAACAACGGCCAGTTGCGACCATCGCCAAATCCAACATCGAGGATCTTCGCGCCGCGATACTTGCTCTTGTCGAGATTGAGCTGCGGATACTTACCGAGCAGCGTGCGGATCACCCACTCGGACGGATAAACGTGGTCCGGGTTATGGCTGACGTGGAATGCGGTATAAGACTCCTTAACGTCCTGCACCGTCATTCTTCGTTCTCCCAGGAGGCGACGGCGTACCCGAATCCGGCGGCGCCGAAGCCGTTCCCGTTGTAGAACATCAGGTGACGATCGCCGGCTTCAGCCGTACACGGATAAGTGACCATCTTCGAGTCCCATCCGTCTTCAGAGACGTCGATGCCGGCGAGGCGATCGATGCGTTCCCAGTCGAGTAGGTTCTCTGAGCGCGCATAGCCCATTCGGTATGCATCTTTGCCGTCGCGAAAATCGTCGCTGCCGCGGTAGCAGAACCACATGTGATGGACGCCGTTTCTGGTGATCATTGCCGGTCGAGCCACGGCCTCACGCTCGTTTCGCGGGCTGACGCAAACACGATCCGTCTTGCGCCACTCGATCCCGTCTTCTGAAACGGCGTGCTTGATGTGATAGACAGGCTCCTGCGCGTCGCCGACACGCAGCCAGTCGAACACTTCCGTGTAGAACATGTGCAGCAGTCCGCTGTCCTCGACGATCCAGAGCGAACCGACCGAATAGGGTTCGCGAGCGGAACGATCCAGCACCGGGCCTTCAAACATCTTTCTGAACGTTGCGCCATCGTCATCGCTGATAGCGAGTCCGACCGCATTGTGATAGGGAACCGACGTGCCGTGATACCAGCCGAGATAGTACATGTAGACTTTACCATCCGATCCGCGACGGACGTGGTTCGGCATCAGTCCGTGATTATCGAACATGCCGTCACGGCCGAGCTCGAGGATGGGTTTTTCGTTGAGGTGCAGCACCCGCTTCGGATCGTTGATATCGAGATCGACGAACGTCGTCAGCCCGAGGGTCCGGCGTGGCCTGGTCGCAAAATAGACGCGGAAGCGGTCGGGAAGCACCAGCACGGTAGGAACCTGTGCGTGTGAATTCATCCAGCCAAACTCTCCGGCCGGCTCAAAAATTTTGCCCTGTTTGATCCATTTCATCTATCTCTATATCATCCAGACTGCACAGTTGTGCGATACGTAATTATTAGGAGTTTTCATTGATATTCAGAGTTTTTGCCCTCGTCAGCCTGATCTGGCTTCTCGGATTCATACCTTCTGACGCAGGCGGCGTCAAAGATACCTCGATATCCGCCATTACAACAACCAACGGCAAGATCGCCTTCTCGTGGGATGCTCCGCCTGAATTTAAGGCCCATATTTACGCGATTAATCCGGATCAATCTAATGTGGTGCAACTGACCAGTGGGGCGGACCAGGAGTTTGAGCCCGCCTGGTCACCTGACGGCACTAGGATCGCTTTCAGCCGTTCACTCGCCGGCGGAGGCCGCAAGATCTTCGTGATGAACGCGGACGGGAGCAACCAGATTGCCATCACTAACGGTCCTGGCGATTTCGTACCTTCGTGGTCGCCCGACGGCAGCACGATCGCGTATTTGAGTGTCACGGCCAGTTTCGAGCTCCGGCTCATCAACGCAGACGGGTCCAATCAAAGGGTTTTGGTCAGCAGATCCGGATTTCGCCAAAGTATAGCGGGGCCGGCAACCTGGTCGCCGGATGGAAAGAAGATCGCTTTCGCGGCGACCGACGGTTTTGATGGTGTGATCCATATTTACGTGATGGATAGCGGTGGGGCCAACCAAACAGCTCTTACCAGTGGCGGCGCCAGCGATGTCTCGCCTGCGTGGTCGCCTGACGGCGCGAAGATTCTATTTGTAAGAACTGGAACCAACACTCTCTTTGTGATGAACGCTGACGGTAGCAATCAGGCTCCAGTTACGAGCTTCGCCGGACAGCAGATATTCTCGCCAGTCTGGTCGCCGGACGGGCAGCAAATCGCGCTTCAGATAGCTTCCACGCCGGCGCGGGCTCCAAATGTCTTCGTCATGAATGCTAACGGCAGTGGCCTCACGCCCATTACTGATAATACCGGCGTCAACATAGCCGCCGGTGTTTCGTGGCAGACGCTGCACGTCGCGCCCACACAAAATCCGACGCTGCTGACGGAAGAGAATTCAGAGCGAGCGATAGCGCTGGAGTCTGTGACATTTGCGCGCGACCCGTTTCCGCGCACTCAGCCTTTCCCGTTCGGAGCTGATGCGCGTACTCGCATCGCGGTCTTTGCGATGAATATCGATTTGCAGCCCGGCGAGACTGTTGCGGCCGTCACTGCCTCATCAGAAGACTCGCAGCACACAATTCGTCCGTTGACAGTTGAGTTCGTGAGGAAGGTTCCGAACCTCGGATGGCTAACGCAGGTAAATCTCGTCTTGTCGGATCAGTTGGCTGAAGGCGACGCCCTGATAAGCCTCACGTATCACGGGGTCGCGAGCAACAAAGCCGTCATCAAGATCAAGTGATTTTCTCTGCGTAGCCTCTGCGTCCTCTGCGCCTCTGCGGTTTACATGCGCTTTTTACCGCAGAGACGCAGAGGACGCAGAGGCTACGCAGAGAGAGGGATGTTGAAGGAGTAGAAGGGATAGCGGCGCACCTCGACGAAGCCTAACCTCTCGGCGAGTTTCATCGAACCGGTGTTGTAGTCGAAGCAGTCCCAGGTCGGGCTTATCCCGTTCCGGAGACATAGCCGGTTGAACTCCTGCGCAACGATCGTCCCGAGCCCGTGTCCGCGAAACTCTGGATCGGTGACCACGTCAACCTCCGCCAGTCCTCCCGCCACTGCTGCCGCATAGCAGAGACTAACCACCTCGCCATTTTTGACCAGACAAACACCTAAGCCACGGGCGATAAAATCATCCGTAGTGGACCAGAACCTCGACTCGAGCCCCAACCCAAACTTTTCAGCGCTCGTGAGCAGTTGAGGAGTCATCCGTTGTAGGTGAAACCCGCCCGGACAGCTCGCAGTTTCATTAAGATAAGGCACGCTTTCTTTCCGAAACTCAAACCTCACGCGCTCACGTCTTTTAACCGACTCGGATGCATCGAGCTTCGTCTGCCAGCGCGGCGGCGGCTCGTACCAGAGCAAATACGACGAGCGCACTGGACCGCCGTCGGCGAGTAACTCCGTGAGTCCACGGTCAAACTCGGCATCGTCCGCTTCGATCAGACACGAGAACCCAAAATTACCAACGACGAACGCCGCTTCACTCTTATCACTTACAAACACCTGCCCGCGCTGCGACCCCTCGAGCACCGCGAGTATCAGCGGAAACAACTTGCCCCCGGCGCGGTACCGCGCCAACACCTTGGGGAACTCCTGCTCTCCTAACTCAACAAGCATTCTTTATTTCATCTTCGTCAAGCGCAGGAAGCTTGGCGAGTCGAGCCGAAACTTCGGCGTGTCAGGCGTTATGAACACACTTTGCGGCGCAACGTTCTTAGTGATCAGTGACCCAGCACCGACAAAACTCTCAGCCCCAACCGTCACCTCATGACCAATCGTCGAGCCGACACCGAGAAAGCAGTACGGTTCGATCACCGTGCTGCCGGAAATCACGACATTGCCCGCGATGTAACAATGGTCCCGGACGCTTGCGTGATGCCCGACGTGGTTTCCGCTCCACAGGAACACATTATTGCCGATTTTCGAACACGGCTGGATCGTGACGAACTCGAGCACAAAACAGTTGTCGCCCACGGCAACGCCGCCGAAGTTCGAGGCTCGCGAGCTGACATAGCTCACAAGCTCGTATCCGCGTGCTTTCGCCTCGTCGTACTTCCGTGCGCGTAACTTGTTCAACTCCTGATATCCCACGGCGACGAACATCTTGAAATCATCCGGCGGATGGCTTGCGGTGATCTGCTCGAACGCAACGACCGGCAGGCCGAGTTTCTCAGTCGCCGTGATGTGCTCGGAATCGACCGTGAACGCGACCACGTCGTGTGGGCTGTCATTGGTCAGATAAAAAAACGCTTCGTCGGCGATCTTGCCGGCACCAAAAATAACTACCTTACTCATAGCTTTTTAATCACTTCGGCTGGAGATATTTTTCCGCCAGGCTCCTGCGATCGACTTTACCGTTAGCGTTCTTCGGCAACGTCTCTTCGCGATGGATGACGGACGGAATCATGTAACTCGGAATGAGCTGCTTGAGATCGCGGCGCATCTCGTCTTCAACAAAACCGTCTGACGCTGCGATAACCGCGACAATGCGGCTCAGCCCGTTGTGATTCGTGTGCAGCGCGGCCGCTTCCGACACGTAGTGCAAACGATTGAGCGCCGCTTCGATCTCTTCCAACTCGATGCGGTAACCCATGTGCTTGATCTGGTTGTCGCGGCGGCCGTGAATGTAGAGCTTTCCGTCCGCGCTATCGAACCGCGCCATGTCGCCGGTCTTGTACATGATCTCGCGGTAGCGACTCTGCGCGGGATTCTGAACGAAACTGGCGGCCGTGCGTTCGGGATCGTTGTAATAACCTTTACCCACGTTTGGACCAAGCAGGCAGAGCTCGCCGATCTCGCCCGCAGGCAGTGGCTGCCCGGCTTCGTCGATAATTAGCCATGAGAAGTTGGGAGCGATCTGGCCCAACGGCGCCAGTCCCTGCATGTCGGCGAAGTCTGCGTCTGAAAGTTTGTAGCTCGAGCAAATGCAGGTGCACTCGGTTGGTCCGTAGACATTGAACAACTCGGAGGAGTGTTTGTATGCGTCGTAGAGACTTTTCAGTTTCGCTTTCGGGTAACCCTCACCGCCGAACGTGAAGCAACGGATGCTTGCGAGGTTCTTGCCGTCGGTGGCGCGCATGGTTTGCAGAAAGATGAGCAGCGATGGAACGGAGAACCAGAGCGTGCAGCGCGCTGCGTCCACTTTGTCGACGAGTGTCTTCGGATTGCTCACCTCGTCTTTCGAGAAAGGCACGAGGCGAGCGCCGTTGAAGAGGGCGGAGTAAAAATCAAAGACCGAGTTGTCGAAGTAGAGCGCGTTGACGTTTGTCAGTCGATCGTCGGTAGTGATCTGATAAGTAGTTGCGGCCCAGTCGATCAGGTTTAGGACGTTGGCGTGTGTCATCACTGCGCCTTTGGGCACGCCGGTCGAGCCCGACGTGAACATGATGTAGGCCGGGTTGTCGCCGGTGACGCTGCGTGTTTGCGGAAGATCCGTATCGTCCAACGACGCAGCGTCAACGCCTTTTTCTATGATCGGTATGTGCGCGACTACTTCACTCACGCGCTCGTGGAAATCTTTTTCCGCGAGGAGGAATTTGGGTTCGCAGGTGTTGAGGATTTTGCGCAAACGCTCGACCGGAGTCGCGGGATCGAGAATGCAGTAAATCGCGCCGAGTTTCAGGCAGGCAAGCATTGCCGCAAACGTGTGCAGCGACTTCTCACCCGTCATGCAGATCACGTCAGTTTTTACGACGCCGCGTGAATTGAGCAGGCGCGCGATGCGGTTTGCGTGTGCGTTGAGCGCGCGGTAGCTGGCGGTCGTGTGCTCGTCAAACCAGATTGCAGTCTCGTCACGGCGCTCTCGGACCACCGCCTCAAAACGCCTCGCGAGGTTGTATTGGTACATATCTGAATTCAGCC
>Ga0207708_10003761_pt1 | contig 11179 bp, 21 predicted proteins | sample KBSK5101metaG_FD_184340 | JGI IMG/M metagenome (GOLD analysis project Ga0207708, IMG submission 184340) | Corn, switchgrass and miscanthus rhizosphere microbial communities from Kellogg Biological Station, Michigan, USA - KBS K5-10-1 metaG... | ecosystem: Host-associated > Plants > Roots >...
TGTCTGTTATATTCACTCCGGCGGGTGTCAAAATCGCGCTCAAAATCGTGATTCACTTCGGCTTTAGGCCGCTTTGGCGGACAGTTTCTTACGCTTTGCCTGTTGCAGCATGCGGACGGCACCTTTCTTGCGCCACGCTGTTTGTGCTGGGCTGTTGCGGCTTCCGCCGCGTGAACCTAGCAGTTTGGCCATTAGGCTAACGGTTTGATCGACTTGTTTTTCCATGCGGGGTGAACTGTTGTCGATAGCGGTATCCAGCGTCAACTATGAAAGTAAAAATAAATCGAGGCGGGCAAATTCGCATTCCTGCGGCGCTGCGTTGGGCGCTTGGCCTTCGACCCGGTGACGATTTGTGCATTGAGTTGATCAACGGCGGGCATTTGCTCATTAGCCGATTGGTCTGCCGGTTGCCCTGGGGAGAAGTCCGGCGCATCGACCCGGACGATCCGGAGCGCACCATCTGGCGCTTGGCGGTTGACCGCGTGGCGATGCGGCGGCGGCGCTCCCCTCCCCTGCCGTGGAACGATCCAGAGCAGACTTACCTCAAGCGTTAGAATCCAGAATTTAGGCAACTGTCTTGCTCTGCCGATAACCTTGACGAATGGAGACAGACGCCAAGGATGACGTTAAAGGAGAGAGCAACGATTCTAGAAATGCGGCTTCTCAAGCGGTTCATGCGCTTGGGGCAGCCGCTTTCGAGCGCCACAGACCAAGCGCTTCAACCGCCAACTCCAACGCTACTCCAGCGCTTGACGAAGCGCTTGGCAGCGCCACTCAAGCGCTACCTGTGGACCCGGATCATGCCGCGCGTGATCGGGAAATGGCTCGGTCGGCGATTGTGGGCATCTGCCGGTTTGTTAGTTCAACGGTGGAACGCTCGATGCGAGCGGCGGCGCGGCGGATCAGCGGCGACGAAGTGTTTGCCAGCACCTTTGCGGCAGAAGTCACCCTGTCCGAAAGTGAAGTGCAGAACATCGGCGACCTCGGCACCACTGTTGCCGAAAAGTATGGGCTGCTCACCTGGGCAAAGTTCGGGCCTGAAATAGCGCTGGCCGTCGCGGTCGGGCGTTACGGCACAACGGTTGTCTTCGCGATACAAAAGCTCAACGCAATGGAAAAGGAGAAAAAATGCACTATCGAAACGGCAGAGAAGCAAAGAACGGCGACAGGATTATAAAGCTCGCGATGGATGAGGGGCATGTTGTTGCCTTTGGTGTGCTTCATAGCGCGACGCCGGGCAACGACTATTGCAACGGCAGCATTGCAGTCGTTCAGTCCATCCCGGAAATGGCCTGCATCTGTGATTGCCTTCACGTTGACGACCTGGCCGCAATTCTGGCCGAGAAGGGTCTCAACAAGCGGCACTCCGCAGGGACAATGCAATCGGCAACATCGTTAAGCGCGTCCAACTGTCGACCAAAAAAATCTAGCTGATTTACGCGCGGCGGGCCGGGCATGGATGCCCAAGCGCCTCTGTCCAGACTTCCAGCGCTTCACGCCGCGCGGTTTTTTTCTCCCGGATGAACTTCGAGCACATTCCAGACAAGCGGCTCATTACGGGTGTCAGTGGCACCGGCAAGACAACACTGTACATTCGATTCATCCGGGAGAGTCGCGCCGACTATAAGTTTATCTTCGACCATGAAGGCGAGTTGAGCGCCAAGCTGCGCTGTAGGGCCGCGCAGACGCTCGACGATCTGAACCGGCAAACGCTGGCTGGCGTCTGCGTCTTCGACCCGTCCTTGATGTATCCAGGGCGGCTGCCCAAGGCCTGGAACTTTTTTTGTGACTACGTTTTCAGCGTGTCCGCGCGGCTCAAGGGAACCAAGCTGATCGGCTGCGATGAACTGCAGAAGCTGACGGGGACGAACCTTTGCCCGACAGAATTGTGCATGGTGCTGGAGACGGGCCGGCGCTACGGCATCGACTTCTATTGCATCAGCCAAAGTCCGAACCTGATCCATACGCGCATCCGGAATCAAATCACGCGCGTGTACACCTTCCAGCAGATTGACGAGCGGGCGCTGCGTTACCTGGAACAGACCGGCTTTGACGCCGATGCGGTTCGGGCGCTGCCGCCTGGCTTGTGTGCCTGGCGCGATTTGAAGACGGGCCGCGCGGAGCGCATCACTGTTTTTCGACCGAAACAGCGCTCGGCGGCAGTTCCAGCAACTTCGGCGGCGGCGGCCTGAGTCGGATATCGGCATCGCCACAGACCATCATCACCAGGGCCACGAATCGGTCTCTGTCCGCTTCGGTGTCGAAGCCTAGCGTCACTTCAAATTCTCCCGGCATCTGTCCAGTAAAGATTTTTTTTCACGATCCTGCAAGTTCTGCATCGGCCTGCCGATGGTGCTCAGCGTGAGTGAAAAACTTGGAACGCTGGCAATCGTGGCGCTTGTGGCCATTGGCGCTATTGCGCTTGTCAACCGCATCCCTGCCTTAACCGCGCTCGTTTACGGCGTTCCAAAAAAATAGAAGCCTCTATGTCTAAAGTGAAAATGACCCTCTACTTCGCGCTGCGCGTTGCCATTGCGCTGTTTGTCATCAATTTGGTAATCGGCGTGTTTGCCCGATGGATCGCTGCCGATCTGGCCGGACAGATTCAACGCGTGATCTTCAACCCGACTTCCTTCCTTCCGAGCAATCAGGCCTGATCCTCGACGACTCTCAGAACCTCAACTCTAAACAACTATGAATCGCAAATTTTCCACCCGCAAAAAACTGTATCGGGCCTTCGGTCAAGTTGCGCTGCTCTTGCTCTGCCTGGGCGCGTTCCATTTGGTGCTCGGTAAAATCGACGTTGCCCTGGGCTTTGGCGGCGATGCCTCTTTAATGGCGCTCTTTTTGTTCAAGCGCCGCTCGACCTTCACGCCCGCGCAATTCTCGCTCGCGTCTGCGGGCTGCCTGAGCACATCGCAGCGCTTCGCCATTGACCGCACCTTTCCGCTGGAAGAAATCAAGCTGCACGTGGACTGCACGGCCAGCGCCACCGGGCCTACGCCAAAGATTGGGGCATCGAGCAGCGGCATGGCTGGCGTCGATGCGCTGCTCGGCATCATCAAGCGCGTCAACCTGTCGATCAATGACGGCGTTCAACCTCGAAGCATCGTCGATGCGTCCGGCGTCGGCCTGCTCGAATACGTGGACAAAGTTGCGGGCCTCGACGGTGACACGCTCGAAGCTATCCGGCTTTGGCAGACCTCCATCCTGGGCGGCGCGGCTGTCCAGGCGTACGCCAACGATGAAAAATGGCGCTACACCATCCGCATCCCGCTGGTGCATCCGCAAATCACTGAGCCGTTGCGGACGCGATGCCTGGTGCCGATTCACACCTTCCCGCAAGACCCGATCCTCACCATCGACTTTGAGAGCGCGGCCAACATGGTAGCGTCTTCTTCAAACTGTCTGGCTGGTCTATCGGTAACTGTGGAACTGGTGCGGCGCGATATGTCCCCGGTTGTCACCGCTGACATTTTGAAAAAGGGCGGCTTCATCCCGATGGACATTTTGGAAAGCTTCAACAGCGTTCCTCTCTCGACCGCTGGCGAGCAGCGTTTCCCGATCAATCTTCCAGGCAGTTACCTGAACCTCCTTTTCCGGCATTACCTGGGCGGCTCGACCATGACGCGCGATGTCATCGACCAAACGACTACGTTCGGTTCGGAGTCTGTCTGGCGTCTGGAGTCGGGCCTTGTCGTCTTGCAGAACTGGCGCTGGAAACAACTCGAACACGAGAACCAGCAAAACACGCGCGTTGCCCCTCACGCTCTTTTCCCTGGTGTCGTTGCTCAGGGTGCGGGGACGTACACCTTCTCCAACGCCGCAACAACTACGAACGTGCCATTGACTCATATGCCACGCATTACTGGCGCCGCTGCGTCTGGCAGCCGCTTTCGTCCGGCTGCGTCGTCGATGCTGAACTTCCTCGACGACCTGGGCGACACAACCAACGAACTCGGCAGCGTGCTGGACTGCAACGCGCCGAACCGTTCAGGCCTAAAAATGGAATTGGTCGGCGGCTGCGCGTCGGCTGCCACGCAAGCCAGCATCCTGGCCGTGTTGGGCCACCGGCTCTTTGGCGACCTGGCCAACTACCAGGCCGTGTAGCGAAATCATCCACACCGGATCGACCGTCATGTGTGGGAGAACGAAATTATTCATCCTGTCCGGGGTTGGCCTGACTACTACGCCCAGGCGTTGGCCCAGGCCAACCCCTGGGGAAAACCACCGCTCTGGCTCTTGCAGCACGGCTGCCCGGACTCTGAGTGTGGCGCATGGGGCCGAGACGAAATTCTTGGCCGAACTAAAGCCGCGCCGTACTGGCTGCGTCTGTGGAAAAGTTTCGATGATACGCTCAAGCTGCCTGGGGATTTTGAGCGCGGCTGGATTACTTCTGTCCGCGACACGCTGGGCGCTGCGGTTGCTCAAGTTCAGGCGGAAGAACGGAGAGAATCAGCCGAACGCGCCGCTACTTCGCAAGCTTACTTTGACCGGCTCTTTCAAGACTCTATAGATCATGCCCCTGCACCCTATATGGAAACCGAAGCGGAGCAGAACTACACGAGCCTGCAAGGGGCTGAAGAACTGTTTGAACGGCAGTTTGAAGCAGACCAAAACGCGGCCAACGGGAATCCGGTTACAGGCCCGGCCACGGTTCAATTGGCCAACGCCTTCTTTGCGGCGGAAGACACGGCGGGCGACTTCATCAAGTTTGTTCTGCTCATCGCTGGCGTTGTGCTCGGATACCGACTCTTGAGAAAGCTGTTATGAAAAATCAAATTTGGTGGATCGTTGGCGCGGGCGCAGTCGGGCTCTACTTTTTCAGCAAGAAGCAGCAGCCCGCGTCGAACCGTTCACCAACGGCCACCGCGGGCACGGCTGTGCAGCCTGCTGTCCTCTCTGATTTCCTCGGCCAGGTCTTCGGGCGTGTGCCCATCACGCAGACGGCCAATCAGCAAGCCAAAAACCAGAACACCGCGCAGACGATCAAAGCGGCGTCAGATGCCGCTGGCGGAGTCTTCGGAGCGCTCAACCGTTTGTTTGGCGGGAAAGGCTTCGGCGGCGGCGGCGGCGGCGGCGGCGCGCCGGCCTCATCGGTGCCTGTGGTCGCTCGCAGCTCGGCCCCAACGCCGAGCAACGGCATCAGCGATGCGGAACTTTACGACACGCTGAAGGGTGAGGGCGTGTCAGCAGACCTCTACAGCCAGGGCTACGGCAGTTTTGTTTGGCCGGATGAATTTGATTACGGCGAAGATCTCTACGACTGGGGAGACACCGGCTTTGATTCTTTCGAGTGGGACAGCGGCTACGACTACGACTACGCCCTGGCGTGAAAGCGTTCCTTAAAAAACATTGGCTGGCGCTCCTGATCGCGATCGCGATCGGCTGCGTGATCTTCTGGCCGCGCACTTACACCAGCAACAAGCCTTCATGAACGCCATTAGCCATTACGCCGACGACGAGAAGATTCTGCCTTCGAGCAAGCCGAACATCGGCCCGCTTTTTCGCATCAACACCGCGCGGCAGTTGCCCGAGCGGCGCATCTATTCTTACCTCGAAGTCAAAGGTCCCAACGGGACAACCGATCAATGGGCGCTGTTTGCCGAAATCAAAGCCAAGCTCAACGGCGTACCCGCAGGAGCGTTTCCCGTGTGCATCGGCAACATTCAAACGACGACCACCGGGCAAAACAAATCGCTGCCGTCCTTGTTCAACGCGGGCGGGTCTGCGGTCGGGGACTCGCTCGCGATTCGCATCGCCAATCCTTTCGACACAACCAACGGGCCGTTTGTGGCCGTGATCCAACCGCTACGCATCAACGCTGAAATTGATGAACTCGAATTTAATGTGCTCTCTTTTTGGGGCAGTACTATTGTTGGCTACAGAGCCTACCTGGCATGCCTCTCAACGCGGTATTGACATGTCCAACGCCAACACCCCAAACCAAAATCTCCTGGCGAACGCCTTCAACGCGCCGTTTATCATCAACAACGGGGCGAAAAATGTTTTCGTCGCGGAGCAGATTTCCGGCGGGTTCGGCTTTCAAATCGGCAACTACCAGGACGGCACCGGCGCGGATGATCACTGGTACGTCACGCTGAACAAGAACAACATTCTTTTGGCCAGCCAGGCCGTCAACGCGATCATTCAAAACGCGAGCGGCAGCGGAGTCTCAGCGCTCAACGTGTCTGCCACCGAAATCTCATTCACGGACGGGACCAACTCTTTTACTCACTCAGTCTCGACGGGAATTACAACGATTACCGGGCCTGTCGCTGCTGGCTTGGTAATCTCAGGCGGTGGATCGTACGTCAATTTGAGCGATGCTGAAAACGGCGGCTACAAAGTTGGCGGGACAAAAGTTGTCGGCGCTCAACAAAACTCCATTGCACACGCGGCGGGCGGCGGTGACGAAGTGCCTCGAATCAATGACATCATCGACACGCTCAGAGCACACGGCCTTATTGCCTCGCCGTGAACTCGAACACATACCAAAGCGGCCTGACGCAAGCGGCCTACGGCAGCCCGACCTCTGCCTTTATTTTTTTCGGCGATGACGGCTTCCAGTACAGCAGTTTCAGCAATGCGCCCGATGAAGTAAAAGCCTCAGCAGCCGGACGCACGCCTGAACTTGGCAACCGGCCCTTTGGCAACATCTGGACACCGGCAGCCAACGAGCCACAGGTCAATGTGACCGAAGACCCGGAGCAAGATTTCCCGTCTGACCAGGTTGTTTTCCAGGGCTACACACCGATTGCGGCCTTCGGCAATCAGCTTCTGCAATATCCTGTTTACTTCGGCATCAGTGGCCCGCCTGCGGGCCTGTTCGGCATTGACCTTTGGCACCCGCGCGAATCACGCGCACCCGCTTACCGTCGCCCATGGTCTGCTCCCTGGGAGTGACCTATGCCCGAATACGATTACGTCCGCTCGGTCAATTCCAATAACCCGACCGAGGCAATACCTGTGAGCAACCAGGATGCGGGGGACTTGTCCGCGCAACTCGCTGCCTTTGCAGACGGCTACACAGACTCCATTCAGAAGTTCAATTCGCCGCTGTGGGCAACACAGTACGGCACAGCAGGCACGCCACCGCCGCGAACGATTGTTTCACCGATCTATCCCGATGCAAAAAGCTATTTTGAAACACTGGCCGCTGACGTCGCACAGCCACCGGTTCGAAACACAAGCAGTGTTGCATCAATGCACACGACGCCGATTGCCGGTGCCGGACAGCCTTTCAGTTTTCCACAGCCAAACCAGTTCCCGCTCGGCGTGAGTAGCCAACTGGAAGGCGGTTTTCCATGGTACTACTCAGAGGGACGCAACTACGGCTTTTCCGGCATACCCGGCCCCTGGGGCGGCTTCTATCTGAACGGGACACCGGGCGCAGTGGTAATTCCGATCAGCGACTTTTCCCAACAGGCCAACACCTTCCTGGATTACGAGCGCGAGAAGCAGGCACGCCGCGCGAACAAAAAAGCGGTCCCGTCCTGGATTGCCAAACTCAAGCTGTGACCGCGCCGCGCCGATATTTTGGGTGCATGGATGCAAAACCCGCACAAGTGCCAAAACCCAGGGTTTGGCGCTTCAACGGCAAAAAACTTCGCTCAGAATTGGCTTATACGGCGTTCTGTTTGGTCGCGTGCGTCTGTATAGTGGGGTGCTCGACTCTCTTTGAGCCTGACAGGCAAAGCGCCTCTCCCTACGCCTCTCCCGCGCTGCATCCGAACCCGAAAATTGTCGATGCGGTCAAAGAGACGGGCCGGGCTTTCGGCCCCTGGGGAGAAATTCTGGCAGGCCTGGCTGTGCTCGGTTTGAACGCTGCCGCGGTCGTTGCCTCGCGCCGACACACCAACAAAACGTTTGCCGCTTATCGCCAGACCAGCGCCGAGCGGAGCATCGACCAGCTACCGCGATGAATTGCGCCGTCGTCAGCGCTTACAGTCAGGGCTTCCGCCGTGTCGCTCACCTGTGTACACCTTCGCACAGATGCCTGGCCTCGCGGCTGGAAGCTCCCTACTTTGAATTTGGCCTGTCCGACAATTACCGCTGGCGTCAGCTCGAGCTGATCCGCGACCAGCTCAGCGACTGGCACAGCGTGCTCTGGCTCGATGCCGATTGCATTGTCCCTGCGGAGTGGATGCCACCGCGCATTGATTCGCGTTCTAAAATCTTTCTGCCGTTCACCAGGAGCGGCCCGCAACTGTGGGCGGGCCTTTGGGTGAACAGTCCCGAAGCTTTCAATTTTTTACGGCTCATGCGCATCGCGCGGGCCTGTGATCCGGCCCAAACACCAGGCGAAGCGCTCAGCAAAGTTTTCAATTTTGAACTGGCAGCCGTGACAGGCCGGCTGGATCGCGGCCTTGTCCACTACGGCGGCCTGGATCAGTGGGAGAAACAGTTAAAGCTCAAGGAACAAACCAGCATCTATGAAATGGCTTAGTGATATTTTGTTTCCACCAGGAACCACCGGTGAGCCTGCAGCGCCCACCGGCGAGCCTGCCGAGAGGATCCGGAGCCATCGAGGGACGGCAAAACCGCCGATAGCGGCCGAGCCCAAAGACGCGGAGTTGTCTGCGGCCGCGCGCGCGATGGGCCGCAAAGGCGGGAAGAAGCGGGCCGCAAACGCTAAACGGGTTGAACCCGCAGACGCTCTAAAAAATCCTCCATCTGCTGACGCTCCGCCGCCGTGATCGTCCCAGGAGCGTGACCGTCCGCGGCAGCGTGATCGCGCCGGCGCTGCATTGAAGTTCATGAGACGCGGGTCGCGGCCATCTTGACACGTTAGGGCGATCGCTCTAACGTGTCGCAATGCGAGACTGGTCGAACGAATGGTTATCGGAGGGAGAATTTCGCCGGTGCAAGGTGTGCAAGTGCAAGCTGCCAGCGACAGAGAAGCGCGGACGTGCTTTCGACGGTCATGGCAGGCCGCGAGAGTATTGCTCCGAGGCCTGCAAGCAAAAAGCGAAGCGCTTACGTTCATTGGTGGGGTAGTCTGTCAACGGCCCGGCCCAAATCTTCGCGCACGCACTTTTTTGGCGGTGTGGCCGCGCCAGCCTGGCCGGATCGTCGCAACTATCCGGCCACGTCAGCAGGCAATTACGCCGCTGAGAAGCGCCGGCCGTCACGGCAACTGATCGAGCAGCTTGTATTTGACGATCACCATGCAGGCAGCCGGGTGGAGAATCGTAAAGTTGTCTTCATCGGCCTTGGTGACTGTCCAGGCGAAGTGAATCAGCCACTTGGTTTCATCGCCTGCCACTTGGCCTAGACCGCGCTCCAGGAGCGCCACACGCTGAAAGATGTGACGCACCTGGCGCGGTGACAATCGGCCTATCTCGGCCAAACTCAAATCGATCAAATCGAGTTTCATGGCTTGAACCCGGTCGCCTCAACTGTCAGATTGAACAGCCGCTTGTGCTTGTCACACACGTAGCAACCGCGCTCATTGTCAACGTGAGTGGCCGGCGCTCCGCAGCGCTGGCCATTCTCGTTGTAAGCGCTGCAAAAATATTGCATCCCGTTGTCTTCGGGACACCCGCGCCAGACTGGTTTGCGGCGTTTCACTTTTCCTCCGCCTCGTGGAAAACGGCGATGCGGAGTTCCGGCTGCGTGATCACGACTTTAACAATGCTGTCCAGGGCATTGTTGCAGTTCTGCTGCCAGATACAGAGGTCCTCATACTCCCGATGTTTAAGCGCGAGCAATTCCGGCGCTGTAATCTCAGTCATCGCGGCGCGGAGCGTCTTGGCGATGTTGAGCAGCAGCCGCGCTTGGCGGGCCAGTTCTTTCGGTTCGGTTCGTTTGTCGCTCATTGTGTTTGTCCTTTGGTTGACCGGGAGCGGCTGGGCGAATTGTCCAACCGTGTTCCCGGAAAATTTGCAATACCTCAATCGCTTGCGTGAGAGTCATGCGAAGCGGTTTTTCCACAAATCCATGGCGAATTGCGCCCAAGTGGTTTTGAGGCTCTCCGGTCGCTCTTTTCTGACCGTCCGTGTTTCGTGCATCACAGCCCAAGCCTTTTTGGAACTTTGGCGGTAGAAATCCCGCCACAGCCCGCCATTGCGCGTCATCTCGTCATTACCGAGCACCTTGCGGCAAAGTTCCAGGAATACACCTTCATCGACCGTTGGCTTTTTCCCCGGAGCAGCTTTAGCGCGGTTAGCCTTTAATCGTTTAGAAGATCTCTCCTGATCTCGTAACCGCTCTTGAGTATCCTTAGATGTGGTCACTTCTGACCCTTGACCGTGGTCATTCTTGTCCACGGGCCGTGGACAAGGTTGACCATTGGCCGTGGTCACATCTGACCATGGACCGTGGTCAGATATGTCCATGGACCGTGGACAAGGTTGACCATTGGCCGTGGTCACATCTGACCATGGACCGTGGTCATTCTTGTCCGTAGGCTGTGGACAAGGTTGACCGTTGACCGTGGACTTTATTGGCCTTTCGGTCGTTTTTGCATCGTCGCCACCGTCCGGACAGATTTGTCCTTTCGGTGATTTGCTCTTTTTGCGAGTTGCTGGGTCGCCAAATTTGCCGTCCGACCAGCGCACCGGGTCGGGTCGCTTGCCGCGACGCCTGGCACCGTTCCCAAACGACGCATTGCCACCGCTCCAGAATTCGCGCTGTGGATCGGCAAGGTTGCGGATGTACCAGTACGTGATCTCGAATCCGCCGTCCCATCGCGTGTCAGTCCAAATCAAACCGGCCTTCTCCAATTCCACCGCAGCACGCTGCACGGTCTTTTTCGAACAATTCATGTGCCCTTCTGTCGCCAGCTTTTGGAACGACATTTTGACCACGCCCCGCGCCGGCGAGACTGACATTAAGAACGATTGATCAGTGAGATGGTGAAAGAGAACTTTGGCAGTGGGGCTAATGTCTCTGCGGCTGGTTGCTTGCCGTCGCAGTTGCGGCACCACAATCGACAAATCGACTGGGGGGGGGCCAATGGTAAATTTCTTAGGCTCGCCGTTGACGCCGTGCTCGTGCTCGCTTGGAATGTATTCGTTGATCGCGCTCATAAAAAAAAAGCGCGATTTCGATACCTCTCACGTGTGATTAAACTCTCTGTCTGTTATATTCACTCCGGCGGGTGTCAAAATCGCGCTCAAAATCGTGATTCACTTCGGCTTTAGGCCGCTTTGGCGGACAGTTTCTTACGCTTTGC
>Ga0207708_10003763_pt1 | contig 11178 bp, 7 predicted proteins | sample KBSK5101metaG_FD_184340 | JGI IMG/M metagenome (GOLD analysis project Ga0207708, IMG submission 184340) | Corn, switchgrass and miscanthus rhizosphere microbial communities from Kellogg Biological Station, Michigan, USA - KBS K5-10-1 metaG... | ecosystem: Host-associated > Plants > Roots >...
CGCTACCGTATTGATAACGGCCTGGTCTCATGGGTGCGCGATCGAAATGGCAACAAACTAACGTTCAGTTACGATGGCAGCAACCGCGTTTCAACAATCACAGACTCACTCAATCGCCAGGTAACAATCAGCTACAATACTGGACCAGGCACTTCGGATCAGATTACTTACAAAGGCTTCAGCGAGACTCCGAGAACTATTTTGGTGAATTACACTTCACTCGCCAGTGCCTTGCGTTCTGATTACTCGAGCACTCTTACACCCAAAGCGCTTTTTCCTGAGTTGAATGGCTCGAATACGACGCAGCACAATCCGGCTGTAGTGTCTTCGGTGACGTTGCCGAACAGTCAACAGTATCAAATCAAGTACAACCCCTACGCCGAAGTGGCGCGAGTGGTGCTACCAACAGGCGGGGCCATCGAGTACGACTACGCCGCCGGAATTACTAATGGAGCCACCAGCGGAGCATTCGCTGGAGGGTATAACGGATCGTGGGTGGTCTATCGTCGCGTAACGGAGCGTCGTCTCTATCCGAGTGGCGGCGCCGGATCTACTTACTCGAGTCGCATGACCTATAGCCGGCCGGAAACTACATCTACAAATGCCGGCTATGTAATCGTCGACCAACTAAACAACACGAGTACATTGCTAACACGCAGCAAGCATTACTTCTATGGCAGCCCGAAATTGTCATTCGGCATATCTCCAATTGACTATCCCGGGTGGAAAGAGGGCCGTGAATACCAGACGGAGAACTTTGCCAGTAACGGCACAACGATTCTGACTCGCGTGGCGAACACATGGCAGCAGCGGGCAGCCGTGAGTTGGTGGACTGGCAGCGCCGATCTCGCTCCACCAAACGATCCGCGTTTGAGTGAAACTACCAACACTCTGGTTGATACAAATCAAGTTTCGAAGCAAACATTCAGTTACGACGACACGGTTCCCTTTAACAATCGCTCAGATGTTTACGAATACGACTTCGGCAATGGTGCGGCAGGGTCGTTAGTCCGGCGAACGCATACGGATTATCTAAAAACGAATTCAGTCAACAACACTGATTACACAACCACCAGCATTCACATCCGCAGCTTGCCAACACAGATACAGGTGTTTGATGCGTCAGGAGTGGAAAAGTCGCGCTCCACTTTCGAGTACGACAATTATGCGAGTGACGGCAATCACGCGCCGCTCGAACCAAGATCCGACATCTCTGGCCTCGATTCGAGTTTTACAACTTCGTATTCAACTCGCGGAAACTTAACCCGTACTACCGGATGGATTCTCTCAACGAGCACACAGCTTTATTCCTACAATCAATATGACGTTGCGGGGAATATTCTGAAGGTCATCGATGCGCGCGGCTATGCAACCACGTTTGATTTTGCGGATCGGTACGGTGCGCCGGATAGTGAAGCGCAAAGCAACACTGCGCCATCGCCATTGGGTGGTCTGGCAAGCTACGCCTTCGCCACGAGGATAACTAACGCCGCCGGCCATATCTCTTATGCACAGTTTGATTATTATCTCGGTAGACCAGTGAATGCCGAAGACACAAACGGAATCGTAGCGAGTGGCTCCTATAACGACAGCCTGGACCGGCCGAAACAGATCAAACGGGCTATCGGCACGGGCGCCGAAAATCAGACCAGTTTTGATTACGACGATCCGAATCGGACCATTACAACAACCAGTGATCGCGACAGCAATACCGATAACGGTTTAGTCAACAAAGTTGTTTACGACGGATTTGGCCGGATCAAAGAAACGCGACAATACGAAGGCGGCACAAATTTCATTCTGATTGAGCAGCAATACGATGCACTTGGGCGAAGCAGTCAGATTTCTAATCCTTATCGGCCCTTAAGCGAAACCGCTGTTTGGACCATAAAAGCCTTTGACGCTCTTAGTCGGGTTACGTCTGTGACCACTCCGGATAATGCGGTTGCGACCACCTCGTACAGTGGCAATGCAGTGACAGTGACTGATCAGGCCGGCAAGCCACGCCGTAGTATCACTGATGCGCTGGGAAGATTGTCCCGGGCGGACGAGCCTGATGGCAGCAACAATCTCGGCTCAACTGGCAGTCCGATCCAGCCGACTTATTACACCTACGACGTGCTCGACGATTTAACGGGCGTTTCGCAGGGGGCGCAAACCAGAACGTTTGTTTACGATTCGCTGAAACGCTTGACTTCGCAGACGAACCCCGAAAGCGGCACTGTCACTTTTGGCTACGACGCGAATAGTAATCTCACCAGTAAAGTCGACGCGCGGTCCATCACGACGACGATGGCTTATGACGTTATCAATCGCATTACGTCCAAAACTTACAACGATACTCCGCAGACCCCGACTGTTAGTTACTTCTACGACGCACAGACATTGCCAGGCAGTGCGCCGACCTTCTCTCGCGGCTACTCAACTGGTCGTCTCGTCGCCGTGACGTACGGCAGCGGCAGCAGTGAAGGTACTTATCGCGGCTATGATCAGATGGGCCGAGTGGTGACGCAGTATCAACGCACGGACGCAGTCAATTATTTGGTGGAAGCGAGTTACTACGCCGATAGCGCTTTACATACTCAAACCTATCCAGCAGTTCCGGGCGCGGGTGATCGCCGGGTGGTCACTTACACGAATGATTCGGCGGGACGTTTAGGTTCTCTGACCAGTAATGCGACAACGTATGCGCCGGCTGCGAGTGTTTCAAGCATCGGTTACGCAGCTCACAATGCGTTGAATACTGAAACGTACGGCAACAGTCTCATTCACGCAGTCGATTACAACAACCGCCTGCAACCGACGCAGATCAAGCTTGGCACTTCGGGCAACCCCACTTCAGTGGTTTCGTTGGGTTACAGCTACGGCACGACTAACAACAACGGCAACGTGCTCGCGCATACCTACAGCGGTGGCGGGCTCAGTTACACGCAGAGTTTCGGCTATGACTCCTTGAATCGCCTGACTACTTCAAACGAAAACAGTGGTTCGAGCTGGTCACAAACCAATGGCTATGATCGCTATGGGAATCGCTGGATCGATCTTGGCGGTGGCAATCAGAGCCTTTACTTCAATACGTCAAACAATCGCATCAATGGCGCAAGCTACGATTCAGCCGGCAACCTCCTCAACGACGGCTCGCACGCGTATACCTACGACGCGGAAAACAAGATCGCAAAAGTCGACAATGTCTCTGCTTACATTTACGACGGAGAAGGCCAGCGTGTGCGCAAGTTGGTGGGTGAGAACCTACGCTTCATTTACGGCATTGGTAGTCAACTGATCGCCGAGTTCAGCGGCTCAACTGGCTCACTGCAGAAGGAATACATTTATAGCGCCAGTGGTCTGCTGGCAATGATCGAACCCACTGCAGTAAACTCAAACGGCACACGCTACACCACACCGGACCACCTCGGCTCACCCCGCGTTGTCACGAACTCCGGAGCGAGTGTAATCAGTCGTCACGACTACATGCCATTCGGCGACGAGCTCGGCTCCGGCATCGGCGGCCGCACGACAGGAATGGGATTTGGTCTCGCCGAAGGCTTGCGTAAGAAATTCACTTCGCATGAGCGTGATGCAGAAACTGGATTGGATTATATGCAGGCGCGATACTATCAAGGCCTTCAGGGAAGATTCACGAGCGCGGATCCCTTGTTGGCGAGCGGGGAAACCCGACACCCGCAAAGCTGGAATCGCTATGCTTATGTATTGAATAATCCGATCCGGCTTATTGATCCGAACGGCCTTGATGACGAGGAAGCAACCGATTTGCAAAACAAGAAACAGGTGGTTAACCCATTAGACGATACCGTTATAAACAAGAGACTTGCTGAGATACATGCGAAGGCAAAGCCACTCGCCGCCGGCGAGACGCCAAAGCCGACAACAGTGGAAGTCATACAAGGTAAGCAAACGATTTTGCAGAACGCCACGATAGACATTCCTGAACCAGATCTGGATATCGAGATCAATAATGGCTACATGCAAACCATTGCTCTAGTTGTTTTAGATCAAGGTGGAAACATTATGATTGATCCCAACCTTAGCGTTACAGAGAGTGCTAAACCGGAAAACCAGGACGCCAAAGACCTTTATGGGCACAACCAAGCTCTGACAACAAACGCTGTAGGTATCTCACAACAGGCGAACGGCGCCTTCTACGATCTGCAGGTCAGACAATTCAATCCGAATAAACAACTAATGGATGTACAAACAAAGCAGGACGTGGTCGTCAAGTCCGGTACAACAAACCTGTTTATGGTCCAAGGCACCCAGATTCGCATGAACGATGCGAGCAAAAGCATCACATACAAGCAGGGTCCGGTGAGGAAGTTTGGAAACTAAACTTTTAATAGCCAAACTAAACGGAGGAAATCATGAAACGGTTTATAAGGCGTATGTTCCTTATCCTGATTCTAGCGACAGCTATCCCGATTTTGACGACGAATGCGCTTACTCAATCAAAATTAGTTAAGCAGCATATAAATGCAGCCGACATAGCCGTTACAGATTTACGGCTCGAAGCCAGGAACATAAATCAAGCGCTTGCTGAAGTAGCATACAAATACAGCGTGCCAATCAGTCTGGAGGCGGCGACCAGGGAAGACTTTTTAACGAGCAAGCGAGTAACGGTTCAAGTCACAAAGGGGAAGATTGCTGATGTCCTGAACAGTATTGTTAAGCAGAAGCCTGCTTACACATGGGAAGTTAGCGAGACCAGCATCCGGGTCTTCCCCAAAAACGACTTCAGAGACACGTTGTTGCAGACGCTGCTGGAGCTAAGGATCGGCAGGTTCGTCCTGCCGAAACGGGCGGCGAAATTAACCTTTCGACAAACTCTTAGTGATAGGCCTGAACTTAAGACTTTGTTAGCAAGTTACGGTGTCAGTTCCTCAGTTGAAGCATTTTCTCCGTATGATATAGCGTCATTTGGAAATGAATTCTCGTTGGATGTTGAGAATGCGACAGTTCGATCAATACTGGATCGCATCATTACGGATAGTCCAATCAAGTATTGGTTTATAAATCGAGACGGGGAGAACAGACAATATCTAGTGATCAATTTTTAGAGGAACGAATACCTCAAGCTGGAAATGTAAAATCTTCTTTGTATGAGGTGATACCCTCCGAATGAAAAATCGTTTGGCGTTCACTGGACTCGTAATCTCATTACTACTCGCCGCGTGCAGTCAGCGTGGCGCAGCGCCGCGCAATTCGCAGACCGAGGCTTTGTTCGCGCGACGATTGAGGGAAATACGGACATGGTTAAGTCGTTGGGGTCCTCGCCGGGTGCTGACGTTAATGCAACCAATGAGCGGGGCAGCACGCCGTTGCTGGAGGCAGCCCGTTTTGGTCATGACGATATTTGCCGGGTGCTGATTGCCGCCGGTGCGGATCTGAAGGCGAAAGACAATGATGGTAAGACTGCTCTGATGTTAGCGGTTCAGAATAATCACGACGACGTTGTGCGAATCCTCAAAGAGGCCGGAGAGATACGATAAAAAACCGAAGGGCGCTTCCTTTCGAAAGCGCCCTCCAGTCGTCGCCGGCCCCCACTGAAAAAATTTCACATTACCACGGGAACTTTGGTCCACGTGATGGGACGAAGTTGATCGTCTTTGAAGAGGTCTCGTTGAAGCGCGGTTTCTCAAGGCTCGTGAACTCGAATGTCGTGCTGTCGCTGATCGCGGCCGGTTCAGTCGCGGACTTCATGAATTGAGTGGCCGAAAACGAAGGCTGCTGTTTCTCGGTGACAACCGGCGCAATGACGATGGGCGCCTTCCTGGTCGGGACACTCACACGCTCCTTGCGAAGAGTGGCTAGCTGGTCGGATTCGACCAAATTCGAGGTAGTGGCCACGACGGTTTGATTATCTACGGTTCCGGTTTGCGCTAACGCCGGCAGTGCTGCGAATACCAGGATGATGGCCGCGAATGACAAGTGCGAAATTTGTTTTTGTGTCGTCATGATCCTTACCTCTCTCCTTCTGTTTGTTTCTCCCTGACAGAAAGGAGAGTACCAAGTTGTTAGCTACTCGAAAATTGTACGTTGGTTCGAGCAACCTGTACTTTGGTGCAGGATGGCGAGCAGTGATTCAATACTGAATGGCTTGCGCAAAAAACCGACCGCACCGGCATTTAGCGCACGTCGTTTCATGGCTTCATCGGCCTGGGCAGACATAAAAATTATTGGCACTTCGAGCCGCGATGCGTTCAGACGCTGCTGCAGCTCGAGGCCGCTCATGCCGGGCAAATTCACATCAAGAATCAGGCAAACAGACGCGCGCGACGCGTCAGAGTCCAGAAATTCCTCCGCGGAGCCAAAAACATCCACACTTAACCCCGCCGCCTTGATGGCGCGACACAACATGCGCGACATCGACGGATCGTCGTCAACAACGGAAATCAATGGATTTGCTTGCGGCATGCTGGTCCTGAGTTTACCAGCAGGAGGAGAAGGTCAGAATTGTACGAGAGTTCAACTAACCTGCACCAAAGTACAATATGCGGTTCTCAGATCTTCAACCGATCCGCCATGCGCACCAGCTCGGCCACTGAGTCAGCTTTCATTTTCTGCACGACCTGCGCGCGGTGTGCTTTGATCGTGCGCTCGCTGGTGCCGAGCGTATGTGCGATCTGCTTGTTCAGCGATCCTTCGGTTACAAGTGCAAAGACTTCGCGTTCACGGCTCGTCAGCGAATCGTAGCGCGCCTGGATTTCAGCCAGTTCGTCGAGTTGCTTCCGCACTTCGCGATCACGCGCAATTCCCTCCTTGATCGCATCGATCATGTCCTGATTGCGAAACGGCTTCGAGAAAAAACCCACCGCACCGGCCTTCATGGCTTCGACCGTCATCGGAATGTCACCATGACCAGTCGTAAAGACGATCGGAAGCGGCCGTGATGCTTGCGCAAGCCGGCGTTGCAGATCGAGTCCGCTCAAACCAGGCATCTGCACATCAAGCACGAGACACGCCGGACAGTCAGGCGGTGGCGCCGCGAGAAACGCTTCCGCTGAATTGAAAGGAACCGTCTTCAGGCCGATGGTACTCACCAGCCGCGAAAGAAAATTGCGGAATGAGTCGTCGTCATCGACCACGATTACTACGGGCGGTTTTTCAGTCATTGTATTTCCTGACTTCTCGCTGGCAGGCTGAACGAAAAAATCGCGCCGCCGCCGGCGTTTGATTCAGCCCACAACTTGCCGCCGAATGATTCAATGATTGACCGGCTAATCGCGAGGCCCATTCCCATACCGTTCGCTTTCGTTGTGTGGAACGGTTTGAATAACTGTTCGGCTTTGGCGGGTTCAATCCCCATCCCACGATCGCTCACGGTGGCCAACACACTTCCGTTCGACATCACTGTCTGCACGGTTAACTGCCGCTGATTCGCGTCCGTCTCGTGCATGGCTTCAATGCCGTTCATACAGAGATTCAGTAGCACCTGCTGCAACTGCACGCGATCGGCTTCCACCACCGGCAAGGACTCCCCCAACTGCGAATGAATAATCACTTGCTTTCTTTGCGCCTCATGACCAACCAAACCTATGACGTCGCGCGCGACATCGCTCAGATTCAGCGGCGCTTTCTCAGGCACATGTTTTTTCACGAGGGAACGAATGCGCGAGATAATTTGACTGGCGCGATGGCCATCGTTTGAAATGTCCTCGAGAGCTTCTGCTACCAGCTTCAGATCCACTTCCTTTTCCTGAAGCCAGCTACGACAGATATCGGCGTTTCCGACAATCGCCCCGAGTGGCTGGTTCACTTCGTGAGCGATTGACGCAGCGAGCTCTCCCATCGTCGTGACACGAGCGACGTGTGCGAGCTCCGAACGCGTATGTTGCAACTCATTCTGGGCTCGCTCGTGTTCGATCGCTATGCCTGCAATGTGAGTCGCAACTTCCGTGAGTCGCGCTTCGGACCCGGTCGGCGCTTGCGGTTGGCGGTAATACATCGCAAACGATCCCAACACTTTTCCGTGCCCCGTAAAGATCGGCGTCGACCAGCACGCCCGCAAGCCCGACAGTTTCGCGAGCTCGCGATAGTCTTCCCAGAGCGGATCGGTGAGCATGTCTGTCACGATTACGGGCTGGCCGCGATACATCGCGGTGCCGCAGGAACCATTCTTTGGTCCAATCGGCGCGCCGTTGACGGCTTGTACATAAATCTCCGGCAGGCGTGGCGCTGCGCCGTGGCGAATATGCTTTCCGTCCTCGCTGAGTTGCAGCACCGAGCAGATCATTCCTTCCGACTGCGCCTCGATTAGCGTTACCAAACTGGCGAGAACGTCTGAAAGTGTTGCTCCCTGTGCGATCATTTCGAGCACACGGCCCTGTCCGGCGCGGAATGCGTCTTCGCTCTCGCGCGACTTCGCGAGCTCGCGCTCTGCTTCCTGGCGGCGAGTGATGTCTCGCCAAACGACGTAAAGTATTTGTCTTTCCTGAAACGGGATCGCGGTCAGTAAGACTTCAACCGGAAACTCGCTACCGTTGCGGCGTCTTGCTAACCACTCGAAGCGATGGCTGCCACGCTCCAGTGCGGTGGCAATCATTTGCTGCGCTTTGGTCGTGGATGAAGTGCCGTCAGGCTGAATTGCAGGCGAGAGATCGGATGGTGACAGCGATAGCAGCTCGTCTTTTCCGGCGGCGCGCAACATGTCGACTGCCGCTTGGTTGCAGTCAATGAATACGCCGTCGTCGAGCAGAAGAATGGCGTCGGGCGAGCGTTCGAAGACGAGTCGAAGCGCCAACTCGTGATGAGCTTGCTGCTGATTTGCGCCAGTCATTTGCAAACGCAGCTTGCATATCCCATTGGGTCTGATTAAGGAACTGGCATTTCTGACAGGTGGTTTCACGCAAAGGCGCAAAGATCGCAAAGACGCAAAGGCGGGTCAAAATACCTCGGACGCGCCCGAAGCTTTGACCCGCCTTTGCGTCTTTGCGTGAAAACCTACTTTGACTTCTCTTTATCATTCCATTGGACACTCTCGGCGTGAATTGTCATCCGTCCTGCAACCATCGAAACTTGACCACGAACCAGCACCTCACGCACGTCCGAACGAATCAATGCCTTGCGTTCGGCTTTCGACAGTTGCGCTAGCTGCACCGAAATTCGCGTGCGGCTGGGCGAGTCGTATAGCTCGAGGCTTTGCCCGTCAGCATTAATGGCCACTACACGCGCCTGAACTTCCACGGTGCGGCCGTTGAGGCGCTCGTCGTGCGCCATGGTCAACCCGGCGAAGCAAATAACGATAAGGAATGAAAGCGTCAATCGAAACGTTAAATTCATGGCGGCTCCTGTTACAGATTCAATCAATCAACCACATTAAGGAGGATACTGATTCCGAGACGCGCATGTAATTGGCCGTTAGTTCCGTCAACCTGTACTTTGGTGCAAGTAAATTATTGACGCGCGATCGATGCAGTCCTATATTCCGCTCCAGTCGGACCTCAAAAAAGGAAGCAACATGCGACTAATCGACGAGCTTCTGCAAGACCTACGTTACGGCCGGCGACTGCTGGCCAGGAATCCCGGTTTCAGTCTGATAGCGATCGTGACACTCGCCCTGGGGATTGGCGCCAATACCGCCATCTTCAGCATCGTCAACGCGTTTCTGCTGCGCCCGCTGCCGTATGGCGATGCCAACCGCCTCGTGATGGTGGATTCACAACGGCGCGGTCAATCGATCGGCGTGTCGTTCTCCGACTATGAAGACTGGCGCAAGCAAAACAACGTCTTTGACGATGTGGCGTTTTTCAATTTGCGCTGGAATGCAAATCTGGAGTTTGGCAGCGAGACGGAAACACTCAGCTTAACCTTCGCCACCGCAAATCTGTTTTCAATCCTGCAAGTCGCGCCGTTACTGGGCCATAGTCCAGCGGCGGGAGAGACTGACACGGTCCTCGTGAGTCACGGCTTGTGGCAAAGGAAGTTCGGCAGCGATCCAGCGATAATTGGGCGTCAACTCCCCATCGACGGGCATAGCCTGACTGTAATCGGAGTGATGCCACCCGGCTTTCGTTTTCCATTTCAAAGCGACTTATGGTGGCTCAATGATCGTTACTTCGATCATGAGAGTCGCGGCTTCCGTATAGATCAGACGATAGCTCGTCTTAAGCCCGGAGTCTCGGCTGAACAAGCGCACGCCGAAATGAAAGAGATCGCTGCGCGCCTGGCGCAAACCTATCCCGACACCAACTCGGACGTCACTGCAACCGTTGTCCCGTTGCGAGATTTCTGGTTCGGCAAATTACGCCGCTCATTCTGGCTCCTGTTGGGCGCTTGCGGATTTGTCCTCTTGATTGCCTGCGCGAATGTTGCGAACTTGTTGATGACGCAAGCGACCGTGCGCGAACGTGAGCTCGCGATGCGCGCGGCGCTCGGAGCGAGTCAGGGACGCCTGATTCGACAATCGATTTCGGAAGCGTTGCTGCTTGTTTCGATCGGGTGCGCCGGCGGGATCGTGCTCGGCGCGTGGAGTCTACGGATGCTGGTCGCACTATTGCCGGCAGAACTCTTGCCGTTCTTCGTGAAGATCGAGCTCGATGGCCGCGCGCTGACATTCACGTTGCTGATCTCAGTTGTGACAACGCTCTTAGTTGGTTTGATACCGGCGTTGCGGACGCGGTCATTGGATCTGGACCGGTCACTCAAAGAAGGAGGCAGATCCGGAACGAACGCGGGCATGCAGCGAATCCGTGGTTTGCTGGTGGTGACGGAAATCGCGCTCGCGGTGGTGCTGCTTACCGGCGCAGGGCTCATGCTGCGAAGTTTTGCGCGACTGCAAAACACTTCACCGGGTTTCACGGCGGACGGCGTGCTCCATCTCGAAATCAACCCAACCTATCGACGCCAGGAAGATTACAACGTCAAGTTTATGTCGCGGCACTATCAAAAGCTGCTGGAACAGATCGCAACGGTGCCGGGCGTAGTTGCGGTCGCGGCTAATAGTGATTTGCCTTTTGTGGGCCAAAAGCCATGGTATCGAGGCGAGTTTTCGATCCAGGGCCAGTCGACTGAAGACCAGAAGCAGAATCCGCTCGTCAACTACCAGGCTGTTTCGCCGGACTATTTTCGGGTGATGCAAATCCCGCTGCTTCGCGGCCGTGTTTTCACTGAGCGCGACACAGTCAGGCCGGATGGTTTCCGCGACGTGGCAATCATTAGTCAAGG
>Ga0207708_10003768_pt1 | contig 11172 bp, 7 predicted proteins | sample KBSK5101metaG_FD_184340 | JGI IMG/M metagenome (GOLD analysis project Ga0207708, IMG submission 184340) | Corn, switchgrass and miscanthus rhizosphere microbial communities from Kellogg Biological Station, Michigan, USA - KBS K5-10-1 metaG... | ecosystem: Host-associated > Plants > Roots >...
TGGTGCATCATTAACCCGAATCAACCGGGTTGCGGCTTCCCGAGCAAGAACCTGGCCGGCGTCGGCGTGATGTTCTACCTGATGCTGGCGCTGCGGGTCGAGTTGCGCAAGCGCGGCGCGTTCGGCGACGGCAGCGGCCCCAATCTTGGCGCGCTGCTCGATCTCGTCGCGCTCGGCACCGTCGCCGACGTCGTAAAGCTCGACGACAACAACCGCATTCTCGTGCAGCAGGGTTTGCAGCGGATACGCAGCGGCAAGACGTGGCCCGGCATCGCCGCATTGCTGCGTATTGCGGGTCGCGACGCGGCGCGCGCATCGACGTACGATCTCGGCTTCGTCGTCGGCCCGCGCCTGAATGCCGCCGGCCGGCTCGACGACATGGCGGTCGGCATCGAATGCCTGATCACGAACGACCATGGAACGGCCGAGCGCATTGCACGCCAGCTCGACGACTTGAACCGGCAGCGGCGCGCGATCGAATCCGACATGCACGAAGACGCGCTGGCCAGCCTGGCCGCGGTCACGCCGGAGGACGGCTGCAGCCTGTGCATGTTCGAGCCCGGCTGGCACCAGGGCGTGATCGGCATTGTCGCTTCGCGCCTGAAGGAACGCTTCCACCGGCCCGTCATTGCGTTTGCGCGCGGCAACGAAGGCGAAATCAAAGGTTCGGGCCGCTCGATCGGCGCGCTGCACCTGCGCGACGCGCTCGATCTGGTCGCCAAGCGCGAGCCCGATCTGATTCTGCGCTTTGGCGGCCACGCAGCCGCAGCCGGGCTCACGCTGCGCGAAAGCGAATTTGCGCGTTTCCGCGCGGCATTCGAAATCGTCGCCAACTCGCTGCTCTCCGCGGCCGACCTCGAGCGCGTGATCGAAACCGACGGCGCGCTGCCGCTCGAGCATTGCACGCTCGAAGCCGCGCGCGTGCTCGAGCACCAGGTCTGGGGCCAGGGATTCGCCGCACCGACGTTCGACGATGAATTCACGGTCGCGCGCCAGCGCGTCGTGGGTCAGCGCCATTTGAAGCTGCGCCTCGTGAAAGACAATCGTGAGGTCGAAGCGATGCTGTTCGCGCATGCCACGCCGTTGCCCGACCGCATACATGCCGTTTACCGCCTTGCCGTGAACGAATGGAACGGCGCGCAAACGCTACAACTCACGATCGAGCATTGGCAAAACGCGTGAGCAGCGCCGGATATGCGGCGAAATGCGCGGATTTCGCAGCCACCGTCCTGTATAATCGCGCTTTTTTCGCCGGACCCCGCCGCAGAAACCGCCATGGAAGCAGAACAACTAAACGCCATCGCCCGGCGGCTCTCGGACCTGTCCCAGCGCAATGCCGAGCTGCGGAGGTATCTTTGACTTCGAAGCCAAGCAGCTGCGCCTCGCCGAAGTTGTAAAGCTCGCGGAAGATCCGGCCGTCTGGAGCGACCCCAAGCGCGCGCAGGATCTCGGCCGCGAGCGCAAAACGCTCGAATCGCTCGTCACCACCATGGCGAAGCTCGACCAGGACCTGCGCGACACGAGCGAGCTCTTCACGATGGCGCGCGGCGAGGACGACGACGCGACGCTCAAGACCATAGAGGCCGATGCGCTCGCGCTGGAAAAAACCGTCGCCGACGTCGAATTCCGGCGCATGTTCTCGAATCCGATGGATCCGAACAACTGCTTCGTCGACATCCAGGCCGGCCAGGGCGGCACCGAAGCGCAGGATTGGACGCAGACGCTCGAGCGCATGTACATGCGTTATTGCGAGCGCAAAGGATTTCGCGTGGAGCTGCTCGAAGAATCGCCGGGCGACGTCGCCGGACTAAAAAGCGCGGCGCTGAAGGTCAGCGGCGATTATGCATTCGGCCACCTGCGCACCGAAACCGGCGTGCACCGACTCGTGCGCAAATCGCCGTTCGATTCCAACAACCGGCGCCACACGTCGTTCGCGAGCGTGTTCGTCTATCCCGAAATCGACGACACGATAGAAATCGAGATCAACCCCGCCGATCTGCGCATCGACACGTTTCGCGCGTCCGGTGCCGGCGGCCAGCACATCAACAAGACGGATTCCGCGATCCGCATCACGCATGCGCCGTCGGGCATCGTGGTGCAATGCCAGAGCGACCGCTCGCAGCACCGCAACCGCGCCGAGGCGATGGCGATGCTGAAGGCCCGCCTCTACGAGCTCGAAATCCGCAAGCGCAACGAAGAAAAACAGGCGCTCGAGGATACCAAGACCGATATCGGCTGGGGCCACCAGATCCGCTCGTACGTGCTCGACCAGTCGCGGATCAAAGATTTGCGCACCAACGTTGAAATCGGCAATACGCAATCCGTGCTCGACGGCAATCTCGACGACTTCATCACCGCGAGTCTAAAGCAGGGTATATAGGGACCTACCATGAGCGATCAACCCGTTACACCGGAAGCTCCGGCCGCGCCGGCCATCGACGAAAATCAGATCATCGCCGAGCGCCGCGCCAAGCTGCAGGCATTGCGCGCCAAAGGCAACCCGTACCCGAACAAGTTCTGGCGCGAGAACCTGATGGGTGATCTCGCTGAAAAATACGAAGACCGCGACCGTGACTGGCTGGACGTGAACCCGGTGGTGGTCAAAGTCGCCGGCCGCATGATGTTAAAGCGCGTGATGGGGAAGGCGAGCTTCGCCCAATTGCAGGATTCGAGCGGCTGCCTGCAGCTTTATATCACCGACAGCTATCCGGGCAAGGAGCAGCACGCGGAATTCAAGCATTACGATACCGGCGATACGCTGGGCATCGAGGGGGTGTTGTTCAAAACCAAGACGAACGAATTGACGATACGCGTCAAGAACATCGTGATGCTCGCCAAGTCGCTGCGTCCGCTGCCGGAAAAGTTCCACGGCCTGACGGACCAGGAGCAGCGCTACCGCCAGCGCGAACTCGACCTGATCGCGAATGAGGAAACGCGCCTGCGCTTCATCCAGCGCTCGCGCATCATCCAGGCGACGCGCGATTTTTTCCTCGCGAAGCGCTACCTCGAAGTCGAAACGCCGATGATGCATTCGATTCCGGGCGGCGCGTCCGCGCGGCCGTTCGTCACCCATCACAACGCGCTCGACATGCAGCTCTACCTGCGCATCGCGCCCGAGCTCTATCTGAAGCGGCTGGTGGTCGGCGGATTCGAAAAGGTGTTCGAGATCAACCGCAATTTCCGCAACGAAGGGATTTCGACGCGCCACAACCCCGAATTCACGATGCTTGAGTTCTATTGCGCGCACCGCGACTACCATTACCTGATGGCGTGCATCGAGCAGCTTTTCCGCGTGGTTGCGAGCAAGGCGCTCGGCGTCACCACCATCACCTACCAGGGCCGCGAGATCGACCTGATGAAACCGTTCGCACGCATCACCATTGCCGACGCGATCAAGCAGTACCATCCGGAAATCACCGACGAAATACTCACCAACCGCGAGGCGCTGATCGGCAGGCTGAACGACCTCAAAATTGCAATTCGCCCGCAGGACGGCATTTACGCCTTGCAGCTGACGCTGTTTGAGAACACCGTGGAATCGCAGCTCTTCGAGCCGACGTTCATTTATCACTACCCCGCCGAAGTGTCGCCGCTTGCGCGCCGCGACGACGATCATCCGGAGTTCACCGAGCGCTTCGAGCTATACGTGGCGGGCCGCGAGCTCGCCAACGGATTCTCCGAGCTGAACGACCCCGAAGACCAGGCGCAGCGTTTTCTCGAGCAGGCGAAGCAGAAAGAAGCCGGCGACCAGGAGGCAATGCATTACGACGCCGATTACATCCGCGCGCTCGAATACGGCTTGCCGCCGACCGCCGGCGCCGGCATCGGCATCGACCGGTTCGTGATGCTGCTGACCGACAGCGCGAGCATCCGCGACGTCATTCTGTTTCCGCAAATGCGTCCCGAATAAATCCCACGCCCGCCTCATGAGCACCCCGGTCTGGCAACCTTCCGCGGCAGCGATCGCCGCCTGCAACATGACCGCCTTCATGCGCGCGGCTGCGCGCAAGTATGGCGCCAGCCTCCCCGATTACGCGGCGCTGCATGCATGGTCGGTCACCGCGCCAGAGCAATTCAACCGGCTGCTGTGGGACTTCTGCGGCGTGGTCGCCGAGCGCCAAGGGGACGTCGCGCTCGAGCATGCGGACCGCATGCCCGGCGCGCGCTGGTTCCCGCAGGCGCGCCTGAATTTCGCCGAAAACCTGCTGCGACGGCGCGACGCCGAAACCGCCATCGTGTTCTGGGGCGAGGACCGCGTAAAAAGCAGCGTGACCTACGCCGAGCTGTACCACGAAGTGTCGCGGCTCGCGCAAGCGCTGCGCGCGTCCGGCATCAAGCCGGGCGACCGCGTCGCCGCGTACATGCCCAATCTTCCCGGCACCATCATCGCAATGCTGGCCGCGACCAGCATCGGCGCGATCTGGTCGTCGTGCTCGCCCGATTTCGGCGTGCAGGGCGTGCTCGACCGCTTCAGCCAGATCGAGCCGCGCATTCTCTTTTCCGCGGAAGGCTATTTCTACAACGGCAAGACGATAGACGTGCTGCCGCGTCTCGCGCAAATCGCCGCGGCACTGCCGTCGGTCGAAAAAGTGATCGTCGTGCCCTACACGCAGCGCGCGCCCGCGATCGGCGCGGTGCCGCGCGCGGTCGACGTCCACACGTTCATGGCGCCCTACCGCGCGCGCACGATCGAGTTCGCGCAGCTGCCGTTCAACCATCCGCTCTACATCATGTTTTCGTCCGGCACCACGGGCGTGCCCAAATGCATCGTCCACGGCGCGGGCGGCACGCTGCTGCAGCACCTGAAAGAGCAGGCGATGCACGCCGACCTCAAACGCGGCGACCGCCTGTTCTATTTCACGACGTGCGGCTGGATGATGTGGAACTGGCTCGTCACCGGGCTCGCGTCCGGCGCGACGCTGCTGCTCTACGACGGCTCGCCGTTCGTCGGCAACGGCAACATACTATTCGATTTTGCGGACGCCAGCGGGATGACGGTGTTCGGCACCTCGGCCAAATTCATCGACGCAATTGCCAAGGCCGGCTTGCGGCCCGCGCAAACGCACAAGCTCGACACCGTTCGCCTCGTGGTGTCGACCGGGTCGCCGCTCGTGGCCGAAGGCTACGACTATGTCTACGCGCACATCAAGCGCGACGTGATGCTCGCCTCGATGTCCGGCGGCACCGACATCATGGGGACTTTCGTATCCGGCTGCCCGCTGTTGCCCGTGTGGCGCGGCGAAATCCAGTGCGCAACGCTCGGCATGCAGGTCGACGTGTTCGACGATGAAGGCCGACAGCTGCGCGGCGCGAAAGGCGAGCTCGTGTGCACCGCGCCGTTTCCGTCAATGCCGGTCGGTTTCTGGAACGACCCGGGAGACGCGAAATACCACGCCGCTTACTTCGAGAAATATCCGAACGTATGGTGCCACGGCGATTACGTCGAAATCACCGAGCACGGCGGCATGATCATTTACGGCCGCTCGGACGCGGTGCTGAACCCCGGCGGCGTGCGCATCGGCACCGCCGAAATCTACCGCCAGGTCGAGCAGCTCGACGAAGTCGTCGAAAGCCTCGTGATCGGGCAGGATTGGCCGCTGCAGAATCCGACCGACGTGCGCGTCGTGCTTTTCGTGCGCCTGCGCGAGGAGCTCAAGCTCGACGACGCGCTGATCGAGCGCATCAAGCAGCATATCCGAGCCAACACGACGCCGCGCCACGTGCCGGCAAAGGTCGTGCAGGTCGCGGATATCCCGCGCACCAAGAGCGGCAAAATCGTCGAACTCGCCGTGCGGCATGTCGTGCATCACCGGCCGGTTAAAAATGTGGAGGCGCTCGCCAATCCCGAGGCGCTGGAGCTGTTTCGCGATCGCGTCGAGCTCACGACCTGAGGTCGTTAATTAGTGCGTGCCGGCGCGGCGGCCGATTGACCTGCATCTGAGCGAGGCTGGCGCCGCCTTCCCGTCCGCGCCGCCGGGGCGAAATCAAATCAGTTGACGTTCCATATCTGCCACCAGGAAGTGCCCTTCGTGACCCCCTTGCCGGACAAGTACTTGCTGTCCGGGAAATTGGTTTTCATAACGCGCTCGGCGTCATTGCGCAGATCGGTCATGCCGAGCTTGTCGTAGGCCTGCACGAGGATCAGCAGGCCCTCCTCGTTCGCGGGCGCATTCGGGTAGGTTTTCAGCGCATATTGCACGCGGTTCGCCGCGGCGACGTAGGCGCCGCGTTTCATGTAGTACTTGGCCACGTGCACTTCGTGCGCCGCGAGCGAATTGACGAGGTAGCTCATGCGATCGATCGAATCCTGCGCATATTTGCTATTCGGAAAGCGCTGGACCAGGTCGCGGAACGCATCGAACGACTCGCGCGACGATTTCGGATCGCGCTCCGTCATGTCCTGGCCGGAAAATTTGCTCACCAAACTGCCGAGTATGCCCAGGTCCTCGTTGAAGTTGGCGAGCCCCTTCAGGTAATACGCGTAATCGACGCTTGGATGATTCGGATGCAGCTTGATGAACCGGTCGGCGGCGGCGAGCGCCGAGGCGACGTCCTTGTCCCGGTAGTACGCATACGCGATCTCGAGCTGCGCCTGCTGCGCGTAGCGTCCGTACGGGTAGCGCGCCTCGAGCTTCTCATAAAGCTTGATGGCTTTTTCGTAGTTGCCGTCGTTCAGGTTGCTCTTGGCTTCCGAGTACAGCTTGTTTGCCGACCAACCCCTGGTTTCGTCGTCATTCTGCGCCGGCAGCAACCCGCATCCTGCCAGGCACAGCGCGAGAATTAACGCTAAACTTGAACGCATAACCATGATCCTTGCGCGGAAATCGACAAATTATAACGCATCCCCAACCGTCGATCTCGTGCGGCTGGTGCTGCCCGCGACGTGCGCCGGTCAGCGGTTGGACCAGGCATTGTCGACTTTGTTGCCGCAATTTTCGCGCAGCCGGCTGGCCCAATGGATACGCGACCGGCACGTCGAGCTCGACGGCAAGGCGGCGCTGCCCAAGACCAAAGTATGGGGCGGCGAAGAAGTGGTGGTGCAGCCGGTTGCCGATCCGGCAGCCAGCGCCGCGACCGCGGAAGCAATCGCGCTCGACGTGGTGCACGAAGACGCGGCCGTGCTCATCATCAACAAACCGGCCGGGCTCGTCGTCCATCCCGGCCGCGGCAACTGGAGCGGCACGCTGCTCAACGCGCTGCTCGCCCACGCGCCGCAACTCGCGATCCTGCCGCGCGCGGGGATCGTGCACCGGCTCGACAAGGAAACGAGCGGCTTGCTGGTCGTCGCCAAGTCGCTCGAAGCCCAGACGAGTCTCGTGCGCCAGCTGCAGGCGCGAACGGTCAGGCGCGAGTACCTCACCATGGTTCACGGCCGGGTCGCACGCGGCGGCAAGGTCGAAGCGCCGATCGGCCGCCATCCAAAACAGCGCACGCGCATGGCGGTGGCCGCGCGCGGCCGCCCTTCCATCACCCATTACGAAGTGCTGCGCCATTTTGCCCATGCGACGTTATTGCGCTGCAAACTCGAAACCGGGCGCACGCACCAGATCCGCGTGCATATGCAGTCGCTCGGCCATCCGCTGGTCGGCGATCCCGTATACGGAAAAAAACGCACCGCCGATCCGCTGCTCGGCGCGTTCCGGCGTCAGGCATTGCATGCCGAGCGCCTCGAATTCATTCATCCGGCCAGTCGCGCGGCCGTCGAGTGGCAGGCGCCGCCGCCCGCCGATATGCGCGCGCTAATCGCGGCGCTCGAAGCGCAGGTGTCCGCGTGAGCGCCGCGGCCGACTGGATAGTGCCGGACTGGCCGGCGCCCGCGCGAGTGCGCAGCCTGATTACGACCCGCCGGGGCGGTGTCAGCACCGGCGCGCACGCGAGCTTCAACCTAGGCTTGCGTGCAGACGATGACCCGCACGCGGTGGCGGCGAATCGCGCCGCGTTGCGCGAGCACCTGCCCCAGGATCCCGTCTGGCTGAAGCAAGTGCATGGCGCGCGCGTCGTGCGCGCCGATGCAGTCAACGACTCGCCCGAGGCCGACGCTGCTTACACGCGCCGCGCTGAAACGGTGTGCGCGGTCATGGTCGCCGACTGCATGCCGGTACTGTTGTGCGATACGCAGGCGAGCGTCGTGGCGATCGCACATGCCGGCTGGCGCGGCTTGAGCGCGGGCGTGATCGAGAACACGATTGCGGCGATGGGCGCCAAGGCGAACGACCTGCTCGCATTTCTCGGCCCGGCGATCGGGCCGACGGCTTTCGAAGTCGGTGCCGACGTGCGCGACGCGTTTCTTGCCGCCGACGCCGCTGCGGCTGCCGCTTTCACGCCGCTGCGAGAAGGAAAATGGCTGGCGGACGTGTTTCTGCTCGGGGGCCAGCGTCTCGCCCGCGCCGGCGTGCATCGCATTTACGGCGGCGGGTTATGTACGGTCAGCGACCCGGCGCGTTTTTATTCGTATCGGCGCGATCGCATGACCGGCCGCATGGCGGCGTTGATCTGGCTTGCTAATGCCTGAGAAATAGCGGCATCCGCGGCGCGTCGTTTATAATTCGCGCCTTTCGTCTCAGTGTCATTTCGCGCCGCCATGTCCGTTCTTGCCTGGATCGTCGCCACCAGTTTCGCCGGCGGCCTGTTGAGCGTCGCGGCGGCGGCGGCGTTTGCGCTGAATGCGCGCGTCACGCATGTGCCGGTGCTGATCAGCTACGCAGTTGGCGCGCTGCTCGGCGCGGTCTTTCTCGACATTCTGCCGCACGCGTTCGCGCTCTCGGGTTCGCCGCAGCAAACCGCCGCGACCATACTCGCCGGCATCCTGCTCTTTTTCGTGCTCGAAAAGCTGGTGCTGTGGCGGCATTGCCATCTGGACCAGTGCGAAGCGCACGATGCGCACCCGGCGCAGCACGATCACGGGCGCAGCGGCATGATGATCATGGTCGGCGACACCTTCCACAATTTCGTCGACGGCATCCTGATCGCGGCAGCGTTCATCGCGGACGTCAAGCTCGGGCTCGTGACCGCGATCGCGATCGTCGCGCACGAAATACCGCAAGAGGTCGGCGACTTCCTCGTCTTGTTGCATTCTGGTTACAGCAAACGGGCGGCGCTGCTGTTCAATACGCTGTCGAGCCTGGCGATGCTGGTCGGCGGCGTGCTAGCGTACTACGCGCTGCAAAGCCTGCAGGAGTCGATCCCCACGCTGCTCGCGCTGGCGGCCGCGAGCATGCTGTATGTCGCGGTCGCGGATCTCATTCCCGGTTTGCACAAACGGCCCGAGATCCAGGCGTCCGTACAGCAAGTCGGCCTCATCTGTGCGGGCATCGCGACGATCTGGGGCGTCGGCGCAGCCCTGCACTGACCTTTCGCGTCTCGCTCACGTCTCACATGCGCGCTGCTTGACACTGTACGGAGCGCCACGCAGAATCAACTTCATCACCGCCCGCGGCTCGACATGACACAAAACGGCAACAGCGCGAACAATCCACTGCCGGCGTCGCCGCAGGCGCTGTTCGACGGCCTTTCCGCGGCCGGCCGCCAATTCATCGAAAACGTAGTCGGCTCGTTGTCGCCGGCGCAGCGCGCCGACAGCGCGGAAATCATGCGCGCGCTGACCGCCGGCGCACAAACCGACGACGGACGCTACGCCGAACTGCAGCAACGCTATTACCGCCAGCACCTGGAATTGTGGATGAACCTCGCGCGCGCCGGCGATGGCGCCGCACCGATTGCACCGATCGCGGTGCCCGACAAGGCCGACCGCCGGTTCCATGCGCCCGAATGGCAGACGCTGCCCTACTTCGATTATCTGAAGCAGGCCTACCTGATCAATTCGCGCTGGCTTGCCGACATGGTCGAAAACGCGCAGCTCCCGGAGCCGGCGAAACACAAATTGCGGTTTTTCACGCGCCAGGTGATCGACGCGGCGGCACCCGCGAATTTTGCGCCGACCAATCCCGAGGTAATCAAATTAGCCGCTGCGACCAACGGTGAAAGTCTCGCGCGCGGCCTCGAACACCTGAGCGCGGACGCGAAAAAAGGCCGCATATCGATGACGGACGAGTCCGCCTTCGAGATCGGCCGCAATATTGTGGTGACGCCCGGCACCGTCGTCTTTGAAAACGAGCTGATGCAGCTTATCCAGTACGCGCCGGCGACGCCTAACGTGTTCGCGCGTCCGCTGGTGATGGTGCCGCCGTGCATCAACAAATACTACATCCTCGATCTGCAGCCCGAAAATTCCTTCGTGCGCTATACGGTCGCGCAGGGGCACACGGTGTTCATGGTCTCGTGGCGCAACGTGCCGGAAACCATGGGTCATCTGACGTGGGACGGCTACCTCGCGGACGGCGTGATCAAGGCGCTCGACGTCGCGCGCGACATCTGCGGCGTGGCGCAGGTCAACGTGCTTGGCTTTTGCGTCGGCGGCACACTGGTCGGCGCGGCGCTCGCGCTGCTTGCGGCGCAGGACAATCCGGCCGCGGCGAGCGTGACACTGCTCACCACCATGCTCGATTTCAGCGACGCCGGCGACCTCGCGGTTTACGTCGACGACGCGTACGTGCGCCAGCGCGAACAGGATTTCGCGCGCGGCGGAGTCTTGCGCGGCAAGGAACTCGCGCTCACTTTTTCGAGCCTGCGCGCGAACGACCTTATCTGGAACTACGTCGTCAACAATTACCTGAAAGGCGCCACGCCCGAGGCGTTCGATCTCTTGTACTGGAATAGCGACAGCACCAACCTGCCGGGCGCGATGTTCGTTTACTATATCCGCAACACGTATCTCGAGAACAACCTGCGCTGTCCCGGCAGGCTCACGATGTGCGGCGAACGCATAGACCTGTCGCGCGTCACCGTGCCGGCCTACATACTCGCGACGCGCGAAGACCATATCGTGCCGTGGAAAACCGCTTACCAGAGCACGCAGCTCCTCGGCGGCGACATCCGGTTCGTGCTCGCGGGCAGCGGCCACATTGCGGGCGTGATCAATCCGCCCGCCAAGAAACGCCGCAATCACTGGACCAATACCGCGGTGCCGAAAGAAGCCGCGGCGTGGCTCGACAGCGCGACCTCGCAGGTGGGCAGCTGGTGGCCGGACTGGATAAACTGGCTGGCCGGGCACGCCGGCGCGCAAACGCCCGCGCCCGCCGCGGCAGGCAATGCCAATTACCCGCCGCTGGAACC
>Ga0207708_10003772_pt1 | contig 11166 bp, 22 predicted proteins | sample KBSK5101metaG_FD_184340 | JGI IMG/M metagenome (GOLD analysis project Ga0207708, IMG submission 184340) | Corn, switchgrass and miscanthus rhizosphere microbial communities from Kellogg Biological Station, Michigan, USA - KBS K5-10-1 metaG... | ecosystem: Host-associated > Plants > Roots >...
AGTTCGCAGGCTGACGAGTTGCAGCATCAATTGGAACTGGTCCGGGTCGATGTCGATCTCGGCGCCCAGCATGTCATCAATCTCGTGACCGTACTTCGCGATCAGCTTGCCGGCGCGAACAGGACCGATTCCTCTGCAACCTGGGATTTCGTCTCCGCTGTCGCCATCGAGCGCTTTGAAGATCGTGAATTCGGCAGCGGTCGCAACCTTGAATTTATTGGCGAGATGGATCGGGCTGCGAATGGCGTATTTCTCTTCGTCCTTGCCACCGAACTGAATGACATCGGCAACATCGACAAGCTGAAGTAGGTCCTGGTCGCCAGAGAAGACCCAGGCCATATGGCCGGCGCTAACGGCCCTGCGCGTCATGGTGGCAACGACGTCGTCACCTTCAAAGCCCTGAACCGACGCGCACTTCCAATTGCGACCCTCCAGCCATTCAGTCGCCCGCTTCGACCAGGCTGAAGTGCCGGGCGGTCGCGACTTCTTGTAGTCTGGATAGAGAGCCTTACGCCACGTCTCACCTTCGCTGTCAAAACAAACGACCGAGTGAGTGGCGCTGACCTTCTCGGCCACTCGCCACAGCGCCCATTCGACACTTCCGCAGACGCGCTCGATGTCGAGATCGTCAGGATGCGTCTGGCGCGAACCAAGCATCGCGAAGGCATACCGCATGACGATATTTGTGCCATCCGCAAGCAGGAGGTTCACCGCAGGACTCCGCCCTTGTAGTCATCCAGCCACCGTTCGAATTTCTCAAGCGCGGCGTGGCAACGCGTGTTAGCTGTCCTGTAACAATCCTTGCTTTGGCGGCCAGGGGTTGGCCTGTACAGCTCCCTTTGAACGATGCATCCGCCGCTCCAGCAACCATGCAAGTACACGGCTCGCTCGAAACCGCGGTCAATCGAGACACCTACTTCAAGCCCGATCGCATCTCCGTCCAGTTCCTTGTCGGCAGATTCGCAAAGCTTATAGAAGCTGTCTCGGTTCATGCGCTGATCCCTCTTCCCTCTCGGCACTTCTTGCAAATATACTCGCTCGCCATTTTCGCCGTCGCATCAGCATAACAAAACCGACACAAGCATCGAAGCTGGCTAATCAGGTCGATGGCATACCGAAGGGCCGATAGCTCGCGTTCGTCGTGCGTTAGCCGACCATTCCCATCCTCCGCAATCCGCCGCGCCAGATGATCGGCTCGGCGGGCGAGGACTTGGACGTGCGTGGAGGCGACGGACATTATTCGCCCCTGATTGCGTGCAGGATCTCCAGAATAGCCGCGGCGCGCGGAGAGGCCAGGTCGGCAATTGAAGTGGCCGCGGCGATGGTTCCAATGCCACAAATCACGACCGCGACAATCCATGTGATCGTAAGCGCGTAGTCCCGGTCGTAGTGGTCTTCGACAGACGCCGCCTTCCTGATCGCGAAGTAGGCGCCGACGTAGATTGCTGCTCCGACGACGATCCAGGCGATAGAACTAGCAATGACTCGCGGGACAAAGAGGTTGATGAGTTGGTCGGTGGCGACGCCGAACTGCGCAGCGAGTTCACGGATGAGGCTGGCGGTTTCCGGGGACACTGCTTTCTCCTTTCGAAACGACCGGACCCCGAGATCGAGGCCCGGTCAGGTGGTGCTCAGCCCTGCGTGTCTTCGTACTTCTCGTTGCGCGCTATCGCCGCGTTGGCCCACATAACCGACTCTTCCAACTTAGTCAGCGCCAGCGAGCGCTCGCGGCTCTCAGGGCAATGCTCCAAGTAGGTCATGGCGAGCCCCTTCGCCATCTCGCGCAACTCTTCGTAGCGCTCGGTCTGCGTGCCGAACGGCTTGTGGTAGGTGAAGTTGTTCTCCAGCGGGTATTCGGCCATGACATCCCCCTTACTGCGGCTCGCCGTCTTCGAGGGCCGCGTACATCTCGGCGCTGTCGGGCATGGGCAGGATCTGCTGCGTGACTCCGCGCAGGGCGTTGATCGCCGCCGTGCGTTCGGCCTCCAGGTCGTTGACGAGCTGGTCGAAGGCAGCCGTGAAGGCTGCGTCGAGGCTCGGGCTTAGAAGGGCCAGGAAGCGCTCCTGAGCGAGGCCCTTCTTGAGGTCGGGATAGAGCCGCGGGAGGGCGTCGAGCTGCTTCTGGATGCCCGCCGGCAGCGCCAGCTTGATGCCGCGAGGTCCGCGCGGACCCCCACGACCGGGCGCCGGAGCAGGCGCGGTGACGGTTCCAGTGCTGCCATCGGCGGCAGGCTTCTTCTTGTTGGCCATGCAACTCTCCTTTCGGGAGATTTTCGGGCTCGCCGAGATGGCGGCCGACAGGCTTCTTCGGTCCAGAGTATGGCACAGCGCGAGCCGTTTGTCTAGCGTTGCGAGACATGACTTGCATGCCGGCCGCATTGTCTGGTACCATGCGCCCTGCCATGAACAAGAAGATCAGCTCCGCCATCCGATACTACGAGACAACGGTGCCAACCGACAGCGTTCGCTTGCCCATTCCACAGAAGGGCGGCAGCACCAGGGCGACTAGGCTAACGGTTTGTTTACCAGACGAGTACTTCGAGAAGCTGGGAGCGGAGGCCGAACGGCTGTTCAAGCCGCGGGCGACCTTGGCAGCCGAGCTGCTCCGTAACTATCTGGATGCGTTGGGTGGGCAGTGATACACGTCCACGTCGGGAAGCTCGATTTCCACCACGCGTACGGCGTGACTGTCGCTATTGGTCCATGGCTCGAAGTCGGCGGTATTCGTTGGCGGCGAGAGGTGGTCGTCGTATCTGTCTCTGCCTACGCCTGCCGCTTAGTCCTTTCTCGCCTACTAGGCTCCTTGTACGAGCCGCGACGGTGAGTCGTCATACTCTCCGCCGACTACGCCAGGACGATCGTCGCCGACTACTGACCGGCAGCGTCAGCGAAGAGGACATCATTATCTAATTGGCGTCCACTCATTCCGGAATTCGTCGGCATTTTGAGCGTCATGAATGGCACTTTGCGGCGATCGAGAGTATGGTCGAATCCGGAAGAGCCCGGTGGGACGACGACGGCAGGCTCGTGGTGTTGTAGACAACGAGTCCCAAGATGTGTTACCGTCTCGCGGCATGGAAGAGCAGCCAGCCGAGACTCCCGCAGTGGCGCCCGAGCCGCGAGGGTTATCCGTTCGCCTCGATCCTGCCGATGCCGCCGAGTTGCGGGCAATCGCGGTCGAGACGGACAGCAAGGTGCGTGACGTTCTCGCCGTTCTCGCCTTCGGCTGCTCGCAGGCCATCCGCAGCGGCTCCCTGAGACGGAGTATCGTCCAGCGCAAGATGCAGGCCCTCCAGGCCATGGCCGGTCTTCCGGAACCTCAGTCGCCGGCCTACCAAGAGCCGCCGTACGTGCCAGCGGAGGCGCCGCGGGTTGCTGGGGTGCGCATTCCCACGCTCAACCCGCTGGCCGCCGGGTCCGCAGAACCGCCACCGGCAGCTCCTGATCCGCTCGTCGCCAGGAGAACCTACGCGTGAGCGAGCTTCTCGAAGATGTCCGCGGCTTCTGTGCTGACCGCCAGATGGAGCCCCTGGATCTCCTGGAAAGTCTCGCTGAGCGCCTCGAAGAGATCCTGCCCGCAGGCTGCCGGATCTCGCAGTGTGGCTCCTGCGGCAGGCGCTCAGCCGTTCCGAGCGGCAAGGCCCTGCGAGAGCTGAGAGAGGCCCACGGCATTTCTCAGGGCGACGTCGCAAGGCGGGTCGGATGCGCGAAGCAGCACATCTGTGGAATCGAAGCTGAAAGATGCCAGCCCAGTGCAGTAGTAGTTGCAGCATACGAGAAACTTGCCGCAGAGGCTGTGGCGGCGGCAGCGGAATGATAGCGCCGATCGATCTTCGCCGAATTCTCCAGGAGCAGCTCAAGGCTCTGGACGCTAAGCTCTCGAAGATCGAGCCCCAGCATCGAGCCGCACAGTCCGCCTTCGAGGACGAGAGACGAGCTGCTGAGCAGCGACTTGCCGAGCTTGGCGCTCGGTGGCGGAAGGTCAACGAGGTTTACATAAAAACCCGGGAAGAGCGGGAGCAGGTCTTCCAGGCACTGGGGGAGCTATGAAGCGCGCGATCTACCGCAAGGAGTTTTCGTGCCAGGTGGTCGCTTGGCAGCTTCTCTTCGAGCGGCGTTTCTATCGGCAAAACATCCGGATAGTCAGAGCGTTGGGCAAGGATGTGCAATTCGGGACAGGCGACGTGGCGTTTCACCTAGTCTTCCAGGCGGGGAAATCATGAAACAGCGACCGTACCGGCTTCTGCGCTTCCTGGCTCTCCTGGGCTGGCGAGGCCCACTGGAGCACCGGCTGCACGAGGACAAAGTTCGCGAGCGGGCACACTTTGTTGCTGGGTCGCTGGGCCTCAGGCTTGAGGAGGCAGACATTGCCGAGGCCATTAAGGCTGCGGAAGTTCTACGGAGGCGGCGCAGGAATGCCGGGCTCAGCGAGGAGATAGTACCGCCATGCGCCCCGGAAGAGGCGGTCATGTCGGGCTCTGTCTCGATTGGCCGCGTCACTGGCGGCAAAGGGTGGCTCGACCAACCAGGCGTTGGAGATTCGCGCAACCTCAGCGGGCTGCAACGCTGGAGACAGGACAACCAAGGTGTCTGGCAGTCGGTAGAGGCGGAGGATGAGCGGAGGACGCTATGAAGCGAAGCGAAAGGATCGACGAGATCGTCCAGCAACTGATGGATGCGTACCCGCACGGCCTTAGTCGGGACGAGGCCAAGGTTGTAGCAGGAAGGCTCATCAGCCCCGCCGAAACCTTCTCTCCAGAAACCTACCCGGCGACCAAGATCAAGTTCTTTGACAGCAATGACGACGGATTTCATCTTCCGATCTGCGACGACGGCACCGGGCGGCCTTTAACCGAAGAAGAGTTACGCGAAGTCGAGCGGCGCTACAATAGCTGGACCCAGGTCTATCTGCTGGTGACGCGCGCATGGGGAGAAGCTACGGTGTGGAAGGCGGCGAAGGTTCAAGATAGCGGTTCGCCGCTCGCCATAAAGCCCAACTTCCGGATCACTATCGGGCGAGCCATTCAGATTCTCACTCCGTATCCCACCGAGCCCAGGGCGACCGTAGTGGAGCAAGAAGATCAGCAACCGACTGCTCCGTCAGCGCTGATGCCAGAACTTCGAGATCCGAGAGAGGTGCCGCTGATTGAATTCAATGGCTCCGAATTCCTCATGAGCGATGGCGAGCGCAGGGCGCTCACCGCCAGGAATAGTCACCCGCTCTATCGAGATGGCGAGATCTATAGCGAGACAGGTATCTCGCCAGATTGCGTTCGAGAGGCGGCGCGTCGCATGTGGTCCAGGGCGGCCGGCAACGATCCGCGCGAGGCTGAAGAATGACCGCCATCGTTAAGGCCGATCATCCCCTCAGCGAGCAGTGGTTCATGCTCGCCACGGCGCGGCCCGCGCGTCCCGGGTGGCGCATTTTGGCGGCCCGCGGAGACCTCTACAAAGAGATGATTGTCATCCGGGCCAGTCAATCGCGATCCGAGGCGCTTGATCTCGCAAGGGACTGGGCCAGGCGACATCCCAACACGCACCCTGGCCACCTCTTTGTCCCGATCAATCTCGAACTCATGGCGCTCGAATCTACCGCGCCAGTCTTCAATTCCTCGATCTACGTTCCGATGTGGCCGAAACGGATGCCCTTGTGCGCCAACGCTACCGAGGCCAGGGATCGGATCGTCATCACCAAAGGCAAGGACAAGGAGTTTGCGGCGAAATGGGCGGCATGGAGGTTCGTGCCGGTTAGGGTTGACGATTGCTACAGACAGCCGGAATAGGAGCTGGTGATGGATATTGACGAGATGGGCGCCCTGCTTGACGAATACGATGAAGTAACGAAGCGCTGGCGCGAGAAACGGGCCGCCACTCACGCCGTTCTTGAAGAGATGTTCGCGCCACTAAACCACGTCGCCGCGATGGAAGCCGCAACCGGGGCGAGGCCGACAGTGAGGCTTAGTCGATTGCGCGAGCTGGCGGCGGACCCCTCCCGATGGGAATTCAAGACCAGTATCTCGGTGGCTATCGCTTGCTCCGTCGCAAACGGCCTCGGGTTCGACGTCGTAGAGGAGGAATGATGCCTGATCACGACCACCACCTCTTCGAGCACCTCACGCAGGCCGAGTGGAAGATCTGCTTTGCTATCGCCTTCACGGCCTCCAGCGACCTCTTCGGCGGTTCCTACCCGATCGACGAGTTCGCGACACCCGGGCATCCCGGCGACACCTGGGAGGAGCTTTTCCGCCAGGCGATCCGCTATCTGGCCATGGAGCACTTCGCCGACTTCGCAGGCATCCACGTTAACCGCGAGGGTGTGATCGTGGAGTACCGCGTCGTCCAGCCTGAGAACGCGCTCTACGTCACCAAGATGAAGGCTGGCGGCCTCCCTGGATCTCCTAAGGCGGCGATCGAAGAGGCCCTTGAGCTGGCGCCGCACACCATCCCGTCGCTCGACCTTGAGCCTCTCCGTGCTTGTCTCGCCACGATCGAGGAGCATCTGGCTGCCCAGCGAGCCGCCGTCGATCCCAGCAGGATGCGGGAGCGCTACGATGCCGACCAGAGGGCTCTCGGCGCGATCGGGGTTGCTCCGATCAGGGAGCTGATCAATTGAGAACTGAATGCACCTTCTGCGGCAGGCGGTACAACGATGTGCTGAGTGGCTCGTGCGTAGGCTGTGGAGCGGGCGAGTACGTCATCGTGGCGCCCGAGGGCAACGACACCTTTTCGTCGTACTGCTCGTTTCGGGTCGAAATCCTGGGCGGGCGCTGGTTCTACGCTGACGAGATGACGCTCGGAGAGGAGTTTCAGCTCCGATGAGTATCTCCGACATCTTCGAGCCAACCTTCGACCGCCTGCTGCTACGGCCTGACCCAGCGCCGGATCTCGGCTTCGGATTGATTCGACCCGATGCCGTCGTGCTCACCCGACCACGCACCGGTCGTATCGCCAGGCTTGGTCCCGACTGCGGCTCCCAGCTTCGCGTCGGCCAGCGTGTAATGCATCTTCCGTACGACGGCAAGGATATGACGCTTGCCGGAGAGACCGTTGTTCACTTGAACCAGGAATCCCTGCTTGGGGTGTTCCAGGAAGGCGATGGCATGATCGAGAACACCTTCGAGCCGATGTGGGACAATCTGCTGGTCAAGGACGACGAGATCCCGGAACGGATGAAGAACGGTATTGAGAGGCCGGGAACGACAATCTTAGACCGGCCGCGCTCTGGACTGGTGAGAAAGGTTGGTGGCCAGGTTGGCGATTACCATCCAGGGGAGCGAGTGATTTACGGCGCGAGCGCCGGGTGCGACGTGCAGCGAGCGGGCGAAGTGGCTCCGGAGCGCGGATATCGCGTCATCAGTCAGCTTGCAATCCTCGCTAGCCTTGATGGCAAGGAGGACGTATCTGACTACATGGGAGAGTCGTGGAAAGATCACTTGATTCCTTGCCCCGGCAGGATTCTTACAAGGCGAGCCGAGCATCCAAAAAACATCGGGCGAATCGAGGTTCCGATCCGTCTCCGCCTCAGCAGTAGATCCCAGGAGGCAGAAGTGGTAGCGGTCAGCGACACAGTAACGAGTTTCGTGGTTGGAGAGCGAGTGTTTCTGGCCGGTAGCGCGGCCAAGAACATCCCGCTTGGATGGCGAGAGGACGTTGTTATATGGAGTTCTTTCCCGACTGAAATTACTGGCCGCTTGATATCCTCTCCATCCGTGCCAATCGATGTCGAAGAATACCAACACCTTGCCGCCAAAGAGGAACTAGCCAGAGCCGCTCGCGACACTTCCGCCTTCGAAGAGGGCGACACGAGGGCACCGAGATGAAGTTGCCAAAATCGGTCTTGGTCCAGCCGACTGCCTACACCGACGCGGCGCTGTTCGACGTTTTTCACTGGAAGGACGGAGCCATCACCCTGTTCGTCCACGAGGACATGGTCGCCAAGGCGGTTGAACTACTTGGGCCGCTATACGCAAGGACCGCTGACTTTGTGATCGACGACCCGCTGCATGCGAAGCCTTGGTTCAAGGAGGGGCCGAGATGAGTGGCACCAAGATAACCGTCGCCAAGCTGCGCGACTGCCTCGACTTCGAAGTGCAAGATGGTCACGGCGATCACCTGATTACGTTCGGCGAAAGCAAGGACGCTTGGCAGTACGTTGGAACTTCCATGGGGTATAGCGGAACCGATCTCGGACCCGTACTTGAACTTGAGCCATCGTGGGACGATCCGGCGGTCGGTATGGTCGCCTTCGGGGCCGGGATTTTCCTAGTTCAGCCCACCGACTTCTCTGACCCCGCCGAGTTTTGGCTTGTGCACTGGGACGACGGGACCGTCACCATCTTCGTGCATCCGGCGGCAGTTGCCGAGGCGGTCTCTCTGCTCGGGTTGCTCTGCGCCGGAGTAAGCGACTTCACGATTCGCAACCCGATCAACGCCCGGCCGTGGCGAGGACGTGAGGAGCCGCGATGAAATGGGCACTGCCAAAGGGCGCGCCGCTTACGATGACTAGCAAGGGTGAGGTTGCCGAGCTTCCGTTGATCGCGCACATCGGAGACCCGCTGTTCGGCTTCCTTGTCTACGAAGAAGAGAAGGCTAACTACTACGTGAACCTCACGGTGACTGAGGTGATTGGCGTCACTGAATCTACCCCGGAAGTGTTGGAGCAGGAACACTACCTGTCCTGCTACATCAAATGGGACGGGTGCTCGCACTTCTACTTCGGCGACATAGAAGACGAAGACGGAGAATCGAAACCATCCGGCTATCTTCATCTCTGTGGCGCCGACGCCATCTCTAATCACGCTGAATTACTGCGGGCTTTATTCGTTCTTGCCTTTGCGAGAATGGGCCGCGAGCTTCCATGAGACCCCGTCCGCACCTCCGCCTCAAGTCCAAGCTGCCACCTAAGCCGCTTAGGCCGCGCAAGGACAAGCCTAAGTACACACCGGAAGAGCTGGCCGAGCTATCCGGAAGGCCGCCACGGCGCCGCTACCTCTTGGTCGCTGGCAGCCAGGTTTATCCGGACATCGTCGAGCATCGGCTTGGCAAGGTGCGATGGGTCAAGGAGATCGGCGTCACCGCTCGCGGCAAAGGCGATTCGCGGCGCGTTGTTGCTTTCGTAGTTCTTGAGCCGGGCCGTCTGCTGCGCGACATCGAGGGCGACCTTGCAAACATGGCCAATTCGAAGCTGCCGGCCTATGCGCGGCCACAGGCGTATGCCCATGTCGAGTCGCTGCCCCGCGACATTCTAGGCCACCTGAACAGAAACGCTCTCAACGGTGGCTCGTTCGACGGGAGAATCTTCCAGCGCAGGGGCGGTCAGTACAGGGGCCAGGGCGGCAACGGCGTCACCATAACGCTCAGGAACCCGATCAACGAGATCCGTTTCGAGGGTGTCGTGGCGTTCCCGGTGATGGACCGTCGCCTGGGCGATCCGATGGGCAAAGTCAGGCCCAACGAGGCGCGAGTCGTCGTCTCTCATCGGACAAATCGAAACAGCAAGCGTGGCATGCGTGTGACGTTTCTGTTCAAGGGCGAGCTGTCGGCAGAGGCGAAAAAGCTCCAGCCGGGAGATCGAATCAGCGTCGTCGGCAAGATCACCACAGAAGCGAGCGGCCGGCAGTTCGTCGGGATCTCATTTGTTCGCGTCGAGAAGGATGTTCAGCGTGTCGATCCGTTGTCAACCGATCGGGTAATCGAAAGCCTGCTCTAGTCAATGCGACGCTACCGCGAGAAGGTCCCGGCGATTGACCTACGCGGCTTGGAGGGCAAGGCGCAGTGGCGCGCATTCTGGTACGCGCACTATCAGCTCATGGAATACCCAGGCGATCTAGTGATCCTGTTGACGCCAAAGGAGAGAGATGTCTCGTATCAAGGACCCGGCAGACGACGATTCGGAAGCCTCGATTGGTAATCGTAGGGGTCGCAAGGCCCAGGACCCGCTGACGAATGCGACCAGGACGAATCGCGACGAGACGGCCCGCTGGTTGTCGCTCGTCTCGCGAGGCGTCAAGTACAGCGACTTTCTGGACGCGGACCCTCCGCTCGGCGTGAACGTCTTCGAGGAACTGAGGACTGTCGCCCTGATCGACACCTTCTTTCAGCTCGACGATGCTGCGATCCTGGCCAAGATCGATATGCAGCCAGACGTGCTCAAAGGCTACAGGGAGAACCCACAGTACCAGCCGATGGTCGATGCCCTCAAGGGCTCTGCCAAGCGGCTAGGGGGCGCGGACACTGTCGATGGCGTCGCTGAAGCCATGGAGAAGGAAGTCGTTCACGAAGTGTACGCGATGGGGATGTTGGAGGGAAACGCCCGAGAGAAGCTCAAGGCGCTGACCGAGTTCGTCGATCGCCGCTCCGCCAAGAAGGGGCGCGAGGGTGACGCTGGATCGGCGCTTATGATCCCGGAGCGGATGCTGGAGCTGATGGCGCTCGGGCTTGAGAAGGAACGCCATCTGCTGCCGCCGGAGCCTCGCAAGATCGGAGAAGGATCGGTGATCGACATCGCGGCCGAGGCTGACGACAGCATCTCGGCTGATCGGCTGAACGTACCAACCCAAGAGGAGGACTGAGATGCTTTTCGACATAGACGGGTCACCGCACTGCAAGGGTGATCCCGAATGCTCTGGCTGTTATACCGGGCCGCAAGAGTGCAAATGCGGCGGGCTCATCCATGAGCAGACGGTATTCGGTCCGTCTTTCATCTATGTGTGCGATGTTTGCAGTGGGGATAATGCCGGGGCAGTAGAGCGTAGCGATCGTAGTGATGCCGACAAAGTCGCGGACGCCATGGAGGCTGCCGGGTTCACTACCAACCCGTATCTCGCGCGCTCGTCCAGGAGTAATCCATCCAACGAACCGAGGTGGAGCATCTTCTACAACCACGAATACTGCAACTACTACGCTGCTCATGACGATCACAAGCCAGGACTAGGAGTCGTGCTGTTCCGTAGCGGCGTGAAGCAAGGCGATGTCTTGCGCCTTGTCGATGAACTCATGGACGCGGCTCGACGCGGACGCTCCGCTGCCGGCCTGGTTGAAGCCTACCTACTTGGCAGGGCTGCGGCTAACGAAGCGAAATGGGAGGCTATTACTGCCGCTCTTTGCGGCATTCAGATTGCCGTTAGCGCCACCGCGCTCGACGCTGTCCATCGCGCCGCCCTCGGC
>Ga0207708_10003773_pt1 | contig 11166 bp, 11 predicted proteins | sample KBSK5101metaG_FD_184340 | JGI IMG/M metagenome (GOLD analysis project Ga0207708, IMG submission 184340) | Corn, switchgrass and miscanthus rhizosphere microbial communities from Kellogg Biological Station, Michigan, USA - KBS K5-10-1 metaG... | ecosystem: Host-associated > Plants > Roots >...
TGCTGCGTTCTAATCGACCTTGATGCCGGAAGACTGGATTATCTTCCCGTACAGCGCGCTTTCCCGGCGCACGAAAGCGGCGAGCTGCTCGGGCGTGCCCGCCACCACTTCGGCGCCCTGTTCGCCGAACCGCTCGCGGATGTCCGGCCGCGCGAGCACGCTTGTAATGTCTGTGTGCAGTTTCGCGACAATTTCTTTGGGCGTGCCGGCCGGCGCAAACACGCCGGTCCAGCCGGTCGCGTCGAACCCGGCAAATGTGTCCTCGATGCTCGGCACGTCCGGCAGCACGGCCGCGCGCTTGACCGACGAAACCGCAACCGCGCGCACCTTCCCGCTCTTGATGTGCTGGAGCACGCCGACGATGTTCGCGAACATGAGATCGATCTGTCCCGACATCACGTCGATCAGCGCCGGCGGCGCGCCTTTGTACGGCACATGGTTCATGCGGATTCCGGCGCGCGCCTGCACTTCCTCCATCGCCAGGTGCTGGAGATTGCCAATTCCGGCAGACGCATAAACGAGCTGGCCCGGGCGCGCTTTCGCCAGGCGCACGAGGTCCGGCACGGTCTTGACCGGCAGCGACGGATGCACGACCAGCACCATCGGCGACGCAGTCAATTGACTGACCGGCGCAAAATCGCGCGCCACGTCGTACCCTAATTTCTTCTGCAGTCCCGGATTTATCGTCATCGGCCCCGCGTTGCCGAGCAGCAGCGTATAGCCGTCGGGTGCTGCTTTGGCGACGAAGTCCGCGCCTATGCTGCCGCCCGCGCCGGTGCGATTGTCGACGACCACCGATTGCCCCCACATTTCGGTCAGGCGGTGGCCGACCACGCGCATCACGTCATCAAGCGGGCCGCCGGCGCTGTAGGGAACGACGACGCGCACCGGCTTGACCGGATAACTCTGTGCCGCTGCGTTGCCCGCGACGGCGATGACCGTCGCCAGCAGAGTGCGGGTTGCCGCGATAGGCAAAGCGGTTCCTCGTTAAGTGGCTGGATTAAACTGCGACGGCGGCGTCGCTTTCAACACGTCGGCGAGCCAGTCGGCGGCATAATTCGAGCCGAACTGGCGATTGTCGCCCTGGCAATGCTCCGCGCCGCCTTCTTCCTTCGTGAACACTTTGTACTTTTTCACTTTGGAGCCGATGGTCTTATAAAGCAACTCGCCGGTTGCCAGCGGCGACAGCGAATCCAGCTCGCCCTGGGTGACCAGGAACGGGCACTCGATTTTCTCCGCCACGCCTGCGAGCGTGTACTTTTCGAGCTTCTTCATCGAGCTGTCCATGTCCGGCATGCCCATGACCCATGGCAACTGAAAATGCGGTGCTGACAATTTGGTGCCGCCGGATTCCTGCACCTTGCGGCGCTCGATCCAGTTCGCGTGATAGTCGAAATGCGCGCCCCAGGCAACGCCGGCTGCGAAGCGTTTCTCGAACGCCGCGGCGCGCGGCGCGTAATAACCGCCCATGCTGAACGCCATTACGGCGACGCGTTTGGGATCGACGTCGGATCGACTCGCCACGTAGTCGTAAGCGGCCCCGGCCGGCACCTCGTAGTCGTAGCGGCTCGGAATGTTCTGCAGGCGCAGCGCCTCGCCCTGCCCCGGGCCGTCGATCGCGAGCGTATGGATGCCGCGATTCGCGAGTTCGACGCCGCCGAACAGGATCGACAGTTCCTTCGCGCTGTCGAGCCCGTCGAAGAAACAAACTGTCGGCGCCTTGCCCGCTACCGGCGACTTCATGAACCAAGCGGGCAGCGTCGTGCCTTCGTATTTCACGTCGACGCGCTCGATGTTCGGGTAGCGCACCTTAGTGCCGCGCCGGAAGCAGCGCAGGCAGCTCTGGTAGAGTTCGACCTTCTTCGGCCCGGGCCGCACGAAACGCTCGCCGACGAAATAGTAGGTAGCCGCGCGCAGGTAATGCGACGCCGCGGTGAAAGGATGGTTCTCGCCCGCCGCATCGTCGCCCATTTTTTCGATGCGTTGCGCTTCGCGTTCCCATTCGACGCCCCACGCCTCGTTGTCGCCGATCTTCCCTTTCAGGCGCTGGCCAACGCGGTCGACCTCACTCATCGCCGAACCGCCCCAGCGCGCCATCTCGATGGCAATCATCATCCCCTGCGACCACATGAAACTCTCGGGGAAGTATTGGAACCAGTACTTTTGATGTTCGGCCATGCTAGTAATCTCCGATCTCTAAATTATCATCGCGCCGTGCAGCTGGGGCGCGGGCGCTGTTCCCGCAAGCGGGCCTGCGGCTAACGGGTCACAGCGCTGCCCCAGCGCGCCATCCCGATCGCAATCATCATCCCTTGCGACCACATGAAACTCTCGGGGAGATATTGGAATCAGTATTTCGAGTGCTCTGCCATCACCGTTTCTCCAATCAGTCGATCTTGAGGTTGATCCGCTGCGCGAGCTTCCTGTATTTGTCGATGTCCGCCACCAGAAACCGCATGAACTCGTCGGGCGTGAGACCAGTCGGCTCGGCGCCGAGGTTGTTGATCTTCTCGCGGATGTCGGGCTCTTTCAGCGCTTTCAGAACCTCGGCGAGCACGCGATCCGTGTTTTCCTTCGGCGATTTCGCGGGCGCGTAAAGCCCGTACCAGCCGCCGATCTGAGCGCCGTGAATGCCGAGTTGATCGAGCGTCGGCAGGTCCGGCAGCACAAATGAGCGCCGCTCGCCCATTTGCGCGAGGCCGCGCAATCGTCCCTGGTTGATCGGTGGCGCCATCGACAGCGGGCTCGCGAACATCATGTCGATGTGCCCGCCCAGGAGATCGGTCAATGCCGGGGCCGCGCCTTTGTAAGGGACGTGCGTAATGCTCGTCGCGGTCGCGGCCTTGAACAATTCCCCGGCGAGATGAAGCGTGTTGCCATTGCCCGCCGAGCCGAACGTGAGCTGGCCGGGCTTTGCCTTGGCGAGCACGACCAGTTCCTTTACGTTTTTGGCGGGCACCGAAGGATGCACGCCGAGCACCATGCCGGCGGATTCGCCCATTTGCGTGAGCGAAACGAAATCCCTGAGCGTGTCGTACGGCAACTTCGCGTGCAGCGCCGCGTTGGTCGTGTGCGAACCGGTGGTGATCAGATAAGTATAGCCGTCGGGCGCGCTGCGCGCGACGAGCTCGGTGCCTATTATGCTGTTGGCGCCCGGCCGGTTATCGATCACGACCTGCTGCTTCATCGCGTCGCCGATGCGCTGGCCGATCAGGCGCGCGACCGCGTCGGGCGGGCCGCCCGCCGGCCATGGCACGACAAAACGGAGAGACCGGTTCGGAAAGTTTTGCGCGAAAGCAGCATCCGCGGCTGCGAGCACCAGCAGCGCGAGCAGGAAATTAAAGCAGCGTTTCCGCCTCACCCCTCTCGCCTCACCCCTCTCGCCTCACTTGATCACGTAAGGGTTCACCGGCGATCCGACGCCGCCGGTGATCGGCAGCGCTGGCGCCACGAACATGAATTCGTATTTCTTGTCCGCCGCGCAATCGACCGCCAGTGCGCCGAGATCGAAAATCTCGCCGACCGTCAGGCCCATGATCGGAATCGCGATCCAGTGCCACGGCTGGTTGGTGTCTTCAGTCTCATTGGGCCGCACTTCGGCGCCCCACGTGTCGGTGACGATCGCCGCCACTTCTTTCTTGTGCAGCCAGTCGAGCGTCTCGAACGCGAGCCCCGGCGCGTCGCCGCCCGAGTAGCCGTCCCAATTCTTGTCTGCGAACTTGCGTTCGACGTGGCCGGTGCGCACGAGCAGAAAGTCGCCGCGCTTCACTTCGACCTTGTGCTTCTTCGCCGTGAAATCGAGCAGTTCGTTGGTGACTGCGAATCCATCCGGCAGCCACTTCTTGCCCAGCGCGCGCGGCACGTCGAGCAGCACGCCGCGGCCGACCATTTTTTCCTTGGTCTTCTCGATCCCGCCCTTGAGTGCGCCGGCGCTCGTCACATTGCGGCAATCGTAGCCGTTCCACATGTAGTCGTAATACATGATGTGGCCGAGGCCGTCCCACTGCGTGCCGCATTGCAGCGGCATGATGATGATGTCGTCGGTGCCGCGGATCTTGCGGTGATCGAGCACGCCCGAATACGCGTCGGTGCCCGTGCGCGTCATCAGGTGAATCGGGTTGAAGCGGCCAAGCGCGGGGTACTTGGTCTTGCCGCCCTGCGGTCCGCTCTGGTCATAGTTCAATGCCAGCGAAATGACTTTGCCGCGCGTCACGAGCTGCGCCGCCTCGACGATCTTCTCCGGCTTCACGAAGTTCAATGTGCCGATCTCGTCGTTCTTGCCCCAGCGGCCCCAGTTCTTCAGGCGCTTGGCCGCGGCATGGATGTCCTTGCGCGTAAGCTTGCGGTGTTTCTTGTCGATGGTGTTCTTGATTTTCGGTTCGCGTGCTGCCATGGCGTCCTCTCTCGAATCGGTTTCTTGTTGGGGAATTCGTGCCGCGGAACGGGGAATTTTACTCGATATCAGCGGGCCGGGATTCCGCGACGCTTGAAAAAAGCGCCGGCTATTCGGGCTTGATCCCAGCGGCCTTGATCACCTTCGCCCACTTGGCAATCTCCGCCTTGATATAGGCGCCGAATTCCGCGGGCGTGCTGCCGACCGGCTCGAACCCCTGCGCGAGCAGCCGCTCGCGCGTCTCCGCCACGCCGAGAATTTTCACGATTTCAGCGTGCAGCGTCGTGATGATGGGCCGCGGCGTGCGCGCGGGCGCGAGCACGCCGTACCACGTGGATGCGTCATAGCCTTTGAGCGTCTCGCCTATTGTCGGCAATTCGGGCATCGCCTGCGAACGCTTGACGCTCGTGACTGCGATTGCGCGCAGCCGGCCCGAGCGCACGTGCGGCATGGCCGCCGGCATGGTCGCGAACATCAACTGCACCTGGCCGCCGAGCAGATCGGTCAGCGCCGGGCCGCCGCCCTTATACGGAATGTGCACCATTTTCACGCCGGCCAGGTTGTCGAACAATTCACCCGCGAGATGCGAAGAGCTGCCGAGCCCTGCCGACGGGTAATTGAGCGACCCCGGCTTTGCCTTGGCGAGTGCTATCAGCTCGGGCACGGTCTTAACCGCGAGTGATGGCTGCACGACGAGTATGTTGGGCGTCGATGCGACCAGGCTCACCGGCTCGAAATCCTTGACCGGGTCGTAGCCGAGTTTTGCATACAGGCTCACGTTGATCGCATTCGGCGCGACGTTGCCCATGATGATCGTGTAGCCGTCGGGCACGCTGTGCGCGGCGATCTCGCTGCCGATGCCGCCGGCCGCGCCGCCGCGATTGTCGATGACGACGGTCTGCCCGAAGTTCTCGGACAGTTTCTGCGCGACCATGCGGCCGACGATGTCGGTGCCGCCGCCCGGCGGATACGCGACGATCATTCTAATGGGCTTGGTTGGATAGCTCTGCGCCAACGCGCCCATTGCCCACGGCGTAATCGCACTCGCGCCGCACGCGATCAACAGCAATGTTTTGCTTTTCAATCCTCGCTCCTCAATCCGCAATCCTGCACTTACCCCGCCAGCGGCAGCTTGACGGTGTTGCCGCTCGCCGCCGCCAGCTGTATCGCCAGCGTCACTTCGAGATTGCAGCGCGCATCCTGCGCCGTCGCGTGCACGCAGGCCTTGCCCGTCGCGAGATGGTCGAGCCACGCGCGCGTCTCGTTCGCAATCGGCCCCCAGAAGTCGCCGAGCGCCCAGTCGCCCGGAGTGCTGCTAGACAGGAACACCATATTGACGTTGTGATCGGGCAGGTAGACGTGCGGCACGCCTTTGTTGCTGTACATCAGCTGATCGGTGTGATCGTCGTCGAGGATCATCACGCCCTCGGTGCCGAGAATCTCGACGCGCGCGGCGTGGCCCAGCGCCGGATATTTTTCCGGCAGCGCGTAACTCACCCCCAGATTGACCACCGCGCCGTCCGCGTAGGTGACGATCGACCAGTTGACGTCGTCGACGTCGTGGCCGGCGGCCTTCAATACGCCCGTTTGTCCGCGCGCGAACACTTCGACCGGCGCATTGCCTTCGAGCAGCCAGTTCATGAGATCGACGTAATACGTGAGCGCGTCCACCACCGGCGTGGCCTCGGGATTGCGCTTCATCATGGCCAGCGCCTGCGAGCGCGAATTGAACACGCGCGCCGCGCCGCCGATGATCTTGCCGACACGGCCCTGGATGATCTGCTCCTTCGCGATCAGGTAGCGGTCTTTGAAGCGGCGGCTGTAGCCGACGCGCAGATCGACATTAGCTTTCCTCGCCGCCGCGATGATGCGATCCGCATCCGCGATATTGAGAGCGATCGGCTTCTCGACGAGCACCGCTTTGCCGAGCTCGATCGCCTTCAGCACCGGCGCGAGATGCTCGCCCTCGCTGGTCGAGACGATGACCGCGGTGACTTCGGGCCGCGCGATGATCTCGTCGTTGTTCGCCGAGGCGAACTGCGCGCCGACGTCCTGCGCGAGTTTTTGCGCAGCGCCGAGATTTGTGTCCGACACCGCAATGAAGTTGACCGCCGGGTGAGACGAGGCGAGCTTCGCCCGCAGCGTCCCGATGCGGCCCGAACCAACGACGGCGAGCCCGATTTGCTTGCGTTCGATGACCGGCTCCTTACTCGATTTTCAGATTCAGCGTCTTGATGACCTTGCCCCACTTCGCGGCCTCGGCCTTGATGTACTGCGCGAATTGTTCCGGCGTATCGCCGACCGGTTCCGCACCCTGCGCGATAAGACGCTCTCTAACGTCGGGCAGGGCGAGGATGCGCACGATCTCCCGGTTGAGGGTAGCGACGATTTCTTTCGGCGTGCGCGCGGGCGCTGCGTAACCGAACCAGCCGGCGGCCTCGAACCCCGGAACGCCGGCCTCCGCAATCGTCGGCAGCTCGGGTAGTTGCGGCGAGCGTTTCGCGGTAGTCACCGCGATGGCGCGCAAACGGTTGGCCTTGATCTGCGGCAATGCGGTCGGCATCGCATCGAACATCGCGTGCACCTGGCCGGCGATCATGTCGATATGCGCGAGCGGGCTCGATTTGTACGCGATGTGCTCCATGGTGATGCCGGTCATCGACTTGAACAACTCGCCGGAGAGGTGGATGGTGCCGCCCGCGCCCGCCGACGCGTAAGTGAGCTTACCCGGATTGGCTTTGCCGTAAGCGACGAGATCCTGCACCGATTTCACAGGCAACGAAGGCGTGACGATCAGCACGTTGGTCGTCTTGACCATGTTCGTGATCGGCGCAAACGCGGTATTGCTGTCGTACGGCATCTGTGAATACAGGCTTTGGTTTATCGCCAACACGCTCGCCGCGCCCAGCACGATCGTGTAGCCGTCGGGCGGCGCCTTCGCCACCAGATCGGTGCCGATGTTGCCGCCCGCGCCGGGACGATTATCCACCACCACCTGCTGGCTCCAATGCTCGGCCATGCGCACCGCGACCGTGCGGGCCAGCACGTCGGTATTGCTGCCCGCGCCGAACGGCACCACCAGGCGGATCGGCTTGACCGGAAACTGCGCCGTATCGGCGGCGGCCGCGGCGCCCGCAACCAGCGATACTGCAAGCAATATTGTCTTCATCACGCCCCCTGTTTTAGTCAGGCTTGGCGCCCGACTGCTTGACGGCCTTGCCCCAGCGCACGACTTCGGCGCGCAGGAAACGCTCGAATTCGGCAGGTGTCGTGGCGGCAACATCCACGCCCTGCACGGACAGGCGCTCCCGCACATCCGGCATCTTGAGCACGCGCACTATGTCGTCGTGCAGCTTTTTCACAATGGCTGGCGGCGTGCGCGCCGCTACTGCAACGCCCCACCATGAAGTCATGTCGTAATCGGGATAGCCCGCTTCGGCGATCGACGGCAGGTCCGGCGTTCCGCGCGAACGCGCCTTGCTGGTGACCGCGATGGCGCGCAAACGGCCGGCCTTGATCTGGCCATCGAGGGCGAGCTGGCTGCCGAACGTATAGCTCAACTGCCCGGAGATCACGTCGTTCAGCGCCGGCGCCAATCCTTTATAGGGCACGTGCACGACCTCGATGCCGGCCTGCGATTTGAACACTTCCCCCATCAGGTGCGCCGAGCCGCCGTTACCGGTCGAGGCATAAGAAAGCTGGCCGGGCCGTGACTTCGCGTAGGCGACCAGTTCCTTGACCGACTTCACCGGCAGTTGCGGCGCGACGGCCAATATCATCGGCGCTGCGCCGATCTCCGTAACCGGCGCAAAATCCTGCAACACGTCGAACGGCAGTTTTGGATAGAGCGTGGCATTGACGGCGAACGCCACTGCCGTGAGCAGCAGCGTGTGCCCGTCGGGCGCGCTTTTCGCCACGATCTCGGTGCCTATAGTCGTGCCGCCGCCCGCGCGGTTGTCGACGATCACCTGCTGCTTCCACAAGTCGGAAAGCTTCTGGCCGACCAGGCGGCCGATAAAGTCGTTGATCGCGCCGGGCGTGTACGGCACGACGAACCGCACGGGACGCTCGGGAAATTCCGCCGCTGCCGCACTCCCCGCCGCGCAAGCGCACAGCATTGCGCACCACAGCTGTTTCAACGCCGCACCGCTTGCATTATGATCTCCGCACTGTCTTTCGCCATTTTTATGGACCGCCGATGATACACGCCGAACCCGGACTTTTCCTGCGCTACGAGCCGGCCGCCGCCGCGGTGCCGCTGATTGTAGATGTATCGCGCAGCGGACGCGAGTATCCGAAGGAGTACCGCACGCCGCTGCCGTTCACGACGGTGCACGACAACGTGTCGATGTACGTCGAGGATTTGTACGCGGGCGCGCCGCAGGTTGGCGCGACGCTGCTCTATTGCATGTTTCCGAACACGTGGGTCGACGTCAATCGCGACGAGCTCGACATGGACCCGGCGGTCGTCGACGGCGAGTGGCCGGTGGCGCTGAAGCCGACGCCGCGCACGCTCGAGGGGCTCGGCCTCATCAAGAGCAAATCGCGCTATGGCGAGCCGTTCCAGGAACGCAGGCTCGCGGTCGCCGAGATCGAGGAGCGCCTCGCGAAATACTACCGGCCGTATCACGCCGAGCTCAAACGCATTATCGACGACCTGCATGCGCGCTTCGGTGTCGTGCGCCAGATTTCGTGCCACTGCATGTCGGCGGTCGGCGCCCCTACGCATCCCGACGCGGGCAAGCCGCGCCCGGACTTCTGCATCGGGGATCTGCATGGCAGGACGACGTCGCCGGAATTTCGCGCGCTCGTCGTCGATACGCTGAAAGGCCTCGGTTACAGCGTCAGCGTCAACGAGCCCTACGTCGGCAATGTGCTGATCGGTCGCAACAGCGATCCCGCGCACGGCATTGACAGCGTGCAGATCGAAGTCAACAAAAAGCTTTTCATGGACACCAAAACGTTTCGCGCGACGGCGGGCCTGGCGAAACTGAAAGCGGACCTCGACCGGCTGCTGGCCGTCGTCGCCGCCGATACGCGTCAACGCGCAAGCGCTGATTACTAGATTGCCGCGATAACCTGAATCTCGACCATCAGCCCCGGGTCGGCCAGGTGAGCGACCTCGACCATGGTGCTGGTCGGCAGGTGGTCCTTGAAAAATTCCTCGCGCGCGGCGACGATCTGCTTGAATTCCCGGATATCGGTCGTATACACGGTCGACCACACGACATCCGAGAGGGACGCGCCCGCGGCGGTGAGATTTTTCTCTATGTTGCGCAGACACTGCCGCGTTTGCTCGAGCATGCTGCCCACTCCGACCTGGTTGCCGTCGTTGTCGCGCGCGACCTGGCCGGAAACGAAGATCATGCTCTTCGGCTGGTCGACGCGCACGTAATGGTTGTAAACCGTCGCCCGCACATTCTTCATGCCCGGCGGGTTGCCGCGCTTGATTGCCATCGCTGCTCCTCCTTCTATAGATCCTGTTGCGGCCGGATTCAGCGCCGCGCGCGTGTGCGCGTAAACGTCTCGACCTGCACCGGCGACGGGTTGTATCCGCAGGCCGGATTGTATTTTTGCGGGCAGTTGGAAATCACCGCGATCACGTCGGTCAGCGCCTCGACGTCGACGTAGTCACCGGCCTTCGACGGGCTGTCCGAAATCGCCATGTGGCCGTCGAGCCCGACCGGCACGCTCATAAAAAAATTGACGTTGGCGACGATGTCCGGCTCGCCCATGCGGAACTTCGTAAGCTCGTGGATGAAGTTGGCACGGCAGCTGTGCGTGCGCTTCGCATAACGCAGCCAGTTCATCTCCGCGCTGCAGCAGCCGCCTATCGTGTCGTGGTTCGGGCAGCTCGATGCCGTGATGCGCATGAGCTCGGTCGCGTACTCGCCGTATAGAATGGTTCCGGTATTCAGAAAAACATTCTCCGCCATCTTCATCGTATTGGCGGCGTTGTAGCGGTCGCGCGTGTCGAGCGCGTTGTAGCAGAGAAAATCCACCGCCTGCTGGCCCTCGAGATCGATAAAGCGCACGACGTCGCCGCGCGCAAGCCGTGCGCCCCACGAACCGCCGGGATCGACCGTCACCGAGGTCGCCAGCCTGTAGCCTTTGGGGGCACCGATTCGTTTCATGATCGTGCCGCTAATCCGAAGTGATGCCCGCTTCTTTGATGATGGCCGTCCAGCGTTTTTGCTCGACACGCATGAGCGCAGCAAACTCGACCGGCGTGGGCCCTGACGGCGCATAACCGAGGACGTCGAGGCGCGCGCGCGTCTCGGGCGCGGCAAGGATCTTGATCGTTTCTCCCGCGATCCGCTCGATGACGGCGCGCGGCGTCCCGGCCGGAAACAGGAATCCCTGCCAGTTGACGGCTTCGTAATCCGGCAGACCCAGCGCTTCCGCAACCGTCGGCAACTCAGACAGCGCCGCAAAGCGTTTTTTGGTCGTCACGGCAAGCCCGCGCACTTTGCCCGACTTCACGTACGGCAGCGCGCCTTGCATGCCTGAGACCATGACCGGCACGCGCCCGCCGAGCACGTCGACCAGTCCCGGCGGGCCGCCTTTATACGGAATGTGATTGAGCTGGATGCCGGCCATCTTATTCAGGAGCTCGCCGCCGAGATGCTGCATGCTGCCGACGCCCGATGATGCGTAATCGATCTGCTTCGGTTTGGCTTTTGCGATGTCGACGAGGTCCTTCATCGTCTGGCCTGCGAACGACACGCTCGCGAGCCACACGTTCGGCGACAGCGTGAGTTGCGTCACCGGCG
>Ga0207708_10003777_pt1 | contig 11163 bp, 8 predicted proteins | sample KBSK5101metaG_FD_184340 | JGI IMG/M metagenome (GOLD analysis project Ga0207708, IMG submission 184340) | Corn, switchgrass and miscanthus rhizosphere microbial communities from Kellogg Biological Station, Michigan, USA - KBS K5-10-1 metaG... | ecosystem: Host-associated > Plants > Roots >...
CGAGGCGCAAGTGGTGAAACCGCCGCGCTTTAACGCCTATTACGAGATCGAGCAGGTGAAGCCGGTCGACGCCGGCACCTGGAAGCTCGAGCTCGCCGGCCTGATCCAGGACAAGCGGCCGTGGACCGCGCCGCAGATGTCCGCGCTGCCGGAGCAGGAGCTCATCATCCGTCACATCTGCGTCGAGGGGTGGGACTATATCGGCCAATGGTCCGGCGTTAACTTTCGACATTTCCTTGAGCGGGTCGGCGCCGATCTCACGGCCAAGTATGTCGCGTTCAAGTGCGCGGACGACTACACCGGCAGCATCGACATGGCGACGGCGCTGCATCCGCAGACCATCCTGGCGACCAAGTACGCGCGCGAGCCGATCACCGATCCGTTCGGCTTTCCGCTGCGACTGCGCACCGCGACCAAGCTCGGCTTCAAGAATCCGAAATGGATCACCAGCATCGAGGTCACCAACCGTTATCCCGGCGGCTACTGGGAGGACCGCGGTTTCAACTGGTTCAGCGGGATATAGCCGTGGACTCATTATTCTCGCGGCAGCGCCTGTTCCAACGCCAAGTCCATCCACGCCCGGGCCAGGTGGAGATACTGTTCGCGAAAGTCTAAGTTACCCGGCTCCTCGGCGAGCTTCGCATAGGCGGATGCTCGCCTCGTGCAGTCCTGGTCTCCAATTGCTTCCATGAGCAAGCCCCCTGCTGCGCGGCGACAACATCCCAGCCTCTCGCGAGTTCCAGGTCATAAGTGACTAGGCGCAGGACTGTTGCCCTGGCGCCACAGCCCGCCATCTCGAAGCACGCCTGAAACAGACGAATGCGGGTTATGGCGGCGCTCGCCGTCATTCCGGGGCCCGAGCGCAGCGAGGGAACCCGGAATCCAGTAAGCACCGCCGGCGATTACCGGATTCCGGGCTCGCGCCTTCGGCGCGCCCCGGAATGACGGCGGATCGATTCAACGCGAGTGGAAACTGCTCAAGCACGCCGGACAGACGACGCGCGGTTATGGCGGGGCGCTCTTCGGCACGGCGGCAAGGCGGTAGATGCGCCAGCGGGCGTCGTCCTCCACCAGCCGGTAGAGTGCGCTTGCCGCAAACGGATCCTTGCGCCAGGCACCGTCTTGCGCCGTCACCACGACCAGCCGGCAATCGTAGCGCGTCGCCAGCTCCTCGACGTCCTGGGACGAGGCATCGCCCGCGAACACGCGGATGAACTGGGCATCGATCTCTTCGCGGCGTGCGCGCGGAAGCGCAGTGTAGGCCAGCGTCAACTCGCGGCCCGCGAAGCACGAGCGACGATCCGACAGCAGCGCCCACGACAGGTTGACCGGCCACGGCGTCAGGTCCGGAAGGAACAAGGGATTGTTGGCGACACGCTCAACGGGCGCGGCGTGCCGGCGTACCGCAGCCCACATCTCGGGCGTCTGTGCGAACACCCTGCCGTCCGGCTTGAGAATACCCGTGGCGTTCTCGCGTACGAGCGCCAAGCCATCCGGCAGACCCAGCAGCCACGCCGCGATTGCGGCCGCTGCGACGGTCCGGGCGTGCACGGCGATCCAGCGCGACAGGCCGACCGCGGCGAACACCGTCAGCACGACGATTCCCGGCAGGACCACGCGCCACCCCAGATCATTGTTGTTGCCGATCGTACTGGCGAACAGCCCCGCGCAAACAAGGCTCGCAGCCGCGAGCAGCGCGAAGATCTTTGCGGCTTGCCGCTGTTCATCGCCGCCGCCGACCGGATTCCGCCGTCGCAGATAAGCCCACAACGAAACGACGCCGGTGACGTAGACGGCGGGAAATTCGATCGGCAAGAGAAGGAGCCAGTACGCCGGCACATCCAAGGTACGGCGCAACCCATCTGGAAAGGCGGTTCCCAGGACCTCGACGGGACGGAACGCGATCGGCGAGCCGCCGGCCCGCATTCCGGTCGCCAGGAACTGGTCGTGCAGCAGCGGCCAAGCCAGGCAGATCGCGAGGATCGCGGCGGCGGCACACAAGGACAGAAGGCTCATGCGCCGGCGCGGCGCAGCCTCGATCAAGAGCATCCCGCCGGTCATTGCGGCCGCGACCGGGAACAGCACGCCGCCGATCCAGGTCGAACTCTCGTATCCGGCGACCGCCAGCAACACGAGCATCGCGAGCAGCAATGGGCTGCACTCGACCGCCAGCCGGCCGAGGAAGAACAGCGCGAGGATGACGGCCGATGCCGCCGCGATATGCTGCGGCACCCATGCCGCTTGAAACAGCCAGCCGCCAAACCCGGTCGCTGGCATGAGCACCTGGTGCACGGCTTCGGTTCCGAACAGGCCGGCGAGCACCACACGACACGACAGAGCAGCGTTGAGCAGCAGGACCCACAGCAGCGCCGTCGCGCGGCCGCTGAACCAGTTCGCCAATCCGAGCATCAGCGCGAGCGACGAGAACGCCGAGAACCACGTCATCGCGATATCGGCTTCCCAGCCGCTCGCTCCCGTGAGGAGCGCGAGCTCAGCGGCGCTGAAATGCCAGAGGTAGTAGTAGGCCAGTCGCGACGCCGGCTCGCCGACCGCGCCGAAGAACGGGTTGCCCGGCGGCAATCCCAGCCGCGTCATCTCGTCGATCAACACGGCCTTGGAGTGGTCGAAGATCGGCGGCGCGAACGCGACTCCATCGATGCCGACCTTGGGCATGATCGCCGCCGCGGCAGCGAGCGCCAGCACTGCCGCGCCGAGATAGGCCCAGACGGGAACGGAGGGGCCTGGCGGATTGTCGTGGCGGGAACGCTGTGTGAGCCACGCGACGAAACCGGCAGCCAGGGCGGCGGCGGAGACGATGGCCACCGTGGTGGTGGAGAAGCCGACCAGCAACAGGATGGGCAGGGCCGCCGCGCTGTGCACGGCCCAGCCGAGCGCGGGTGCGATCGGCAGCGCGAGCGCTGGGCCCACGAGGCGGCGAGCGAGCGCAAAGCCCAGAACCGTCCAGAACGACGCCGCGGCGACAGCGCACAGAACCACGACCAGCGCATTCGGCACGTTCGATCCCCCCTTCGCGTCCAGGCGCATTAGGCCAGCCACACGCGCTAGTGCATGTCCCGATCGGCTCGACGTAAGACAGTTGCCGCACACTCGGTGCGCTCCCCTCCCCAACCAACCCCGGCTTGCCGGGGTTGGTCAGATTGATCTTGCCGGAAGCGGGCAAGCCCGCAGCCGGCTGGGGAGGGGTTGGGGGTGGGGGTAGGTGTTGGCGGACACATCTCGTGAAACAACAACTACCCCCCTCCCCACCCCTCCCCCACAAGGGGGGAGGGAGCAGACCGCCGATGCCGCGCGGTCGTGCCCATTCCCACCAGCTTAGAGCGCCCATCATCGCCAAGCGTAAGAAGGCAACATCCCGGCTGAGGGTGGTTAGTGAGGAAGCAGACCGCCTTTGCCGGACGAAGGTGCCAGCCCTCGCAGCGACGGCCTAAGCTCTTGTGAGCAGGTTCGAATTTCCGCCGGTCGGGGCGGCGCCGGCGATCGGCAGATGGACCGTGAAGGTGGCCCCCTGCCCCGGCGCGCTCTCGATCGTCAGCCGGCCGCCATGGCGGTTGAGGATGTGCTTGACCAGCGCCAGGCCGAGCCCGGTGCCGCCCTGGGCGCGGCTTTCCGAGACGTCGACGCGATAGAAGCGCTCGGTCAGGCGCGGCAGATGCTCGGGCGCGATCCCGGGGCCGCGGTCGCGCACCGCGATGCGCGCCTCGCGTTTGCCGTCCGGTCCTTCGCCGACCGACAGCGCGATGTCCACGCGCTTGCCGGAGGCGGCATATTTGAGCGCGTTCTCCACCAGGTTCTCGAACACCCGGATCAACTCGTCGCGGTCGCCCGGCACCAGCAGCGGCGCCGAGCTGCCGAGGGTCTTGACCTCGACGTTGCGGTCGCGCGCCAGCGTCTGCAGGCTGTCGGCGACCTGCCGCACGATGGCGCCGACGTCGACCTGCTTGTCCGGCCGCAGATGCGCGTTGAGCTCGATGCGCGAGAGCGAGAGCAGATCGTCGATCAGCCGCGCCATGCGGTCGGCCTGCGCCTGCATGATCGGCAGGAAGCGCTCGCGCGCGGCCGGATCCTCGCGCGCCGAGCCGCGCAGCGTGTCGATGAAGCCCGACAGCGCGGCGAGCGGCGTGCGCAGCTCATGGCTGGCATTGGCGACGAAATCGGCGCGCATCTCCTCGACCCGCCGCAGCGGCGTGAGATCGTGGAACGCCAGCAGCACCAGGCCGGGATTGGCGGCCACCCCCGGCGACGAGATCGGCGTGACGATCACCTCGTACCAGCGGTCGAGCGGCACGCGCTCGGAGAACTCGACGCGTTGCGCGATTCCGCTCGCGCGCGCGCGGCGGATCGCCTCCAGCACTTCGGGCACGCGCAGCCCGAGCGAGACCGGCTCGCCCGGACGCAGCGCCGGCGCCACCGCGGTCGCCCGCGCGTTGAGCGCGACGACGTCGCCGCGCCGATCGAGCGCGACCACGGGATCCGGCAGTCCGGCCAGCACCGCTTCGATCAGGGGATCGCCGACGCGCGGCGCGCGCGGCTCGTCCCTGGCCAACGCCGCCGGCGCGATGTCGCCGCGCGCGCTTGCAATCAGCGCCGCCAGCGTCACCAGCACGAAACCCGCGAGCGCCGGCAGCGCGGCGGTGGCGCCGAACAGCCACAGGCCGGCGAACGCGATTGCCGTGGCGACCAGCACCAGGCGCATGCGCCTGAAGCGCGCGACCCAGCGGCCGACCCGGACGCTATCGTGAATCATTGTCATGTCACCTAGTGTCCCGGTTCCGACGTTCGTATCCCTTTGCAGCACGCGCTCATACGAACGTCGGAACCAAAGGGACACTAGCAACCATATGATTCTAGTGTCCCGATTCCGAAGTTCGCATCATTGTGCGGCACGCTCGTTTGCGAACTTCGGAATCGAAGGACACTAGCAACTCATTGATCTAGTGTGGCTTTGGATTTGACGTTCCTATGAGATGACTCGCGGCAATGCTGATAGGAACGTCAAATCCGCCACACTGGGACTCATAGGGCTTTGCCCAGGCAGCGACAATGATGCCCATCCGCGCTCGCGCGCGACCGCTCGGTTTCGGCAGCCGCGATTGACGTCATGGAACTTGCCGGCGCCTGGTCACACGACGCCCGCAGGTACGCGGCGGCCATCAGCAGATGCGCGGGACTGTCGTCGCAAAACCCGAGCACGCTGTTGCATTTGCCGCAGAGGAGCCCGCGCACCTTGCCGCACGCGTGGCAATGATCGACACACAGCGCCTGGCCGGATCGCTTGCAGATGGCGCAGGTGCCATTCTGCCGCTTGCGCATGGCGTCGTAATCGACCAGCGAGAGCCGGTAGACCTTGCTGTAGCGCTTCCTGCGCTGCCATTCGCGGCCGCGGGCGCGCTCGCGTTCGCGAAAATCCGGATCGTTCTGCAGCCTGAGCCGCCGGCGCTCGCGCATCTCCTGCTTGTGCGTTTCGCGATAGCGGCGCCTGGCGGCGCGCACCTTCTCCCGGTATTCGGCGTTCTCCGCAAACCGTTTCTTGTGCCACGCGCTGTGCGAGAACATTGATCCGCTCGTTGGTGGAAGATCTTTCGTGTCCCGGACGAGCGAGCGCACCCGATCTCGGGCAAGCCCGAGATCGGTGTCTCGTTCTGCTCGCGCAAGGCGCTCGCTGCACTCGGCCGGGACACGAGACCGATGCTGTCTCGCGATGGAAGACCGTCACGCCACACCCTGCTGCGCATACTCGATCCGCCGGTGAAAGCCCGACTGCGCCGCTTGGCGGTCGAGCGTCATCGCGAGATAGCGGAACGAGTCCGCCGCGTGCGAGGTCCAGTCGTGCACGGGCTGCGGCCGCAGCGCCTGCAGCGCCGGGTCGTAGTCGGCGCGGTAGAGCTTGAGCGCGTCGATGCCGCGCGCGCATTTGTGCTCGTCGAACCAGCATTTCGGCACGAACATGCGCACCGCGTTGATGCCGTCCTCGACCCGGTGCAGCGGGGCGAGCGTGATGTGCTTGAGCCCGAGGCTTTCCATCACCTCGAGGCGGCTCTTGCCGGTGCCGAGCTCCCTGGCCTGCGCGTCGTGCGGCACGATGTGCCCGGCATAGACATAGGGGCGCAGATTGATCTCCCTGACGTAGTGCCCGAGATCGACGCCGGAGGCTTCGTAATAATCGATGATGCGGATTTCGCGCCCGATCACCTGCGCGAACCAGATCGCGGTGGCGTCGCGGATGCCGAGGTCCCACGATGTCCACACCAGCGCCGAAGGGTCATAGGGCACGCCGGCGACGCGGCGCTCGGCTTCGGCGCGCGCGATCAGCTTGCCGTAGTACGAGCCGATCACCGCGGCGTCGAACGAGCATTCGAACTCCTGCGCGTATTGCTCCTCGGTGAGATCGCGCCGCGCCAGCGCGAGCTCGCCATCGGGAATGAGCCCGGTGTCGCTCGCCTTGAGCATCATGGCGAACCAGCCCTCCTCCCGCTGCGCGCGCCGCCACAGCTCGAAGAAGGCGTTGCGGCCCTTGGGCGTGCCGATGAAGACCGCCCAGCCCTGCCGGTCGGCGAGCGCGGGGCGGATGATCTCCGACCACATGCGCGGATCCATGTCGGCGTATTCGTCGAGCACGATGCCGTCGAGATAGATGCCGCGCATGGCGTCGGGATTGTCGGCGCCGTAGAGCCGCACCTGCGCGCCGCCGTGATAATCCACCCGCAGCTCGCTCTCGTGCACGGTGGCGCCGTGGGGGCGCAGCGGCGCGACCGCCGCGCGCAGGTAGTCCCACGCCACCGCCTTCGATTGCCGCAGGAACGGCGACAGATAGGCGAAGCGCGGCCGCTCCAGATGGGATCGCAGCGCCTGCTTTTGCAGCTCGTGGACGCACGCGACGGTCTTGCCGGCGCGGCGATGGGTCACGATGCAGGCGAAGCGCTCGGCCCGGGCATGGAACGGAGCGAACTGCACGCGCGGCCGGTAGTCGACCTCGATCTCCAGTGCCGGTCCTTGCTCGAGCTCCAGTGCCGGCCCTTCGTCCGGACCAAGCTCCTGCTTTGCTAGTCCTTCCATCGGACGATGACCCTCCGCGGTCCCTCATCTTCGATCGCTCCCGCCGCCGTCTTGCCGTCCATGCGGTCGAGGATCTCCTTGATCGCGGACATGTCGCCGCCGAGCGCGCGGGTGATGAGCTTGTTCACGATCAGCGCCAGGGTCGGCGCGGTCTGGCCGTCGTCACCTTCGGCTTCGCGCCGCAGCGCGGCGCTGATCGCCGCGCGCATCGGCTTGCCGGCATTGCCGCCGTCCGGCGGCGTCTCGTGGTCGGTCATGGTCACCTCCAGTTGCTCGTGGATTTGTTGCTGATGGGTCTGACGTCGGCGGTCGATCGGTGGCGTGCGCCAGCGCGCGGAGACGCCGCGCTATGGCTCGTCGTCCGACAACGTACTTTTCTGATAGGCGCTCGCCTGCCTCAGCAAGCGAGGGTCCTCGTGAAAGCAGGTGATCGCGGCCTTGCATCGCCGGCACAGCAGGCCGCGCACCTTGCCGTCGACACGGGCACGATCGACGACCAGCGGTTCGCTCGGGAGCTGTTTGCAGATGGCGCATGCGCCGCCCTGCCTTGCCAGCAGTGTTTCGTAATCCTGCCGGGATAGTCCGTAACAGCGGCGCAACCGCCGCCACCGCTGCGCCAGGCTTCTGCGCCGGCGGCGCTCGCCGGCGCGCCGCTCCGCGCTGATTTTCTCGCGATAGGCCCGGACGTGCGCATGCCGCGTCCTCTGCTTGTCATTGCAACACATGTGCATCCCCTGCATTCGGTTGTTCAGCGCAGTTGCTCAGCCGACGGCGGTCGAGAACCGCGCGGTCACGGCTGCGCCGTGTGGCTCGACGCGCAGACGAATGAGCAAACGGCCCTGCGCTTGCGCGCGCCGCAATAGCATTCCGCCCCGAACTGCTGGAACGCCAATGGCGCGTCTCCAACATCGGAGCGGTGGTTCGTTCACACTTTTGGAATGATGAATTCTTTACGAGATTCGCTGTAACAAGTCAAGCCAAATCCTGAATCGGTAGTGTTTCCCCAGCTGCATCCCCCTCCGGTGCGTGAGCGCAGTAGTCGGCAGGCCGTGATCCAGCGAGCGCCCCGGCGAGCGGCGCGCCGGTCAAATCCAGCGTGACGGAATCGGACGCGCCGCTGCTCTCGGTCACGAAACCAATGATGTCGGCGGCGGCGTAGTCCGCCGCGCGTAGCGCAGCGACGCAGGGCTCCGCCTCGCCGAGCGGGACCGCCGCCAGCAGTCCGCCAGCCGTTTGCGGGTCGAACAGCAGCGGGTAGACCGGATGCATCGCGACCGTTTCGAGCTCCCTGATGGCACGGCGCAAGCGTACGTTCTGCGGCTGCAGCGACGAGAAGATGCCGAGGGCCACGGTCTCTCGGGCGCCGTCGAGCAGCGGCACGCGCTCGATCGCGATCGTCACGTCGACGTCCGAGGCGCGCACCATCTCGACCAGGTGGCCGAGAAGACCGAACCCGGTCACGTCGGTGGCGGCATGCACGCCATGCCGGCGCAGGATGTCCGCCGCTCGCCCGTTCGATTGAATCATGTGCGTGATCGCCGCCATCACCCAACGGGCCTTTGCCTTGCGGCGCATGTCGGCGGCGAGCAACGTACCTGTGCCGATCGGTTTGGTCAGTATGAGTGCGTCTCCCGGCCTGAGCCCGCCCTTACGCAGCACTGCATTTGGCGCGACGAGCCCGTTGACGGCGAAGCCAAGTGCCAACTCAGCACCCTCGCTGGTATGGCCACCGACGAGCGCACATCCGGCTTCGCGCAGCACCTCGTTCGCGCCAACCATCATCGCGGACAAGTCGGCCTCGACCTTAGCTTCGAGCCCGTAGGGCACTGTGGCGATCGCCAGCGCCGTTTGCGGCTCGCCGCCCATGGCATAGACATCCCCGAGCGAATGGTTCGCCGCGATCTTGCCGAGCATGTAAGGGTCGTCGACGATGGCGCGGAAATAATCGACGGTCTGCAGCGAGAGCCGTTCGCCGCCGATATCGACGAGCGCCGCGTCATCCGGCGCGTCGAGGCCGACGACGACGTCCGCACGTGCGGCCGGCTCGATCCGGCCGAGCGCGCGCGAGAGCACGCTCGCCCCGACCTTGGCCCCGCAGCCGCCGCAGCGCATGGCGATGGCGGAAATCTCCTGCAGTGCCTGCTGATCTGCCACCGGCGAGACCGCCTCGGGCGGTTTGGCCATTTCGGGGAGCTCGTTGAACTTGCGCATGAAGCGGCGATCGATCCAGTCCTTCCAGCGCCAAACCCAGGCCCCGGCGAAGACCAGACCGTTGCGGGTGCCGACGGCACATCGCTCGCCGGTCGATACCAGATAGAGCGCCTCGCGCTGCGGTCGAAATGGCCGCAGCGGCCGGCCGGTCAATCTCCGGCGGATGTTGTCGGCGAGCACCGGACCGGCACGGACGGCGTAGACGCCCGACTTGGGCAGGTCGCGGCCCGAGAAAGCGATGGTGTCACCGGCCGCGAAGACGTCGTCATGCCCCACGACGCGCAACGCATCGTCGACCCTGAGAAAGCCACGCTGGTCGAGCGGCAATCCGCCCTTGGCCAGCCAGCGCGCCGGCGCGGCTTGGGTGGTCCATAGAATCTCGTCGGCCTCGATCGGTGCGTGGCCATCCAGCAGCAGCCGTCCGGCCTCGACCCGCGTCACCGCCGCGCCGGTGAAGACGCCGATGCCGCGCGTGGCGAAAATGCTGTGAAAGCGCGCTTGGAACGCCGCCGGAAAGTTCGGCAGGATTTCGGGAGCACCGGATATCAGCACGAACGACAGCCCGCCGGGATCGAGCCCGGCGCGGGTGACCTCGCGCCGCAACCGGCGCTCGAGTGAGAGCAGAAGCTCGACCCCGCCGGCGCCGGCGCCAACCAGCGCCACACGCGTGCGCCCCTTGCGCGCGAGCACGCGCGCCACGAGGGCGTCGAACCGGCTGAGAAAGCCGTCGATCGGCTTGACCGGAATGGCGTGCTCGCTCGCGCCCGGCACGTCAGCGGTATTCGGCGTCGAACCGATATTGAGCGACAACAGATCGTAAGGGACCGGCGGGCGGCCGCGGCAGATCGCGCGGCGGCCGGCAAGATCAAGGTCGACGACCTCGTCTTGGTAGAGACGCGCCCCGGCAAAACGGGTCAGCGGACCGGTGTCGATATGGGCTTCGTCGACACTGTAACTGCCGGCGACGAGTCCGGGCAGCATGCCGGAATAGGGTGTGTGCACCTCGCGGCTGATCAGGGTAAAGCGCACGCCCGGGACCGGCTTCATGCCGAACTTGCGCAGCACCGCAACGTGGGAGTGGCCGGCGCCGACCAGCACGACGTCCTTCAGCACGGGATGGCTCGCGCCTTGCATGTCGGCCTTTCTAGCCATGAAGGGTCAGAATGTTGGTAACGCCGGCATAGTCAATCCCGCCCTGTTTTCGATCGGGATCTCGGCGCGATCTCGCGGATGACCTTTTTCCAGGCCGCTTTTTCACGCGCGGGTCGAAACAGGTGCGCGCGGCGGGCGACCGCACGATGCAAGCGCATCAGGAATTGCGGACTGCTCTCGATCTTTTCCAGCAACCTTGCCAAGGCCGCAGTGTCACGGACCGGAAAATAGCCGGGATAGTCGCGGCCGAGCAGGCCGACAGAGCCGTCGATGCGCGAGGCCAGCACCGGCACGCCGGCGGCGACGGCTTCGGATATGACGTTCGCCCCGCCTTCGCTCAGCGACGATAGAACCATGGCCCGCGTGCGGCCGAGCAGACGCCGGACCTCCGCGCGCGGCCGGTCGCCGCGCCAGAGGTAACGTGGATTGGCCTTCATCTCGGCCCGCGCCATCGCCGCCCACTGCGACGTCTCGGGGGCACCAAGATGCACGATGCGGATGCGCGAGGTCGCCGGCAGGCGGCGCACCGCCTTGGCCGCGCGAAACGGATCCTTCACCGCGCGCAGATGCCCGATCACCGCGACATCGAAGCGTCCCGTCGCCGGGCGATGCGCAGGACGCAGCGGCGGAGCCGACTGGTGCATGACGCGAACCTTGGGCCGAAATCTTGCCGGCACTCGCCGCCGCGCAAGCTCCTGCAGCGCGACCAGGCGGTCGGCGCACGCG
>Ga0207708_10003784_pt1 | contig 11154 bp, 10 predicted proteins | sample KBSK5101metaG_FD_184340 | JGI IMG/M metagenome (GOLD analysis project Ga0207708, IMG submission 184340) | Corn, switchgrass and miscanthus rhizosphere microbial communities from Kellogg Biological Station, Michigan, USA - KBS K5-10-1 metaG... | ecosystem: Host-associated > Plants > Roots >...
CATCGGCGCGGTCGTGCGCAACGCGAACGCGTTCCTGGCCGCCGAGGTCCACATCGTCGGCGCCCGGCGCTGGAACAAGCGCGGCGCGATGGTCACCGACCGCTACCAGCACGTCCGCCACCACCCGACGCTCGAGGCCTTCGCCGCCTGGGCGGCGGGCGCGTCGCTGCCCGTGCTCGGCGTCGACAACCTGCCGGGCTCGGTCGCGATCGACGGCTACCCGCTGCCCGAGCGCTGCGTGCTGCTGTTCGGCCAGGAGGGCCCGGGGCTCTCCGAGGAGGCGCGCGAGCTGTCCGAGGCGGTGCTCGCGATCCGCCAGTTCGGCTCCACCCGCTCGATCAACGCGGCCGCCGCGAGCGCGGTCGCGATGCACGAGTGGGTCCGTCGCTGGGCTCCGGAGGAGTAGCGTCGGCCCATGCTCCCGCCCGGCCCGCGATACCCGATGCCGCTGCAGACGCTGGGATGGATCGCCCGGCCCGGGCCCTTCCTGGAGCGCTGCCGCGACCGCTACGGCGACGCGTTCACGCTGCGCATCGCCAACGAGGGCACGTGGGTGATGCTCAGCGATCCCGCCGCGGTCAAGGAGGTCTTCACCGGCGATCCGGAGCTCCTGCACGCGGGGGAGGCCAACGCGATCCTGCGGCCGGTCCTCGGCCCGAGCTCCGTGCTGCTGCTCGACGACGGCGCGCACCTGGCTCAGCGCAAGCTGCTCCTGCCGCCCTTCCACGGCGCCCGGATGAAGGCCTACGGCGCGCTGATGGAGCAGGTCGCGGAGGCCGAGATCGCCACGTGGCCCGCCGGGCAGGTCGTCGCCGCGCGGGCGGCGATGCAGCGGATCACGCTCGAGATCGTCATCCGGGCGGTGTTCGGGGTCGGCGCCGGGGCCGAGCGCGAGCGGCTGCGGGCCGCGCTGGAGACCCTGCTCCGCTGGATCACGCAGCCCACGCAGGTGGCGCTGCTCACCGTGCTCGGCGCGGGGAACGTCCACCGGCTGCCCGAGTACCGGCGGGTGATGCGCGAGTTCGACGCCGTGATCCTGGACGGGATCGCGCGCCGCCGCACTGCCGACGACCTCGCCGAACGCGACGACATCCTCTCGATGCTGATGCTGGCGACCCACGAGGACGGCTCGCCGATGACCGACGCCGAGCTGCGCGACGAGCTGGTGACGCTGCTGATCGCCGGCCACGAGACGACGGCGACGGCGCTCGCGTGGGCGCTGGAGCGGCTCGCCCGCCACCCCGACGCGTGGGCGCGGCTGCGGTCCGGCGACGAGCCGTACCTCGACGCGGTGATCAAGGAGACGCTGCGGCTGCGACCCGTCCTGCCGATCGTGCTGCGGCGGGTGAAGGCGCCGATGGAGATCGGCGGCTGGCAGCTGCCCGCGGGCGTCTCCGTGGCGCCGTGCATCTACCTGATGCACCGCCGCGCGGACGTCTACCCCGACCCGCGCGCGTTCCGCCCGGAGCGCTTCCTCGAGCGGCCCGCCGGCACCTACACCTGGATCCCGTTCGGCGGCGGCATCCGCCGCTGCCTGGGCGCGAGCTTCGCCCAGTTCGAGATGGCCGCGGTGCTGCGCGTCCTCGCGCGCCGCTGCGAGCGCCTGGAGCCTGACGCGCTCGTGCCCGAGCGAGTGACCCGGCGCTCGATCACGCTCGTGCCCGAGCGCGATGGCGCGGTGCTGGTCGGCTAGGAGGGCCCGCGCGGACGCGGGCCCTCCCGGAAACGCCTTAGCGGGCGGCCTCGAACTTGTAGAGGCCGTTGCTCTTGCCCGGCTTGCCGGCGACCGCGTTCACCGACGACGAGTCGTAGGCGAACGTGAGCACGGAGGCCGCGATCGCGTCGGAGTTCACGTCGAGCGCGTCGACGTTGACGTTGCCGACGAGCTCGTAGTCCTGCGCGAGCTGCGAGAACAACGCGGCGTTGTGCCCGTCGCCGCGCAGGTTGTCGCAGAACGCGTGGTAGCACGGGTCCAGCTGCGCGCCGGCGACGCCGCCCCAGATCGCGGCCTCGGCCGCCGTCTTGGGCACCTCCGCGCCGGTGAACAGGCCGCCGGCGGGGATCCCGACGGCGATGAACGGGCCGTAGTCGGAGCGGCCGGAGAACTCCGTGTCCTTGAACGGCTCACCGCGGCTGGTGAAGAACGACTCGAACATGTCCTCGATCTCCGCCGATCCCGGCGGGATCGGAACGGGCGCCGTGTCGCTCGAATCGTCGCCGTCGTAGATGCCGAACGTGTAGTTCGGCGAGGCGATCATGTCGAAGTTGAGGTACAGGGCGATGTCGTCCGCCTGCGCCTGGCTCAACTCGCCGACGTAGTGCTCGGAGCCCAGCAGGCCCGACTCCTCGGCGCCCCACCAGGCGAAGCGCACCTTGTTGGGCGTCTTGACCTTGGCCATCTGGATCGCGGTCTCCAGCACGGCGGCGCTGCCCGAGCCGTTGTCGTTGATGCCCGCGCCGTCCTGGACGCTGTCGAGGTGGGCGCCCGCCATCACGACGTTGTGCGGGTCGCCGCCGGGCGTCTCGGCAAGCACGTTCCACGCCGTCCGCTCGTCGGCGGTGAAGTCGACCTTGACCGTGACGGTGGCGCCGGGCGTCGACAGCAGATCGGCGCCGGCGGCAGACGTCGTGAACACGGCCGGGATCGTCAGGCCGGTCGCGTCACCGATCATGTTGAGCAGCCCGGTGCGGCCCGGCTGCCCCTCGTTCATGATGACTGCGCCGGCCGCGCCGGCCGCCTGCGCGTTCAGCGCCTTGACGGCGAAGCCGCACGACCCGCGCTGCATGAGCGCGATGCCGCCCACCGGGAAGCCGGCGAAGTCGGCCGCCTCGCAGCCGCTCGTGTTGGAGTTGATCGCGGCAGGCGGCGGGTACACGATGCCGACCGGGACCAGCGGGCCGGTCGCGGTGCCCTCCGGCGTGCCCGAGTCGAACGCGTTCCGGAGGAAGTCGGTCTCGTTGACGAACGTCCGCGGGTTCGGGCTGACACGCCGCAGCTCCGAGTTCTCCTCGAAGTAGTCGAACTGGAACGGCTGGACCGTCGCGTCGTAGCCGTTGGCCTCGAGCTGGTCGACGATGTACTCCACGGACGCCGCGTAGCCCGGGCGCCCGGCCGCGCGGTCGCCGCCGTTGGCATCGGCGACGGCCTGCAGGCCCTCGAGATGATCGAGCACGCCGTCCGGCGTCACCGCCTGCGTGAGCTTGCGGACGGTGTTGTTGTTCGGTGCCGCGTTCGCGGGCGCCGCCGCCAAGGTCGCGATGAGCGCGACCGCGGCCGAGGCCGCGGACGCTCGAGCACGCCACGTCATGAGGTTGTCTCCCCTCCTCCATGGGCCGGTCACCCTTGACCGGCCGCCTGGCGCGACTCTAATCAGGTGAGAAACCGCTGAAAAAACGCGCGATTTCGGTGCGACGACCGACCGGGTTCCGGGTCAGGACACGCCGACCCGCTCGGTGATCAGGGAGCGCCAGGCCGGCTCGTCCCGTTCGGCGATCGCGGCGGCCTCGGGCCCGAAGTACTGCGCGCGCAGGATCGCGAACACCGTCTCGTCGTCCGGCCCGCCGACACCCACGAACGCGAGGCCGGGCGCCGGCTCGTCGAGCCGCAGCGTGACCATCGTGTCGAGCATGCCCTCGACCACGCCGGACAGCGGCGGCGCGCCGTCGGCCCGGGCGCTCACGCGCGCGCCCTCGGCGAGCTCGCCCAGCCCGACCGCGGCCTGCAGCTCCTCCCAGGCGCGCGACTGCGGGCCCGGGACCTGCCCGCCGGCGAGGACGTTGGCGGCCTGCCGGCCGGTGAAGTGCTCGAGGTAGAGCTTGAGCCCGAGCAGCGCGGCGGTCCAGCCGTCGTCGGCGCCCTTGCCGCCGAAGCCGGAGCCCACGACGCGGACGACGCAGGTGCCGCCGGAGCGGGCCTCGACGAGGAACTCGGTCGCCTGCGCGCCGTCGCCCTCGGTGAAGCGCAGCCGGCGCGGCGCCTCGGCGTCCGTGACCTCGGCCTCGCTGCTGCCGCCGGCCATGTGGTGGAAGGTGATGCGCCCGCCCTCGACCTCGGCGGGCATGAACCAGGCGCTGATGCCGGGTCCGGTGGAGATCGCCTCCCACACCTGCTCGGGGGTGGCGGCGACCTCGATCTGCAGGTCGATGCTGAGCTCGTCGGGTGTCATCGGTCGTCCTCCTCGGGGATGGGGTGGGCGGCCGCGAGCAGCCGATGGGGCTCGCCGGCCTCGTCGTGGTGGCGGGACGCGAGCTCGGCGACCATCGCCGTGAGCTCCTCCGCGAACGCCGCGCGCCCTTCGGGGCGCAGGCGCAGCTCTGCGTCGATCGAGAGCGTGGCGACCTCGCCGCGCGCCGCCAGCCGCCCGACCTCGCGCACCACCCGCGCGCCGAGCGCGATCAGGTAGCGGGCGGAGAGCCGGTCGGCGGTGCGCGACGGGTCCGCGGCGGCGGCGCCGAGCGCCGCCGGCGAGATCACGTACGAGGCCGCGGTGGCGACCAGCAGCCGCTCGGTCAGGCCGCCGTGGCGGCGCTCCTCCGCGACCGCCACGAGGCCCTGGGCCTCGAGCGCGCGCAGGTGGTAGTTGACCTTCTGGCGCGCCAGGCCGACCCGGCCGGCGAGCGTCGCCGCCGACGCGGGCTCCGCGAGCTCGGCCAGCAGCCGCGCCCGGACCGGGTCCAGCGCGACGACCGCCGCGGCGGGGTTCTCGATGACTTCGACGTCCAGCACGCCGTCATCGAATCATTGACAAGAAAGTTTGTCAAGGCTGAGGTCGCGGCGCGACGAGCAGCGACTGGGCGCCGTAGGCGACCGGTCCAGACGCGTCGGAGAGCACGCTGCGGGCGAGCGCGGCGCCGCCCGGGGCGATCGCCGTGGCGGCGTCGAGCACGACCCATTCCCCGACCGGGGGGCGCAGCACGTGGACGGTCAGCTCGGGGTTGATGAACAGCCACTCGTCCCAGCTCATGACGGCCGAGATGCCGTTGCCCGAGTCGGCCACCGCGAGCACGCGCTGCAGCGGCGTGGGCTCCTCGTCGGGGACGACGCGCACCTTCAGGCGGGTCCAGGCGGTCGCGGGGCCGTGGTCGAACCAGCCGCCCGCCGCGAAGCGCATCTCGACCGCGTGGCCGTAGCCGAAGTCGTGCGGCGGCGGGGTCTCCTCGCCGGGCCGGGGCGGCGGCGGGCCCTCGGCCGGCGGCCGGCCGGGCGCGTCGAGCGCCGGCAGGCGCCAGGCGCGGGCGGTCATGACGGGCCGCCCGCCCGCGCTCAGCTGTGCCTCGAGCAGCTCGACGGTGCGGCCGGGCCTGATCACGTGACTCTCAACCTCTACTTCAGCCACAGGTACGGGCCCGAGGATCTCGAACGTGACGCGCGAGAGCAGCGTCCCCTCGCGCGGGTCGGTGGCCTCCAGCGCGCGCCCCAGCAGCGCCGCCGGCGGGCCCGCGTGCTGGCTGCGCACGTCCCACGGCCCGGCCGTGTGGGCGGTCGCGGCGAAGCGCCCGCCGCCGAGCGGCTCGTAGAAGGCCTCGCTCATCGGCGCCTCTGGAACTCGGCGAGCAGCAGCTTGGAGTGCATGGCGCCGATCAGGTCGCGCAGCGGCTCGCGGCCGGAGCGCATGATCTCCACCGCGGCGTCGGGATCCACATCGCCGGACAGGCGCTCGACCAGCACGCGCACCTCCTCCTCCACCAGCGGCTGCAGCGCCTCGCGGTAGCGCAGCGTGTCGTAGACGGTGAAGCCGATCGCCTCGTCGTACCCGCCGGCGCGGAAGCGGGCGATCGCCTCGAGGATCTTCACGTCGTCGGGGTCGTAGCCGCCGGGGCCGGGCGTGAGCACGCCGATCTCCTCGAGCCGGTCGAGCACGTTGGCGGGCATCGCGAGGCGCTCGGCGACCTCGGCGCGCGGGACGGGCCCGCCGCCCTGCTCGTCGAGCAGCACCTTGATCAGCCGCAGCGGCAGGAAGCGCTCGCCCTGCAGCCGCTTGATGTGGCGGATCCGCTCGACGAACTCCGGCGGGTAGTAGGCCATGTTGCGCGAGGTGCGCACGATGTCCTCGTCGGCGCCGAGCAGGCCCTCGCGCAGGTAGTGCTTGATCGTGGCCGCCGACACGCCCGACGCGTCGGCCAGCTCGGACATCTTCAGGCCGGGCTTCACGCCAGGAAGCTCCCGCCGACCTTGCTGTCGGCGCCGGCCACCGCGCCCGCCGCCAGCAGCGCCTCGATCTCGCCCGTGCCGTAGCCGGCCTCCAGCAGCACCGCCTCGGTGTCGGCGCCGAGCGCCGGCCCGGGCGCGCGCGACGGGTCGCCGGGCGTGCGCGAGAGCTTCACCGGCACGCCGAGCAGCCGCACGGGCTCCTTCGCCCCCGGCTGGGCCAGCTCGGCCACCATGCCGCGCGCCCGCACGAGCTCGGAGTCGAGCGCCTCGTCGAGCCCGAGCACCGGCTCCAGGCAGCAGTCGTGCTCCGCGCCGAACGCCTCCCACTCGTCGCGGGTGCGGCTCGCGAAGACGGCCTCGACCTCGGCGTGCGCGTCCGAGCCGGGCGGCTCGAACTGCCGCTCGATCAGGTCCTCGCGCCCGACGCCCCGGCACCACGCCTGCCAGAACTTCGGCTCCAGCGCGCCCAGCGTCACCCAGCCGTCGCTCGCGCGGTAGGGCCGGTAGCAGAGCAGCGAGCCGGCGAGCTCCAGCCCACCGCGGCGCGGCGCCCGGCCCTCGGCGAAGTAGCGCGCGGCGACCATCGCCAGCCACGAGAGCGCGCCGTCGGCCATCGAGGCGTCCACGAACTGGCCCTCGCCCGTGCGGTCGCGCTCGCGCAGGGCGGCGAGGATCCCGAACGCCGCCATCAGCGCGCCGCCGCCGAGGTCGGCGATCTGGCCGGCCGCCTGCACCGGCGGGCCGTCCTTGTCGCCGCTGAGCCCGAGCAGGCCGATCCGGCCGAGGTAGTTCATGTCGTGCCCGGCGCGGTCGCGCAGCGGGCCGTCCTGGCCGTAGCCGGTGATCGCGCAGTACACGAGCCCCGGGTTGGCCGCGCGCAGCGTCTCGTAGCCGACGCCGAGGCGATCGAGCACGCCGGGGCGGAAGGACTCCAGCAGCACGTCGGCGTCGCGGGCGAGCCGCAGCAGCACCTCGCGGCCCTGCTCGGACTTCAGGTCGACGCGAATCGAGCGCTTGTTGCGGTTGAGCGAGAGGAACAGCGCGGAGGCGGCCGTCTTGTCGGCGCCCTCGTAGAACGGCGGCGCCCAGCGGACGTAGTCGCCCATCCCCGTGTCCTCGACCTTGATCACGTCGGCGCCGAAGTCGGCCAGCAGCAGCGAGCAGAACCCGCCCGGCAGCAGCCTCGACAGGTCGAGGACCTTCAGGCCCTCCAGTGCGCTCATGCCAGCGCCGCCCGCTCGCGCAGGCCGAGCCGCTGCCGCGTCTCGGCGACGGTCGCCACGCGCCGGCCGCTGTCCTCGGCCATCCGCCGCGCCCGCGCGATCAGGTCGCCGTTGGAGCGGGCCATCTCACCCCCGGGGAGATAGAAGTTGTCCTCCAGGCCGACGCGGACGTTGCCGCCCAGCGACAGCGCCGCTGCCACGAGCGTCCACTGGTGGCGGCTGACGCCGATCACGCCCCACTCGTGCGGGACGTCCGGGACCTGCTCGGCCATGTGGGCGAGGTTGCGCGCGGTCGGGCGGATGCCGCCTGTCACGCCCATCACGGCGGAGACCTGCAGCGGCGGCTGCAGCGCGCCCATGTCCAGCAGCGGGTCGAGGTTGGCGACGTGGCCGGAGTCGAAGCACTCGTGCTCGGGCCGGATGCCGCACTCGTTCATCGCGCCCAGCAGCGCCTGGATCTCCTCGAAGCTGTTGTCGAACACGAACGAGAAGACGAACGCCTTGCGGCGGCTCGAGTACTTCGCGTAGTTCATCGAGCCCATGTTCAGGGCGCCGACGTCGGGCCTGAGCTCGCGCAGGTAGGCGATCCGCTTCTCGACCGGCACCCCGACCGCGCCGGTCGAGTAGTTGATGACGACGTCGCCGACCTCGGCCAGGATCGCCTCGGTGATCGCGCGGAAGTCCTCGACCTCGTAGGACGGCGTGCCGTCCGGCGTGCGCGCGTGGATGTGGATCATCGAGCCGCCCTCGTCGACGATCCGGCGCGCCTCGGCGGCGTACTCCTCGGGCGTGTACGGGATCGCCGGGCACTGCTCCCGGTTGGCGACCGCGCCCGAGATCGAGCAGGTGAGGATCACGGGGTCGTCGAGGCTCAAGGGATCGCAGCTCCTGGGAAGTGGGACGTGCCACTCCCCACTCTGATGGATCCGGCGGGTTCCCGCAATCCGGCCGCCGGGTAGCACGGGCCGACCCCGAAACGAAGGACGATTCACATGATCGGCACCATCATCGCGGCGATCGTGATCGGCATCATCGCCGGTTACCTCGGCCGCCTGCTCCTCCCCGGCCCGGACCCCATGGGCTTCGTGGAGACCGTCATCGTCGGCATCGTCGGCGCGCTCGTCGGCTGGGCGCTGTTCACCTACGTGCTCGGCATCGGCGATACAGACAAGTTCGACCTCGGTGGCGTCCTCGGCGCGATCGTCGGCACGATGATCGTGCTGATCCTGCTGCGGGCCGTCCGCGACCGGGGCGGCTCCGGCACCCCCGCCAGCCGCAGGGCCTAGCGCACGGCCGCGTGGTGCCGGGTCACACCGGCACCACGCCGTGGCGCTTCCACGGCCGCTCGAGCCGCTTGCCCTCCGCCATCTCGAGCGCGCGGATGATCGTCGGACGCGTCTCGCGCGGATCGATCACGTCGTCGATCATGTCGTTGCGGGCCGCGATGTAGACGTCGATGATCTTGCGGTAGGCGGCGATCAGCTCGGCCTTCTTGGCCGCCGGGTCCTCCGCCTCCTCGACCTGCTTGCGGAAGACGATCTCGACCGCGCCCTCGGCGCCCATGACCGAGATCTCGGCCGAGGGCCAGGCGACGATCAGGTCCGGCTCGTAGGCGCGGCCGTTCATCACGTAGTAGCCGGCGCCGTAGGCCTTGCGCAGCACCACGGTGACCTTCGGGACGGTCGCGTTGGCGACCGCGTGCAGCATCTTCGCGCCGTGGCGGATGATCCCCGCCTGCTCGACCTTCGTGCCGACCATGAAGCCCGGCACGTCCATCAGGAACACGAGCGGGATCCCGAACGCGTTGCAGAGGTTCACGAAGCGCGCGGCCTTGTCGGCGGAGTCGTTGTCGAGGATGCCGCCGAGCTGCTTGGGCTGGTTGGCCACGATCCCGACCGGCCGCCCGCCCATGCGCGCGAACGCGGTGATGATCGTCTTCGCCCACTGCGGCTTGAGGTCCAGCCACTCGCCGTCGTCGACGATCCGGCGGATCACCTCGTACATGTCGTACGGCTTGCGGTTGGACTCCGGCAGGACGTCGAGCAGCTCCTCCTCCATGCGGTCGATCGGGTCGCCGGCCGGGCGCTGCGGCGGCGCCTGCTCGCAGTGGGAGGGGAAGTAGGAGAGGTACTGCCGGATGCGCGCGATGCACTCCTCGTCGTCGGCGACCTCGAGGTCGCCGACGCCCGACTTGCGGCAGTGCACGCGCGAGCCGCCCAGCTCCTCCTGGGTGACGTCCTCGCCGACCGCCGCGCGCACCAGATGCGGGCCGGCCAGCGCCATCGAGCCGCGGCCCTTGACCATCGGCACGAAGTCGGCGAGGCCCGGGATGTAGGCCGTGCCGGCGGCGCACGGGCCCATCAGCGCCGCGACCTGCGGGATCACGCCGCTCGCGATCACCTCCTCGCGGAACAGATGCCCGGAGCCCGCGAACAGCGAGCCGACCGCCTCCTGGATCCGCGCGCCCGCGGAGTCGAGCAGCCACACGAACGGGATCCGCTTGGTCAGCGCCAGCTCGCGCAGGCGGGCGACCTTCATCTCGCCCGTCATGCCCATCGAGCCGGCCATCACCGTGAAGTCGTAGGCGGCGACGGCGACCATCCGCCCGTCGACCTTGCCGTAGCCCGTGATCACGCCGTCGGCGGGCGCCTCCTTGTCCTCGAGCCCGCGCACGGAGTGGTGGATGCCGGCGTGGATGCCCAGCTCGGTGAACGTGCCCGGGTCGATCAGCAGGTCGATCCGCTCGCGCGCGGTCAGCTTCTCTGCCGCGTGCTGGCGGGCGATCCGCTCCTCCCCGCCGCCGAGCTTCGCGCGCTCGCGGCGCTCGGCCAGCTCCTCGACGAGCGGCCGGAGGATGGAGGTGGGCTTGGTCTGCTCGCTCACGGCGCGAACCCTATCCCGGACCCGCCCCAGGCACCCCACCGCCAGTTTCATGTTCCGTTCACGTTTGGTGCGGGCAACAGACCCAACAACTCAGGGGTAAGGGGATCTCCACATGCATCGCCTTCGCGCCGCGCTCGGGGGAGCGCTGGCCATCGCCGTCCTGTCGGCCACGGCCGCATCCGCACACGACCCGCGGGCCGACCGTCCGAACCGGGTCACGAGCCCGTCGGGCACGTACGTCCCGCTGGTCACGAGCCCGGGCGTCCGCCTGGTCGACACGGTCCCCGACACGCTCGGGATCTCGGGCGAGTTCGCCAAGACCGGCGACTTCTTCTACGTCTCGAGCCTGGACAGCATCAGCGTCTTCGACACCAGCGACCCGCTGCATCCGAAACTGACGGGCACGCTGCCCAACCTCGTCTTCGAGAACGAGGCGATGAGCTACGGCGAGCGCCGGCGCGCCGACGGCACGCTCGAGCGCTTCGTCCTCGTCGGCAACGACCTCTACAACCTCTCGGCCGACGACACCCGTCGCTGGCGCTGGCTGCACGACTTCGCCGCCTGGCAGGCGCGGCGGCGGGCCATCCTGCAGCCGGAGAACCGGCTCCTCGACGATCTGCCCGAGCGGAGCCCGTTCTTCCTCGAGCTCGAGCGCGAGCTGTCGCTCGACCACCCCGAGGACGCGGTGCGGCGCTACCTCGAGCAGCTCGACGCGGTGGCGCGGCTCGAGATCGCGGGGCTGTTCCTCGAGGACGACGTGCTGCACCTCGTGGGTCGCACCAGCGGGCTGCCGCGGCGGCACTACTACCGCCGGCGCGCGGGGGGCGAGTGGGGGCCGTGGGAGCCGGTCGCGGCGGACATCGACGCCGAGACCGTGATGCCGGTCGCCTGGAAGGG
>Ga0207708_10003786_pt1 | contig 11152 bp, 8 predicted proteins | sample KBSK5101metaG_FD_184340 | JGI IMG/M metagenome (GOLD analysis project Ga0207708, IMG submission 184340) | Corn, switchgrass and miscanthus rhizosphere microbial communities from Kellogg Biological Station, Michigan, USA - KBS K5-10-1 metaG... | ecosystem: Host-associated > Plants > Roots >...
ACGGAGTTGCCGACGTTGATCGCCGGGCGGACGCCCTGGTTGAAGAGGTCCGCCTCGAGGAAGATCTGGCCGTCGGTGATCGAGATGACGTTGGTCGGAATGTACGCCGACAGGTCGCCCGCCTGCGTCTCGATGATCGGCAGCGACGTCAGTGAGCCGCCGCCGTTCTTGTCGTTCAACTTCGCCGCTCTCTCCAGCAGGCGCGAGTGCAGGTAGAAGACGTCGCCGGGATACGCTTCGCGGCCTGGCGGGCGCCGCAGCAACAGCGAGATTTCGCGGTACGACTGCGCGTGCTTCGAGAGATCGTCGTAAATCAGCAGCGCGTGGCGTTTCGAATCGCGGAAGAACTCGCCCATCGCCGTCGCCGAATACGGGCTGATGTAGAGCATCGGCGCCGGATCGGACGCCGTCGCGGCGACCACGATCGTGTAGCGCATCGCGTCGGCTTCCTCGAGCGTGCGCACGACCTGCGCCACGGTCGACTGCTTCTGGCCGATGGCGTTGTAGATGCAGATGACGCCGGTGTCTTTCTGGTTGAGGATCGTGTCGATCGCCACGGCGGTCTTGCCCGTCTGGCGGTCGCCGATGATGAGTTCGCGCTGGCCGCGGCCAATCGGCACCATGCCGTCGATCGACTTGAGGCCCGTCTGCATCGGCTCGCGGACCGGCTGGCGATCGACGACGCCGGGCGCAATGCGCTCGATCGGTGCCGTTTCCTTCGTCAGGATCGGGCCCTTGCCGTCGATCGGCTGGCCGAGCGCGTTGACGACGCGTCCCAGCATCGCTTCGCCGACCGGCACCGAGATGATGCGGCCGGTGCGCTTGACCGGATCGCCTTCCTTGATCGCGAGGTACTCGCCGAGCAGCACCGCGCCGACGCTGTCCTCTTCGAGGTTCAGCGCAATGCCGAACACGCCGTGCGGGAATTCGAGCATCTCGCCGGCCATGGCGCGCTGGCAGCCGTGGATGCGCGCGATGCCATCGCCGAGCGACACCACGGTGCCGACTTCAGCGACGTCGACGGCAACACCGAAGCTGCCAATCTGCTCGCGAATAATTTTGGAGATCTCGTCCGCTTTAATTGTCATGTTCTTTCCCTGATCCCCGATCCCTGATCCCCGATCCCTGATCCCTGATCCCTGATCCCTATTGCTTGACCAGTTCCTGACGCATTCTGGTGAGCTGCGTCTTCACGCTTCCGTCGTACACCGTGCTACCGATTCGCGCGACCACTCCGCCCAGCAGATCCGGGTCGACGCCGGCGGAGATTTCCACTTTCTTGCCCGTGACCTTCGAGAGGCTGTCTTCGAGCGCCCTGGTTTTTTCCGGGGTCAGCGGCGCCGCGCTGGTGACGTCGGCGCGCACGATGTTCTGGTGCGACAGCAGGCGCTCGCGATAAGAAGCGTCGAGTTCCGGAACCAGATTCAGCTTCCCGGTCTTGGCGAGCAGCACCAGCATCTTGGTCACCGGCGCCGACAGCGACATCGATTTCGACACCGCTTCCATCAACGACTGGCGCTGCGCGTCGGTCACCGAGCCGCGCTTGAGGTTGAGCAGCAGATCCGGGCTGCCCTTCATCATCTCGGCGACGGCCTGGAGATCGCGATCGATCTGCGCGAGATCCGCCTTCTCCTCGAGCGCGACGTCGAAGAGCGCCTTGGCGTAGCGATTGGCCGAAGTTCGGAGCGACATCTACTTGTTTTCTTTCACCTGCGACAGATAGCGATCGACGAGCCGATCCTGATCCGCCGGCGTGACTTCCTTCTTGATGCGATCGGTGGCAAGCTGCACCGAGAGATCCGCGGCGTGCTCGAGAATTTCCTTCTTCGCGAGCCGCACCTGCAGATCGATTTCGCGCCGCGTCTGCTCGAGCATGCGCTCGCGATCCGCCGCGGCGGCCGCGGCGATGCGCTGCTCCTCGGCCTTGATTTCCTCGGCGCCGCGCGTGCGGAGCGCGCTCAGCTCGCCGGGCAGGGCCTGCAGCTTCTGATCGATCGCGGCGAGCTGCGCGTTGGCGCTGCTCTTCAGCTCCGCGGCTTCGACGAGATCTTTTCTGATCGTCGTGCTTCGGCCCGACAGGTATTCCGTGAACGGCTTGTTGAAGAAGTAATAGAGGACACCGATGAAGATGATGAAGTTGGCGATCGGCCACAGCATGCCCTTGAGCATGCCGACCAGGCTGACCTCGTGCGCTTCGCCTGCGACGTGCACTTCCTGCGCGTGTTCTCCCGCTGCGGGTTGAGCAGGTGGATGCTCCTGGCCTCGCGGAGCCGCGACGAAGCTCAGCAAAGCCAATGCGAATAAAGCAGTTGCGACTTTGCGCTTTAATTCACAAGCTCCGGGGAAGAAATTGATCATCTGAGCCTTTGCGCCTTCTGTGGCCCTGGATTAACTGGCCCGGCCGAGTACGCGCGAAACAATTGCGCCGGCCAGGTTGGACGCGTCGCGATCGAGCGCGGCGCGCGCTTCTTTCGATTCCTGCTGCACGCGCGCAGCCGCCGTTTTCAATTCCTGTTCGACGGTGGCGCGCGTCGATGCGAGCAGCTCGGCGCGCTTGTCGAGCGCCGACTTTCGCATCGCGTCCATTTGACCGTACACCTCGCCGCGCGCGGCGTTCAGTTTTTGATCGTATTCAGCAGCGGCAGCAGCCGCTTTTTGGGATGCGGACTCGGCGAGCTCTTTGGCGCCGCGAACGGCGGTCGTGCGCGCATCCATGATGCGCAAGATCGGCTGGAAGACCATGGTGTTGAGCAGGAAGGTGCACAACAGCAGGAAGCCGACGACCCACAGGGTGGTTATATCGGGCGTTAACAAACGATTAATCGTATCACGGAGAAACGGGGTGCCTAGGGTGCCGAAGGTGCCTGGGGTGCCTAGGGTGCTTGGGGTGCGCGGGGATCGATTCTGGCGTTTACCCGAAAATGATCTGCTTGCCGCTGGCCGGCTTCACACGTCCAACAAAAACCGCCTGAATTCCGGCTTTTTTGAGACCGTCGACCATCTGGTCAGCCGACCCGGCCGCGACGGAAATGAGGAGACCGCCGGAAGTTTGGGGATCGAACAAGAGGTCCCGAAGGTCGTTGGAAACCTCCCCTCGAAATTCAATTCCCGACATGAAGTGGTCCTTGTTGGTCTTCATCCCTCCGGACTGGTTTTTCGACGCAATCTCGAGCACGCCGGGAATGATCGGCAGCGATTTCGAATCGATCTCGATCGTGACGTTGCTGCCGATGGCCATCTCGGAGGCGTGGCCGGCGAGGCCGAAGCCGGTGATGTCGGTGCACGCGTGAACCGCGTCGCTCTTCGTGATCACGTCAGCTGCGCTCTTGTTCAGCATGCGCATCTGCGCCACCGCGCGATCGATCAGATCGTCGGTGGCGCGCCCGAACTTGATCGCCGTGCCGACGATGCCGGTGCCGAGCGGCTTGGTGAGGATCAATCGATCGCCTGGCTTGGCGTTCGCATTGGTGAGGATGCGTTTCGGATCGACGGCGCCGGTCACGGCGTAGCCGAATTTGATCTCGCGATCCTGGACGGTGTGGCCGCCGAGCAGCGCCACGCCGGCTTCGCGCAGCTTGTCGAAGCCGCCGCGAAAAATCTGCGCGATGTCGTCGGTGTGAAGTCCATCCTGCGGGAACGCCGCAATCGCGAGCGCCGTCACGGGCCGGCCGCCCATCGCATACACATCGCTCAACGAATTCGCCGCCGCGATCTGGCCGTAGATATACGGGTCGTCGACGATCGGCGTGAAGAAATCCACCGTCTGCACCAATGCCGGGCCACCCTCCCACGCGTACACACCTGCATCGTCCGCAGTCCTGTAGTCGACGAGGATGCGTGGATCAGTCTGGGTTGGTATGCCGCTCAGGACCTGAGCGAGCTCGCCGGCGGCGAGTTTGCTCGCTCAACCGGCGCAGCTGACCATCTCAGTCAGCCGCCGCCTTTGTTGGTGCGTCATAAAGGTCTTGGGTCTTGCGTCTTGGGTCTTACTTCTTCTCCGTTAAATACTCGTACAGTCGCTGCAGTTCGTTCTCGTTCGTGAATGCGATCGCGATCGTGCCGCCTTTGCCCTTGCGTTTGATCTCGACGGGCGTGCCGAGCGAGATGCGCAGCTGCTCTTCGGCGGCGCGCGTGTGGACGTCTTTCTTTGGCGGCGCCGGCTTCGCCTTGTCGTCGCCCGGCTTGGTCCCGATTTCTTTCTTGACGAGCGCTTCGGTTTCGCGGACCGAGAGTCCTCTCGACACCACGTCCCTCGCCAGGCGGCGCTGATCGCTCTCCGACGTGAGCGCGACAATCGCGCGCGCGTGGCCCATCGAGAGCGCGCCCGACGCCACGTTGCCGCGCACTTCCTCCGGGAGCTTCAGCAGGCGCACGTAGTTGGCGACGGTCGCGCGATCCTTGCCGACCTGCGCGGCGATGTCGTCCTGCTTCAAATGAAATTCATCGGCGAGCCGCTGATACGCGCCGGCGGCTTCCATGGGATTCAGATCCTCGCGCTGGATGTTTTCGATCAGCGCCATCTCGAGCAGGCGCTGCGTCGCCGCGCCGGGCACGTTGTTGATGACGATCGGCACTTTGGTGAGCTGTGCCTGCTGGGCGGCGCGCCAGCGGCGCTCGCCGGCAATGATCTGATAGCGCTCGCGTCCGCCCGGCGCGGTTTCCAGCTTCTGCACCACGATCGGCTGAATGATGCCGTTGGCCTTGATTGATCTCGCGAGCTCCTCGAGCTTCGCGGCGTCGATCGGCCCGCGCGGCTGATAGCGATTGGGCTCGAGTTGATCGACATCGACTTCGAGCGCCGCGCGCGGCGGCGCGCTGAACGCATCCGCCGAGTCGGGAATGAGCGCGCTCAATCCTTTTCCGAGTGCTTGTCTTTTCTCCATGATCGTCCTGATGGCCCGATGGCCTGATTGCCTGATGGCCCGTTTACGCGAGCGCGGGCTCGTTTCTTTCGAGTACCTCGCGAGCAAAAGCAAAATACGCTTCTGCCCCGCGCGAGCGCGCGTCGTAGGTCACCGCCGGCAGGCCGTGGCTCGGCGCTTCGGCCAGTCGCACGTTGCGCGGGATCACCGTGCGATAGACCTTGTCCTTGAAGAACTCGCGCACGTCGCGAGAGACCTGCTGACCCAGGTTCGTCCGCTCGTCATTCATCGTCAACAGCACGCCCTCGATGTCGAGCCGCGGATTGAGCGAGGCGCGGACGCGCCTCATCGTCGAGACGAGATCGGCCAGGCCTTCGAGCGCGAAGTATTCGCAGTGCAGCGGAATCAGCACGCGATCGGCGGCGACGAGCGCGTTGAGCGTGAGCAGGCCGAGCGAGGGCGGCGAATCGATGATGATGAAGTCGAATTCGTCGCCGAGCTGCGCGAGCAGATTTTTCAGGCGGCGCTCGCGATCTTCGACGGTGATCAATTCGATCTCGGCGCCGGACAGATCGCGCGTGGCCGGGATGATCGAGAGGCGCTCGGTCGTCGTCGGGACGATGAAGTCGTGCACGTCGACATCGGTGTTGGTGATCGCTTCGTAGATGGTGCGTCCGGGCTGGTGTTTGCCCTTTTGTCCGACGCCGCTCGTGGCGTTGCCCTGGGCGTCGCAGTCGACGAGCAGCACTTTCCGGCCGTCGAGGGCGAGAGCGGCGGCCAGATTGATCGCCGTGGTGGTCTTTCCAACTCCACCCTTCTGATTTGTGACGGCGATAACTTTAGACATATCAGTTACTTAGATAGTTATTATGGTGAATGGCCTAACTTGGCGCACCGAAGGCGGCGGGTAACAATCTAGCGCACTCTTGCACGCTCGACAAGGTCAATGTTCCACGTGAAACACTAGACGCGGGTTTTGCTCAGAACTACCAGCTTGGAGTGCAGTGAGTCGACGAGCGGGTACGTGGCCATCCAGGCGAGAGGGGGTGGCGGCGAATCCTCGAGATCATTCTTGCTGGCGCCACGAAAAAGCAGGATTTTTCCGCCGGGTCGAAGGAACGCCTGCAGCGTGTTGAGCGTGCGCGTTTCGACGCGGACCGCGCGGATCGATACCAGGTCGAGCGCTTCATGGAGCTCGGCGCGGGGCAAAAGCTCTTCGAATCGCGAGGTTTCGACCTCGGCGTCGCGGAGGCCAAGCGCCCGGACCGCTTCCCGCAGGAACACGGCTTTGCGTGTTTTGACTTCTACCATCCGAAGCGCCAGGTTACGGCTCGCGAGCTTCAACGGGATCGCCGGCGATCCGCCGCCGGATCCTGCGTCGAGGAGTGTTCGAGCGTTTTCCTGGACATAGCGCGCGGCGACGACCGGCTCGATCAGCAGCCGATCGATGGCCTGGTCCTCGCCTTCGGCCGTGAGCTTGAATGCTGTGAGATTGATCTTAGAGTTCCACTTGGCGAGGAGCTGGTAGTAGATCTCGAGTTTTTCGGCCAGATCCACACTGATCGAAACGTCCGCCGCCTTCGCACGCCGTCTCAGCCGCTCGCCGAACTCACGACTCGCCACGGCGGAAAGACTTAACACGAAGGCACGAAGACACGAAGGCTATTTTGGAAATGCCAGTGCCGATCAATAGCACTGGCCTTAGATTGTTTTAGAGCCTGTCGAGATAGGCCCCAACCACCGCCACGGCCGCCGGCGTGACGCCGGGGATCCGTTGAGCCTGGCCGAGGGTTTCCGGGCGGGTTTCGGAAAATCGCTGGACCATCTCACGCGACAGTCCCGGGACCTTTTCGAAGGGAAACGCGTCGGGAATAAGGCGTTTTTCGGTATTTCTGGCTCGATCGACGGCCTGTTGCTGTCGCACCAGGTAGCCATCGTACTTGAGAGCCGTCTCGACCGACGTCATGTCCAGCATTCGGTCCGCCACGGTCGTCGAAATCTGGACTTCGCCGCGTGATTGAAGCTGCTCGAGCCTCAGCTCGGGCCTTCGAAGCGCCTGGGCTGCGGGCAGTCTGGCGCCGCCCTCAACCCTGACCAAGCTCTGCTTCAAGACGCTGATATTGGCCTCGAATCGAGCTTTTCTGGCCTGAAATCGCTCCCATCGATGGTCATCGACGAGTCCAGCCCGACGGCCTTGCAGCGTCAGCCGCAAGTCGGCGTTATCGGTGCGCAAGAGCAGGCGATACTCGGCCCGTGACGTGAACATTCGATACGGCTCGAGGCAGCCTTTCGTGACCAGATCGTCGACCATGATGCCGAGATACGCCTCGTCCCGGCGGAAGACCATGGGCTCGCGACGCTGGACTCGAAGCGCAGCATTGAGGCCCGCGATCAGACCCTGACCCGCTGCCTCTTCGTAGCCAGACGTGCCGTTGATCTGGCCGGCGAAAAACAGGCCTGAAATCCGGTGAGTTTCGAGCGTCGACCTGAGCTCGGTCGGCTGGACGAAGTCGTACTCGACGGCGTAACCGGGCCGAAGCATCTCCGCGGACTCGAGACCAGGCAGGGCGCGAACGAGCTCGCGTTGGGTATCAGCCGGCAGGCTCATCGAGAAGCCATTGACGTAAATCTCCTCGACGTCGAGGCCTTCTGGCTCGAGGAACAGCTGATGCCGCTCCCGATCAGGGAATCGCATCACCTTGTCTTCGAGCGAAGGGCAATATCTCGGCCCAATTCCTTCGATCTGGCCGTTGTAGAGCGGCGATTCGGCGATTCTGCTTCGCACTAGCTGATGCACGTGATGGTTCGTGTGCATCAGGTAGCAGGCCGCCTTATTCGTCGGAGATTCGGTCGCGATGAACGAGAAGGGGATGGGCTCGGAATCGCCATGTTCCACGTGGAACACGCCGCGATTCACGCCCTCCTGAAAGTCGATCGACCGCCGCGCGAGCCTGGGCGGCGTTCCCGTCTTGAGCCGGCCCCACCGGAAACCGAAGGATTTGATGGATTCCGCCAGATCCCGCGAAGGCGGTTCGTCCGCGCGGCCAGCTGGACGTTGATTGCGTCCGATATGAACCAGCCCGTTCAGAAAGGTCCCGGTGGTGATCACCAGCGATTTGCAACGGAAACTGCGCCCATCTTCAAGTTCGAGTCCGCAAATCTGGCCCGAATTCAGCAGAATTCGACCGGCACGGCCAAGAATCCACTCAATCCTCGGCTCGCGTTCGAGCTCATCGCGGACCCATTTGCCGTACCGCGGTTTGTCCGCCTGCGCGCGCGGCGACCAGACCGCCGGGCCGCGGCTGCGATTGAGCAGCTTGAATTGTATTCCCGTAGCGTCGATTGCTCGGCCCATCAATCCTCCAAGCGCATCGATTTCACGGACCAGATGTCCCTTCGCCGTACCGCCGACCGCGGGATTGCACGGCATGTGCGCGACCGTTTCTCGAGTGAGAGTACACAGTCCTACGCTGCATCCGAGCTTCGCCGCGGCCCACGCTGCTTCAACTCCTGCGTGTCCCGCGCCGATTACCATGACATCTAATTCACTCATTGAATCGTTGCTATCAATCCTTCTCGCGTCTGCTTCGCTTCCTCTATTGTCGCCGATTCGCGCAAGGTTGCGCCCGGACGCAGGAGGCGCGGCACGATCATTTGATACATTCTCGATTTTGCGCGAGGTGCGCCAATGATCCGCAACGCACGCCATCTCATCGCTTCAGTCTTCGCAGCGATCATCTTTGTTCTTGCGGCAACACCATCGGGCCAGCAGTCGGGACTCGATCCCTCGCTGTATGGCGGCCTCCACTGGCGAATGATCGGCCCCTTCCGTGGCGGCCGCGTCGACGCGGTCAGCGGCGTGCCAGGACGTCCGTACGAGTTCTACTTCGGACACGTGAACGGCGGGGTGTGGAAGACCGTCAATGCGGGCCGCACGTGGGTGCCGGTGTTCGATGGACAACCCGTCGCCTCCATCGGCGCGATTGCGGTGGCGCAGACCAATCCCGATATCGTGTATGTCGGCACCGGCGAATCGACGCTTCGCGATTCAAATGGCTACGGCAACGGCGTCTACAAGTCGACGGATGCCGGCAGGACCTGGACGCATCTCGGTCTCGATCTCACGCATCACATCGGGCGGGTCGCGATCGATCCGAAGAATGCCGACATCGCCTACGTCGCCGCGATCGGCGATCTGTACGCGGCGACGCCTGATCGTGGTCTCTACAAGACGACGGACGGCGGCAAGACCTGGACGAAGTCGCTCTTCAACGACAACAACACCGGCGCCGTCGACGTTGCGATCGACCCGGCGAATTCGCGCATCGTCTACGCCAGCATGTGGGCGACTCGCCGAACGCCGTGGTACACCTACGCGCCTTCGAACAGTCCCGGAGGCGGGATCTACAAATCGACAGACGCCGGCGCCACGTGGACGCAATTGAAGAACGGATTGCCGGTCGAAGGCCTGGGCCGCAGCGGCCTGGCGATTGCGCCGAGCAATCCGCGACGCGTCTACGCCATCATCGATGCGAAAGAAGGCGGGCTGTATCGATCCGACGACGCGGGTGCGACGTGGACGAAGACGACAGACGATACGCGCGTGTGGGGACGCGGCTGGTACTTCGAAAAGGTCGTCGTCGATCCGACGAATCCGGACATTGTGTTCGTGCCGAATGTCGGAATTCAGAAATCGAAGGATGGCGGCAAGACCTTCGGTACGTTCGCGGTGCGCGGCTCGCCCGGCGGCGATGACTATCACCAGTTGTGGATTTCGTCGGATCCCAACGTGATGATCGTCGCCAGCGATCAGGGATCGGTCGTGACGATGAACGGCACGGCGGATACGCCCGAGTGGAGCTCCTGGTACAACCAGCCGACCGCGCAGCTGTATCACGTGGCGGTGACCAATGGATTCCCGTGGCTCGCCACGGGCGCGCAGCAGGATAGTGGCGCGGTGTGGGTGCGGTCGCGCAGCTTCACCGCGACGCTCTCGACACGCGACTGGCAAGGCGCCTGCGCCGGCGGCGAAAGCGGCTACACCGCACCCGATCCGATGGACCCGGACAAACTGTTCGGCGGCACCGTGTCGACGTGCCGGCTGGATGTGAACGGCAGCGCGCAGCAGATTGCACCGCCGCCCGGGCCCGAGCGGGCGCGCGAAGACTGGACGCAGCCGCTCGTGTTTTCGAAAGCGGATCCGCACGCGCTCTACTACGCGAATCAGTACGTCTATAAGACGACCGACGGCGGCGCGAACTGGACGCGCATCTCCGATGATTTGACGCGGCCCGAGCCGGGAACGCCGCCATCGCTGGACGCCACCACAGCGCAAATGACCGATCGCAACGGCCGCCGCGGCGTCGTCTATACGATCGCGCCCTCGCCCGTGCTGAAGCCGCTGCTCTGGGTCGGCAGCGACGATGGCCTGATCCAGCTCTCGACCGATGACGGCGGCAAGTGGATCAACGTCACGCCTGCGGCGATCAATTCGTGGAGCCGCGTGACGATGATGGAGGCGTCACACTTCGATTTCAACGAAGCGTATGCCGCCGTCGATCGCCATCAGCTCGACGACTTCACGCCGCACATTTATCGCACGCGCGATCTCGGCAAGTCGTGGCAGGACATCACGCGCGGACTGCCTCGCGACGGGTACGTGCACTTCGTCAAGGAAGATCCGAAGCGCCGCGGCCTGCTCTTCGCCGGCACCGAACGCGGCGTCTTCATTTCGTTTGACGATGGCGACAACTGGCAATCGCTGCAATTGAATCTGCCGGTCACCTCGGTGCGGGACATCGACATCCATGGCGATGATGCCGTGCTCGCGACGCATGGCCGCGGCTTCTGGGTGCTGGACGACATCGGATCGCTGCGGCAACTGAACGCCGCTACGGCACAGCAGCCGGCGATGTTGTTCAAGCCGACCGACGCGCTCGCGATCGTGCAGGGCGGCGACAACGGCACGCCGTGGCAGAAAGACGAACCGCAGGCCGAGAACGCCCCTGTCGGCGCGGCGATCGATTACTTCCTGAAGTCAGCGGCGAGCGGACCCGTGGTGATCGAGATTCTCGATTCCGCAGGCAAAGTGGTGCGGAGTTACGCGAGCAACATTCCTGCCGCGGCACCCACGACGCCTCAAACGGTTTCAGCGCTATGGGTGCGGCCACCAGCAATCGTACCAACAACCGCCGGCATGCACCGGTGGCTGTGGGATCTCCGCGAAACGCCTCCACCAGCCGCTCGCGGCGGTGGTGGCGGAGGCGGGTTCGGACGGCAGCAGCCGATGC
>Ga0207708_10003787_pt1 | contig 11152 bp, 8 predicted proteins | sample KBSK5101metaG_FD_184340 | JGI IMG/M metagenome (GOLD analysis project Ga0207708, IMG submission 184340) | Corn, switchgrass and miscanthus rhizosphere microbial communities from Kellogg Biological Station, Michigan, USA - KBS K5-10-1 metaG... | ecosystem: Host-associated > Plants > Roots >...
TCGTCATCGCCGCAACCTCCCGGTTGGCCCAGGTGAAGTACGGGATCGCGTCCATAGTGGAGGCTGCGTCACCGGTGATCGGGATCCGGACGCCGACCACGTGGTCGCCGAGGTCCGGCCGCTCGACCGCGGTCGGTTCGCGGCCGGCGTCCCACCGGACGTCTTCCAACTCGACGCCGTCCGGGAGGTCGGCGGTCTCCACGCAGTACACCAGCGGCCCGCGCTCGACCGCGACGCAGCCACGCACCGCGTCGACCCGCGGATGCGGCCTGGTGACACGGACGGGCATGTCGATGTCGAGCACGACGGTGTCGCCGGCGGCCCACTGCCGGGTCTGCGCGACCGGGCCGGGCCGCACCGCGCGCGGCTGCGACCCGCCGGGCGGCGTGAGCGTCGCCGACGTGCTCCACTCCGGGACCCGCAGCGAGAGCGTCCACGGCCGGTCCGGCGTCTGTTCGATGTGGACGGTGACGCGGCCGTCCCACGGGTAGTTGGTGCGCACGGACAGCCGGATGCCGTCGCCGGCGACGATGTCGGCCGACGCGTACTGGTGGATCTGCACGCCGTGGTCGTCGACTGTCGCGAGGTACTGCTCCCACGAGCTGAGCGTCCGCATGAGGTTCGGCGGGCAGCAGGCGCACGCGTACCAGGGCTGGCGCTCGCCGTGCCCCGCTGCCTCGGCGCTGCGGTGGGTGCGCCGCTGCAGCGGGTTGACGTAGAAGAACGCCGTGCCGGTGCGGGACATGGCGGGCAGGATCGCGTTGTAGATCGCGCGCTCGATCGCGTCGGCGTAGCGGCTCTCGCCGGTGGCCAGCAGCAGCCGCCAGGCCAGCATGACGCTCGCGATCGCCGCGCACGTCTCGGTGTAGGCGCGGTCGGGCGGCAGTTCGTACGGGTCGCCGAACGCCTCGTCGCGGTGCCGGCTGCCCATGCCACCGGTGAGATAGCGGCGGGTCTGCTCGAAGTCGGCCCAGCGCCGCCGCACGGCGGCGAGCAGTTCGGTGTCGCCGGTCTCGACGGCCACGTCGACGGCGCCACTGTCGAGATACATCTGGCGCACGCAATGACCGGCGACCATCGGCGCGGTGCGCACCGGGGCGTGGTCCTGCCAGTACGTCGGGCCGAACCGGCCGTCGCCGAGCAGGCCGTGACCGCGCAGATCAAGCATCCGGCCGGCCAGCGCGAGGTAGCGCGGATTGCCGGTGACCCGGCTCAGCTCGACCAGTGCCATCTCGACGCCGGGGTGGCCGTCGATGCCGTCCTTGCCCTGCGGGCCGAACTCCTCGTCGACCTGGTCGGCGGCGCGCACGGCGATGTCGAGCAGCCTGTCGTCGCCGAGCGTGCGGTGCCAGGCCACCGCCGCCTGGATCAGGTGGCCGAGGCAGTAGAACTCGTGCCCCCACTGCAGGTCCTGGAACGGCGTGCCGCCGCGGACCACCTGCACGTAGCTGTTGACGTAACCGTTGGGAAGCTGCGCCGCGGCCACCACGCCGATCGCCTCGTCGGCCGCGGCCGACAGGTGCGCGTCGGCGCCGCGGCCCAGCTCCCAGCCGACGGCTTCCAGCCACTTGTAGACGTCGGAGTCCAGGAACGGGAAGGTGGATCCACCGGTGTCGGCCAGCGCCTGGTACTGCCCCTCGAGGCCGGCCGCGAGCCGCAGGTTGTTCAGCGGCCCGGAGTCCTGCAGGCGCGCGAAGCCGTGCGGGATCGTACGATCGCGGTTGGTCGTCTGCCGCTCGGCGAAGAAGCCGTCGACGATGGTGACCTGTGCCGAGCCAGCACTGTCGACCGGACGCAGCCGGGACAGCGCCGTGGCCGAGGGGCGAACCGTACTGGTGCTCATTTCACAGCTCCACTCATCAAGCCGGACACGTAGTACCTCTGCAGCAGGAGATAGACCAGGACACAGGGGATGACCGAGATGGTGATTCCGGCCTGGAGCATGCCCCAGTCGGTACCGCCGAGACTCGTCTCGGTGCGCGCCGTCGCCAGCACCAGCGGCAGCGTGAACTTGTTGCCCCGGCTCATCATGACCAGCGCACCGAGGAACTCGTTCCACGACATGATGAACGCGAACAACGCGACGGTGACGATCGCCGGCACCGTCGCCGGCAGGAAGATCCGGATGAGCGCCTGCCAGTGCGAGGCACCGTCGACGGTGGCCGCCTCCTCGAGCTCACGAGGAACGGCGCTGAAGCTGTTGCGCAGGATGTAGAGGCTGAACGGCAGTTGGATCGCCGTATGCAGGATGGCCAGACCCACCAACGAGTTCGTCAGCTTGACCTTGGCGAACATGAGGAACATCGGAGTCAGCAGGGCCTGGTACGGCACGATCAGGGCCAGCAGCAGGACGATGAAGATGAACTCCTTGCCCGGCAAGGGGAACCGGGCGAGGGAGTACGCCGCCGGCACCGTCAGCAGCAGGGTGAACGCAATTGTCAGCAGAGCCGCCCCGAGGCTGTTCGCCAGGTAGGTCGGCAGCCCCTGCTGGTAGCTCCACAGCCGGTGGTAGCTGTCCAGGCTGATGGAGTGCGGGAAGTAGGTCGGCGGCGAGGCTGCCGCCTCCGCGGTCGGCTTCACCGACGCCAGCGTGGACATCACCAACGGCAGCAGCATGACCGTGCAGATCGCCAGGCACATCGCACCGATCAGGTAACGTCCCCGACCCCTGTGCGTGCGCGCGCTGGTGACGGGCTCGCGCGTGCGCCGGGTCTTCGGCCGTGTCAGAACTGCCATCACGCGTTGCTCCGGCGGGTGAGGATCATCTGGACGATCGTGAACGCGAGAATGGTGACCGCGAGCACCAGCGACAGCGCTGCGCCGTAGCCGAGCCGCAGGTACGGGAACGAGTTCAGGTAGACGTAGAACACCGATGTCGCCGTCTCGTTCCGCGGCTGTCCGGCGGTCATGATGTAGAACTGGTCGAACGCCAGCAGCGATCCGATGACGCTCACCAGGGTCACCAGCAGGATCGTGCGCAGGGTGAGCGGCAGGATGACCCGGCCGACCCGCTGCCAGTAGGTGGCGCCGTCCACCTCACTCGCCTCGGTGATGTCGCTCGGGACCGCCTGGATCGCGCCGACGAACAGAATCATCCCGAAACCCATCACCTTCCAGACGACGGAGGCGATGATCGCGTAGTTGGACGTGTCGGCGTCGACGCCCAACCACAGGACCGGCTTGTCGATCAGTCCGATGTCCATCAGGAACTTGTTGATCAGACCGAAGTCGGTGCTGAACAGCCAGTACCAGAGCAGGCTCGAAATGCCCAGGCCGATCACGACGGGAATGAACACGGTGGTTCTGGTGAATTTGCGAAGGAACGTGTTGGGGGACGTCAGCAGTGCGAGAAGGTAGCCACCGATGATCAGGATCGGTGTGATCAGCAGCGTGTATTTCAGCGTGAACAGAAACGACACCCAGAACTGGCTGTCGGTGAACGCCCGCTTGTAGTTGTCGAGCCCGATGTACTTGGGCGGCGTGAGAAGTGACCAGTCGTGCAACGACATCCAGGCCATCTGGCCGAGCGGGTAGACGGTGAACACCAGCACGAAGATCAGAGCCGGTGCCACATAGGCCATACCGATCAGGCGACTTCGTGGAGATCGTTGCACGGGCGGTCCTCCGGACGATTGACGCTACGGGCGGCACCGGCGTTGTCAGGTGCCGGCGGGGCGCCCGCCGGGGCGCGGTGGAGTGGCGCCCCGGCGGACACGACTGGGCTGAGCCTCTTACGGTCGAGCCTGTCGCATCATCCCCGCTCAGCGATCGCCTTCATCTCCTTCTTGGCGTCGGCGATCACCGTGTCGAGGTTGTCGTTGGAGTAGTAGGCCCGCTGGAGCATCTTCAACCAGGGACCCTGCGGCGAGTTGATCTGCTCGAAGAACGTCGTCGAGTACGGCGTCTGGCCGACGGTGAGAGCCTTGGCGACGTCCTGCACGAGCGGCTCGGCCTTGAAGTACTTGTTGTCGACCATGTCGGAGCGGGTGGTCAGGTTCAGAGCCTTGGCGTAGACCTCGACCTGGACCTCGTCGGACAGCAGGAACTTCATCACGTTGACCGAGTCGGCCACGCGCTTGCTGCCCTTGGGCACCACCACGAGGTCGCCGCCGATGAACGAGGCCGACTTGCCCGCGGTCTTGCCGGGCAGCAGGCTGATGCCGAAGTTCATGCCGGGGTTCTGCTGCCGGGCCAGCGTGATGTTGAAGTTGCCGGTACCCATCATGCCGACCTTGCCGGTGCCGAACTGCAGGTGGAACGTCTCGCCGTTCTCGCTGCGGTCGCCCTCGTGGACGTTGCCCGCCTTGACCATGTCACGGGTGAACTGCAGCACGTCCTTGACGCCGTCGCCGGTCAGCGGTTCGTCGCCGGGGCCCTTGGACTCGATCTTCGCCCCGTCCGCCCACATCAGCGGTCCGACGGTGAAGATGTTGCAGCCGGCGCAGTTGCCGGGCAGGTAGTAGCCCTTGATGTCGTTGCCCAGCGCCGTGATCTTGTCGGCGTAGGCGCGCAGCTCTTCCCGGCTCGTGGGTGGCTTGCTGGGGTCGAGCCCGGCCTTGGTGAACAGGTCCTTGTTGTAGAACAGGGCCGACACGTCGGCGTACAGCGGTACACCGTACAGCTTTTCCTGGTAGGTGGCTACCGCCATGTGGCCCTTGCTGGCGGTCTTGAGCTCCGGCCAGTCCTTGATCGACGGGGTCAGGTCGACGAGCTGGCCCGCCTTGGTGAACTGCGGTGCGTAGATCAGGTCCATGCCCATCAGGTCGGGCACGTCACCCGACGCGATGCCCTGGGCGATCTTGCCGACCATCTCGGTGTGCGGGATGTAGGTCAGCTTGATCTTGCAATCGGGATTCTTGGTGTTCCATGCGTCGACGAGCATGTCCACCATCTGCTTGTTGCCGCCGGAACGCTCCCACATCGTGAGTTCGCCCTTGGTCGCACATGACGTGGTGGCTGGACCCGCGGTCGACGCGGACGGCGTGTCCGGGTCTTCGCCGCACGCCGTCACCACCAACAACAACGTTGTGACAAGGATGGGCCATCTGAGACGAGTCCTCATCCCATGCTCCTCCAAATTCGGATGTTGACCTGGACAAACCAGACGTCTTTGCCCCCACGCTGACTCCGTGCCGCGGACGATACTCCTGCTGCATACGATTGCATACATTCGTTTTCATGTTGAGATCTCGTGTCGACCGGGGGCGCCGGACGCGTCGCTGACTATCGTTCGGTCATGGCGTTGTGGACCCGGCTGGTCGACTACGCGGAACGGATCGACGGCGAACTGCACCGTCGGGAGGCCGCTCCCGCCGGCGTGCCGCTGATCCTCGCCTGGTCCGGCACGGTGGCTCTGCCCGGCGAGGGCGCGTTCCGGGCGGGGTTCGTCGCCGGCCCCACCGACCGGTTCAGTGACACGCTGTGCAGCGGCGACTCCGCCGGCGTCCAGGTCGACCTGACGTGGCTCGGCGCCCGCGCGGTGCTCGGCCTGCCGCTTGTCGAATTGCGGCACCGGGCCGTCACGGTGGAGGACGTGTGGGGACCGCACGGGCGTCGGCTGATGGAGCGGCTCGCGGAAACACCAACGGCGGACGACCGGCGCCGGATCGTCGAGACGTTCCTGCTCGGGCGCGCGCAGTCGGGCGGCGCGGCACTGCCCGACGTGGTGACGCACACCGCCGTCCTCATCGAGCGGCACGGCGGCCGGATCGGGGTGGCCGCGCTCGCCGACGAGCTCGGCTACGGTCGCCAGCACCTGCACCGCGAAGTCACCCGGCATCTCGGCCTGCCGCCGCGGACGCTCGGCCGGCTGATCCGCTTCCGTTCCGTGCTCGCGGCGGTACGCGCGGCGCCGGCCGGGCCGGGCCAGCCGGCCGGGCCCGCGCGGCCGGCCGGGCCCGCGCGGCCGGCGGAGGCGACCGGCTGGGCCGGGCTGGCCGCCGACTACGGCTACTACGACCAGGCGCACCTCTACCGCGAGTTCCGCGACCTGGCCGGCATGACCCCGCGCGAGGCCCGCGCCATCTCATCCACCGCCGATCTTGCAGTTGTGGTGCCTCACAAAGTGGGGCGAACAACCCCGAATCCTGGCACCATAACTGCAAGATCAACGTGATCATGGAACCGACGCGACATTCGTCCACGACTCGGCGGCGACCCGCGCCGTAGCGTCGGCATCATGAGCACTCTGACGCCGTACCTGTGCTGCACGGACGCCTCCGCGGCGATCGCGTTCTACGTCGCCGCGCTCGGCGCGACCGAGGTCGAACGGTGGACCGCCGACGACGGTCGGATCGGCCACGCCGAACTCGACATCGACGGCAGCGCCGTCTACCTCGCCGACGAGCACCCGGAGATCGGCGTGGTCTCGCCGACCACCCTGGGCCGAACGCCCGTCTCGTTCGTCCTCGCCGTGCCCGACGCCGACGCTGCGGTGGCGCGCGCCGTCGATGCGGGCGCGACCGTCGAGCGCCCGGTGACCGACCAGCCCGGTCGGCGGCGGGCCGGCTGGATCGTCGACCCGTTCGGGCACCGCTGGAACCTCAGCTCGACGACCTCGCCGGCGGACGCGCCCGAAGGTCGCGTGGGGAACTACACGGTCACCCATGCAGGCTCCTGATCTCTTCGTACTTAGTTTAGTCGATTGACGTAAGTCATCCGACGCATTAACGTCGATATATGGCGCGCGCGCTGGGCTTCCGACGAATCCAACTCCGGGCCGGCACGATCGCCGGCATCGCCGCTGCGCTGCTCGCGGCGAGCTGGATGGTGGCGGTGGGCGCCGCCAACAGCGCGGCCGTGGCCGCGGCCGGCTGCCGGGTGACCTACACGGCCCCCTCGCAGTGGCAGGGCGGGTTCACCGCCAACGTCGACATCACCAACCTCGGCGACGCGGTCAACGGGTGGAATCTGGTGTGGACGTTCCCCTCCGGTCAGCGGGTGACCCAGGCCTGGAACGCCACGACGGCGCAGAGCGGCAGCCAGGTCACCGCGACGAACATGAGCTACAACGCGTCGATCCCGACGAACGGCACCGTGTCGTTCGGGTTCAACGGGTCGTGGTCGGGCAGCAATACCGCACCGACGTCGTTCACGCTCAACGGCACGGTGTGCAACGGCGGCGTCGGAGGGCCCGGCTCGCCCTCGCCGTCGCGGAGCCAGTCGGGTAGCCCCTCGCCGTCGCAGTCCCAGCCGCCGCAGCCGGGCAACGCGATGGCGACGGTCGCGGCCATGCAGCCGGGCTGGAACCTGGGCAACTCGTTCGACGCCGTCGGGGCCGACGAGACGGCGTGGGGCAACCCGCGGGTCACGCAGGCGCTGCTTTCCACCATCCGGGCGCAGGGCTTCAACAGCATCCGGATCCCGGTGACGTGGAGCAACCACCATGGCCCGGCGCCGAGCTACACCATCGATTCCGCCTGGCTGAACCGGATCCGCGAGGTGATCGGCTGGGCGCTCGCCGACGGGTTCTACGTGATGGTCAATATCCACCACGATTCGTGGCAGTGGATCAACACGTTGCCCACCGACCACACGAACGTCCGGGCGCGCTACGACGCGCTGTGGACCCAGCTCGCGGCCGCCTTCCGCAACGAGTCGTCAAAGCTCGTGCTGGAGAGCGTCAACGAGCCGCAGTTCACCGGCGTGTCCGGCGACGCGCAGAGCTACGACCTGCTGAACGAGCTCAACACGTCGTTCGTGCGCATCGTGCGCGCCTCCGGCGGCGCGAACGCCACCCGGCTGCTGGTGCTGCCCACCCTGTTCACCAACGCCGACCAGGGCCGGCTGGACGCCCTGCGGACCAACATCGCGCAACTCAACGACCGCAACCTGGCCGCGACCATCCACTTCTACGGATTCTGGCCGTTCAGCGCGAACGTCGCGGGCTACACCCGGTTCGACTCCACAGTGGAGCAGGACCTGATCGGCACGTTCGACCGCGCCTACAACACGTTCGTCGCGGGCGGCATCCCGGTGATCCTCGGCGAGTACGGCCTGCTGAGCTTCGACTACACGCGTCCGGGCATCCTCGAACGGGGCGAGGTGCTCAAGTTCTTCGAGTCGTTCGGTAACCAGGCGCGGCTGCGCAACATCACCACCATGATCTGGGACGCCGGTTCGTTCCTGAACCGGCCCGAGCTCCAGTGGCGTGACCCTGCGCTGTTCGCGCTCATCAAGACCACCTGGACGATGCGCTCGCCGACGGCGTCGACCGACCAGCTCTACGTGCCGCGCACCGGCACCGTCACGAGCCGGTCGCTCACGCTCAACCTCAACGGGGCGACGTTCCAGGGGTTGCGACAGGGCAGCACCGACCTCGTCAACGGCACCGACTACACGGTGTCGGGGAGCACGCTCACGCTGACCGCGTCGGCGATGACCAGGCTGGTCGGCAACCGGGCCTACGGTCTGAACGCCACCATCGAGGCCCGGTTCAACCGCGGCGTGCCGTGGCGGATCGAGATCCTCACATTCGACCCGCCGGTGCTGACGAACGCCACCGGCTCGACCGGATCGTTCCGGATCCCGACGCAGTTCCGTGGCGACCAGCTCGCCACGATGGAAGCGAAGTATGCCGACGGGAGCAACGCCGGCCCCCAGAACTGGACGTCGTTCAAGGAGTTCTGGGTCGCCTTCCGGCCCGATTACACGGGCAACGCCCTGATCCTGCCGCCGGAGCTCTTCAACGAGGTCAACGACAACTCGCGGGTCACGCTGACGTTCCACTTCTGGAGCGGCACGCAGATCACCTACTTCGTCACCGAGTCGGGCGGCTCGGTCACCGGCACCACCGGCTGACCGGGGCACCCGGACGCGGCGGGCGCACCGGGGCGCGCCCGCCGCGTCCTGCCATGTCAGCCGCTCAGGAGCTGGCTCCGGAAGGACCGGACGAGCCACTGCTCGTAGTCGCTCGCGCTCCAGCCGCGCGCCACGCACAGCAGGTGCCACACGTCGGGATGGTTGAGCGTCCACAGTAGATCGGTCGCGGTCGCCACGCTCAGGTGCGCGGCCAGCAGCCCGTCGGCGGAAAGGCGGGCCGCGATCGGGCGGAGCACCTCGTGGAACTCGTCCTGGATGAGCCGCCACAGGTCGGCGACGGCGGGATCGGCGGGTGCGCCGTTGCGGATCACCGTCATCAGCGCGCCGGCCCGCTCCTTGACGGCTCGGGACTGGGCGGCGAACCGCCTCAGCAGGTGGTCCGGGTCCGGTTCGGCGAGCAGTTCCCGGTACCACGGCCTCTCGACCACAGACACGGGCTCCGCGTCGCCGCCGAGCCGGACGTTCCACAACTCGTGCAGCAGTCCGCTCTTGGTCGTGAACGCGATATACACGGTCTTGAGGGCGACGTTCGCCTCGGCCGCGATCGCCGGCATGGCGGTGGCGGGGTAGCCGTCGCGGAGGAAGAGGCGCTCGGCGGCGTCGAGGATCGCCTGGCGGGTGCTCGCCGCCTGCTCGCGCCGGCGCGGTGACACGTACGGGCGGCGCCTCTTGACGTCCTCGGGCACGTCGGTACCCTAGCAGGAAAATGATTACTCGACACGAGTAGTGAATTGCGTCCGAGGGGGCACACCGTGAACCAGCAGCAGATCTGGGCCGACGGCGACTTCGCCAAGGTCGGCGCCGCACAGGTGATCGTGGGTGAACGGCTGGCCCGGGCCGTCGACGTGCACCCGGGGGAACGGGTCCTGGACATCGCCGCCGGCCCAGGCAACGCGGCTCTGGCGGCCGCCCGGCGCGGGGCGGACGTGACCGCCACCGACTTCGTCGAGCCGCTGCTCGCCGTGGCCGCCCGGCGGGCCGAGGTGGAAGGGCTCCCGCTGCGCACGCAGGTGGCCGACGCCGAACGGCTGCCGTTCGCCGACGCGGAGTTCGACGTCGTCCTCTCCACATTCGGCGTGATCTTCGCCGCCGACCAGCAGCGGGCGGCCGACGAACTGCTCCGGGTGTGCCGTCCCGGCGGCCGCATCGGGCTGACCTGTTGGACCCCGACGGGACTGATCGGGAGCAACCAGCAGGTCGTCGGTAGGTATCTGCCGCCGCCGCCCGGTGCGGCGCGGCCGCTCGCCTGGGGCACCCCCGAGCGCGTCCGCGACCTGCTCGGCGACCGCGTGTCCGGCCTCACGTTCCGGCTGCGGGAGACCGACATGTGCGGCGCCTCGGCGGCCGAACGCGTCGAGTTCAACCGGACCTACATGGGGCCGACCCGGGCGGCGTTCGCCCGGCTCGACCCCGCGACACAGGAGAAGCTCGCCATCGACCTTGCCGCCGACCTCGAACGGTTCAACCGGGCGACCGACGGCACGCTGGTGGCCGCGGCCGAGTACCTCGAAGTGGTCGCCGTGCGGGCGTGATCCGGCTCAGGTCCCGTTCCGGCTGATCGCGGCGACCTCGGCCGCCGACAGCTTCAGCTCCGCCGCGACCAGGTTGTCCTCCAGGTGCGACACCGAGCCGGTGCCGGGGATCGGCAGGATCATGGGGGATCGGGCGAGCAGCCAGGCGAGCACGATCTGGCGAGGCGTCACGTCGTGGGCGCGGGCGGCGTCCTGGACGGCCCGGTTCCCGTCCATGTCCTGGATCGGCGCCCACGGCAGGAACACCATCTGCTCCTGCTCGCAGAGGTCCACAAGGGACTCCGAGTGCCGGTCGTCGACGTTGTAGCGGTTCTGGATCGACACGATCGGGGTGAGCCGCTGCGCCCGGCGCAGCTGCTCCTCGTCCACATTGGACACACCGATGTGCCGGATCTTGCCCTGCTCCTTCAGCCCGACCAGGGCGCCGATCGAGTCCTCCAGCGGCACCGCCGGATCCACCCGGTGGAACTGGTAGAGCGGGATCGAGTCGATGCCCAGCCGGCGCAGGCTACCCTCGCACGCCTCGACGAGGTGCTCGGGCCAGCCGTTGGCCGGCCACTGTCCGGGACCGGTGCGCTCCAGGCCGCCCTTCGTGGCGATCACCAGATCCTCCGGGTACGGGTGCAGCGCCTCCCGGATCAGTTCCTCGCTGACGTTCGGCCCGTACGAGTCGGCGGTGTCGATGAAGTTGACGCCGAGATCGACGGCCCGGCGCAGCACCGCGATGGCCCGGTCGTGGTCGGCCGGCGGCCCCCAGATGCCGTCGCCGGTGACGCGCATCGCGCCGAATCCGAGACGGT
>Ga0207708_10003788_pt1 | contig 11152 bp, 5 predicted proteins | sample KBSK5101metaG_FD_184340 | JGI IMG/M metagenome (GOLD analysis project Ga0207708, IMG submission 184340) | Corn, switchgrass and miscanthus rhizosphere microbial communities from Kellogg Biological Station, Michigan, USA - KBS K5-10-1 metaG... | ecosystem: Host-associated > Plants > Roots >...
GCTGTCCATCGTAGACGGCCGACGGCGCCGTCACGGCGATCGTCGGCGTCGCCCTGGTGACGTCGAGTGTCGTGGACGCCGACGCCTCCGTGTAGTTCGCGGGATCCGCCGGCGTGAAGGTCGCCGACAGGGCATGGGTGCCAGCGTCCAGCACCGTGCCGGCCGCCGGCGTGTAGGCCAGGCTGCCGCCGACGTTGGCCGTCGCATTGAGCTGGGCGTCGCTCAACGCCGTGCCGTACGCGATCGCCGCGGGCGCGGCCCACTGCAGCACCGGCGCCGCCTTGCTGATCGTGATCGTCGCGGTCGCCGACGCCGCGGTGTAATTGCCGTCACCCGCATAGCTCGCGACCACGGCGTAGCTGCCGGCGTTCACCGGCGCGTCGGCCGTGCCGTTGTAGGCGAGTGTCAACGGGCCCAGCGCTTCCCCGCCGACGCCGGTCAAGGTCCCGGTCGCGCCGTGCGGCAGTCCGTCATAGACGGCCGACGGCGCCGTCAGCGCGATCGTCGGCGTCGCCCTGGTGACCTCGACCGTCGTGGTCGCGGTCGTGCTGCGGTAGTCCGCGTTCGTCGGGTTGAATTGCACGCTGAGGGTGTGCGTGCCGGCGGTCAATGGCGTGCCGGCCGCCGGCGTGTAGGTGAACGTGCCCGGCACGTCGGCCGAGGCGTTGAGTTGCTCGGCCCCGAGCGGCATGCCGTAGGCCATCGCCGCCGGCGCCGCCCACGTCACGACCGGCAGCGCCGGCTCGACGACGAGGACGTTGGTTCCCGACGCGGCGCTGTAATAGAAGTCGCCGAGGAACCGCGCCTCGAATCCGCGCTGGGCCCCGGTCGTGGTTCCCCATGCGGTGGCGCCGAAGCGGATCTGTCCGTTCGCGTCGGTCTCCGCCGGCGCCAGCAGCAGTCCGGTCGGATCGAAGAAGTACAGCGTCCGGCCGCCGACCGGGGCGCCGTCGCTGGTCAGCGTCAACGTGTAGACGTTCTCCACGCGTCCGCCGTACGGGACGGTGACGGGATCCGGCGAGACCGTCACGGTCGTGGCGCGCGGAGCGCACAGGCTCTTGTCAACGGCCAGTGCGATCTGCTGCAACTCGTCTGACGAGAATGCGCGGTTCGCCAGGAGGACGTCGTCGATCGCGCCGCTGAACGGGGAGGGAAATGCGTCGTCCTCGCGTCCGCCGATGCGGAATTCGTTGAACTGTTCGGCGAGATCGACGATGGGCCCGCTGATGGACCACCCTTCACGGCTGATGCCGTTGACGTACACCGTGACCTGAGTGCCGTCGTAGACGAGCGCCACGTGCGCCCACACATTGCGCTGCAGTTGGGTGAACGTCCGGTTCCAGCCCCACGCGTGGCCCGACGTCGAGAGCGACCACTGCAACGTGCCGTCAGGCGCGAGGCCGAGCAGGTACTCTCCCTCGCGGCCGGCAATCACCTCGTCACCGCCGGAAGCCGCACCCGGCTTGACCCAGGCCGCGAGCGTGAACGCCGACGTCATCCTGAAGGTGTCGAACGCCTCCGTCCGCACGTACGACGGTGATGCGGCGGGCGCCATGGCGGAGTCGCCGGCACGGCCGGGCACGAATTGCGTGTTGACCGGCGTCGCCTCGACGCCGCTGACGGCATCCGCGTAGGTCCCCTCGAACGGGAACCAGGCGACGAGCCCGTCGGGGCGCGGCGCGCAGACACTCTCGGTGACGACGGCGTAGGTCATGAAGCGGCCACCGAAATTGCCGAGGCGGTCGCGTGAGCTGACCCAGAAGTCGTGATAGCCCGGTGTCATGTCGACCGGTTGCTGGAGCGGGACCAGGCCGGTGCAATCGGCGACGCTGTTCAGCGCATCGGTGCAGGTGTAGGTCGCGAGCGGCGCGGGATCGCCGACTTTGTAGATCGTCGGCGCCGGAGCGGCGATCTCGACCGCGGGGCCCGTCGCGTCCCGCTTCGCCGTGACCGATCCGGTGGACGTCCCGCCTTCGCTCGTGGCGCTGCACGTGTAGGTCGTGCCGGGCGTATCGGTGGTCAGCGTCGAGAAATTGCATCCCTCGCTGCCGATGACGGCGCTGTCGGGATCGTAGAAGCCGAAGGCGATCTGGACGTCACTGGTGAACCAGCCGTCCTCCGACTGTGTGCCGACGAGCCAGGGCGAGATCAGCGGCGGCGTGACATCCGTGTAGCGGAACGTCACCACCGATCCGGCCGCGCCCGACCAATCCGCCGTCGTGACGTAGAACCACGCGTCCCCGGTCGCATGCGGCGGCGTCACCACGCGCAGCGACGTCTTGTCGACGAACTCGACCGGTGAGGCTTCAGTGCCATCGAAGAACACCCGCATCCCGGGCTCGAACCCGCCGCCGGTGATCGTCACGACAGTGCCGCCTGACGCCGGTCCCAGCGCCGGCGAAAAGCCGGCGATGTGCACGCCGGCTTCCTGCGTGACGGTGATCGTCCGCGAATTCGCCACCGCCGTCGTCGTGCGAGGGGTCGGGTTCTGATTGCGACTCGCCTGGAACGTGGCGGTGCCGTCGCCCGTGCCCCACGCTCCGGTCGAACCCCAGGTCAGCCAGTCCCAGTCCGCGATTTGGAAGCTCCAGCTGACGTAGCGCTGCGCGGTGACCGCCGCGGTCACGTCGCCGCCGCGGGCGGGAAGCGTCAGCGTCAGCGGCGTGACGTCGAAGTGCACCGCGGCATAGATCGAGTCGGTATCAGGAGGGGCCGCGGTGGGCAGGTTCGTCGCCCGCGAGACGAACGCGACGAGCGATCCGTCGCCCGAGATGGTGGCGAACGCCGCGTCGCGGTCAGGATCGCTTCCGTCCGGCTTGACGCTGACGCGCGTCGCCTGCGCCGTCGCACGGTCGTAGACGAAGGTGTGGTAGCGCCCCGGCGTTCCAGGATTCTCGACGTTCGTCGCATTCGAGACGACCGCGACATAGCGGCCGTCGGCGCTGAGGCTCGGCCAGTGCGTGTGGGCGTTGCCGAGCGTGCCGCCGGCGCCGAGATCGACACGCGCGAGCGTGCCGGCGACACGGTCGTAGACCATCACGTCGAGCGCGTTGTTGTCGTCGGAGCCGTGTGTCGGATCGGTGACCACCGCGGCGTCGGTCGCGAATGCCACGAACGCGCCGTCGGCCGACATCGAGATCGCCGGCGAGTCGATCGTGGACGTGGTCTGCTGCCCGACCGGGCCGACGTTGACGCGGCGCGTCTCGCCCCCCTCGACGTCGTGCACGAAGACGTCCCACGCGTCGTTGGTGTCGCCGGCCACGAGATTGGATGCGCGGGAACGGAACGCGACAAAGCGGCCATCATCGCTCACTTCCGCCGCGCCGCTCTCGAGATTGCCCGTCTCTCCCGTGCTCGAGACGCTGACGACGCGGATCGACGAGGCCTCGGGTTCGTCGAAGATGCCGTCGCCGTCGGTGTCGCGATCGCGCAGGACGAGTTGGCCTGGGGCCGCGCCGGGCGGCAGCAAGCTCGGGGAATCCGTGCGGAACACGATGAAGCGGCCGTCGCCGCTGAGCATCGGCTCGCTGCTGGCCCCGAGGCTCGGCGTGCCGTCGGGCGCCGTGCTCATGTTCTCCATGCGCCCGGTCCGCGCGTCGATCGCCCACACATCGCAGACCCGCAGAGCGTCGGGACTGTACCCGCAGATTTCGAAAGCGCGGTGATTGCCGTCGCTGCTGATCACGGGCGCACCGTTCAGCGGACCGCCGAGCGACGTCGTCTCGCCCGTCATGCGATCGCGGACGAACAACGTCGGTGTCGCTTCGTACGGAGGGTTCGCCACGTCGGCGACGAAAACGAAGTAGCGGCCGTCGCCGGACACTGCATGGCGCGACATGCGCGGATTGCTGAACGACTCGGGTTGCCACTGCCCGGGCGCCGAGAGACGTTCGATCAAACCGTCCCACCGCTGCGCGGGAGCGGGCGGCGCCTGAGCGGCGCCCGGTGTAGGACGGGCACCGACAATGAACGCACCGAACAGAAGGCCGAGGGCGAGGCGCGCGACGCGCATAGAGTCTCTCCAGAAACGTGTGCGCAGGCGCACACCCGCACACGACAAGGTCCGACACTGGCTGGCGAGAAGGACGAATGAGCGCGGCTGCAAACTGACAGCCGACGCAATGTCGTGCGTAAGGTCGCTTTAGCGGGGCGGGAGTGAGCCGGGGTAGGTCAGTCGCGAGCGAAACTTGTAACGAGCCTTGCAGAAACGATCGCGACCGTGCCGGGGGCACGGTCGCGAGTGGGAACGAACGCCGCGCGGGAACGCGCTACTCTTCGGCCATGAACGGATACTTGTAGTCGCGCGGCGGCGCCAGCGTTTCCTTGACGGTGCGCGCGCTCGCCCACCGCACCAGGTTCAGCTTCGATCCCGCCTTGTCGTTGGTGCCCGATCCGCGCGCGCCGCCGAAGGGCTGCTGCCCGACCACTGCGCCGGTCGGCTTGTCGTTGATGTAGAAGTTGCCGGCAGCGTGGCGCAGCGCCGACGCGGCCTGGCGGACCGCGCCGCGATCGCGCGAGAACACCGCGCCGGTGAGCGCGTACGGCGACGTCTTGTCGACGATGTCGAGCGTCTCTTCCCACTGGCCGTCGGGATAGACGTAGGCGGTCAGCACCGGTCCGAAGATCTCTTCGCAGAGCAGCCGGTAGCCCGGATCCTGCGTCTCGATCAGCGTCGGCTCGATGAAGTAGCCTTTGTCCCCCTTGGCGGTGCCGCCCTGGATCACCTTCGCGTTCTTCTTCGCGTCGTCGAGATACTCGCTGATCTTGGTGAACGCCTTCTTGTCGATGACCGCACCCATGAAGTTGCGGAAGTCGCGCACGTCGCCGACCTTGAAGTCCTTCATCATCGCGACGGTGCGATCCCGCACCTCGTTCCACAGCGACTGCGGAATGTAGGTGCGGCTGGCGGCGGAGCACTTCTGTCCCTGGTACTCGAAGGCGCCGCGTGCCAGGGCCACCGCGACCTCCTGCGGATCGGCCGACGGATGCGCGACGACGAAGTCCTTGCCGCCGGTCTCGCCGACCAGGCGCGGATAGGTGCGGTAACGTCCCATGTTCTCGCCGACCTTCTTCCACATGCTGTTGAAGACGGCGGTGCTGCCGGTGAAATGGATGCCGCCGAACTCGGGCGAGTCGAGCAGGGCGTTGGTGATGCCGGCCGCCTCACCGGGCAGGAAGTTGATGACACCGGGCGGCAGGCCCGCGGCTTCGAGCACCTTGTAGGTGTAGTAGCTGCTGAGCATGGCCGCGTGCGACGGCTTCCAGATCACGGTATTGCCCATCAGCGCCGGCGCCGTGGTCAGGTTGCCGCCGATCGCGGTGAAGTTGAACGGCGACACGGCGTAGATGAAGCCCTCGAGATTGCGGTACTCCATCGCATTCCACACCCCGGGGCTGCTGATCGGCTGCTCCTGGTAGAGCTCCTGCGCGAAGTAGGTGTTGAAGCGCCAGAAGTCGATCATCTCGCACGCGGCGTCGATCTCCGACTGGAACGCCGTCTTCGACTGGCCGAGCATCGTCGCCGCGTTCATCGTCGAGCGCCAGGTCGTGGCGAGGAGCTCGGCGGCGCGCAGCAGCACGGCGGCGCGATCTTCCCAGGGCCACGCGGACCACTCGCGGCGCGCGGCCGCCGCGGCGGCGATGGCCTGCTGGATGTGCTCGGGGCCGGCCAGATGGTACTGGCCGAGCACGTGCCCGTGATCGTGCGGCATCACCACGTCATGAAGGTTGCCGGTCCGGATCTCGCGCCCGCCGATGATCAGCGGGATGTCGACCTTCTCGGCCGCCATCGATTTGAGCCGCGCTTTCAGCTCCGCGCGCTGCGGTGTGCCGGGCGCGTAGGAGTTGATCGGCTCGTTGATTGGTTCGGGGACGCGTCGGACGCCGGCGAAGGCCGCGTGCAAAGTGACGCCGTGTCCGGACGGCGGCGCGATGGAAGTGGATGTCTTTTCAGCCGGGGAGGTCGGAGCGTGTGTGGACATCCTCTGATTCTACCCCCTGGCGGGATCATGGGGGATAATCGTTCGATGGCTGAGGAAAAACCGGGCGAACAGAAGACGACTGAACCGGTGCCGAGCGATCCGCGGCTGATCCCGGGAGGCTCGTTCGGCGCGGCGCGGAAGCGCATCGGCATGACCGGCGTCGATCACTACGACACGGCGCCGGCGATCAAGGCGGATCTTCCCGATCTCTCGACGACGCCCGGCTGGCACATGGTGAAGGAGCATCAGCCGAAGGAGCGGTAAGCGATCCGGGCGCGGCGGCGGTATATGATCGCGCGCCATGTACTCACGCGAAGAAATCAAGGCCCTCACCGACAAAGTCCTGAACATGGCCAAGGCGGACGCCGTTGAAGTCGAATTCAACGGCGGCGAGCGCTCCGGCACCCGCTGGGCCAATTCCACGATCACGGTCAACCTGGTTCAGCTCGATCAGCAGGTCTCGGTCACGGTGCGCCACGGCCAGAAGACCGGCACGGCGTCCACGCGCGAGTTCGACGACGAGTCGCTCAAGGCGATGGTCGACGAGGCGAACGACGCGGCGCAGACCGCGCGCGACAACCCCAACCTGCCGGCGCTCGTGAAGGGGCCGCAGGACTACGTCCCGGTGGACGCGGCGCTCCCGGCGATGGTCAACTTCGGTCCCGGCGAGCGCGCCGAGATGGTGAAGAAGAGCGTCGCCGTCTGCGACAAGAAGGGGGCGCTCGGCTCCGGCTACATCCCGAAGAACTACCAGACCACGTGCAGCGCCAACTCGGAAGGGCTGTTCGCCTACTACCAGTACGCGGAAGCCGGTATGATCCTCACCTGCCGCACGCAGGACGGGCGCGGCTCGGGCTGGGCCGGCATCACCGGCGTCAAGGACCTGAGCCTGATCGACGCGGCGAAGATCAGCGAGATCGCCGCCGACAAGGCGATCAAGAGCCAGAAGCCGCGCGCGCTCGAGCCGGGGCGCTACACCGTCATCCTCGAGTCGCGTCCCGCGGCGCGCTTCCTCTCGCTGATGACCGGCATCTTCAACGCGCGCGCCGTCGAGACCGGCCCGCGATCGTATCTCTCGGGCAAGGAACGCGGCGCCTCGAAGCTCGGCGAGAAGGTCTTCAGCGATCTCGTCACCATCAAGAGCGACATCGGCAACCCGATCCTGCGGCAGACGCCGATCATGGCCGACGGCACCGCCGCCCGCCCCGTGACCTGGGTCGAGAAAGGCGTGCTGAAGAACCTCTATTACGACAATCAGTACGCCGCGCGGGCGAAGAAGGAGCCGACGCGCGCCACGCCCAACATGAGCCTGGTGCTCGAGGGCTCGAACCAGTCGGTCGAGCAGATGATCAAGTCGACCCGCCGCGGGCTGCTGGTCAGCTTCTTCTGGTACATCCGCGCCGTCGATCAGCCGACGCTGCTCAACACCGGGATGACGCGCGACGGCCTGTTCCTCATCGAGAACGGCGAGATCGCCGGCCCGGTGCAGAACTTCCGCTGGAACATGTCGCCGCTGGTCGGCTTCAACAACGTGACGGCGATCGGCGAGAGCGTGCCGATGCACACGGGTGAGGCGTACGACGGGCCGGGCTCGGCGCTCGTGCCCGCCGTGCGGATCGAAGACTTCTACATGACGTCCGTGTCGCCCGCGGTGTAGCTCGAGGATTCTGGACCATGTCACAGACACGCAGAGACTTCATCAAGACCGTCGGTGCGGCCGGCCTGGTCGTCGCCGGCAGCGACCTGATTGCCGATCTCCTCGCGCAGACCCCGCCGGGGCGCGTGATGGACTCGAAGTTCAAGGGACTCTCCGACATCGCGCTGAAGGAAGCAAAGGCGGCGGGCTGCAGCTACGCCGACATCCGCTTCACGCGCTCGACGAGCAGCGGCGTGAATGCCAACGGCGGCAATCCGGTCCCGGGACAGGAGGACGAGTTCGGCGGTTTCGGCGGCCGCGGCGGACGCGGCGGCGGCCGGGGCGGCGGCTTCGGCGGGGGTGGCGGGCGCGGCGGACGCGGCGCGGCGGGACGCGCCGGCGCGGCCGGCTTCGGCGTGCGCGTGATTCACAGCGGCACCTGGGGGTTCGCCAGCAGCCCGATCGTCACCGAGGACGAGATCCGCCGCATTACGCGGCTCGCCACCGAAGTCGCCAGGTCGAGCGCCGTCGCCAAGAAGACCGACGTCCGTCTCGCGCCCGTGCCGGCCTACCAGGTCTACTGGCCGACGCCGATCCAGAAGGATCCCGACTCGATCGCGCGGGAGGCGAAGCAGGACTTCGTGCAGAAGGTCGTCGACGCGGTGGTCAAGAACAAGGACGTGCAGAACGTCAACGTCTCGGTCAACATCACCTACGAGTGGAAGTACTTCGCGTCGAGCGAAGGCTCCTACATCGAGCAGGAGTCGTGGCAGACCAACCCGAGCTTCTCGGTGACCGCCCGCAAGGACGACGTGGTGCGGACGCGCACCTTCTCGGCGGTGCCGAAGATGGGCGGCTGGGAGGTCGCGGAAGACGCCAGGATGCTCGAGAACGCCGAGCGCATCGCCGCCGAGGCGGTCGAGTTCACCACCGCGAAACCGATCGACATGGGCGTGAAGGACCTGATCCTCACCCCGTCGCACGCGATGCTCACCATCCACGAGATCGTCGCGCACGCCACCGAGCTCGATCGCATCATGGGCTACGAGGCCAACTACGCCGGCACGAGCTTCGTCAAGGTCTCCGATCTCGGCAAGCTGAAATACGGATCGAAGCTGTTCAACGTCACCTGCGACAAGACGATCCCCGGCGGCCTCGGCACGATCGGCTATGACGACGATGGCGTGAAGACGACGAAGTTCCCAATCGTGCGCGACGGGATCCTGGTCGGCCTGATGTCGAATCGCGAGACGGCGCACTACATCAACGACAAGGAGAGCCGCGGCTGCACCTACGCCAGCTCGTGGCGCGACTATCCGTTCCTGCGCATGGGCAACGTCCACGTCGAGCCCGGCCCGGCGGGATCGCCGACGCTGGACCAGATCATCGCCGACACCAAGGACGGCGTGATGATCGACGGGCGCGGCAGCTACTCGATCGACCAGCAGCGCTACAACGGCCAGTTCGGCGGCAACGCGTTCTGGGAGATCAAGAACGGCAAGAAGACGCGGATGGTGACCAACGTCACCTACAACGCCATCACCACCGACTTCTGGGCCAACCTCGACGCGCTGACCGGCCCCGACGAGTGGGAGATGCACGGCACCGGCGGCGACGCCAAGGGGCAGCCGACGCAGACCAACAGCATCTCGCACGGCTCGCCCTACCTGCGCATCAAGAAGATCATGGTCGGCGCGGCGTATGCGTAAACCGCAGACTGCGAACCGCAGACTGCAGACCGCGAACCGCTGACGTGTCTTTCAAGCGCGCTCTGGGTCCCTTCGATGCGACGATGGTCGTCATCGGCGGGATCATCGGCGCGGGCATCTTCGTCACCCCCTACATCGTCGCCCAGCGGCTCGATACGCCGCTGCTCGTTCTCGGCGCGTGGGTGGCGGGCGGCGCGATTGCGCTCGCCGGCGCCTTCTCCTACGCGGAGCTGGGGGCGATCTTTCCCAAGGCGGGCGGCCAGTACGTCTACCTGCGCGACGGCCTGCACCCGCTCGCCGGCTTCCTCTACGGCTGGGCGCTGCTGCTGGTGATCGAGACCGGCGCGATTGCCGCCGTCGCCATCACCTTCGCCACCTACGCGCTGCACCTCGTCAACGGTCCCGACGCCGCGCGCGTCCCGCTCGCCATCGCCGCGATCGTCGTGCTGTCGATCGTCAACTACCTCGGCGTGAAGCCGGGCAGCCGGGTGCTGAACGTGCTCGTGATCCTGAAGGTCGCGGCGCTCGCCCTGCTGATCGGCGCCGGCCTGTTCGCCGCGGCGCACGCCGGATGGTTCAGCGAGACGCGCGCCACGATCGCCGGCCCGGCGTCGACGATCGTCGCCTTCGGCGCGGCGCTGGTGCCGATCCTGTTCACCTACGGCGGCTGGCAGAACGCGAACTACATCGGCGAGGAGATCGAGAACCCGCAGCGCAACCTGCCGCTGGCGCTGATGGCCGGCACCGTCGCGGTCGTCGTCATCTATCTCGCCGCCAACATCATCTACCTGCGGGCGATGGGGCTGAACGGCCTCGCCGCGACGCAGGCTCCGGCGGCCGATGCCGCCCGGCGGATGTTCGGCGCCTGGGGCGACGTGTTCATGAGCAGCGCGATCGCGATTTCGACGTTCGGCTTCCTCGACCTGGCGATCCTCGCGCCGACGCGCGTGTATTACGCGATGGCCGCCGATCGGCTGTTCGTGCCGGCGCTGGCGACGCTGCACCCACGCTACGCCACGCCGAGCCTGGCGATCGTCGTGCAGTCGACGTGGTCCTGTATCCTCGCGCTGACCGGCTCGTACGAGCAGCTCGCCAATTACGTCGTCTTCGCCGACTGGATTTTCTTCGGCCTGACCGTGCTGACGGTGCTGATGTTCCGCCGCTCGCTGCCGCTGTCGGCGCGCGTGCCCGACAGCTTCCGCGCCCCGGGCTACCCCGTCGTCCAGATCGCCTTCGTGGCGATCGCCGCGGCGGTCGTGGCGAGCACGATCGGCGCGGCGCCCGCCGCTGCGGCGAAGGGCGCGGCGCTCATCGCCCTGGGGATTCCCGTTTATTACTGGTATGCGCGCCGGACGGGGCGAGGCGGGCCTTCAGAGGGATAGGCCACGGCAGCGGGCCGCGGCGAAGACGATTCACGCAGAGCTCCCTTCGCCGATCCGCGGAGGAAAGAGAGACCGCAGAGATAGATGGCCGATTGAGCTGTTCGTGGCGCCGCCCGCCTCCGGCGGGCGCCGGGAGGAGTCGCGATCCGGGAGATACGAACCGCTCTGCATCCGAGTGCGGCTCGTATCTCCCGGATCGAGACTCCTCCTGCCGCGCGAAGCGCGGCATCACGAACAGCGATGACGGCCATCGGTCTTTCAGTGGTCTTCGCCGCGCAGCGCCGCGAGCGATCGTGCCAGCCGTGTTTGTTTTTATCCGTGTTTATCCGTGGCCCTACTCCGCCCGCAGCGCGACCATGGGATCGACGCGGACGGCGCGGCGGACGGGGATCGAGCAGGCGAGCAGCGTGGCCATGGCGACGGTGACGACGACGGCAGACAGGA
>Ga0207708_10003792_pt1 | contig 11149 bp, 10 predicted proteins | sample KBSK5101metaG_FD_184340 | JGI IMG/M metagenome (GOLD analysis project Ga0207708, IMG submission 184340) | Corn, switchgrass and miscanthus rhizosphere microbial communities from Kellogg Biological Station, Michigan, USA - KBS K5-10-1 metaG... | ecosystem: Host-associated > Plants > Roots >...
GGTCATGGTGACCACCACGGTGGCGTCGACGCCGCCGGCCTGGGGGAGCCGGTCGGCGGGGTAGCGGGTGACGTACTCGCAGAACGCGTGCCCCAACCCTTTCGGGGTGCCGGAGTGCTGCCGGTGCTTGGGGGCGGCGTAGGCCAGCACCGCCTGCTTCAACATGGCACCGACCGGGGACGGCAGGGTGAACCGGCCGTGGCACAGCCCGTGCCCGTCGTCGGCGATCGTGAACCGGCACGCCTCCTCGGCCAGCGCCTCCTGGCGTTGCAGGGCCTGGAGCTCGTGGGCTTCGGCGATCTCGGGGGCGACCACCTCGAGCACCCGGTGCGCGAGCCGGCGAAGCGCGACCGGGTCGTGCTCCCTGGCCAAGCCGATCAGATGGGCCTCGGCGTCGCGGCGGTGCTCGACCGGGAGTGCGTCCACACCCTTCACGATCACCACGGCTTGTTCCTCGGAGACCTGTCCGGCGGCCATCGCCTCCCGGACCGGTTCGTGGTCGTGGTCCAGGGCGTGCGCGAGCTGCAGCCGGCGTTTGGCGTCGCGTTTGGTCTGCCGGGTCTGGTCGGCCCAGTAGCTGCTCGTGTCCGCGGCACCTGCGGCGGCTCCGAGGTCGAGGCGGTCGGCCTGGTGGGCGACCCGGAGCTCGAGCTCGGTGATCTGGTGCCGCAGCGCGGCCAGCGCGGTCAGGTTGGCGTCAGTCTCGGCGGCCGGGAGGGTCCACAGTGGCAAGTCGGCAAACTTGCGGAGCTGGTGGGAGACGGCGGCGATCGCAGACGTCACCGGGTGTTGCCCGGTGTCGTCGGATGCCGTTGTCATACAGGGAATTCTGGCATCAAGCACTGACACTCCCGGTCCGAGAATGCGGGCATTTCCGGCATCAGTGGAGAAGTATTTCCAGAACTTCTGGAGCGGCGATGTCGATGGTCTCGACACTCGCTCGCTGGCGCTCGCTGCTCGACCACCGGCGCGCTGAAGCGCCCGCTGCTCAACCACCCGGCATATTGCGCACTCTTGCCTGTCGTCACGAGAGAGCAATAGCGTGACGGCCATGGGCCTGCTCCCGTCGGCGCACGTCGACACCTTCTGCCGCGACCACTTGCCGCCGGCCGACCAGTGGCCCGATCTGCTCTTCACGCTCCCGGAGCTCACCTACCCCGACCGGCTCAACTGCGCGACCGCACTGCTCGACGACGTGATCGCCCGGCATGGCGCCGATCGGCCGTGCCTCATCAGCCAGGACGGCGCGACCTGGACGTATGCCGACCTGCTGGCCCGTGCCGACGCTGTCGCCCACGTGCTGGTCGACGATCTCGGGCTCGTTCCCGGCAACCGGGTGCTGCTGCGCGGGCCGAACAACCCGTGGCTCGCCGCCTGCTGGTTCGGCGTACTGAAGGCAGGTGGGGTGGTAGTCGCCACGATGCCACTGCTGCGCTCAGGCGAGCTGGCGACGATCCACGAGATCGCGTCGCTCGACGCGGCACTCGTCGACCATCGCTTCCTCGACGCGGCTGCAGGGCTGGGGGTGCCCACGATCGCGTACGGCGGGGAGGCACCCGACGACCTGACCCAGCGAGTCAGGTCGAAGCCCACGGCCTTCGACGACGTGGCGACCTCGTGCGACGACGTGGCCCTGCTCGCGTTCACGTCCGGTACGACGGGCCGCCCGAAGGCGACGATGCACCTGCACCGCGACGTGCTCGCGGTGTGCGACACGTTCTCTCGCTACGTGCTGCGGCCGACACCGGACGACGTGTTCACCGGTACGCCGCCGTTCGCGTTCACGTTCGGGCTCGGCGCGGTGCTGCTCTTCCCGCTGCACGCCGGCGCCTCGACGCTTCTCGTCGAGAAGGCGACACCGGCTGAGCTGGCGACCCTGATCACCGAGCACGGGGTGACGATCTGCTCCACGGCACCAACGGCGTACAAGGCGATGCTCGCCGCCGGCGCCTCGCTCCCGACCCTGCGACAGGCCGTGTCCGCCGGCGAGCACCTGGCGGCGGCGACGTGGCAGGCGTTCCTCGAGGCGACCGGGATCGCGATCATCGACGGGATCGGGTCCACCGAGATGCTGCACATCTTCATCGGCTCGAGCGGCGACGAGATCCGGCCGGGATCGACGGGTCGTGCGGTGCCCGGCTACGTGGCGTGCGTGCTCGACGAGGCCGGCAACGAGGTACCGGACGGCGAGAGGGGACGACTCGCGGTGAGGGGCCCGACCGGGTGCCGCTACCTCGCGGACGAGCGGCAGCGCAGCTACGTGCAGCAGGGCTGGAACATCACCGGGGACACGTTCATCCGCGACGCCGACGGCTACTTCTGGTACCAGGCGCGCAGCGACGACATGATCATCAGCTCCGGCTACAACATCGCGGCGCCCGAGGTCGAGGAGGCGCTGCTCGGCCACCCCGGCGTCAACGAGTGCGCGGTGGTCGGTGTCGCCGACGAGGCGCGCGGCATGCGCGTGAAGGCGTACGTCGTACTCGCCGATGGGTCGGAATCCCCTTCTGCGCAAGAGCTCCAGGAGTTCGTGAAGGCGTCGATCGCGCCGTACAAGTACCCGCGGGAGATCGAGTTCGTCGCCGAGCTGCCCCGCACCGCGACCGGCAAGCTGCAGCGGTTCCGGCTGCGCGATGCGTGAGCTCGCGCCGCGCCGGCTGATCCTGTCGCTTTACGGCCTCTACGCGCGCCGCGAGGGCAACTGGCTCTCGGTGGCCGCGCTGGTCGCGTTGATGGAGGACCTCGGCGTCGACTCGGCCGCCGTCCGGTCGTCGGTCTCGCGGCTCAAGAAGCGAGGGGTGCTCGACCCGGTCCGGCGCGGCGGCAGTGCGGGCTACGCCCTCTCCGAGGACGCACTGGCCGTGCTGCGGGCAGGTGACGAGCGGATCTGGTCCCGACCCCGCGCGACCGCCGCGGACGGCTGGCTGGTGGTGGTGTTCTCCGTGCCGGAGGCCGAGCGCGAGAAGCGGCACGTGCTCCGCACGCTCCTCACCCGGCTCGGCTTCGGCACCGCGGCCCCTGGCGTCTGGGTCGCGCCCGGCACGTCGTACGAGGAGACGCTGGCGGCGCTCGAGCGGCAAGGCCTGGCGGCGTACACGGAGTTCTTCCGCGGCGACTACCTCGGGGTCGGCGACGTCGGCGCCCGGATGGCGGAGTGGTGGGACCTGGACGCGCTCGCGGCGCTCTACGACGAGTTCGACGACACCCATCGGCCTCTGCTGGGCTTGCGAAACCCGTCGCCGCGCGAGGCGTTCACGGCCTACGTGCCGATGCTCACGGAGTGGCGCCGGCTCCCGTACCTGGACCCCGGTCTGCCGCTCGAGCCGCTTCCGGGCGACTGGGCGGGCCTCGCTGCGGGCGAGCTGTTCACGGCGCTCGACGAGCGCCTGCGCGAGCGGGCGGCCGAGCACGCCGGCCCCGTCGTGCACGGCTGAGGTTCACCACAACCCGGGCTCGTCGGCCCAGGACGTCGTCGCCGGCGCCGTCGGCGCCTCTGCGGTCTGCGCGTGGCTGGCGGCCACGGCGAGCGCGTCGACGAGGTCGTTCATCGGGTCGCCGGAGTGTCCCTTCACCCAACGGAACGAGACGTCGCCCCGCGCCAGGACGACCTCCACGAGCGGCTCCCAGAGGTCACGGTTGGCGACCGGTCGCTTCTGGGAGTTGATCCAGCCGCGGGCGTGCCAGCCCTTCCACCAGCGGTTGCGGAAGCAGTTGACGACGTACGTCGAGTCACTGACCACCACCAGGGGTCCGTCCAACGCACGCACCGCCTCGAGCGCGGCCCGGACCTCCATCCGCTGGTTGGTGGTAGCCGGGTCGGCGCCTGCGGCCTGGGGTCCGTGCGGCACCGCCCAGGCCCAGCCGCCCGGACCGGGGTTCCCCCGGCAGGCACCGTCCGTGTACACCTCGCGCATCGGGCCAGCCTAGGCGCGACCGGCGGACGTGGGCGGGGTTGGAGGGGGGTGGGCGGGGCGTCGAATTCCCAAGGGATCTAGGTTTCCTGGCGCATCCAGGGGCGTGTACGCCGCTGGAAGCGCGAGTTCTCATTGGGAAGTCAGAAAAGATTGGGAGGTGGGAGGTCCGGTTGCGCCCCGGATGCCCGACAACCCGGTCTTCGACTCGTACGGCGAGGCGGTGGGGGCCGTCGGGGTGGTGTCCCCTCGGGCGTCGACCTCGATCGCCACGAGGCGAATGATCTCGTGCGCGAGCCGTCTCTCGCGAGCTCGGGGCGCCGTCGTGGCCGCCTCGAGCCGCCGGTTGAGCTACGGCAGGACCGCGAACCCCTGCACCTCGACCAGTGCCTCCGCGTCCCAGAGCCGGCTGATCCCGATGCCCGCCATCGCCGGGTAGTCGGCGCCGACGAGCCGCTTCCAGACGGACCCGATCTCGCGCGCCCGGGTCCGGTAGTCGTCCATGTCGACGATGTAGACCGTCATCGAGGCCAGGTCACGGGGCTCGCCGCCTGCCTCACGCAGAGCGGTCAGCAGGTTCGCGAGCGCCTGCTCGAACTGCGGGACCAGCCCGCCGTCGACGATGCGGCCCTGAACGTCCATCCCGGTCTGGCCGGCGAGGAAGACCGTCGTGCCCGTGGCGATGGTGGCGTGCGAGAAGCCCGACGGCTTGGCGAGGCCGTCCGGGTTGACGCGTCTCACTAGGTGATCCTCATGACTGGAACGCTCCCCCATCGACGTTGAGCCCCTGCCCGTTGATCGCGCCGTTGTCGACGCAGAGCATCATCACCGACGCGCACTCCTCAGGTGTCACCAACCGGCCGATCGGCTGCTTGCGCTCGAGGATCGTGCGCGCCTCGGCCTCCGAGCTCCCGGTGCGACCGGCGATGGCGGCGACCGAGCCGTCGGTCATCGGGGTGTCGACATATCCGGGGCAAATCGCGTTGATGGTGACGCCGGTCCGGGCGACCTCCATCGCGCCGGAGCGCACCAGGCCGATCACACCGTGCTTGCTGGCGGAGTACGCCGCGATGCGGGCAGCGCCTTGCTTGCCGGCGATGGAGGCGACCACCACGACCCGGCCCCAACCCGCCGCGGTCATTCCCGGAAGGGCGCGCCGGATGGTGCGGAACGGTGCGGTCAGGTTGAGGTCGAGCATCCGCTGCCACTCCTCGTCGGAGGTCTCCACGAGCGGAGAGCTGGCACCGGCGCCGGCGTTGACCACGAGGATCTCGACCGGTCCCCAGGCGTCCTCGACCTGCGCGAAGGCGGCGTCGAGCGCTGTCTCGTCGGTGACGTCCGTTGGGACGACGAGCGTCTCGCCGGGCAGGCCCCTCGCCAGCGCGGTCAGGTCGTCCCGCGACCGCGCCAGCAGCGCAACCCGGTGTCCGGCGTCGGAGAGCGCCCGGGCACACGCGGCGCCGATCCCCTTGCCGGCCCCGGTGACCAGGGCGACACGGCTCATCGCCCCGTCCATTCCGGTGGCCGCACCCCGGCGGTCGAGCCTGTCGAGACCCTCATCTCCCCGTCCATTCCGGTGGCCGCTTCTCATTGAAGGCGGCGTGGAACTCGGCGTGGTCGTGCGTGGTCATCAGCAGCGCCTGGGTCATCGCGTCCAGCTCCATCGCCGAGCCGATCGGCATGTCCAGCTCGCGGGTGATCAGCGACTTCGTCTGCGCGAACGCCAGTGTCGGCCCGTCGGCGAGGCGTCGGGCGAGAGCGTCGATCGCGTCGTCGAGACCATCCTCGCCGACCAGCTGGCTCACCAGTCCGTATCGGTCGGCGGTCTCAGCGTCGATGGTGTCGCCCAGCATGAGCAGCTCGGTGGCGCGGCCGACGCCGACCATGCGCGGGAGCAGGTACGCCGCGCCCATGTCGCCGCCGGACAGCCCGACCTTGGTGAACAAGAACGCGAACTTCGCGCGCGTCGTACACACACGGAAGTCGGAGGCCAGCGCGATCACGGAGCCGGCGCCCGCCGCGATCCCCTGGATGCCGGCCACGATCGGCACCGGGCACTCGCGCATCGCGCGAATCACCTCGCCGGTCATGCGGGTGAACCCGATCAGGTCCTTCGGGTCCATCTTGATCAGCTCGCCGATGATCTCGTTGACGTCCCCGCCGCCGCAGAACCCCTTGCCCTCCCCGCGGATCACCAGCACCTTCGCCTCGTCGCGATGCGGCAGCTCGTGGAGCAGGTCGCGCAGGTCGGCGTAGCTCTCGAAGGTGAGCGGGTTCATCTTCTCGGGCCGGTCGAGCGTCACCGTCGCGACGCCGTCGGCAACCTCGAACCGGAAGTGCCGCCAGTCCTCGGTGAGCGGGACGCTGCCGCGGTAGCGGGTCACTCGTCGACCTCCTGCCGTGCGCGGACCAGTCCGCGACCGATGATCGTGCGTTGCACCTCGGAGGCGCCCTCATAGATCCGCGGCGCCCGGACCTCACGATAGAGCCGCTCCAGCAGGTGGCCGCGTTGCAGTCCGCGCGCGCCGTGAAGCTGCACGGCCTGATCGACGACCCACTGAGCGGACTCGGTCGCGAACAGCTTCGCCATCGCGGCACTCGAGGTGATCTCCGCGCGTGGAGCACCGCTGTCGTACGACGCCGCTGCCGCGCGCACCAGGAGCCGTGACGCCTGCACCCGGGTGGCCATCTCGGCCAGCACATGTTCCACGGACTGCTGGTGGACCAGCACGTCGCCGTAGACCTTCCGCGTCGTCGCCCAGTCGAGCGCAGCGTCGAGCGCGGCCTGCGCCATGCCGACCGCGAACGCCCCGACGCTGGGCCGGAAGCGGTCGAGCGTGCTCATCGCGACGGCGAAGCCGCGGTCGACGTCTCCGAGCACGTCCTCGCGTTCGACCCGCACGCCGTCGAACGTGAGCCGGCCGATCGCGTGCGGGGCGACCATGTCCAGCGGCTCGCCACTCAGGCCCGGGCTGTCGCCGGCCACCGCGAACCCGGTCACGCCCTTCGCCCGCGCATCGGGCGTGGTGCGCGCGAAGACCGAGTAGACGTCGGCCTCGGGGGCGTTGCTGATCCAGAGCTTCTCGCCGGTGATCCGCCAGCCCTCACCCTCCGGTTCTGCCTGCAGGGCAAGGGCTGCCGCGTCCGAGCCCGCCTCGGCCTCACTGAGCGCGAACCCGGCCACGACGTCGCCGATGCTGACACCGGGCAGCCAGCGCTGCTTCGTCGCCGCGTGGCCGTGGAGCACGATCGGCGAGCTGCCGAGCCCCTGCAGGGCGAGCGCGGTCTCGGCCTCGGTGCTGACTGTCGCCAGCGTCTCGCGGAGCAAGCACAGCTGCGTGGCGGTTCCGTCAATGACGTCCTGGAGCAGTCCGTGGTCCCCGATTGCCTTCACCAGCGGCCGGTTGACCGCACCGTGCACCGGCGTGATCGGTGCGAGGTGCCGGACCGCGACATCGCGCACGCGGGCGACGTACTCGTCCTCGGCACTCACCTCGCGACCGTATTGCGCCTTGACAACGCTCGTCAAGAACGCAATATGCTTCCGGTGGTCGAGCATGTCGAGACCAGGGAGCAGCATGCGCATCGCGGTGATCGGTGGCGGGCCGGGCGGCCTGTACTTCAGCGCGCTCGCCCAACAACTCGGCGACAGGCAGCACGACATCACCGTGTGGGAGCGCAACGCGGCCGACGACACGTTCGGCTTCGGCGTCGTGTTCAGCGACGAGACGCTCGGCGGCATCGAGCACGCGGACCCCGTGGTCTACGCGGCGATGGAGCGCGAGTTCGCGGTCTGGGACGACATCGACGTGCACTTCAAGGGCGAGGTGGTCACCAGCGGCGGACACGGTTTCGCGGCGATGTCCCGGCGTCGGCTGCTGGAGATCCTGCAGGCCCGGTGCGCGGCGCTCGACGTGACGGTGCACTTCTGCGCGGAGGCTCCTGCCGTCGAGCAGCTCGCTGCGTCGTACGACCTGGTGATCGCGGCCGACGGCCTCAACTCGGCGGTGCGCGCGCGGTACGCCGACACGTTCCGGCCGTCGCTCGACGTTCGCGACTGTCGCTACATGTGGCTCGGCACGGACAAGGTGTTCGAGGCGTTCAAGTTCTACGTCGCGCAGACGCCGTACGGAGTCATGCAGATCCACGGCTACCCGTTCGACGCGACCGGCAGCACCTTCATCGTGGAGATGACGTCGGCGGTGTGGGAGGCCGCCGGCTTCGGCGAGTACGCGAACCGTGCTTGGGCGCCCGGCGAGTCCGACCAGCAGTCGATCGACAAGATCCGCGAGCTGTTCGCCGACGTGCTCGACGGGCACGGCGTGATGGCGAACAACTCGCGCTGGATCAGCTTCACCACGGTCCGCAACGAGCACTGGGTGCACGACAACGTCGTGCTGCTCGGAGACGCCGCCCACACCGCGCACTTCTCCATCGGCTCCGGAACCAAGCTCGCGATGGAGGACGCGCTGACCCTCGCCGCCTGCCTGCACGAGGAGGACTCGGTCGCGACCGCGCTGTCGGCGTACGAGGAGGAACGCAAGGCCGTCGTCCTCTCCACGCAGCGCGCGGCGCAGGCCAGCCTCGAATGGTTCGAGAACCTCGGCCAGTACGTCGGACAGGAGCCGATCCAGTTCGGGTTCAACATCATGACCCGGAGCCGGCGGGTCACCTACGACAACCTGCGGGTGCGCGACCCGGAGTTCGTGGCGCGGTGCGAGAAGTGGTTCGGCCGAGCCGGCACCCCCCCGATGTTCGAAACGTTTCCACTGGACACTCCCTCGGGCCGGCCTCTGATCCTGCCCAACCGGATCGTCGTCTCGCCGATGGACATGTACGTCGCCGAGGACGGCCTGGTCGGCGACTTCCACCTCGTGCACCTCGGAGGAAAGGCGCTCGGCGGCGCCGGACTGGTGATGACCGAGATGGTCTGCGTCTCCCCCACCGGCCGGATCACCCTGGGCTGTGCAGGCATCTGGGACGGCGCGCAGCAGTCCGCGTGGGCGCGGATCGTGGACTTCGTGCACGCCTCGTCACCGGCGAAGATCGGCCTCCAGCTCGGCCACTCGGGCGCCAAGGGCTCGACGAAGCTGATGTGGGAGGGCATCGACGAACCGCTGCCCGACGGCAACTGGGAGGTCGTCGCCGCGTCGCCGGTGTCGTATCACCCGACCGTCAACCAGGTGCCGCACGAGCTGACGGCAGACGAGCTCCACGAGATCCGCGACCAGTTCGTCGGCTGTGCCCGGCGGGGCGCGGATGCCGGCTTCGACGTGCTGGAGCTGCACTGCGCACACGGGTACCTGCTGTCCGGCTTCCTGTCGCCGGTGACGAACAGGCGCACGGACGCGTACGGCGGCGACATCGAGGGGCGGCTGCGCTGGCCGCTCGAGGTGTTCGGCGCATTGCGAGCTGTGTGGCCGGCCGAGCGGCCGATGACGGTGCGGATCTCCGCCACCGACTGGGTCGACGACGGACAGACGCTGGACGACACGGTCCGGGTGGCGCAGGCGTTCGCGCACGCGGGCGCTGCGGCGATCGACGTGTCGACCGGGCAGGTCACCTCCGCGGAACGTCCGGCCTTCGGCCGCTCGTACCAGACGCCGTACGCCGACGCGATCCGCAACCGCACGGACGTCCCCACGATCGCGGTCGGGGTGATCTCGTCGTACGACGACGTGAACTCGATCCTGATGGCCGGCCGCGCGGACCTGTGCGCGCTCGGCCGGGTGCACCTCTACGACCCGTCGTGGACCCTGCACGCGGCCCTCGACCAGGACTACGACGGCCCCGCCGTCACCTGGCCGCTGCCCTGGCAGGCCGGGAAGCGCAAGCCGCAGACCGGCCGCTCGGACGGACCGAAGCCGCGGCTCCAGCTGATCCGCGAGGGCGCGACCGGCACCCGGCACCGCCGCTGGCGGCCAGCGCGCGAGCTGTCGGGGCCAGCACGTCAAGGGTTGTCCACAGATCGTCCAGACGGCCTGTCGGCTCCGGTCGGATCGACCTAGGTTGGCACCATGACGATGGGTCCGGTCGAGATCGAGCGCAAGGTGCGCCAGCACGACAACGACATCACCGAGATCTACCAGATGCTCGCCCACATCCAGGGCGTCCAGGGCCGGCACACCATGCGGCTTGGGGAGCTCGGCGCCGCCCTCGGCATCGTTGACTCCAAGGTCGACGCGGTCAACCAGAAGGTGGACCGGCTGGAGACCAAGGTCGACGAGCTCGACACCAAGATGGGCATCGTCCTGGAGCTGCTGCAGGGTCAGCGGGGCTGAGACGCCGACCTGACCCACGCCACACGCCCCCACAGGGCGGGGTCGTGTGAGAAGGCTCCGCCTCGACGGTCTCCACGTAGCCGTCGTCCGTCTCGACCTCCCGCTCGGGTGTCCAGAAACTCTGGTGAAGGAAGTGCGCCCCGGTTGACAATGCGTTAGTGACTACTAACATATGGGAGTGCTGGACCCCCTGACCGCCGCTGCCGAGCCCAACCGGCGTCGCATTCTGCAGCTGCTGGGATCGGAGCCCCGCACGGTGACCGACATCGCGGCGGAGTTCACGGTGACCAGGTCGGCGATCTCGCAGCACCTGCTGGTGCTCGCGGAGGCCGGGCTGGTGGAGGCCACGAAGGTGGGAAGGCAACGGATCTACCGGGTCCTGCCGTCCGGACTGCGGCGGTTGCAGGCCGAGATCGACAGGTTCTGGACCAACGAGCTCGACGTGCTCGCCACGGACGCGCAGAGGAAGAGGAGCACCGAATGACCTGCACCAGGACCACCACCCTCCCGGTGTCGCCGGACGAGGCGTTCGCACTGATCACCGAGCCGGAACGGCTCCGACGCTGGCAGACCGTGTCCGCCGTGGTCGACCTGCGCGCCGGCGGTGACTTCCGGTGGACGGTCTCGCCGGGGCACGTCGCGGCCGGCAGCTTCCGCGAGGTCGAGCCGGGACGCCGTGTCGTCTTCGGCTGGGGCTGGGAGGGCAGCGCCGAGCTCCCCCCGGACGCCTCGACAGTCACGGTCACCATCGAGCCGGCTCCGGAGGGGTCCACGGTGACGCTGGTCCACGAGGGCCTGGGCGAGGAGCATCAGCACCAGCGACAGGAGCAGGGTCCTCTTCTGCCCGATCCGGTCACCCAGCCACCCGGTGACGGGCATCGCGATGGCCAGGGCGAGCACGAAGGCGCTGACGCAGAGAACCGTCGCGGACAGCGACTCGTCGAAGTCCTCCGCGAT
>Ga0207708_10003796_pt1 | contig 11142 bp, 12 predicted proteins | sample KBSK5101metaG_FD_184340 | JGI IMG/M metagenome (GOLD analysis project Ga0207708, IMG submission 184340) | Corn, switchgrass and miscanthus rhizosphere microbial communities from Kellogg Biological Station, Michigan, USA - KBS K5-10-1 metaG... | ecosystem: Host-associated > Plants > Roots >...
GCTCGTCCATTGCGCCAGCCTTGGAGGTGGATGGGACGTGCGATCGAGGTGGCGGTTCCTTGTTCTCGCGAACGTTCGGTGGGATGGTCGTCCAGACAGGCCGCAGGAAGCGATGTGCGTGAGGCTTTACCTGATGCCGGGCTCGAGTACTTCGATGACCACGCGGTTGGTGTTCGCGCACAAGGGCGTCGAGTTCGACCGCGTGGACCCGGTGGCCGGGGTCCACAAGTCGCACGAGCAGCCAGGCGCGCGCCGGATCGCCCTTTCGATCCTGCCGAAGGCTCGCTTGGCCGTGGGCCAGATCGGGCTGGCCGCCCGCCTGCTCATGGCCTGCGACGACCTGCACATCGGCATCGAGGGAAGGCCGGCCGGCGTGCTGGCCCCGCGAGTCGCGCGCTACTACCCGGTGCCAGCGGGCAGGAGGCTCCCCCTGGAGTGGCTGCGCTGGGCGACGACGTGACGGCAGCGGTCGCCCGGAACGGAGGGCGCCGGGAGCTGCTGGAGCGATCGGACCATCTATCGGCGCTCGACGCGCTGCTGGGCGGCGTTCGACAGCACTCGAAGGGACGGCTCGTGCTCGTTGGCGGCGAGGCCGGAGTGGGCAAGACTTCGCTCCTCCGACGGTTCTGCGACGACCAGCCCCGGTCGGTGCGGGTCCTGTCGGGCAGCTGCGACGCGCTGCTGACGCCTCGGCCCCTCGGCCCGCTGTTCGACATCGCCGCCATCACCGGCGGCGAGCTGGAGGAGCTCGTGAGTGGAAGCGCCCGGCCGCATCAGGTCGTGGCCGCGCTCGTCCGCGAGCTGGGCGAGGACCCGCCGGCGGTGGTGGTGCTGGAGGACATGCACTGGGCAGACGGGGCGACGCTCGACGCCCTGAGGCTGCTCGGGCGCAGGATCGATGCCGTTCCGGCCCTGGTCGCCGTCAGTTATCGGGACGACGAGCTCGACCGCATGCATCCGTTGCGGATGGTGCTCGGTGAGCTCGGAAGCGATTCGGTCACCCGCTTGCGCATCGAGCCGCTGTCGCCCACGGCGGTCGCCGAGCTTGCCGACCCGCGAGGTGTCGACGGGCAGGCGCTCCACCGGGTGACGGGCGGAAACCCGTTCTTCGTGACCGAGGTCCTGGCGGCGGGCCCGGAGGAAACGCCGCAGAGCGTCCGCGACGCGGTGCTGGCACGCGCAGCGCGGCTGTCAGACCGGGCGCGAGCGCTGCTCGAAGCCGTGGCGATTGTCCCGCACCACGCGGAGTTGTGGCTGCTGGAGGCGCTCGGGGGCGCGACGGTCGATCGCCTCGAGGAATGCCTGGCCTCGGGCATGCTGGTCTCCGCCGGGGCGGCCGTCGCCTTCAGGCATGAGCTTGCGCGCTTGACGATCGAGGAGTCGCTGGCGCCGGATCGGAGGGTCGGCCTGCACCGCGCCGCGCTTGCGGCGCTTGCCGCGCCGCCCGACGGCGTCGTGGACCTCGACCAACTCGCCCACCACGCCGAGGCGGCCGCCGATGCCGAAGCCGTCCAGCGGTTTGCGCCGGCGGCGGCGAAACGCGCGGCGTCGCTCGGCGCCCATCGCGAGTCGGCCGCCCACTACCGGCGCGCGCTGCGCTTCGCCGGCGGCCTCCCGCTGGCCGAACGGGCGCTGCTGCTCGACCGCTGCGCGGCTGAGTGCTCGCTCATCGGCGAGATGACGGAGTCGATCGCTTGGCGCCGTGAGGCGATCGACTGCCACCGGCGACTCGGCGACGCGCGCAGGGAAGGACACTCGCAGCGCGCGGTGTCCTGGCCCCTGTGGGTCGTGGGACTGTCCGCTGAGGCAAGGGAGGCCGCTAGGCGGGCCGTGGCTCTGCTGGAGCCGCTCGGGGACGGGCTGGAGCTGGCGCGAGCCTATGGCGGTCTCTCGCTGCTGCACATGTCCGCGGACGAGTTTGAGGAAACGATCGCCGCCGGCGGCCGGGCGATCGAGATCGCGCGGCGTCTCGGCAACGCCCGGGTCGAGGTCCATACCCTCACGCAGATCGGTGCGGTCGAGTTCCGACGAGGTTTGCCAGCTGGCAGGGACAAGATCGAGCGCAGCCTTCGCGTCGCCCAGGAGGCCGGCTGGGAGCCCGAGGTGGCCAACGCGTGCAGCTATCTCGCCGAGGGCGCCGTGCGCGCGCGCTCGCACGCGCTCGCGAAGTCCTCGATCGAAGCGGGGATCGACTACTGCGAGAAGCACGACCTCGACGGCTGGCGGCCTTATCTGATCGCGGTGCGCAGCCAGCTGGAGCTCCACAGGGGCCGGTGGGACGACGCCGCCGACGCCGCGGCCTGGGTGGTCGCCCGCGGCGGCCTGGGCTGGGCGACCATCCTCTCGCTTGCCGTGCTGGGGCGGTTGCGAGCGCGCCGCGGCGACCCGGACGTGTGGGCGCCGCTAGAGCGTGCGCGCCGGCTCGCCGACCCCACGGGCGAGATGGGGCGGCTCGCGCCGGTCGCGATTGCGAGCGCCGAGGCCGCCTGGCTCGAGGGCCGTACGGAGGGGGTCCGCGAGGCGACGGATGGCGCAGTGGAGCTGGCTTGCGCGCGGAAGTCTCCGTGGTTCGCCGGCGAGCTGGCCTACTGGCGCCGGCGGGCGGGGATCGAAGAGCACGCCCCGGCTGCAACGGCTCAGCCGTACGCGCTCGAGCTCGCGGGCGACTGGAGAGCGGCGGCCGAGGCGTGGGCCGAGCTCGGCTGTCCCTACGAGCAAGCGCTGGCGCTCGCCGACGCCGACGACGACGACACCGTCCGCGACGCCCTGGAGCGGCTGCAGCGGCTGGGCGCGCGGGCGGCCGCGGCGATCGTCGCGCGGCGGCTGCGCGAGCGCGGCGCCCAGGGGCTCCCGCGCGGCCCACGGGCTTCGACCCAAGCGCATGTCGCGAACCTGACCTCGCGAGAGGTGGAGGTGCTCGAGCTCGTCGCTTCGGGTCTGCGCAACACGGAGATCGCCGATCGGCTTTTCCTCTCCCCGAGGACGATCGAGCACCATGTCTCGGCGATTCTGGCCAAGCTGGACGTGCGCTCGCGGAGTGAAGCCGCCGCCGCGGCCGTGCGCCTGGGCATCGCCGGCAAAAGTTAGGTAGGCGCCGCCGCCCAACCTGGGTGGTTCCTCCGATGCGCCTCGCGGCGCGCGGCCGCAAGCTGCTCAGCAGTTGCCGACCGGAGGAGAACCGAGATGCCCCGATATGTCGTCGAGCGCACGTTCCCAGCCGGGCTGTGCACGTCGACGGCACAGAGCGGGCCCCAATCGCTCGTCGACCGCATCACGATCACCGGCGGCTCCCCGGACAGCGCGTTCACGCTCAACGGCAGCGAAGTCGACTATCTGGCTCGGAACGGTGCGGAACACCTTTACCGGCACCGCCACGATCACAGCCGACGGGAGCACGCAGCTGACGGGCCACGGCACGTTCCGCAGCGGGACCGGCGCCTACCGCGGAGCCACCGGCACCTACGCCTTCCATGCCTCGATCGCAGCCGGCTCGAGCGTCCTCGAGGGCGGCTCGACCGGGACGCCCGCGTACTAACCGACCCAACCCACCACAGAAGGAGATCCATGCGTTCCCACTACTCACGATCGCTGGCCCGCGGCGCGGTCGTGGCCGCCATGGCGCTGGCCGCCCTGTCCCTCGGGGCCACCACGGCCTTGGCGCAGGGATCGCCTCAGCCGCTGTTCTCGGCCGCGGACTGGCAGACCGTCCAGAGCTACTTCGCTGCGCACCCCGACGCCAGCTGGAACGACTTTGCGGCCAGCCGCAGCGCGCGCCGCCGCTGAGTCGCGCGCAGCCCCAACCGCGCCCGCGCTCCTCTCTCCAGGGGCGCGGGCGCATCGCCGGTACGGTCGCAGCGGCGAGCTCGACGGCCGCGTAGTCGCTCGCTGCTGGCGAGAGGAGCGAGCGTCTCGAAGCTCAGAGGGTGTGGTCGGGGTTGCGGGAGGGCCGACGGCATCGCCCTGGAGGCCGAGTCCGCGCCGCCCACGCTCGAGGTCGCGCGGCGGAACCGGCGCCGCGGTCTAGGTAGGGTTCCTCCGTGGCCTACTTCGTGACCGGCCGGACAGGGTTCACCGGACGCAACCTGTTCGAAGGGCTGCTCGATCGCGAGGGCGCGATCCACCTTCTGCACCGGCCCGGGTCGGCCGAGAAGGTGGAGTCGCTCAACGACCGCTGGACCGCCGCGCGTGCCGCCCAGAACGGCAGCGACGTCCGCGGGCGCAGCACGCTGATCGCGGGGGATTTGACCTCGCCGCGCCTGGGCATGGCCTACAAGGTCTTCCCCGACTCCGCGGCCGCGCGCAAGGGCGCGGTCAAGGACGGCGAGAAGGCTCCGGTGCAGAAGGCGTCGACCGAGGCGGTCGCGCTCGCGCACCTGATGCGGGGCGTCCACTGGTAGCCCGGGCCGTCCTTGCCGTCGCGGTGGCCGCCGCGGCCCTGGCCGGCGTCGGCGTACCGGCGGCGTCGGCGGATCACGGCGTCCTCGATCCCTCCTTCGGGGATGGCGGGCGCGTGACGAGCGACTTCGACACCGTCGCCTTCGCCGCCGGCGTCGCCGTCGGACCCGACGGCTCCGTCTTCGCCGGCGGAAGCTACGGGGAAGCAAACCTGATGGCCTTCGCCGTCACGAAATGGCGCGCCGACGGCAGCCCGGATCCCAAGTTCGGCGACAACGGCCAGGTGCACCTGCAGCCCGCGTCGAGTCCGGGGGGGGCAAACGGCGTGGCGCTGTCGCCCGACGGCAAGGTCGTGCTCGCCGGAGCGACCGACGAGATGGTGGTCATGCGCCTCGACGCCGACGGTAAACCCGACCCGACCTTCGGCAACGACGGCGAGGTCGACGTGGCCTTCGGCACCAACCCGCTGGCCGCCGCCGCCGCCCTGACCGTCTTGTCCGACGGGTCGATCGTCATCGCCGGGAGCACGGGCACGAGTCCGAACCCCACCGACAACACCATGGCGGTCGCCCGGATCAGCAGCGCGGGCGACGTGCTGTGGAAGACCACGACCGCGTTCGGGACCTCGCCGAGCTCGGCCACCGCGATCGTGTCCGACGCCCCGGCGCCGACGGTCACCGTGGCCGGATCCGTCATCGCCGACGACGGCACGCGCGATTTCGCGCTCGCGCGCTACCGCCTGGACGACGGGAGCCTGGACACGGGGTTCGGCGACGACGGCCGCGCCACCACGGCGTTCGCCGATGCCAGCGCGGAGGGCCACGCCATCGCCCGGACAGCCGATGGCGGGCTGCTCGTCGCCGGCGACCTTTTCCCGCAGCAGTCGTCGAACCTCCCGTTCGGACTTGCCCGGTACACGGACGAGGGAAAGCTGGATGAGGCCTTCGGTGATGGCGGCAAGGTCGTGGGATCCGCTCCGGAAGGCAACACGTTCGCCAACGCGGTGGTGTCCACGAGTTGCGGAACCGCCGTGGTCGGCGGCCTGACCTTCGACACCAGCGCTGGACGCCAGGAGTTCACGCTGACCGGTTACGACGCCGCCGGCGACCTCGACGGCGACTTCGGGACGGCGGGCCGCACCCTGACGCCGTTCGACGACAAGGACGCCTTCGGAAGCGCGCTGGCCGTGGCGCCCTCCGGGGCGCTGGTCATGGCCGGCGGAATCACCGGCCAAGGCAACCGGCAGATGGGTGCGGCCCGCTACACCGACGCGTGCGCGCCGCCACCGACGAAAAAGGATCAATGCAAGAACGGCGGCTGGAAGAACTTCGGCACTAGGTTCAAAAACCAGGGCCAGTGCGTGAGGTTCGTCAACACCCGCAAGTAGCCCATCGGCGCGTCGTTGCGTCGGAGAGGCCCCGCCGGCGGAGCCAGCTTCACCTCCCGAGTCTGAGGACAGTGCTGCACAGCCACCGCCACCTCGCTGTCGGTCGGCGGAGCAGCCCTGCCAGCGTGCATTAGATCAGGGGTGGGGCCTCCCGCGCGGATGACGGAGGTCAGGGGGCCACGTTTGTGCAGTAGAACTGACCGAACTTGTAGTAGTACGGCGCGTCGGCATGGGCGGTGACCTGGGTGGTGCCGTCTGCCGCCAAGCCGGTGATGTCGACGCTCACGACGCCGCTCGGACTGCAGATCACATCCAGCTGCGTCGTCCCCAGGTTCCCGTTCGCGTCCGTCGTGGGGTTGATCCCCACCTGCGACCCGAGCAGTGTTGAACCGTCACTGCGGTTGAAGGTCACGATCAGGGCCTGGTTTGGCTGCAGGGCGGATCCTGTCACGGTTCCCCAACACCCTCGAACAACGCTCTCCCCGGGAGGAACGCATTCGTAGTAGGTGTTGGCGGCTGTCAGCGATGCGGGTTGCGAGGCGCCGACGATTGACAGCGATGCGCCACCGAACGGTTGCGCGTCTTGGGCCGCGCGGCCGGCGCGCGAGGGCAGGCGGCCGTCGTTGATCTGCTTGACCTGATAGCTCACCGTGCCGCGCGAGGCGTTGTAGCGCGGCCGGGTCAGCTTGAACGTCAACTCGTCCCCGCCGTGGTGGCCCGCCACATGCAGCACGCCGGTCGCCGACGGCCTGTCCGACGTGAACAAAAGCCGGTGCATCCGCTCGACCCTCAACACCCCGGACCGGCCGCTCTCGTGCATCCAGGTCACCCGTCGGCCCACGCCCCGCAAGGTCAGCTGGCCGCGACCCAGCTCACCGCTCAGCGCGGAATGAACGAACACCGTGTGGCCAGCGGGAGGCGCCTGCGCGGATGCGGGCGCCGCCGCAGTCCCAGCCCCGACAGCACCCGCAAACCCGAATACCCCTACCGCGAGCAAGCACTTCAGACGATCCATCCCACAGCCTCCCCGGCTCAAACCGCCACGCCCAAGCAGCCCACCCTAACCCCGGGCAGCACCCCAAAACAACCACGGCGGGGACGAACACGGGAGCTGCTCGGTGTCGGCGCGAGGCGTGCCCGACCGGTGCGGGGGGCGACTGACCGCTCGCAGGCGGAGCACCAGGTGATGGTCCTAAGTTCGGCCATGCGTCAAAGTGTGGCTCACCGTGCGCACGGCGATGATCGCCCGCGACCCCGAGGATCAGTGATGCCGGAGCTGCTCCTGGTCGCTCGGCGTGACGAGGACTTCGCCAGGTTCTGGCACTACGCCGAGAAGGACGAAGCCGACGCACCGCGTGCGATGAAGGAACTCATCGCTGGCCGTGGCCCTGTGAAAGTCACTGAACAAGAGGCCCGAGATGCACTCGCCTGGTGCGACGGGCGGCCCGGCTGGATCCCGACCCCGGGGCGCCTGCCGTTCTTTGGGCCGTATGCAGTGTCCGTCGTCACCCGCGCTTCTTAGCGATCTCGGACGGACACTGCCGAGCGCAGGCGCCCGGCAAGCGAGAGCTATGCGGCGAGTTTCTGCTCTGCGGCGTCTTCGTAGAGCCGTGATCGCGTTGCGGGCGGTCGAGGCGACTCTGGCGGTAGCCGATCCGCCTTGGCGAGCGTCACATGTAATGCCCGCGCCTGAACCAGCTGAGCAGGACGACGCTGGCGACGGCGAGCCCGCCGACGCCGAGGACCATGAAGGCCGCGAACGAATCGATGTGACGGACGAGCCAGCCAAAGTTCTGGCCGAAGAAGCCGGTCAGGAACGTGAGCGGCAGGAACACGCTGGCCATCACCGTGAGCTGCTTGACGACTCCGCTCTGGCGCGCGGTGATGTCGTTTTGGCGCACGCTGAGCAGCGAGACGTTGGCCTCGAGCGCGCTCGTCAGCTGGTCGCGCTGGGCGAGCACCTCCTCTTGGACGCGACGCGCGTGGTCGTTGACATCGCGAAAGTAGCGGCGGAGGGCGGGGTCGATCTGCTCAAAGGCGCCCCGTTCCAGCGCGTCTAGCGGTTCGAGTAGCGGGTGCACCGCCCGGTAGAAGTCGCTGACCTCGCGCTTGAGGAAGTAGATGCGCTCTGTCGAATCCCTGCGCTCGACGAAGATCCCGTGCTCGACGGCCTCGATGTCTCGCTCCAGCGCCTCGGCCACCGGTCGATACTCGTCGACGACCGCGTCGAGGATGCCCCAGACGACCGCGGCGGGCCCGCTCTTGAGGAGCTCGGCGCGCTGCTCCAGGCTCCGGCGGACTTGGGCCGAATCGGCGGTCGGGCCGTGGCGGACCGCGATGACGTATCCCGATCCGACGAACAGCTCGAGCTCCCCGAACTCAACCTGTTCCTCCCCCTCGTCGTATCGCGCGGTCCGAAACACGATGAAGTAGAAGTCGTCGTAGCCCTCGACCTTTGGTCGCTGGTGTGCTCGGGTGGCGTCCTCCACCGCCAGCTCGTGCAGGTCAAACCGCCGGCGCAGCTCCTCCATGAGCTCAGCGCCGGGCTCATGCACCTCCAGCCAAACGAAACTGCCGCCGCTGCGAGGACGGGCCGCAGCCTGCTCGACCGTCATCTCCCCGAAGTCCTGGCGCACTCCGCGAACGTAATGGGCGCAATCGACGATCATCGCGGCCTCCTCAGTTGATATGTCCGTTCGCCAAGTGTCCTCCGCCCGCGTCGACCTGCTCGCACGAGGCGGCCGAGCCATTCGCTCCGCGCGAGCGGCCGACCCTCCCAGGCCCCCACGCAACTCGCCGCCGGGCCGAACGGCTGATGTCAGCAATCCCGATTCTCACGGCCCGAGAGGGACGGAGCCCGAACCCCGGCGGATTGAGGCGCTAGTCCTCGGGGTCCTGCGGAGTCGGGAAGGCGCCTCCGTCGATGAGTTCGATGCGATAGCCGTCGGGATCGGCGACGAACGCGATGAGCGGAAGGTCACTGCGGCCGCCCGGACGGTATGGCGGCTTCTCAGGCTGGACGCCGAGCGGCTCGAGCGTGGCCAGCACGTCGTCGATGTCGTCGACCGTGAGCGCCATGTGGTTGTAGCCCGTGCCGAGGTCGTAGGGCCCGTCGTTGTCGTGGTTCACGGTGAGCTCGAGGACGTCGCCGTCGCCTGGCAACCCCATGTAGACGTTGTAGGCCGTCTCGAAGTTCAGTCGGCCGCGCCGTTCGAAGCCGAGCGCCTCATAGAAGCGCTCGGACGCCTCGGGGTCGCGGACACGGATGCAGGTGTGGATGTAGCGGTTGGTCATTTGCGGTTCCTCCTTCAGGGCGGGACATAATGGTCGGCGAGCAGCTCGGCGAGGTGCAGAGCGCGCACGCTGGAGCGTCGTCGCTTCAGGCCCGTATGCAGCTGGCGCAGGCAGCCCGGGTTGACGGCGACGACGAAGTCGACCTGCGCCGCCTCGATCTGATCGAGCTTGTCGTCGAGAATGCGCTTCGAGTCGCGTGGGCGCAGGATGCTGTAGGTGCCCGCCGCACCGCAGCACTCCGAGGCGGACGGCAGCTCGACATACTCACCGACCTCCTCGATGAGCTCCCGGGGCTGGCGGAAGACGCCCATCCCGTTGCGAAGATGGCAGGAGTCCTGGAGCGCGATGCGCGGCCGGCGCGCCGCGAACGCCGGGTCGGGGCCAGGATGGTCGGCGGCGCCGAACGTCAGGCGCGGGCGGTGGTCGGCTTCGGCGAGGTACTGCGAGAGCTCGCGGACGCGGTCGGCGCCGAGAACGGTGACGAGGTGGGCGGCACAGCCACCGGCGGTCGTGAGGATGGTGCCGTCCAGCCGGCGGCCGAGCTCCTCGGCGAGCTCGCGCCCGCGCTTCAGGTCGCCGTTGTGGGCGTGCAAGGCGCCGCAGCAGCCCTGGCCGGGATCCACGCGCAGCGCAGGCACGAGCGCTCGTGCGGCGCGGCTCACCTTGGGAAAGAGCGCTCGCTCGTAGCAGCCGAGCATGAGCTGCGGCCCATCTCCGTCGCCCCCGCGCGTGCGGCGTCGCACCAGCCCCATCGCCCGCAGGCGCCACGGGCGGTTGGCGCCCCACAGCAGCGGCTTCAACCGGACGCGGCGTCGACCGCCCCGCTCCCACGTGTGGTCGCGCCACTCCTCGAGCAGCGCGCCGTACTGAACGCCCGCCGGGCAGACGGGCTCGCAAGCGCGGCACCCCAGACAGAACGAGGACTCTTCCTGCACCGTCGCGTCGTCGTCGGGTAGCACGCCCGTCTCCACCGCTCGCATCAGGTCGATCCGCCCACGGGGCGAGGAGGTCTCCACGCCCGTGCGCACGTACGTCGGGCAGGCGGGGAGGCAGAAGCCGCAGGAGATGCAGCGGTCGAGCAGCTCCGGGGTGAAGACCTTCCGCCCGCCGGTGGGTGCGTTCGGGCTCAAGACCCGAGCTTGCCGGGATTGAGGATGCCCTGCGGGTCAAACGCGGACTTGATCCGCCGCAGCAGCGCCATGTGCTCGGCGCCCAGCCGACGCTCGAGATAGGGCAGCTTGGCGAGGCCGACGCCGTGCTCGCCGGTGATGGTGCCGCCGAGCGCGATGGCCGCCTCAAAGATGTCCTCGAAGGCACGGTGCGCGCGGGCGACGGCGTCCTCGCCCGAGTCGGCCAGCACGACCGTGGGGTGCAGGTTGCCGTCCCCCGCGTGGCCGAAGGTCCCGATGCGCAGCCCGTGGCGCGCACCTGCCGCCTCGATCCGCTCGACCATGGCCGCGATCTGCGAGCGGGGCACGGTGGCGTCCTCCAGGAGGGTGACACGCCCGAGACGCGAGAGCGACGGCAGCGCCGCCCGCCTCGCCTCGAGGATGCGGTCGCTCTGGGCCGCGTCCTGCGCCACGACGACGTCCAGCGCGCCCTCGGCCTCGCACGCTTCGGCGATCCGCGTTACATCGCGGGCGACGCCCTCGGGCCCACCGTCCTGGCCGAAGATGAGCAGGGCCCCGGCGTCGCGCCGCAACCCGACAGCCGCGAAGTCCTCTACCGTCTCGATGCACGTCGCGTCGAGGAACTCGAGCGTCGCCGGCAGCACGCCGCCGCGCAGCACCCTCGACACCGCGCGGCCGGCCCGGCCCCCATTATCCAACGCGCGGACATAATAGCGCACCAGCTGGCCGGGGCCGGAGGCACCGGCGGGAATGGTCGCGCCGAACACGCCGTCGCCAGCCGCGCCGTCCCCGTGCGCGCCGTCGTCCACCATCGACAGCGCCAGCTCGTTCGAAAACATCACACGATAGAGAAGCGTGACGGTGGTTAGCGGGCCGAGCACCGGGGCAACGCGCGCGGTCACGACCAGATCCTGGTGATCCAATGGCACCTCCGGG
>Ga0207708_10003800_pt1 | contig 11138 bp, 10 predicted proteins | sample KBSK5101metaG_FD_184340 | JGI IMG/M metagenome (GOLD analysis project Ga0207708, IMG submission 184340) | Corn, switchgrass and miscanthus rhizosphere microbial communities from Kellogg Biological Station, Michigan, USA - KBS K5-10-1 metaG... | ecosystem: Host-associated > Plants > Roots >...
CCACTCCGTAGCCAGCACCGACAGTTCGCCGCGTTTGGAGGAGATCACCCGGCCGCGGACGAAGACGAAGTCCCCGAGGTCCACGTCGGCCTTCCAGTCGGCCAGACCGGCCTCGCCCACCTCGGCCAGGGACAGCATCACCTGCAGCCGGGCCCCGGAGTCCTCCAGGCTCAGACCCTCTTGCAGCGTGGCGAAACACAGCTTGCCCGTGTTGCGCATGAAGATGATCCGGCCGGTCACGCCGACCCGGTCGCCGGTCGCGACATCCGGCGGCAGGTCGGGGTGGCGCGCGACCACCTCGGCCAGCGTGGCGGTCCGCGGGACGGACACCGGGTAGGGGTCGGCGCCCGCCTCCTTGAGCCGCTCCAGCTTCTCCCGGCGCACGAGCTCCTGCTCGGAGTGGTCCTGCTCGTCGTCGTCGGTCACGGCCGTGATCGTTCCCTCGGCGGGCGCCTGCGTCACGGCCGTCGAGCCTATCGGCCGGACCTGGCCGGCTCGTCGGTAGCCTCGGCGGACGTGGACGAGGACGAGGCACGGCGCACCTCCTGGCGCGAGGTCGAGATCGCGGTCCAGTACGACCGGGCCCGCCCGGGCTACCCGCCCGAGGCCGTGGCGTTCGCGCTGGCGCCGCTGCGCGGCCGGCCCGACCTGCGTGCCGCCGACATCGGTGCCGGGACCGGGAAGCTGACCAGCGCGCTGTGTGCGGCCGGCGTGAGCACCGTCGCGATCGAGCCGGCGCCGGGCATGCTCAAGGTGCTCCGGCACGCGGTCTCCCGCGCGCAGGTGCTGGCCGGCACCGCCGAGGACCTGCCGCTGCCGGACGCCTCGGTCGACCTGGTCACCGTGGGCCAGGCGATGCACTGGTTCAACCTCGACCGGGCGATACCGGAGATGGCCAGGGTGCTGCGGCCGGGCGGCCGGCTGGCGCTGTTCTACAACTCCCGCGACGACGCGGTGGGCTGGGTGCAGGCACTGGCCGACCTCGTCGGCGACCACGCCGACCACGCGAGCGCGCATCGGGAGGACCGACCGGAGGTGCTCGGCCCGTTCGAGCCGGAGGAGCTGGCCCGCTTCCGGCAGCAGCAGGAGCTGGACGCGGACGGGCTGGCCGACCTGCTCGGCTCGCGCAGCTACGTGATCACCATGGCTCCGGACGCCCGGGCCGAGCTGCTCGACCGGGCCCGGACGCTGGCCCGGACGCATCCGCAGCTGGTCGGCCGGCAGCACTTCTACCTGCCGTACGTGACGACGGTGCAGCGCTACACGCTGGCCAGCTGAGCACCCGGCCTCAGGTGTTGCGCTCGTAGACCAGCCGCAGCCCGACCAGCGTGAGGTCGGGCTCGTAGTGCTGGATCGTCTCGCTCTCCGCGATCACCACCTGGGCCAGCCCACCGGTGGCGATCACCGTGGCCGGCGCGCCGAGCTCGGCCTCGATGCGGCGGACCAGCCCGTCGATCTGGCCGGCGAAGCCGTACAGGATGCCGGACTGCAGCGCCTCGACCGTGCTCTTGCCGATCACCGCGCGCGGCCGGGTCAGCTCGACCTTGAGCAGCCGGGCGGCCCGGGACGCCAGCGCGTCGATGCTGATCTCGATGCCCGGCGCCAGCACGCCGCCGACGAACTCGCCCTTGGCACTGACGATGTCGAAGTTCGTCGAGGTGCCGAAGTCGACGACGATCGACGGGCCGCCGTAGCGGTGGTACGCGGCGAGCGCGTTGACGATCCGGTCGGAGCCGAGCTCCTTCGGGTTGTCGTAGAGCAGCGGGACGCCGGTGCGGACGCCGGGCTCGACGACGACCGCGGGCAGGTGCGCGTAGTAGCGCTCCAGCATGATCCGCAGCTGCGCCAGCACGGCCGGCACCGTGGAGCAGGCCGCCACCCCGTCGACCTTGGTCGAGCCGAGCAGCCCCCGGTAGGCGAGCGCGAGCTCGTCGGCGGTGTCCCTGGCGTCGGTCTTCACCCGCCAGGACTCGATCAGCTGCGGCCCGTCGAAGACGCCCAGCACGGTGTTGGTGTTGCCGATGTCGACCGCGAGCAGCACGGTTCCAGCTTTCCAGACGGCGACGCCCGAGGTCAGGCCTCAGCCGTCGCGGAGATCGAGGGCGATGTCGAGGATCGTCGCCGAGTGGGTGAGCGCGCCGACCGAGATGTAGTCGACGCCGGTCGCGGCGACCGCGCCGGCCGTGTCCAGGGTGAGCCCGCCGGACGCCTCGGTCCGTACCCCCGCCGGCCGGGTCACGGCGACCGCCTCGGTCATCTGCGCCGGGGTCATGTTGTCCAGCAGGACGAGGTCGGCGCCGGCCGCGACCGCCTCCCGCACGTCGTCGACCGAGTCGCATTCGACCTCCACCGGCAGGGCCGGGTAGGCCGCCCGGACCAGCGCGAACGCCGTGCCGACGCCGCCCGCCGCGATCACGTGGTTGTCCTTGACCAGCGCCGCGTCGGACAAGCTCATCCGGTGGTTCCGGCCGCCGCCGCGGCGCACCGCGTACTTCTCCAGCGCCCGCAGGCCGGGCGTGGTCTTGCGGGTGTCCCGGATGGCGGCGGCCGAGCTGGACACCGCGTCGACCCACCGGGCGGTCGCCGTCGCCACCCCGGACAGGTGGCAGAGCAGGTTGAGAGCGGTCCGCTCGGCGGTGAGCAGCGAGCGGGTCGGGCCGGTGACGGTGGCCAGCACCGCGCCGCGGCGGACCCGGTCCCCGTCCCGGACGGCCGGCTCGACCACCACCCGGGGATCCACCGCGGCGAACACGGCCGCGGCGACCGGCAGGCCGGCCACGACCCCGTCCGCCCGGGCGACCAGGTCGCCGACCGCGGTCTGGTCGGCCGGCACGGTCGCCGTCGAGGTCACGTCCACGCCGCCGGCGAGGTCCTCGGCCAGCGCCCGCCGGACGAGGTCGTCCACGTACGCCGGATCGAGCTCGCTCACCCCCCGCTCGCCCGGGGAGCCGTCGCACTCGCCCATCCCCCGCTCGCCCGGGGAGCCGTCGCGCCCGCTTATCGCCCGCTCGCTCATCCCGCCGCCTGGTAGGTCTCGGTGAGCACCCCGTCGATGCCGAGGACCGCCAGCAGGTGCCCGTGCCAGCGCTCGTCGTCCCGGTCGGGAAAGTCCTCCCGCCAGTGGCAGCCGCGGGTCTCCTCGCGCCGGGCCGCCGCGGCGACCAGCGCGGTCGAGACCGTGTGCAGGTTGGTCGCGTCCCAGGCCTCGGGCCGCGGCTCGACCCCGTCGGTACGGGCGGCGGCGAGCGCCCGGGCGGCGGCGTGCAGGCTGGTGTCGGTGCGGATCACGCCGGCGCCGGCGGACATCTGCCGGGCCAGCTCCGCCCGGCCGGCCGGGTCGACCAGCCCGGTCTCCACGTCGGCGGGCACCGGGTCGGCCTGCGGCGGCAGCTCCCGGGCCAGGTCGGCGGCGATCCGGCCGGCGAACACCAGCCCTTCGAGCAGGCTGTTGGAGGCCAGCCGGTTGGCCCCGTGCACGCCGGTGCAGGCGACCTCGCCGCACGCGTACAGGCCAGGGACGCTGGTGCGGCCGTGCAGGTCGGTGCGGACGCCGCCGGAGGCGTAGTGGGCGGCCGGCACCACCGGGATCGGCTCGGTCACCGGGTCGATGCCGGCCCGCCGGCAGCGGGCCAGGATCGACGGGAACCGGCGCTCCAGCAGCTGCGGTCCCAGCCCGCGCGCGTCCAGCGCGACGTGGTCGAGTCCGTCCGCCTGCATGACCCGCAGGATCGCCTTGGCCACCACGTCCCGCGGGGCGAGGTCGGCAAGCTCGTGCACGCCCCGCATGATCGGCTTGCCGGCCGCGTCGACCAGCACCGCCCCCTCGCCCCGGACGGCTTCGCTGATTAGCGGCTGCTGGCCGCGGGCGGCGGCGCCGAGCCAGAGCACGGTCGGGTGGAACTGGACGAACTCCAGGTCGGTGATCACCGCGCCGGCCCGCAGCGCCAGCGCCACGCCGTCGCCGGTGGACACGGCCGGGTTCGTGGTCGCGGCGAACACCTGGCCCATGCCGCCGGTGGCCAGCACGACCGCCCTGGCCAGCACCGCCCCGACGCCGTCCGGGCTGCCCTCGCCGAGCACGTGCAGGCTCACCCCGGCGGCCCGGCCGTCGGCCCCGCGGAGCAGGTCGAGCACCAGCGCGTGCTCGACCAGGGTGATGCCGGGGTCGCGGGCGACCGCCTCCTCCAGCGCGCGCTGCACCTCGGCGCCGGTCGCGTCGCCGCCGGCGTGCACGATGCGGTTGCGGTGATGGCCCCCCTCGCGGGTCAGCGCCAGGTTGCCGTCCGGGTCGGTGTCGAACACGGCCCCGCGCTCGATCAGCTCGCGCAGCCGGGCCGGACCCTCCTCGACCAGCACCCGTACGGCGGCCACGTCGCAGAGCCCCACCCCGGCGGCGAGCGTGTCGGCCAGGTGCTCGGCCGGCGAGTCGGCCGGGTCGAGCGCGGCCGCGATCCCGCCCTGGGCCCAGCGGGTCGAGCCGTCGGCGACGGCGACCTTGGTGACCACGGTGACCGCGTGGCCGGCGGCGCGGGCGTGCAGCGCGACCGACAGCCCGGCGATGCCCGAGCCGACCACGACGACGTCGGTGGTGTGCGTCCAGCCCGGCTCCGGGGCGACCAGGTGCCGGGCCAGCCGCGAGACGATCACTGCGTCCGCTCCTCGGACAGGCCGTCAGGCGGCCGACCGGCCCTCGTCGCCGGGCCCGACGACAACGCTTCGCGTTTCCGCCGGTGACCCGAGCCCCGCCCGCCCGGCGAGGCCTCGCGGTCGCTCACCCGGGGCCCAGTGTCAGCGGCACGTTGTCGATCAGCCGGGTGGTGCCGATCCGGGCGGCGACGAGCAGCCGGGCCGGGCCCGCCGCGGGCGCCGCGCCGAGGTCGACACCGCGCAGGGCAAGGTAGTCGACGTCGATGCCGCGCAGCGCCTCGGTGGCCGCCTTGAGCACGGCACCGGCACCGTTCGACCCCTCGTCGGCCCCGGCCCGCAGCGACCGGGGCAGCGCCAGCGCCTGCTGCCGCTGCTCGGCGCTCAGGTAGCGGTTGCGGCTGGACAGCGCGAGCCCGTCCGAGTCCCGTACGGTCGGGCCGCCGACGATCCGGACACCGAGCTCCAGATCGGCCACGGTGCGGCGGATCAGCGCGAGCTGCTGGTAATCCTTCTCGCCGAACACGGCGACGTCCGGGCGGACCAGCCCGAGCAGCTTGGTCACCACGGTCAGCACGCCGGCGAAGTGGCCGGGCCTGCTGGCGCCTTCGAGCAGGGCGCCGAGCGGGCCGGGGTCGACGGTGACGGCCGGCCGGCCGTCCGGGTACATCTCGGCGACGCCGGGCGCGAAGACCAGGCGGACACCGAGCCGGTCCAGCAGCTCGACGTCGCGCTCCGGCGTACGCGGGTAGCGGTCGAGGTCCTCGGCCGGGCCGAACTGGAGCGGGTTGACGAAGATCGACACGGCCACCACGTCGGCCAGCGTGCCCGCCAGCCGGATCAGCTCGGCGTGGCCGTCGTGCAGCGCACCCATGGTCGGGACCAGCGCGAGCGAGCCGGCGACGCCGGCCCGGGCCGCGGCCAGCTCGGCCCGGGTGCGGACGAGCTCGGTCACCGCGGCCGCCTCGGCTTCGGCAGCCGGGCGGTCACCACGTCCGGGGCGGGAGTGGCGGCGGCGTGCACCCGCGGGGCGGGCACCGGCGACTCGGCCTCGGCCAGGACGTCGACCAGCGGGGCGGCCTGGCTGGGCGTGATCCGGCCGGCGGCCAGCGCGCGCCCGGCGGTCAGCCGGGCCATCGCGGCGTAGCCCGGCACCGCGTCCGGCACCCGCTCGCCGAGCGCCTCCAGATGGCCGGCCACGGTGCCGGCGTCGCCGCGGGACACCGGACCGGTCAAGGCGGCGTCGCCGGAACGCAGCGCGTTGTCCAGCGCGGCGTGCAGCAGCGGCGACAGCACCCGGCCCGGCTCGGCCACGCCGGCCCGGGCGAGCAGGTCGGCCGCCTCGTTGACGAGCGTGACCAGGTAGTTGGCGCCGACGACGAGGCCGGCGTGGTAGAGCGGGCGGTCGGCCTCGGCGATCTCGACCGGCTCGCCGCCGAGCTCGGCCACGAGCGCGCGGGCCGCGTCCGGGTGCGCGGTGGTCACCCCGAAGCTCGTGCCGGCGAGCCGGTCGAGGTCGGCCGCGTGTCCGGAGAACGTCATCGCCGGATGCATGGCGACCGTGCGTGCGCCGGCCCGGGCGGCGGCGGCGAGCACCGCGGCGCCGTGCGCGCCGGAGGTGTGCACGACCAGCTGGCCCGGGCGCCAGGCACCGAGCTCGGCCAGGCCGGCGACGAGCGGTCCGAGCACGTCGTCCGGCACGGCGACGAGGACGAGCTCGGCGCGGGCGGCGACCTCGTCGGCGGGCAGCAGCGGCACGCCGGGCAGCAGCCGGGCGGCCCGGTCGAGCGAGTCGGGGGAGCCGCCGGTGGCGGCGACGGTGCGGTGGCCGGCGGCGGCCAGGGCCGCGGCCAGGACGCTGCCGACCCGGCCGGTCCCGATCAGGCCGACGGTCAGCGAGCGGGCGCGCTGCGGTGCGCTCATGGGCGATCCAGTCCTCGAAAGTGGGGTACCGGTCGCGGTCAGGGTAAATCCAGGCCCGCGGAAACGCGCTGTGATCTCCACCGCCCCGGGCGCGCCCTACCCTGCCTGGGTGGCGGTGCTGTGGCGGGAGGCGTGGACGGCCGCCGCGTACGGGCCGGGCGGCTTCTACACCCGCGGCGAGGCGCCGGCCGACCACTTCCGCACCTCGGTGCACGCCTCGCCGCTGTTCGCCGAGGCCGTCGGCACGCTGCTGGACCGGGTGGACGCGGCGCTCGGCCGGCCCGACCCGCTCGACCTGGTCGACGTGGGCGCCGGCCGCGGTGAGCTGCTGGCCGCGGTGGCCGCCGCGGACCGGCCGTACCGGCGCCGACTGCGGCTGCTCGCGGTCGAGGTCGGCCCGCTCGCCCGGCCCGGGGTCGGCACCGTCCGCGACGTCGCCGACCTGCCGCCGGTGACCGGGCTGCTGGTCGCCAACGAGTGGCTGGACGACGTCCCGCTCGACGTGGTGGAGCAGACCCGGGACGGCCCCCGGCTGGTGCTGGTCGACGTCGACGGCCGCGAGTCGCTCGGCCCGCCGCCGGACCCGGCCGACCGGGCCTGGCTGCACCGCTGGTGGCCGCTGGCCGAACCCGGCGACCGGGCCGAGATCGGCCGGTCCCGGGACGACGCCTGGGCCGCCGCGATCGGCCGGATCGAGCGCGGCGTCGCGGTCGCGATCGACTACGGGCACGAGGCGGCCGCCCGGCCGGTCGCCGGGACGCTGGCCGGCTACCGGGCCGGCGCCCGGGTCACACCGGTCCCGGACGGCCGCGGCAACCTCACCGCGCACGTCGCGCTGGACTCGGTCGCCGCCGCCGGCCGCGCCGCCGGGGCCGGCGACACCCGCCTGGACGATCAGCGCACCGCGCTGCTCAGCCTCGGCGTCGATCCGCGCCGGCCGCCGGTGCACCGGGCCCGGACCGACCCGGAGGGATACGTACGGGCACTGGCCCGGGCCGGCGAGGCGGCCGAGCTGACCGACCGGTCCGGGCTCGGTGCGTTCCGCTGGCTGGTGCAGGGCGTCGGGATCAGGGTGCCGTTCCCGCCGGCGGCGACCCGGGCCCGGGTCCGCCGGGCGCCCGCTCCCCCGCCGCCGGGCCACCCGCCTCCGTCAGGAAGCTGACCACGTCCGGGTGCTGCGCGTGCCCGGCCCAGTCGACCGGCCGGCCGCCGAACCGGCCGTCCCGGGCGTCCAGGTCGGCGCCGAGCGAGACCAGCCGCCGAACCAGGTCGAGGTCGCCGTTCCAGGCCGCGGTGTGCAGCGCGGTCTGCCCGTCGTGCCGGGCGGACACGTCGAACCCGAGCCGGACCGCGAGGCCGGGGTCGGCGCCCGCCTCGACCGCCTCGGCGACGAGGCCGGGCCGGTCGGCCAGGACGGCGGGCAGCACCGCCCGGTCGACGGCCGCCTCGTCCCCGGCCAGCACCGCGGCCACCGTGCCGGCCACCGGCGACAGCTCCACCGGCTCGGCCCCGGCGGCGAGCAGCAACTCGACGATCTCGCGATGGCCGGCCGCGGCGGCCAGCGGCAGCGCCCGGCCCTCCGGCGAGCGCACGTCGGGGTCGACGCCGTGCCGCAGCAGCAGCCGCACCCGGTCGGTGAAGCCGTGGGCAGCGGCCCAGGTGAGGGGCCGGGCCAGCATCTCCGCGGGCGTCTCCAGCGCGCCGCCGAGCCGGTCCCGCCACACACCGGAGCGGTCCCGGCCGAGCCCGTACGCGAACAGCAGCTCGAGGTGGTCGTCGTCGGGGGAGAACATCCGGTTGTAAAGGGTCTGGCCGTCGTTGGGGTCGGCGCCGGCCGCCAGCAGCTGCCGGGCCAGCTCGATCGAGCGCGGGTGCCGCGGCTGGCGCCGCGGGCCCTGCTCGCCCTCGCCGAAGCAGCCGGTCAGCGCGGTGAACGGCGGGGTCAGCCCGTGCCAGGCGTACCCGGCGTCCGGGTCGGCGCCGGCGTCCAGCAGCAGCCCGGCCGCCTGCAGCGGGTCGACCTGCGGCACCCGGGAGTAGGTCAGGTAGAGCAGCGGCTGCCAGCCGTACGGGCCGGTCGGCGCCGACGCCACGGCTGGGTCGGCGAGGTGGGTGGCCAGGGCCGCCGGGTCGCCGGCCGCCGCGGCCGCCGGCACCGAGCGGGCCGGCAGGTCGGGCTGCTCGGACAGCAGCGCCGCCGCGGCCGCCCACCGGTCCGGGCCGTCCTCCGCGGAGTAGACCAGGCAGGCGAGCCGGCAGAAGTCGTCGGCCGGGTCGGCGACGGCCGGCACCGCGTCCGGGTCGCGGCGGTAGCCGGCGAGCAGCTCGAGCTGCCGGCGCAGCGCCGGCCAGGAGGAGAAGCCGCACTCCCGGGCGACCACGAGCTGCGCGGCGGAGAGCGGGAAGTCGGGTCCGGCAGCGAAGTCGTACCGGCCGACCAGCGCGGCGGCCTCCGGATCGCCGGCGCGGACCGCGCGCTGCAGCTGGCGGGCCTGCCGGCGGAGGTGCTCGACGGTCGGGTCGTCGGGCAGGCTGAGGGTGGGCACGCGGACTCCTCTCGTACGCCCGCCGTCCGCGAGGCCGGGCCGAAAGGAGCGGTACGGGCCGTGCTCCAGGCCGTGCTCAGGTGGGTCGAGCCCTTCCCGCGGACCGGTGGCGCCCTGCGCGCGCACTCGGAGGTTAACGCGCCATCCGCCGGACTGCGCTAGTTTCTCCTGCCGTGCATGAGCTGCAGCAGTACGTGGCGGAGACGGCAGACAGGCTCGGGTTGCACGCGACGCCGGCGACCCTGCTGCTCGACCTGCAGGCGAGGGTCGGTGCGCTGGCCGACGAAGTGATCCGGGCGACCGAGCGCGGGCGGCGGCCGTTCCGGCCCACCCGGGACTGGGAGGCGCAGCTGGGCGATGTCGCGTTCGCGCTGATCACCCTGGCCGACCAGACCGGCGTCGACACCGGGCAGGCGGTGCAGGTCGCGGCCGACCGGATGTACCGCTCGGCGATGGCCGCGCAGCGGCAGCAGCCGGCCGCGGAGTCCTGGCCGTTCTCCGGGTGAGCTGCGCTGCGTGAGCTGATCGTCGGGACCGGCGCCGGCGCCGCCCAGCTCGGCACCGACGTCGTGCTCCCGCTCGGCCCGCAGCACCCGTCCGCCCACGGGGTCCTGCAGGTGCGGCTGACCGTCGACGGGGATACCGTGGTCGCGGCCGAGCCGCGGATCGGCTTCCTGCACCGCGGCGCCGAGAAGCTGTTCGAGGTACGCGACTACCGGCAGATCACCGTCCTGGCCAACCGGCACGACTGGCTCTCGGCGTTCGGCAGCGAGCTGGGTGTCGTGCTCGCGGTCGAGCGGATGCTCGGCATGGAGGTGCCCGAACGCGCGGTCTGGCTGCGCACCCTGCTGGCCGAGCTCAACCGGGTGGTCAACCATCTCGCCTTCCTGCCCGGGACGTTCGCCGCCCGGGAGCCGCTGCAGGCGGTGCTGGAGGAGGCCAGCGGCGGCCGGATCCACTACATGGCCAACCGGGTCGGCGGGCTCAAGGAGGACGTCCCGGCCGGCTGGACCGACCGGGTCCGCCGGGCGGTCGACGGCTTGCGCCCGGACCTGCCGCCGGGGCTCGACGTCGCGCCCGGCACCGGCGTGCTGAGCCTGGCCGACGCGAAGGCGTACGGGGTGAGCGGGCCGGTGGGCCGCGCGTCCGGGCTGGACGTCGACCTGCGCCGGGACGAGCCCTACCTCGCGTACGGGCAGCTGCCGGTCCGGGTGGTCACCCGGACCGCCGGCGACGCGCTGGCCCGGTACGAGTGCGTGCTCGACCAGGTGCACGCGTCGCTGGAGCTCGCCGAGGCCGTGCTGGACCGGCTGCCCGGGCTGTCCGGGCCGGTGAACGTACGGCTGCCGAAGACGGTGAAGGCGCCCGAGGGCGCGGTCTACGAGTGGACCGAGAACCCGCTCGGCATCAACGGCTACTATCTGGTCTCCCGGGGCGAGCGGACCCCGTGGCGGCTCAAGCTGCGCTCGGCCTCGTTCAACAACGTCCAGGCGCTGGCGGCGCTGCTGCCCGGCACCAGGGTCGAGGACCTGACCACGGTCCTCAGCTCGCTGTTCTTCGTGGTCGGCGACATCGACCGCTGAGGCCAGGGTGCCGGCCCGAGTGGTGTCCGGCGGCCGCGCGTCAGCGGCGCGCGGTCAGCTCCTCCTGGGTCCGGCGCATCGCGTGCTCGACGAGCGTGATCAACGTCTGCTTGGTCGACTCCCGGCTGCGCGCGTCGGTCTGGATGACCGGCGTGGTCCCGCCGACCGCCAGCGCCTCCCGGACGTCCTCGATCGAGTGGGTGAGGATGCCGTCGAACCGGTTCACCGCGACGATGAACGGCAGCCGGCGGGCCTCGAAGAAGTCGATCGCGGCGAAGCAGTCGGTCAGCCGCCGGGTGTCGACCAGCACGACCGCGCCGATCGCGCCCCGTACCAGGTCGTCCCACATGAACCAGAACCGGTGCTGCCCGGGCGTGCCGAACAGGTAGAGGATCAGGTCGCTGTCCAGCGACACCCGGCCGAAGTCCATCGCCACCGTGGT
>Ga0207708_10003801_pt1 | contig 11136 bp, 10 predicted proteins | sample KBSK5101metaG_FD_184340 | JGI IMG/M metagenome (GOLD analysis project Ga0207708, IMG submission 184340) | Corn, switchgrass and miscanthus rhizosphere microbial communities from Kellogg Biological Station, Michigan, USA - KBS K5-10-1 metaG... | ecosystem: Host-associated > Plants > Roots >...
CACCTATATCGAGCACCGCATCCGGGAAGCCAAGAACCTGCACCGGCCGTTCGTGCTGCACATGGCGATGAAGGATCGCTGGGTGCAGGCGGAGGTCAACGACCTCCTCGAGCGGCGGCTCTCACCCAATCCGCTGGTGACCATCCACAAATATCCCGGCGCCGACCATGCCTTCGCCCGCCACGGCGGCAAGACCTACTCCAAGCCGGAGGCGGACCGCGCGCTGGCGCTGACGGTGGCGTTTTTCAAGCAGTACCTTGGCGGTGATAATGTTTGATCGCGAATTCGATTGACACTCAAATGAGTGACAGACCGTCAATATGGCCGGCCGGTCGCGGTTCGGTAAGATCCGTCCGTCCAGTTCAATCGTACACGGTCTCGACGTAATGGTCGGAATCGACGACGGCCTCGATCACCGTAGGGCCTTTGGACGTCAGCGCCGCCGTCACCGCGTGCTCGAGCGCATCTGAACTGTTGGCCGCCACCGCCGGCACGCCGAAATAATGCGCCGGCGGCGCGCGGTAGTCTTCCGCCTGCAGCTCGGTGCCGTAGAGCGGGAACTGGCGGCGGATCTGCTTGACCTTGATCAGCGCGAGCCAGCGGTCGTCGAGGACGACGACCGGAAGCGTGATGCCCAGCCGCTTGGCGGTGGCGACCTCGCCGCAGGTCATCTGGAAGCAGCCGTCGCCCACGACACAGACCACCGGCAGGTCGGGGCGCGCGAGCTTGGCCGCGATCGCACCCGGCAACCCGAAGCCCATGGACGACCAGCCATTGGTGATGTGAAAGGTCTTGGGCGCATGCGCGGGCCATTGGCTGGCGATCTGATGCGTGTGCGCGCCGACGTCGAATGACAGCAGCCCCTCGTGCGGCAGTGCGCGCCGCACCGCATCGATTGCGGCATGTGCGGTGAAGGATTGCGCGGGGGAGGACTTGTCCGCGGGACGCAAGCTGGCCTGGAAGTGGCGGCGGTGCTCGGCCAGTTTCTCCTTGTCCCACACATTCGTGGCCGCCGGTTGCGCGAGCAGCCGCGCGAGCGAAGACGCGAGATCGCCGGTTACCTGATGGACGAGCTTGACCGTGGGCGCGACGTCCACTGGTTCGATATCGATCTGCAGCAGCGGCCGGTTGTCGATCCAGGCTTCGTACTCCACCTCGATCGTATCGTAGCCGAGCCCGACGATGAGATCGGCGGAGCGCAGGAGCTTGCGCTGAACCTGCCGGCAGGCGCGTTCGATGCAGCCGAGCGAGAGCGGGTGGTCCTCGTCGATCATCCCCTTGGCCATGGTCGTGGTGGCGAACGGCAGGCTGTGTCGTTCCACAAGCTTGCGCAGCAACTGCGGATCGGCGAGCCGCATGGCCGATGATCCGATGACGGCGATGGGGCGCTTCGCCGACGCAATCAGCTCCGCCGCCCGCGCGATCGCGGCGTCGGGTGCGGCGGCAAGCCTCGCCGGTTGCGCCGGCGCCGCAACCTGCTCGTTGGTGGGCGCGAGCGCCACGTCCTCCGGCAGATCGAGATGCACCGGCCCCTGCGGCTCGCTCAGCGCGATCCGGATGGCCTCCGTCAGGGTCTCGACGATGCAGCCCCGCTTGAGCGGCAGCGTCGCCTTGGTGATCGGCTTGAACAGCGCATGGTGGTCGATCCACATCTGGATGCGCCGGCCGAGCTGATCGGTGTTGAGGTTGCAGGTGATCGCGATCATCGGCGAGCGATCGAGATAGGCCGATCCGATGCCGGTGGCGAGATTGGTCGCGCCGGGCCCGAGCGTTGCGATGCAAAGCCCGGGCGCGCCGGTCATGCGGCCGGTGACGTCGGCGGCGAAGCCGGCCGAGCCTTCATGCGCAGTCAGCACGAAGTCGACCCCGCCCTTGCGCATCGCCTCCATCAGCGGCAGCACGTTGCCGCTGGGAATCCCGAAGCCGCGGGTGATGCCATTGGCCCTCAGCGTGGCGACGATCAGATCGGCGTTGTTCATGCAAGTGCAGCCATCATATGTGTGTGCCCCCAACGAGGCGGGATGTTCGGATTGCTGTCGTACCGAGAACCGGCGCGGTAGGATCACGGCGCCGGCCGCGCGCCGTGGACCGCTCCGGCGCCGCGCTTGACTACACCAAGCGCGCGGGAATGTCCTCAGCGAAGCACGCGGCTGCGCCGGGCAGGATTGCAATTTGGGGAAGAGCACATGGATCTTGGACTGCAGGACAAGGTGGCGGTCGTCACCGGCGGGACTTCGGGCATAGGGCTTGCCACCGCGCGCCTGTTGCTGCGCGAAGGCGCCGCGGTTGCAATCTGCGGCCGCGACCAGGCGCGGCTCGCAGCCGCCAAGGCATCGCTGCTGGGGAACGCCGCGGAAAAGAAGCTGGTCGCGATGGCCTGCGACGTGCTGGACAAGGATGCCGTTGCCCGTTTTGCCGCCGCGGTCGAGCAATGGGGCGGCCGCTGCGACATTCTCGTCACCAATGCCGGCCAGGCCCGCATGTCGACGTTCGCGGATACCTCGGATGACGCCTGGCGCGAGGAGCTGGAGCTGAAATTCTTCAGTCAGATTTATCCGATCCGCGCCTTCAAGCCGCTGTTGGAGCGGAGCGACGCGGCGGCGATCCTGGCCGTGAACTCGCTCCTTGCCTACGAGCCCGAGCCGCACATGGTGGCGACCTCGGCGGCGCGCGCCGGCGCGCAGAGCCTGGTCAAATCCCTGGCGCGCGAATTCGCGCCGCGCATCCGCGTCAACTCGGTGATGATCGGTTTGGTCGACTCCGGCCAGTGGGAGCGCCGTTTCGTGACGCGCAAGGATCAGGCGCAAACGCGCGAAGAGTGGATCGCCGACGTCGCGCGTGACAAGCATATCCCGATGGAGCGGCTGGGCGAGCCCGACGAGGTCGCCCGCGTCATCACGTTCCTCTGCTCCCCGGCCGCGGGCTTCATCACCGGCGCCCAGCTCGAAATCTCCGGCGGCACCTCCCGCCATATCTAGCAGCGCATCGTCCGCAACCCGCCATCAATCCTTCGGGCCGAATGCCTGCTGCGCGACGGCGGTCGGCAGCGCGATGCCCAGTCCCTGCGCCAACGCCTGCTGGTAGATGCGCCAGGCGATGCCGATGTCGTGCGACACCATGCCGGTGGTATGGATGAGGATGCGCTCGTCGTCGCGTTCGCGGCCCGGCTTGAGGCCGGCCACCACCTCGCCGATGTCGGCATGCAGGCGTGCGCGATCGAACTGCCCGGCGTCGATCATGTCGCGAAACTCGCGCACGGTCATGTTGCAGTCCCAGTCGTCGATCACGACCTTGTCGAACCGCGCCCAGCCCGCCGGATCCATTTCGCGGCGGGCCAGCGAAACGAAGGTCGCCCCGGGCTGCACCCACGGCTCGCGGCTGACGATATCGGTCCGCGTGGTGCCGCCGACGGCGATATCGGCGTTGCGCACGACCTCCTCGATGCTGTCGAGCGGCCGCACCGGGATGCCGAGCAGCTTCGACCACTTGGCGGCAAAGGCGTCGCGCGTATCCGCTCGCCGCGACGTGCAGATGATCTCTTCAAAACGGTAGAGGTGCCGCAGGCAGCGCAGGCAGTTCTCGCCCATGGTGCCGACGCCGATGAGACCCAAGGTTCGCGGCGTCCTGGGCCCCAGCCACTTGAGCGCGACCATCGCGGCCGCCGCGCTGCGGATGGCATAGGTCCAGTGCTCGTCCAGGATGGCAATCGGCTGTCCGGTCCTGGGATCGGCCAGCACGATGTAGCGGGCGCAGTCGAGGCGGCCGACGGTGTTGCGCAGGCCATCGTCATAGTAGGAATAGAGGCGCACGCCCGCGATCGGCTCGTCTTCCAGGATGACGGTCTTGACGTGCCAATGGTTGTGAAACGGCGCCCCGACGTCGAGCTTCTGGCTCGGTGGCACCGACCATTTCACCGAATTGCGCGCGTGCATGCGAAAGACGTCTTCACAGATCGCCATCGCGTCGGGCACGGGCAGCAGCTTTACCGTGGTGGCGTAGTCGATGAAGAGGACGCTTTCGGCTGCGCTCATGGGCAAAGGTACTCTTCGATCATGCCGACATAGGATACCGCGCCAGCGACCAGGTCGGACACGGCGATACGTTCGTCCGCGGAGTGCCACTGCTCGAGGTCGCCGGGCCCCCACATGCCCGACTCCGCCCCCTTGAAGCAGAAAAAGCCGGCGTCGAGCGCGCCATGACAGTGGAAGGTGGCAGGCGGCTGCAGGCCCATGCGCCGGCACCCGCCGCTGGCGGCGCGCATGAAGGCGCCGTCAGGCGCGATCTCGGCCGGATACATGAACTGGCCGAACTCGGTCTTGACCTGCCAGGGTTCGCCGATGTCCGCCGCCGCGGCGATGGCGGCGAACGCCGCCTGCGGATCGTCGCCGGGAAGAAGGCGGCGGTCGAACACCAGCCGCACCTCGTCCTGCACGGTGTGCGTCGCCTCCGGCCATGAGCGCACCGCCGTGGGCGTCAGCGTGGCGTGACCGAGACCGGGATGCCTGCTCCCCCCGACATCGACCGCCAGCACGCGATCGAGCACGCGGCGTGCGCCCTCGATCGCGTTCACGCCCATCCACGGCGTGCCGCTGTGCGAGGCTCGGCCTCGCACCGTGACGATGACGTCGACGCGGCCCTTGTTGGCGAGCGCCACCCGGTTCGTGGTTCCGATCACGATCACGGCGAGCCTCGGTGCGAAACCGAGCGCGTCGGAGATGCTGATCGCGGCATCGTGCCGGCCGGTCTCCCCCGCCGTGCTCACGGTGAACACGAGACGGCCGCGCACGGGGAGGCGGTCGGCGGCGGTCTTCACCGCCGCGAGCGCCGCGGCCAGGGCGCCCTTCTGCTCGGACACGCCGCGGCCGCGCACATGGGAGCCGGCGGAGTCCTCGATCACCTCTCCGGCGTAAGGGTTGGGCATGCGGTTGGCCGGATGGGTCATCGCATACGCCATCAGCATCAGGCTCCTGTCGGCGCGTTCGGGCCCGAGCTCGACCAGGAGGTTGCCCATCGGATCGCGCCGCCAGGGCAGGCCGAGCGCCTGCACCAGCGGCACCACCTGCTGTGCGATGAAGCTTTGCACCTGCGGCTCGTGCTCGAACCGCTCGGTCTGCGGGCTGGGATGGCGGACGAAAGCCTGCGTCCATTCGACAATGTCTTTCGTAGCGACGCTCAAATGTCCGTCGGCTTCGCTCACCGGATGACTCCCCCTGTCAATGAAAGCGTCCGTCAGCCCGCAGCGGAGCGCGCGCGCTCGATTGGCGGACGGTCGGGCTCGCCGAGGTCCCAGAACAACCCGGCCATGACGCCTAGTCCTTCGCGCGCGATCGGGCCGAGCATGTGCTCATCCGGCGCGTGCTGCGAGCATGCGGCATAGGAGTGCGGGATCCAGATCGTCCGCAGGCCCAGCACGTCGAGGAAGCTGTCGTTGGGGAGCGAGCCGCCGAGATTGGGCAGGATGGTCGGCGCCTTGCCGGTGGTGCGCTCGATCGATCGGGCGGTGAAGCCGACCCATGGATCTTCGGGATCGAGCCGGCTGGCGCGAAAGAATCCGTCATCGCCGCCACGCACCTGCACCTGCGGGAAGCCATGGCGGTCGAGGTGACGGCGTAGCGCCGGAACGATGTCGGCGACGTCGGTTCCGACCACGTAGCGCAATTGGCAGTGGGCGCGCGCGCTGCCCGGGATGGCGTTGACCGGACGGTCCGGCGTGCCGGTCGTGAATGCCAGCACCTCGAAACTGTTCCACCCGAACACCCGTTCGGCCGGCGTGAGCTCCGGTTCGCCCCAGTCGCGGTCGACGGTCGGGCCGTTGCCGCCGCCATCGACTTCAACGCCTGCCAGGAGCGTGCGCACCGATTGCGGCAGCGGCGGCCGCCATTCCGGCACCCGGATCGTGCCGCGCGCATCGGTGATGCAGGCGAGCGCCTGCGCCAGGATGATCCCCGGATTGGCCAGGAGGCCGCCCCAGTTGCCGGAGTGATGGCCGCCCTCGCGCAGATCGACGATGAGGTCGATCCGGTAGCCGCCGCGCGCACCGAGAAAGATTGTCGGCCGGTCGGGCGCGATGCGTGGGCCGTCCGAGGCGATCAGCAGGTCCGCTTGCAGAAGGCCGTGCTTGTGCCGCATGCAGAGCTCGCGCAGCCCGACCGAACCGACCTCCTCACCCATCTCGATCAGAATTCTGGTGTTGAAGCCCAGGCGCGCATCGGCGCCCCCGCGTTCGGTCAGCGTCGCCGCCAGCGCCGCGATGTTGATGCTGTGCTGTCCCTTGTTGTCGGCGGTGCCGCGGCCATAGATGCGCTGGCCTTCGACGGTCAGCACCCAGGGCGACAGGCCCGGCCGCCACAGGTCGTCGAGACCGCGCACCGTGTCGCCGTGGCCGTAGATCAGGACCGTCAGCAGCGCCGCATCCTCGATGCGCTCCGCCACCAGGAACGCCGGCCCCGACGGATTGTCGAGAATGCGCGACGTAAATCCGAGAGACGCGAGGCTCGGCGCCATCTCGTCGTCGAGATAGTCGCGTAGCGCAGCGGCGCGCTCGGGCTCCTGGCTGGTGCTCGGGATGGCGACGCGGCGCCGCAAGTCGACGAGAAATTCGCCGCTGTCGAAGTAGCTGTGCGCGCGAGCGATGGCGGCGGCGCGGCTCATGACGTCACCTTCTCCGCGAGATCGACGCGTCGCTGCTTGAGTCCATGCGGTTGGCCGTTTACGGTCGAACGATATTGCATGCGGTCCGCCGCCGCGGCAAGCATGGCAACGACCGCGACGGGAGACATGCGTGTTCAAGATCCTGCATCTGGATGAGTGTCCGGCCAATCCGATGGAGCCGGGGCGCGGCGATCAGATCAAGCTCGTCAATCCGAGCCTCGGCACCGAGAAGGTCGACGTCCATCTCAACCGGCTCGTGCCCGGCGGCCCGTGCGGCAAGCTGCATCATCACACCAAGGCCGACAACGTCTATATCGTGAAGCGCGGGGAGGGCACATTGACCGCGGATGGCAAGACTTATGTCATCCGCGAGAACGATGTCGTGTATATTCCGGCCGGGATGACCCACTCCCTCGCCAATCTAAGCGATCAGCCGTTCGAGATTTTCGAAATCTACGCGCCGTCCGGCCAGCATTTCGATTTCGTCGTGGACGAATAAGAGATTCGACGTGTACCGCGCATGAGCGAGAGCAAAGGCGTCCTGTTCGTCCCCTACAAAGACACGCTCGGGTTGCTGAACATCGAGGACGCCCTGCACATCTGCGAGCAGGTCTACGCGATGCACGCCCGCGGCAGCGTGGTGCTGTCGAACCCGCCCAGCTTCAAGCTCGACGTGGCGGACGGCTTCAACAACCACTGGCATGTGAAGTCGGTCTTCCTGAAGGACATCCCGGCGACCGGCGTCCGGATCTACAATTACTTCGACGATGGCGCGCGCAACACGGTCGGCGGCCTCGGCTGCACGCGCTACATCGTGCTGTCGGACCCGCACAGCGGCGAGCCGGTTGCCATCGTCGACGAGCACTGGAGCTACGCCATCCGCAGCACCGCCGCCGCGGCCATCGCCTGCAAGTGGGTCGGGCCCAGGGATCCGAAGGTGCTCGGGCTGGTCGGCGTCGGCACCATGGGCACGAATGCGCTGCGGTGTCTGTCCACCATGTACCGGTTCGACGAGATCCGCTGCACCTCGCGCCAGCCCGAAACGCGGGCTGCTTTCGCGCAGAAGTGGTCGCAGGCGCTGGGGATTCCGGTGATCCCGAAGGATTCGGTCGAGGAGGTGGTGCGCGACGCCGACATCGCCGTCGGCGGCACCACGTCGGGCGAGGTGGTGAGCCGGGAGCCCTGGCTCAAGCCGGGCTGCACCTTCATCTCGCTGGCGCGCCGCGAGCTCGATCCGGCCGGCTGGTCGAAGCTGGACAAGGTCGTCATCGACAGCTGGGAGTTCAACATGCTGCAGCGCGAATTCAAGCGGATGGTCGAAGGCGGCCTGTTCTCGCGCGAGCAGCTCCATGCGGAAATCCAGGAGCTGGTCGTCGGCGCGAAGAAGGGCCGGGAGCGCGACGATGAGCGCATCCTGATCCACACCACGGGCCTTGTCTCGCAGGACGTTGCACTGGCACACTTCTTGTATCGGAATGCGCTCCAGAAGGGCCTCGGGATCTGGCTGCCCACGGCGCACTGAGCGGATCGTGACGCGTCAAGGCTCTCGCAACCGACAGGAGCACGGGATGAGCAGCAATTCGCGGGTCGATCGGCGCGGTTTCCTGCGCAACGCAGGCCGGACAGTCGTCGGCGCGACCGCGGCCGGCGGCCTCGGTCCGTGGGCCTCGTCGGCCAGGGCGGAAGAGAAGTTTCCGGCGCGCGACATCAATTGGATCATCTACCAGGCGCCGGGCGGATCGATCGATACCACCGCGCGCATCATCCAGCCGTATCTCGAGCGCAACGGCATCAAGACCAACCTCGAATATGTCCTGGGCGCGGGCGGACGCGTCGCGCGCAGCAAGCTCTACACCGCGCGGCCGGACGGCTACGTGATGATGACGGAGTCGGCGCCGGGCGGGGCGATCGACGAGGTGATCGGGCGCGCGGGCTACAAGGCCAGCGAGTTCATCCCCATCTTCGGCTGGAGCGTCGTGAGCTGGCAGCTCTGCGTAAAGAAGGATTCCCCGATCCAGACCTTCCAGCAATTCGCCGACGAGTGCAAAAAGCGCCGCGTCGTCGTCGGCACCATCGGCCGCTCGGGATCGAGTCATATCCAGCTGGCCGCGCTGCAGAAGGAATTGAACCTGCCGTTCGGCATGGTGCATTTCGAAGGCTCCGGCAAAGCCTACCCCGCGGTCCTCGGCGGCCATGTCGACGCCGCGATCAGCGGGCCCGGCTCGGGCTCGCGCATGCGCGATAGCCTGCACTTTCTCGCCGTGACCGGCGAGGAGCGCGAAAAGGCGTTGCCGGATGTGCCGACGCTGAAGGAATTGGGCTTCGCGGTCACGCCCATCGATCAGATCTGGTACGCCATGGCCACGCCCAAGGTGCCGGACGACCGGATCGCCGTGCTGTCGAGCGCATTCGCCAAGGCGTTCGAGGACAAGATGCTGTGGGAGCAGATGCAGAAGGCCGGCGAATATCTGAAGCTGCTGACCGGTCAGCAGGCCGGGGACATGGTGCGGAAGCAGGCCGAGGTGATCGAGAAGTACAAGGACCTGCTGGGTTGACCACCCCATAGTTCCGATTCCGGGCACCACGATGTCGATCGATGCGCGCGTGAGAGCCTACTGGCGCGAAGAGTTCTCTCTCATCGCGCTGCTGCTGCTGTTCTTCATCGCCATCGTCGCGTTCGGCTACAGCCTGCCGTTCGACGCGCGGCTGTTCCCGCTCATCATCGGCTGCGCCGGCATTGTCCTCACACTCGCAGTGGCGCTCGATCAGGTGCGCCGCCACCGCGCCGGCAATGCCGAGGTCGTCGTCGACGGGAACGATCCGGCCGCGAGGGCCGGTTGGCCGCGCTATGCCACCGCGCTCTTGTCGGCGCCAGCATTCGGTCTGCTGTTCTGGCTGTTCGGCTTCATCATCGCCTCGTTCGTGGCCATGCTGCTCATCCCGACGCTGATGGGATATGCGAACCGGCGGCGGCTGTTGGTCACCGCGGTGATCACGGTCGCCGTCCTCGCGGTCATCGCCCCGTACCTGCTCAATGTCGAACTTCCGCAGGGCGTGGTGGGAGACTGGCTGATCGACAAGCTCGCGCTGCGCGCGGGTTGAGCGGCGTCATGCTCGATCATCTCATCCTCGGTCTGACCGCTGCCCTGCACCTCAAGCAGTTCCTGTTCATGATCGCGGGGACGGTGATCGGCCTCTGGGTCGGCGTCCTGCCGGGGCTCGGCGGTCCGGTCGCGATGGCGATCCTGATCCCGTTCACGTTCTCGATGGACCCGCTCTCCGCGCTGCTGATGCTGGCGTCCATTTCGGTCGGCGCCGCCTTCGGCGGATCGATCACGTCCATCCTGCTCAATATCCCGGGCGAGGCATCGTCCGCCGCCACCGCCTATGACGGCTATCCCATGGCGCAGCAGGGCAAGGCCAAGGTCGCGATGGGATTGTCGGCGGGCGCTTCGCTCGCCGCCGCCATCGTCGGGGTCATGATCCTGATGTTCGCCTCGGGCCCGGTGGCGAAGGCGGCGCTGGCCTTCAGCCCGGCGGAATATTTCGCGCTCGCCATTCTCGGCCTCACCGTCGTCTCGGTGGCCGCGCTCGGCTCGACCGTCAAGGGACTGGCGATGGGCGCGCTCGGGCTTGCCATGAGCCTGATCGGCATCGATTCGATTCTGGGTGCGGAGCGCTACACCTTCGGCTTCGTGTATCTGCTCGACGGCATCAGCTTCGTGCCGGTCATGGTCGGCCTGTTCGCGATCACCGAGCTCATCAGCATGATCCTGGAAGGCGGCACCATCGCCAAGGCGGGAAAGCTGGAGGGATCGCTGTGGGATGGGTTCCGGGACACGTTCCGCTATCCGTTCACGCTGATCCAGAGCACGGCGGTTGGCGCCTTCCTCGGCATGATCCCAGGAATCGGCGCAACGGCGGCGAATTTCCTCGCCTACAGCGTGGCGCAGCGATCCTCGAAACATCCCGAGCGGTTCGGCAAGGGCGCGCCGGAAGGGATCATCGCGCCCGAAGCGTCGAACAATTCCTGCATTCCAACCAGCCTGATCCCGGCGCTGACGCTCGGGATTCCCGGCGGCGCCACCTCCGCCATTCTGCTGGTTGCGGTCACCCTGCAGGGATTGCGCCCGGGACCCATGCTGTTCACGTCGAACCCGGAGCTGATCTGGGGCTTCTTCATGGGCCTGCTGATCGGCGCCGTGATGGCGACGATTCTCTATCTCATCATGATCCCGTGGTTCGCGTTGATCACCATCGTGCGGATCGAGCTGATGGCGCCGATGCTCCTGATCGTCACGCTGTTCGGCGCCTACGCCAACGAGCGCAACATGATGGACGTGTTCGTTGCGATCTTCTTCGGCCTGTTCGGCTATTTCCTGCGGCGCCACGGCTATCCGCTCATCAGCCTGGTCATTGGCCTCATTCTCGGCAAGCTCGCTGAGGGCTCGTTCCACCCGGCGCTGATGATCTCGGACCACGATT
>Ga0207708_10003802_pt1 | contig 11136 bp, 9 predicted proteins | sample KBSK5101metaG_FD_184340 | JGI IMG/M metagenome (GOLD analysis project Ga0207708, IMG submission 184340) | Corn, switchgrass and miscanthus rhizosphere microbial communities from Kellogg Biological Station, Michigan, USA - KBS K5-10-1 metaG... | ecosystem: Host-associated > Plants > Roots >...
ATAGACATCGCGGCATCGGTCGCGCACGCGGCGAGGCTGTATCGCGAGAAGCCGGGCGTGAAAGTGACCTATGACGCCTTTCACTACGTCAATCTGATCACGGGGCACATGCTTCAGCTGACCAACCCCGACGCCTCACGCTCGTATGTCGCCATCTATCTGCACGAGAATCGCCTCTACATTCTGGATGCCACGGTCGCAAAGGGCCAGCCGCCGCCGCTCATCTTCCAGCAGTCGTTTGCGATGCTCGGTCCGGATGGCAACTCCATCCGTTATCAGAGTCTCTATTACAATCGCTTTCCGGAACGACAACTCGGAGGCCGTGGCGGCCGCGGCGCTGGTGGCGGTGGTGCGCCTGGCGCAGGTGACACGCAGCCTCAGGGCGGTCAACCGGGTCGGCAGTGAATGCGTCTGACGTGTGCGTTAAGGTGTCTTGTTAGGACTTCAATCGGCGGACCATCGAGGAGACTGAGATATGCGATTCACGCTGGGTCTCGCGACCATCTGCGCCATTGTGTTTGTCTTGCCGGCCGCGGCGCATCATTCCCACGGCAACTACAACGACACGACCATGGATATCGAAGGTGTAGTGAAGCAGGTTGTGCTCGTCGTGCCGCATTCATACGTGTATATCGACGTCAAGAAAGGCGCGGAGACCGAGACATGGGTGCTCGAAGCGACGAGCCGCAACGGTCTGGAAAAAATCGGCGTCACGCGCGACTATCTCAAAGTCGGCGATGCGATCAAGGCGCGCTGCCATCAACTGCGTGATGGCTCCAACGGCTGTCTGCTTGGATTCCTGAAGGGTCCGGACGGCGTCGTGAAGAACTGGGATGGCGACACCGGACCGGTGCCGAGTCTGTGAAGTTATTTGAGCATCACGACGACGACATCGTACGGCGCTTTGCCCATGTTGAGGAATTGATGCGGCGCGTTCTTCGGCACGTAGAACGTCGTCCCGGGCTCTATCCGACCGTTCGTCTTCTGACCGCTGATCACCACCTCCAGATCGCCGGGCGTGACCTGGATGGCGATCTGGTCGTTCGGGACGACCTGCAGCGTCTCCCGAAAGCCAGCGGGCACGGAAAGCCGCTGAATGCGTACCCGGTCGTTGTCGACAAGCACCTTGCTCGCAAATGCCGGCGCGGCGGGCGCCGGGGCACGTGCCGTCACGATCAACGGAACTATCAGCATCCCCACAACTGAAACCAGGATCAGTCTACGCATGGCGCCCCCGTCATGTACGTCGATACATTAACGCGTCGGTAGCGATTCTACAGGCACCACCCGTGACTCGCTGGATGCCTGGCAACGAATTCCTTGCACGGTCCCGACAAGCTGCGCTACCGTGCACCCGATCAGCGCCCGGTCGATGTGGAGGAGTTATGGTGCGCAATCGCTCGCGGGTCGGTGGGTTCGCGTTGCTGGCAACTGTCACCTTGGCGCTGCTACATGCGTCGGCCCAAGGTCGCGGAGCGACTCCAGCTCGAACTCCCGATGGAAAGCCAGACCTCGCAGGCATCTATTCGTTCAGCACGGTCACGCCCCTCCAGCGGCCGGATGCGCTCGAGGGAAAAGCCACGCTCACAGAGGAAGAGGCAGCCGCGTTCGAAGCGGCGGAGAACACACGGCTCAACCGTGATCTGTTCGATCCCGAAAAGGGTCAGCCAAGCGCTGGCTATTTGCCGCGTGCCCAGGGCGGCGTGCTGTCGTACAACGAGTTCTGGTACGAGCGCGGCAACAAGCTGACCCGCGACAAGCGCACATCGCTCATCGTCGATCCGCCGGACGGACGAATCCCCTTCACGGATGCGGCGCGACGCAGGGTCGCAGAAATGCGGCAGCGATCGGATTCCGGTCTTGGCGACTCGTACGCGGACCGGCCTCTCGCCGACCGGTGCCTCCAGGGGTTCAACTCCGGCCCACCGATGACGCCAGGGGCATACAACAACAACGTGCAAATCGTGCAGTCGCCGGGAGTCGTCGTGATCGTCAACGAGATGGTGCACAACGCCCGCATCATCCCTACCGATGGGCGCCCGCATACGGCGCTTCGCCAGTGGTCGGGAGACTCGCGCGGCCGATGGGAAGGCGACACGCTCGTCGTCGAGACGATCAACTTCCGGCGCGAGACGAGCCTGCAAGGCTCCAGCGCGAACACGAGGCTGGTGGAACGGTTCACGCCAGTCGATGCCGAGACGATCAAGTACGAATTCACCGTCACCGACCCGACGATGTACACCCGGCCGTGGAGCGCAATGATGCCGCTCATACGCATGCGCGAACCGCTCTTCGAGTACGCCTGTCACGAGGGTAACTACTCGCTGCGAAACATTCTCGCCGGTGCGCGCAAACAGGAGAAGGAGCCGTAGAGGCGCGCCGGTTTCTCTTTAGACGTCCGGCCCTAAGGCGCCCGCCAGCAGGTTGTACGCGCGGGACTCACGTCGCCAATTTGTTTGCGGGAGAGCGGCGTGGCGCTGCTTGCACAAGAACCAGACAGCCGTACGCGGCCAGTCCGCTGATCACCAACAGCGTCAGCAGCGAGGATTCGTAGTACCACGCGGTTGTGTCGAGGGTTATCGGCAGACGAGCCAGCAGCATCTGAACCAGCAGAGTGACAGTCAACGCGAGCAATCCCACACGCAGCACAACGGTCACTAAGGCTAATCCACCCAGCAACGTAGAGAGGACGAGAACCCAGGAATCCTGCACCAAATCTACCGTGGTGATCGACACGAGTGCAGCACCGAGGATCGCGGCGACCACCGTATGCCTCACCACAGCCCGAACAATCAACACAGAGAACAAGGCGACGAATGCGTATTCGGGGGCCTGAACCGCGAGAAGGGCAAACGCAGCCAGAACATGTCGGGCCGACCGAAGACTGTCGAGTGCGGGAAACAGACTTCCGTTGAGAGCCGGTTCGCCGGTGAGCGCCACCCGCGCTCCGATCAATGTCACTCCAAGGGCAACGCCGACGAGCACGTCGCGGCCGACCAACGGATCGCGAACGCGCCCGGATATCACTCGTGTCCACGTGATCAATGTGTGCGGCCACAACCGGCGCACACCCGGCTCAAGAGCCAGGTAAATCAGCCACACTAAGCACGCCAACAGCAGGGCCCGGCCGGCGAGCGACATGACGAGCAAAATCTCGTCGGTCGCAACAGAGGCGTGATGCGCTTGAGAAACGCTTGAGACGAGGCTACCGGCGAGAACAAACGCGCCGAGCTTCCTGGCGCCCGCGCGGTCGCTCGCCTCGCGCCGAAGGTTGACCCGAGCCATGAGTGCAGCAACCCCGGACAGCAGGACAGTCATGAATAACACGAATGCTTCCGCCGCCGGTCCACGCCCTGTCGACAGGGCGGACCGAGGGCTGTCGATGGACTTCGACTTCCCACGCACCTCGAAGTACACCGGAGTGCCATGCATGGTTGCAGCCTCAACGATGGAATCGGTAACTCCGACCGCTCGCCGGCGCCATGCGAGGTCGCGATCATGTGTGATCGGCGCGGCGCGATGCGACTCCACCATGTCAAAGTCGCCCAAGTTCAGGCCAGCTGCGTTGAACAGGCTCGCCCAGTCCGCCCATGGTGACCTCGCAGCGGACTCCTGATCCGACGGAACCGCGACGAGCTTGATCAGCTGTCCAGACGCATCCACCGTCACCGATGCCATCCCTGCGACATCCAGCGCAGGATCGAGATCGGAGACGGTCCCAGTCAACCCGCGCGGTACGAGATGAATGGGGCTTTGTCGATAGATAAACCGGAACCCGCTGACGCGAGCATTTGATGGCCGACGAGCGGCCGTAGAGACGAGTTCCGGCACAAACCAGGCATCGCTGTCGCCACGACTGCCCTGATGGTTCGTTAACGCAAGGATTTCACGCGCACGCTCGACGAGGGCCTCGGGCGGCTTGGGCAGCAACGACGGCTGTACCTGCGTAATCGCGCCAATCCGGGCAGCCACTCCCACCAGCATCATCATCGTGACGCCGAAGATCGACCATGCAACCGCGGGGCGCCATCGAACCTTCTCGCCCGCTGCCGCCACGATCTCTGGCTCGAGGAGCCGTCCTTGTGCCACGGCGGCCATCAACTGGTCGCCACCCGGCAATGCGGCAGCGACAACACTCGCTGCGGCCGGTCGTGCCGCTGGATCTTTCTGTAGGCATGATCGAATGACACGCCCGACGGTCGGGTCCCGATCGCGAAACGTTTCTTCCGGTATCGGTGTGTTCTGACCGGCGAGGACCCGCTCATCAATCGAGCGAACGGCGAACAACCGGTGACCGGAGAACAGCTCGTACAGAACAACTCCCAGGCCGTACAGATCGGTCTGTTCCGTCGCGCGATCTCCGGCGAGCTGCTCAGGAGCCATATAGGCGGCTGTACCCACAACTTCTCCCGCAACGAATTCGCCACGGGGAACCGCGAGGCCGAAATCCATCAGTCGAACGCGCCCGCGGCCATCGAGCATGATGTTCGAGGGCTTGATGTCGCGGTGAAGCACGCCGACATCGTGGGCGGCCGCAAGACCGGCACAGAGCTGCCTGGCGATGTCGAGGGCCTTCTCGCGCGGCATGCGGCCAATTCGCCGCAGCAGTGACGCCAGCGTTTCACCATCGACGTATTCCATCGACAGGTAGTGCCAGCCGTCGGCCTCTCCGATGTCGTAGACACGGCACACATTCGGATGCGCTATCTCTCGCGCGAGCCGAACCTCGCTGGTAAATCTATCCAGATCGCTTGCCGGAGCGGACTGAGTCCCAAGGAGTTTCAGTGCGACAACCTTGCCCAATCTGAGATCGTCCGCCCGATACACTTCCCCCATCGCTCCGCGCCCAAGAAGACTGACGATGCGATAGCGAGACGCGAAGATACGTCCCGGCGGGAAACGTGCGTGGTCGACAGGTGCGAAGTGCGACAGCTGGCGATGGCATGACGGCGAAGGGAATGGAAAGCGCCCCGCGTTATCGCCGTCAATCACTGCCGCCGTGGTCGTGTCGCGCAGCAGCATCTCTCCGCAGTGCGGGCACCAACTGGTCGCGGGGTCTTCCCGTACTTCAGCGGAACACGCCGGACAGCGTGGCATAGGCGAATCTTACGGCGGTGCAGACGAAGGGAAAAGATTGTGCTTGGGCAGGGTCCCCGGCCCAAACGGGCAGGCAATCGTGCCGTATGGAACAGGTCGAACCGCGGGCGCCGAAGGCACTATCACTAAATAGAGCGGCCTTCGACTAGGTCCGGACCGAGTCATCACGCGCGAGTATCTACTTGCAGCGGTTGTCCGGCGTCCGCCGGTCGCGCCACTTGCGGTGACAGCCCGCACAGGCAGTGCTGAGCGTTTCGGAGATCTCGATCATCTTGTCCTGGCTCTTGGTCTGCGCCGCCTTGTATGCGCTCATGCTCGTGTCGCGAACCTCGTTGACGAACTTCAACCACTCCGGATCCCTGGTCGGAACGGGCACGCCGTTCGAACACGTTCTCCCGGGGATCACGAGCAAGTTGGCGGACTCGGCCAGCGCCAGCGCCGCGTTCTCGACCGCCTGCCAGCCGCCGAAGGTGCTGGTCAGAGGGTCCGTCGCCATTCCGGGGTCGTTGCCGGGAATGGGCTTCACCGCTCCTGGATCGTCGGCTTGCGCGAAGAACACCACGTTGGCGGCCGGATACAGCACACCGCGCATCAGTTGGTTCAGATTGGCGTGAACCTGCGGTGCCGCACTCGCTGGCGGCTCCTGCGCCGGCACCGGCAACGCGAACACCGACAGCATGACGAACAGAGTCAATCCGATCCTGGGCATGGGCTACTCCACACCCCGCCTGTGTTGAGTGTTCGGCGCAGGTCGGGGCGAGAAATCCGGCCGATTCCGACAAACGACGATTGCCAACAGGACCAACACAGGCGAGTTCCTGGGTAGATTAGGCGGGTAGCCCGGCGAGTGCAATGACCTTCACCGCCAGGCTGCGATGTCTGTAACGCACAATGGACCGATGCCGCAGACACCACGGTCATGGGTCAAAGCCGGGTTACCACCGGGTACGTACGACGCGCTCACGGACGGATTGTCCGGGTCGCGTCTCTGGTCGCTGCTGCTCGATGTGGCGGAAGCACGGGCAGTTAGACGTCTGCCGGCGGAACTGATGGAGCAGTGGGATCGCGATCGGTTTGTCCAGCCGGGCATAGCCGACCAACGGACCATCATCGACGTCGATGGGAATCTCCTGAGGGCCGCGTCCGCCTTTGAATCGATCGAACTCTCTCCCGTCGCGCCCCTCGGCGCCTGCGCCATCATGGGCCACGCCAGCCAGAACAAAGTGCTCTCCGCACTGCGCGGCACGGAAGTCGTCTCTGACCCCACCAACGTGATGGCGCTCGAGTGTGCTCGCCGGCTGCGTCGCGACCCCGCCGCCATCGTTCGACTGGCGACGTCACATCGTTGCGTTCGCGCGCAGGCGATTCCGAGGCAGCCTGGATTCACGGCGCACTTCCGCATCTTCTGCCTGGCGACGGCGGCAGTGGAGCAGCAGAACCATGCGCGTGTCGTGGATGCCATGACTGAGCAGATCACGGTCATGATGGGGACGCTCGATCAACTCGAGCAGCATGGGTTCTCGTTCCCGGACCGGCGCATCACGGTGCTGACAACTTCAGGAAGAGCCGCGATCGGTGACCGGATCGTTGCCGCACTAGGAGGTTACTCAGTCACGCGAGCGGTCCTCGAGCATCCGTATTACAACCACGGCCTGCGTTTTCAAATCGCTGCCCGATCCCACGAAGGAATCGAGCTTCCGCTCATCGACGGCGGCGCATTCGACTGGGTGGGGAAGCTCACGTCCAACAGCAGGGCCGTTTATGTCGCGAGCGGTCTCGGATCGCAGATCGTGCCACTGATGTTTCGGGCTGGATAGGCCCGCATCAGGACGATTATGCCGAAGAAAACGGCTTTCGCATCGTCAGGGCTCGGGCTAGGATTGGCACGCTGCTCCAGGACGCGTCAGTGCCCAACCGCCAACTCCCAAAAAGCAGCCTGATCGCTTGGGAGTTGGAAATTGGAAGTTGGGCGTTGACAAGTCTACGACGTAAGAACGCATTCAAATGACGTGGGAGGGTGACTTCATGCGCGTTCGATTATTCGTACTCTTGCTTGCGTCGCTGCCCTCGATAGTGCAGACACAGACACAACCCGCGCTGCCGCCGGACATCAACCCGATCACGCTGTCGCGGCTGCCGTGGGTCACTCCGGACGATCTGGACGAGGAAGGGAAGAAGCTCCTCGCCCAAAGGCCACCGACAGCCAAGCCGGGGCCGGGACCTGGACACCTGACGAATTACAGCCCCCGGGAGCGCAGCCTCGGCACTCCCACGGGTGTGAACAGCCCGGTTGGCGCCCGGTACTTTCAGCTCGCAGTGCTCATCATGGCGCGCGAGATCGACCAGCAGTACGAGTGGTCCGCGCACGAACCAGCGGGCTTGAAGCAGGGGCTCGAGCAGTCGGTCATCGACGTCGTCAAGCACGACCGGCCGGTGACGGGATTGACCGACAAGGACGCCACGCTCATCACCTTTGGCCGCACGTTGTATCGCGAGCACAAGGTGAGCAGCGAGTTGTGGCAGAAGATGGTCGGCCATTTCGGCCGGCAGCAGACCGTTCAACTGATGATGATCATGGGCGACTACTTCAGGGTGGGTTTCATGATGAACGCCGTCGATCAGCACCTTCCGCCGGAGCGAAAGGCACTGCTGCCGACGTTGCAGCGATGACCGACACGTGCGATTCGCATTCGGAGCATGTCGCCACGAAGAATCGCTGGACTCTCTCTGGTCGCCCTTGGCATGGTCATCCTGCTGTGGGGCGGAATCTTCTGGAGAGATCGTGACACCGTCCTCGATGCTGGTCCCCTGAAGGTGCAGACCAGCGAACGCAGAGGCGTTGCTTTACCACCTCTCCTGGGAGCTGCCGTGTTGGTCGCCGGAATCATCCTCGTGCTCGTGCCGAATCGGCGGACGTGATCCGCAGATTCGACTCAGCGCGAGTTCGACGATGATCCGGCAGCCGATGCGGGCGGCGGCGCCGTGACGTCGTTGAACGCCTGTCGCGACTTGAATTTCCATACGCCATCCTCGCGGGCCAGCCTGTCCTCGTAGCGACCGGCGACCTGGATGCCCGGCCCGCGCGCGGCGCTCACGAACGTCCATCGCGATGTCGCGGTCGCGGTGTCGCCGTTCACCTCAATCTTGAAGTTCGACATGATGTGGTAGGTACTGCCGAATCCGATGGTCGGAGTACCGCCGCGACCGCCACCACCGATCCGGCTGGTCATGAAGTCGTAGATCGCCTGCGGTCCGCCCGTGACCGTGCCCAGGCCACCCGACCACGAGCCGTCTTTGGTGAACAAGGCAGCGTAGGCCTTGAAGTCACGGGTGTCGAGCGCGCGACCGTATTCGTTCAGCAGATCGGCGATCTGCTGCATGTCCTCGAACCGTTTGACCTTGGCGGCCAGCGCCGCAACCGTCGTTTCACTGTCGCGCTGCTGTTGCGCCTCGACCAGGACCGGAGGCACCGCAATGCCTGCCGCGAGGGTGACAACGGCGGCGAGAAGGACGTGGCGCCCGGCAATGTGATACATGGCTTCGCTCCTGTTGGACAGTGAAGTATACCGACCATCTGCCGGTGACAACGCTAAGAAACAAGGTTTTAATACCGGGCATGAAGTATTTCGCCATCTGCTGTGCCGCGCTCATCAATGGAGCCGTCTTTGTTGCGCTGAGTGCGCAGACGCCGCAATCGGGACCGACAATGCGAGTGGACCCGGGCTTCGACGAGATCGTGTCTCCAGGTACGACGATGGAGACCGTCAGGAGCGGGTTCGGTTTCATCAATGGAATCGTATGGGTCAGAGAGTCCGGCGGTGGCTATCTGCTGATCAGCGACATTCCGGCGAATGTCGTTCACAGGTGGACACCCGACGGAAAGATGACGGCGTTTCTCGAGAAGCCTGACTGGACCAGGACCACCGGTCGTCCGAATAACCCGCGATTCGGCGCCAACGGCATCACGGTCGATCCGCAAGGGCGGATTGTCTACGCGGCGGAAGCGGACCGTGCCGTCGTGCGGCTGGAGAAAGATGGCAAACGAACGATTCTGGCCGAGCGCTACGAAGGCAAGCGCTTGAACAGCCCGAACGACCTCGTGTTTCGACGGGATGGCGCGCTGTACTTCACCGATCCCAGCGGCGGCAATCGGTTCGCCGACTGGGATCTGAAGAAGGAGTTGCCGTATCAGGGCGTGTTCCTGCTCAAGGATGGCACGCTGCAACTGGCCATCAAGGATCTCGAACGTCCGAACGGGATCGTTCTCTCGCCGGATGAGAAGTTTCTCTACGTCAACGACTCGGTCAAGCGCACCATCATGCGATACGAAGTGCAGCGTGATGGGAGCGTGGCGAATGGGAAGCTCTTTGCGGACATGAGCGCCGGAAAAGGCACCGGCAATCCAGACGGGATGAAGTTCGACGAGAAAGGAAATCTGTACTCCGTCGGTCCCGGTGGCATCTGGGTGTTCACTCCCGATGGCAAGCATCTGGGCACGATCGTGCCGCCTGAATTCGCGCCCGGGTTCGTCTTCGGCGATACCGACGGCAAGTCGCTCTACCTGGCAGCGAGCAGCCAACTCGTGCGCATTCGCGTCAGGAACGCCGGCGCCCGTTAGTTCGCAGGCATGGAACTTCTGGGCGCTGGCGTTCGTCTTCTCCCTTGGCCAATCTACAAGAGAGCCGACTTGTCCATCCTGGCTTCAGCGAAGGCGGAATGAGCGATCAGACCCGCGACGCGCGCGGGACCGCCACCTGGGACGCGCTCGTGCGCGATACGCGCTACGGGATCAGGCGTCTCGTGCGCGACTGGCGCTTTACCTCCGCGGCGGTGCTGATCCTTGGCCTCGCCATTGGCGCCACCACCGCGATTTTCACCCTCGTGAACGCGGTCCTGTTCCGCCAACAAGCGGTCGCCGATCCGGATCGCCTCGTCAACATCTACCAGAACGATCGCTCGGGCAAGCCGATGATCGTCACCTCGTATTCCGTCTACCACGAGATCGCGGAATACACCGATGTCTTTGCGGGGACGATGGCCGGCAGCATCCCGAATCCGTCGCGCTACCTGCACGACGGCGCGATTCGGAACGCGGCAGTCGAATTCGCCACCGCGACGTATCTCGACGTCCTGGGGCTGCGGCCGTCGCTCGGCCGCTGGTTCGACGATGGAGAAGAGCGGCCTGGAGCTCCGCTGGTCGGCGTGCTCGGGTACCAGACGTGGACCACGATCTTTCGCGCGGATCGTTCGATCGTCGGACGCGTGATTCGGGTTGAAGGTGCGCCCGTGACGATCATCGGCGTCGGTCCAGCGAATCACCGGGGCATCGTCGATGTCGGTCTCGGCACGGATCTCTGGCTGCCGGTAACGGCACTTCCAGTGATCTCGCAGAACCCCGCGGCGCGCGCAGCGTCCACCATATACGTGCCGTTGTTCGTGAAAGCCCGGTTGCGTGAGGGCGTTACCGTCGCGCAGGCCAGAGCGGCGATGGACCTGCTTGGCCGCCGGCTCGAAGCCGAGCATCCGGATGATTTCCGCCGGTCGGGCGAGTTTGCCCTGGGTCCAGGCATGACGGTGGTGGCTTCGACCGACGTGCGCATCCATCCGCAGGCGGACGTCCCGTTCATGGCGCTCGCCTCTCTCGTGCTCGTGATCGTTGGCCTCGTGCTCGCCATCGCGTGCAGCAACCTGGCCACCTTGCTGCTGGTCCGCGGCGCCGCGCGCGCGAAGGAAGTCTCGGTTCGGTTGGCGATGGGCGCGACGCGTCGTCAACTCGTACGGCACCTGCTGACCGAGAGCCTGCTGTTATCGCTGGCGGGTGGCCTCGCTGGCTGCATCCTGGCATGGTGGGGCATGCGGACGTTGCAGCAGGTCGATCTCCCGTTCCGAGTCGACTTGACTCTCGACTATCGCGTGCTCGCCTTTGCGATCGCGCTGTCGCTTCTCACTGGTGTCACATTCGGCCTGGCGCCTGCGCTCAAGGCCACGAGGGTTGACCTCCTGCAGACGCTGCGGGACGAGGGACAACAGCCGATCGAT
>Ga0207708_10003804_pt1 | contig 11127 bp, 3 predicted proteins | sample KBSK5101metaG_FD_184340 | JGI IMG/M metagenome (GOLD analysis project Ga0207708, IMG submission 184340) | Corn, switchgrass and miscanthus rhizosphere microbial communities from Kellogg Biological Station, Michigan, USA - KBS K5-10-1 metaG... | ecosystem: Host-associated > Plants > Roots >...
GCATTTCCTTCAAAGCAGCGAAGACCCAGGTTTGTGCTTTGTTACGTACAGCCAGCGTCTCGGTCCAGGTGGTGGCAATGTCAGTGAGATCCAAAGTTTGACAATAGTCGCCGGCCGCCTGGCCGCCGTCATGAGCCACCAGATCGATCTCTACAAATCCAGGCCGCTGCTCGTCCCACTCGGCGAAGGTGCGAATCGGAATCTGCTTCTTGAGCAACGTGCCCGGCTTGGTTCCTGAGCGGCCCCGCAATTCATACTTACGTCGTTCCGGCTGCAGCAAGCGATCGATACTGGCCGCACTGATGCGCAGCAGCTTCGCCCGTGTCTCGCGATCGCAACGGAACTCATTGTAGCGCTCGAGCACGGTGAGCAGCTCCGGCAGCATTGGCTGCAGGCGCTTGCCGCAAATGTAGTCCATGATGCGCCACAGTCTTACTAGTGCTGTCTGCACCTTCTCATCATAGCAACGCGCACGCTTTCTTCTCGCGCGCGACTTGCGCTCCACCACCACGATAGTTTGTTTGTCGGTTTGTACGCGACGTCCTTCATGTCGCAACACCAGCCGCGCATACCAGCGACTATAGCCAGTGGTCGCGATAAACTGGTCCAGAATCTTGCTTTTCTCTTTTTTGCTCGCGCCACGATATTGACCGGCGGTCGCTTTGGTAACTTCCTGCCTTGCCTTCATCGTTAGCCTCATCTTCTCCTCCAGTGCGGTCAAACACTGGAGGTAAAACACACCCTATTTCGAGTGGGTTTTTAAATGAGGCAACGAATGCCATTTGGAGTGGGTTTTTCGTGAGTCAATTCGGTCCGTTGACTTTTAAAAGGATCAGCGCTATTGTCCGCCCCATCTTGAAACAAGGCTGAATTCTCACGAGCCTCTGCCTGCGCACACTCGAAAAATCCAGCCTGACTTACAAGCAAGTCTCTGAATCGCATCAACGCTCCCGGTTGTTCGACTTTCTCACCGGAGGTCCAGACTTGAGTCGCGCAGCTAATAACAACACCTCGACATTCGGCCACACTCTGTTCACCGGACTGCTGGTTACGGCGGTGATACTGCTTATTAAGTGGTGCTTCGAAGATCACCGCCTCTATCAGGGGTATCAATCGAGTTCTTATGTATGGTTGCAATCTCGTTTGCGACCGCCGGTGGGTCGTGACGACTTACCAGTCGGTCGTGTGCGGTTTCTTTGTGGACATAGTTTAGAACCCAAAGGGTGCTAGTTTTTGTTTTAGCTCGTGATACCTGTGGCTGCCCTCTGCCGCCTCGGTTAGGAGGTCGTTAATTTCCGGGTAGCTCTGAAGCAACCTGATTTCGTCAGCGGTGAGGCAGAGGACAGGTTCGACCAGATAAGCGGAACCCGCACCCTCCAAGCGATGCGATAACGCTGATAGCCCAATGGCGAACCGTCGTATCTTTTCGCTTAACGTCACGCCGTGGGCTTCTAGCTGTTTCCGTTCGAGCGCCATGCGTCCCACTTCTGTGGCGTGTTCGTCTGGACTCATTGCTTGGGTGCCTCACTCTCGTATAGAATTCGAGAGAGTAACGCGGCGAGGCGTTCTAAGATATGAGGCGACATGGCTCTGGCGGGAGTCAGTCGCCTTTACTATTTGCGGGCAAGCATAGCACGGATCACTCGTAGAAAACTCTCATAACTATTAGAGCGGCTTAACGTCTCGGTTTACGACGGCGCACAGGAGTCCGATACTTAAGCAAGTCTCTGTGTCTGGTGTTCAGCATGTAGGTCAAGGCTTGAAATGAAATCTTTAGACTGCGCGCTGCATGGGTGACACTCCCCTCTGCCTGTTCCAGAGCGCGCTTTAAGACATCACGTTCTAGTGATAGCTTTTCACTATTCAATCCGCGACCGGGTAGCACGTTGCCGCTCTCTACTACCGCCAGATGCTCACCGATTCGTCACTTGGTCCAATAGGCTTACCAGATTTTCAACTGCTCGGCGCTTTGACTCGTCTGTTGCGTGGTGTAACGAAGAGCCATTCGAACATCTGACCACCGGAAGAAACCGTTTATTCAGATTAATCGACATGGTCCCAGCAACATAACATCGGCAGGAGCGGATCTCTGAGGACGGTGCGACTCGTAACCTTGAGGCAAAGCGCATCTGAATCTATCAGCGATTCTCGCCCTTAGACTGTCGACAATTTAGCTAACGCTTCGGCGTAAAACGTATTTTCGCCTTTGGCGCTGAGCTAAGCTATGGGGCGATTCGAATCGTGCCGGTATTACTCGTCTGTCCATGAGCAAAGATCTGGACCGTGTAAGTACCGGCCACTAGCGTATTCGGAAGCCTTATGACTACCTCCGTAAATTCAGAATTCGGAATTACTCTAACAGCTTCGGCCGACGCAAAGTGAAACACGCCATTGCTATTCTGCATGAGAATGACTTGTACATCTGACGGCGACTCGCCTGGATTCAGTTGCAAATTCCGAGCGAAAAATGCGACTCGGGTATTGCGATCAGGTCCGGTCGAGTACCACTCCGGAATCCCTTGAACACGAAACGGATCCCTGAGAGCCAACAGCGCATCAAGAGCAGCGGCTTGACCCGCAATCGGACCAGACTCTTCAAGTAATAGGCTCAACGGATCGTCGTCCTCGATTACGACGAATGCAGTTTTGGGGATCGCCAGCGCCGCTCCGCTTGGATTCGAAAGACCAACCCCAAGAGTCTCATTCCCCTCAGCGTTGTTGTCGCCGCAAATCTTTACTGGGATAGAAAAAGCGCTAACGCTCGGAGTGAATGACAAAGTGCCGGAAGTCGAAACATAGTCGACACCGGCGTTACTACACGAGCTGCCGCCCAATGCAATTGAGTTAATCGTTGTGAAATCAACGCTCACCGCCCTCCCAGTCGCAGCTGAGAGGCTGATCGTAAACAAAGCATCGGTCGTGTTGCCGGCACTGCCTTCAACAACATTAACGCCGCCGTCGACGCGGATCGTTGGCACTGTATCGTGATCTTGCACAGTTACGACGACCCTAACGAGCGCTCCCAGTGCCTCAAGGTTCACCGTGCCCAACGAAATCGAAAACGTTTCATCGGTCTCAGTCGTGGCATCATCTGCAATCGGGATCTGAATAGTCCTGGTTGTCTCACCGCCCGTGAACGTCAACGTGCCTGACGCCGAAGTATAATCCTGACCAGCGATGGCAGTGCCGTCAGTGGTTGCATAGTCAACGCTCAAATTACCTGTGGTACCGCCTGTTCGCACAACTGTCACTGATAGCGTGCCAACATCTTCGATTACCTTCACTGAAGCCGCAGTGAATTGCACACTGCCAGTTGCACCGGACGAGTCAGCAGCCGAAAACTCCGACGTGTTTCCGTTTGGATCAGTCGCTGTTGCAGTGATGACGCGACCAACCGGTAAAGCAATCGGGAACGTCGCATTGATAGTGGCGTCGCCATTGCCATCTGTGGTTACAGAGGTCGTGTTGAAGAACTGCGCTCCTTCTCCATTTCCGGAAGGATCCACCGATCCATTCATATAGAAATCGATCTGAAAAGTAGTGTTGGACAGAGACTTCAAAGTTCCCTGAATCGTCGTACTGTTACTCGACGACATCACGCCGGTGAGCACGGGAAAATTCTGAAGATTGTTTGGGCCCGTGTCCGGATCACTACCATCGTTGGCGGTAACGCCATTCGCTCCGAGATCGATTCCCAGGCCGTTGTTTGAAAAAATCGAATTGCCGCGAATCGAGTTGCCCTGAGCGTTTCCGGAGATCGTGATGCCGCCCGCGCCGTTGAAGGCAATCTTGTTAGCTGCATCAATCTGCGAGCCGCCGATGGTGTTATTTACTGCGCCGTTGATAGCGATGCCCTGTTGGTTATTTGGTAGCGGTCCGGTTCCAGCTGCATTCAGTCCGATAAAGTTTCCCTGAATGACATTCCCGACAGTGGTGGAGAAGAGACCGAGTTGAATGCCGACCGAATTTCCCGAAATGACGTTTCGCGCTTCGGGAACAAGGCCGCCAATCATATGGTTGTTAGAGGTGATATTAATGCCGGCACTTGAACCACCGAGGGCTTTAGTGCCGGTAACGTCAGTGCCGATGTAGTTGCCCTGGATAGTGACCGTTGGCCCAGTATTGTTGAAACCGAGAGAAATATTGCAATTGTTGCTAAAGGTGCCGTTCGTAGAAATGATATTTCTCGCCCCCGGCTCGGTGCCGCCGATCAACGCACCATCAGCGGCCGAAACACCATTGCCACTATTACTCAAAGCCAATGTGCCGGTTATGTCTGTACCAATGAAATTGCCTTGTACCTTACTACCAGCGCCACGGATGCTCACACCATCGCTCGAATTGCCTGAGATGACGTTTCTGGCTCCGGCCGTGACCCCACCGACAAGTATGTTCTGACCGTTAACCGAAATACCGGTGGTGTTTGGAATTTTCTTTGTACCGGTGACATCTGTTCCGATCAAGTTACCTTGAACCCTCGTGCTATTGCCGTTGGTGATGATTCCGCCACCTTGATTCCCGGAGATGAGATTGCCGGCTCCGGCTGCAGTGCCTCCGATGAGATTGTCAATCGAAGTCGCATTGAAAATCGCCACGGCGGTTGAGTTGTGAAGCTCTGCCGTTCCTGCCGCATTCGTTCCGATGAAGTTTCCCTGAATTGCATTAGCATTGCCCCCGTTGATCTCAAGAGCATTAAGTGAATTTCCTGAGATAACGTTTCGCGCCGCTGCTGTGGTCCCGCCAATTGAATTGTTCGAGGAATTTGTCAGTTGCATGCCGCGCTGATTTTGTCGAGCGGTCGTCCCATTGGCTCCGATGCCGATGTAGTTCCCCTGAATCACGTTGTTGTCGCAATTGTTCAAGGAAATGCCGCTACCGCTACGGAAGTTTATGATTGCCAACCCACGCACAGTGGTGCCGCCGGCCTTGATGCTTAGACCATCGCCATTGACAGTGGCGCCATCAAGTTCAATAAGCGGTGCACCTGCGTATCCGGGTTGAGTGGTGGCGTCGATAACCACTCGATCGGTAAGCTCGGGCAGCGCGATCAAAAGAGAAATAACCTTTACTCCCGGTCCGGGAATGTTGAAGCTGATCGTGTCTGTGCCGATTGTGGCGTTTGCGTTGATGATGGCGTCGCGCAGTGATCCGGCGCCGTGATTGTTAACATTCGTCACCACAAAACTCTGGCGTATGGCGGCGAAATCCGCTGTCTGGTTAGCGCCCAGGTTGTTGAAGGTTTGAGCTGAGCCAAAGCTAAAACCGAGTAGCGATGGAGTTACCGTATAGTTTCCGCCGGCGACGAGTTCAAATGAATAGTTACCATTGCTGTCGGTAGTTCTCAGCCCCGGTTGTGATCCGCTGAGCGTCACCGTGACGCCGGCTAGCCCGACGCCGTTTTCGCTGACTTTGCCGCTGATCGTGAAAAACTGTGCAGCACTCGCTGTAGCAGTGAAGTCCAAAACCTGATCGCTGTTGAGATTGTTGAAAGTCTGGCTCGCAGGCGTCATCGTGAAGTGAGCTTTGCTTGCGCTCACGGTGTAGTTTCCGCCTTCATGCAATCTCGAGAACTGGTACGACCCGTCACCTTCAGTCAGTACACTGGTTAGTGACCCGCCGTCGTTCAAGACAACTTCCACCCCGCTCAGCGGCGTAACGCCGTTAGCCAACACGTGACCACTAATGAGGTACGACGTCGAGAGCTTCGAAATAAAAGCGTCCTGGGAACCACGGTTGAAAGGCTGATACGCACCCGGAGTAATCGGAAAGTCCAGGGATGTCGTACTTCCAGTGACATACGCATTGCCTGATGCGTCGACCGCGACACCAAAAGCCTGAGCGTTGACATTGCCGAAACTGGGGGGAATTGGACCACCAATAAAAGTCGAATAAATCAAACCATTCCCTGCTGCATTGATTTTGGTGACAAATGCATCGGTACCGGAGGGTGGGCTTGATGCGAGATACAGCGTTGAAGACCTCACCGGATCAACCACAAGTGCAAATACCTGTGATACGTTGAGTCCTTTGTTCACCTGTTTCCATGTTTGCCCGTTGTCAGTGCTTTTGAAGAGGCCCTCTGAGTTAGAGAAGAACGGACTCGTTATCAGATACAGCGTCGATGGGTTTACCGGATCGAAAACGATTTTTCCAGTCTTGGGAGGAACTGGTGACCAGCTAGAGCCTCCGTCGACACTTTTGAATAAAGTCTGATCAGTGTTGGCATATAAGAGTCCCGGTGTATGAGGACTGACAGCAATAGAGCGCGCGCCTTGAACTATAGTCCCAAGAGATTGCCAGGTAGCGCCGGCGTCACCACTTTTGAAAATTCCGCCGGGGCTATTACTCTCCAGCGCATAGATAATCGAATGGTTTAGTGGGTCGATAACCAAAGCCGTGGGCTGCTGCTGCGGCGCCCCTGCCAGCGGTGACCAATTATCCGCTCCATCAGTCGTCTTATAGATGTGATTACCACTAAAACAACAACCCACACTTACATAAAGAACATTCGGTGTAACCGGATCGATAGCCAGACCTGAAGGGTCAAGCGATGGTAATCCGTTGCTGCGCTGGATCCACAAATCTCCGCCATTCGTGCTCTTATAGACCCCCCTGCTACTGCTGCTGAAATCAGTGACCGCTATATACACCGTGGAGGGTGTCACTGGATCGATCGCCAGCCCCACCACGTTGCGGGCAACAGTCAGGCCGTTGTTCATTGCCGACCAGGTTCTGCCACCGTTAGTGCTTTTGAAAACGCCGACCCCCGATCCAGCGTAGATTGTTGAAGGCGCTGTTGGATCGATTGCCAGCAGATTGACAAAAGAGTTTCCGCAACAGCTAGTGGCTGTAAAACCGTAATTGTCGTTGCTCCAGGTTGCAGCGTCATCGACGCTCTTGTACAGCGGGCTCCGAGTGCGTATCGCGCCCACAGTCAGTGGAAAATTTCCTGAGTCAGTGGTTCCTGTCACATAGGCATTGTTTGCTGAGTCAATCGCTATACTGCGACCTACATCGCTTTGGACTCCACCGAGATACGTGGAATAAATGAGTGCCGACCCCTGACTGTTGAATTTCGTAACGAACGCGTCTCCCTGAGAACCACCAGCAGCAGATGCCTGAATCGGATTCACCGTGGGAAAGTTCGATGAATCAGTGTTACCGGTGACGTAAGCGTTTCCTGAAGCATCCGCGGCGATTCCCCAACCGGCCTCAAAACTATTAGTGCCACCAAGATAGGTTGAATAGATGGGCGAACCGGCAGGGTTGAGTTTAGTGACGAAAGCGTCTGCTGAGGAGGATTGCGCGAGCGTAGGCTGAACTGCATTTGCGATCAGAAAGTCATTAGAACTCGTCGAACCGGTTATGTATGCGTTGCCTGAGGCATCAACGGCTATTGCATTCGCAGTGTCACATGAAGCACCCCTGAGATACGTCGAATAAACATAAGAGGGCACACTGGGATTCAACTGGGCCACGAATGCGTCATTACAACTGGTATTAGTGGGTGCTCCCTGGGCGGCGTTGACCACGGGGAAATTCGTTGAGGTAGTCAGGCCGGCGACATAGATGTTTCCGTTTCCGTCGACGGCGATGCCATTGCCATTTTCTTCATTACTCCCGCCAAGCAAAGTCGAAAACAAAATTCCAGAGCCCGATGCATTCAACTTTGTAACAAAACAGTCGCTGGAGAAAGATGTCCCCGTTCCGACGTACAAAATCGATCCATTAGTCGGGTGGGGGGCGATAGCACGAACAGACAGATTCCAGAGACCAGTATTGGCAGGGGTCCAGTTTGTTCCTCCGTTTGTAGTTTTAATAATACCGGTGTTACCAACGGCTGCAAAAACACCCGAAGTCGTTGCCGCCATCGCATTGACCTGGCTGAACTGCGGTATCCCGTTCGTGAGTGGAGTCCAGGAAGCACCACCGTTTGTACTCTTATTGATGCCTCCGCTGGAACCATGGCCGGTATAAATGGTGGCCGAATTGGCAGGATCGATCACGACGGTGTTGATGAACGTTGGACTTGGGCCACCCATTCCGTTGTTCATCGCGGTCCAGACACTGCCGCCGTTTGTTGACTTAAATAAACCACTGCCAAACGTGCCTGCATAGATCGTCAGTGGCGTCGTTGGATCGATGGCGATTGCATGAACGTTTGGAGTGCCCGGTACGCCAAAATTGTTTTGTGTGATCCAGGTAGCTCCGCTGTCTGTACTTTTGAACGCACCATTGCCTGCCCCAACGTACATCGTCGACGGCGTCGAAGGATCGAACACAATACAGGAGATGGTTCCGAAGGGAGCGGCAACTACGGGATTCCAGGTGTTTCCACCATCGGTCGACTTTATTAGACCGCTGAATACTCCCATGAATAGCGTAGAAGAGTTGGTTGGGTGTACTGCCATTGCGCCGATAAACGAACCACTTTGTAACCCGGTGCCCGTTCCTTTGGTCCATGTTGCTCCGCCATCAGTGCTGCGATAGATTCCGTCTGTCGTCGCTTCGTAGATGATGTTGGCGGCGTTTGGAGCAACGACAACCGCAATTGCGTCTCCAGCCAGTCCTGAATTTTGATTGTTCCAGTTTTCGGCCGCATCAATGGTCTTAAAAAAGCTGCTCGTCGTTTTTAAGCCGTTGACTACGGGAAAGTCACTCGAGGAGGTGCTTCCAGTGATGTGAGCATTTCCAGTTGAGTCCACAGCAATACCAAATCCGTTGCTGAAGCCGGGGTTATTACCGTTGAGGTACGTCGAGTAGACCAACGAACTCCCGGTAGGATCGAGTTTTGTAACGAATGCTCCGCCGCGTGTGGGTGTCGTCTTGAAAGCTCCTACCGTGGTGGGGAAACCCGTAAACTCGGTCGTGCCTGTGACGTATGCGTTTCCCTGAGAGTCGACTGCGATCGCGGAAGTTTGATCGTTGTTGCTGGAACCCAGCAACGTTGAGTATGAGAGCACAGGATCGATTACAAGTGGTTTGCTGGCGTCGAATCGCTCGAGTTTGAAGGTGACCTCGTTTCCCTTAACGACATACGCGCCCTTAACTTCGCGACGACTACCATTGGCATCGAGCTGATAGATCACCGGCTTGTTCAGTGACACTTCCCCCTGCTTCAACGCGAGCAATAATTTTCCGGCCTTGTCGAGCCGAATTCGATCGGCGCCATCGACGCTGAATCTGATGAGTTTTGGATTTGCGCCGGCACCCACTACGAAGTCGTATTCGAGCTCTCGTTGACTGCCGTAATACACAACATCGATTCCCGGATAGATGTCTTTGAAGTATGCCTTCTTATAAGTGCGAATATTACGGCGCCACTTCTCCGGATTGTTACCGATGAAGTAGTTAACTCTGCCGGGCAGTTCCTCCTGACCTTCCACTTGCGGCGTTGCATTAGCACCGAGCATCTTCAGGCGCAGGACCGTGCCTTCGCGTACGTTCTCACCCTCGCCTGCCGGTTGTTTCGACTTATCCGCCTGGGGGGCTCGCGGCTTTTGCACTCGTAGAACAGCATCAGTCGAAGTCAGAAATAGATCATAGCCAGGTCCGTGCGATAGGAACTTCACATGGTTGTCTATCTGGCCTTGATTTTCCTCAAAGCTAAGCGGCAACTTACCGAACTTTTCCGTGAGTCTCGCTTTGGCGGGTGCGCCGGCCGGCGTTAGATTTGCCGGAGTTGGTGGTTCGGGGTGGTTGTTGTCGTTTCGTGCTGCCACAAAAACCACACTTGCGAGAGCGGCAAGCAGGAATGCAATTCCGAGTGTAAGTACAGTCCGACTAATACGCGATGAAGAGGGATTATGTAATTTCATGGTAAAGGAAAACTGTCTATACGCGTCAGCGAGAAGGTTACTAATTACTTAGACGGTAACCTGACGTTCGAGTCTGAGGTTGGTGTCTGGGCTACTGAGCGTTTATTTTCGGTTGACGGCCGCTCAGATGTCAAACGAAAAAGTACGTCGTTTCTGGACTTTGCGCCCTGACGCGGAGAAAGCGTCTTAACTATCATGCGCAAAGTTCAGCGCAGACAAAATTGCTTAATCAACGAATGCTGGTGTATCCAGAGCGGGGCTATATAGTCGGTGCTTTGCGCTTTAAGAAGGCGTAATTAATGGGTCATACCGTGATGTACCGGTTAGAGAGCCTCTCGCAGCCGTTGCAAGAAACTAAGCATTTCTGCCGGTGGCGATAGGAAAAAGTTGCGAAGATTGTCCCGTATGGGCCGCCATTTCATTTCACCTATCTTGTCACGCGCTGTTGTAACTTGAACCAATAATTTGCCGCTCCGGCAGTTAGTCGCACTCTCGGCAACTTATTGGTTCCAAAAACGCCGGCAATTAATTGGTTCCGATTTTCGGAAAAGTACAAGTTTACTTGAATTCCCTCGCAATTGTTCTTGCCTATCATTTAAGCCGGGTTCTCACCTCGCATCTTCTCGGAAGGAGCTTAGGGTGAGTTCATACCAGCGTTCAGATTTATCCGTAAAGACTGGCGGGTTTAAAGCAGGTTAACAAAGCTCTTCTTTGCGGCCTTGCCAGCCGTGCTATTCTTTCGTTCCCATCGATCGTGTTGAAAAACGAATTCAGGCTTGAAGTTTTGCAGTCTCACTAACTCACCAAGAGGCACTACATGCGACGAAGAACAGTCATCCTCTTAATCGTTCTCGTGCTCATCGGAATCGGCATAACGATTTTCCGCGTTTTCTTCACCAGAGGTGCGTACGTTCCCACGGGTTCAATGGCGAATACGATTATTCCCGGCGATACGCTGCTAATAACCAAATCGTTTGGGCAGATCGAACGAGGCGCCATCATCCTTTTCCAATACTCTCCTGAATACATACGTCAGGAGGACCGTGATCACGACCCCTTCGGTTATCGCATTGCTCGAGTGGTTGGACTTCCGGGAGAAACTATACAAATGCGTTTCAGAACCGTTTATATCAACGGACACGCCCTGGGAGAGCAAAAGGTGTTAGCAAGAGAGGTTGAGCCTCGCGAGTCGTTGCAAGTGATTTCAACTGAAGGAAGCGGCCCCTATCGTGTCTTTTATACCACTCGATTGAATGAGGACGAATCTGCGCTCGTTAATGACGTACCATTCGCAGGCGAAGAGCCGTTC
>Ga0207708_10003808_pt1 | contig 11120 bp, 10 predicted proteins | sample KBSK5101metaG_FD_184340 | JGI IMG/M metagenome (GOLD analysis project Ga0207708, IMG submission 184340) | Corn, switchgrass and miscanthus rhizosphere microbial communities from Kellogg Biological Station, Michigan, USA - KBS K5-10-1 metaG... | ecosystem: Host-associated > Plants > Roots >...
CCGGTGACTTCAGGGCCGAGGGCACCGCGGTCGGTCCCACCGTGTTCGGCGGCGTGCGCGCGCACGTCGGCAACTGGACCGTCGGCGGCGAAGTGCGCTGGCAGAAGGCGGAAGGCGATATCCCGATCGAGGCTGGATTCCTCGGAACGAAGATCGATCTCGGCGGCTGGACGACCAATTTTACTTTCGGAGTTAGGTTCTGAAGGTGCGAAAGGATCCTTGAATCCCCGATCCCCGATCCCCAATCCTTAATCCTCGATCCCGGATCCTCGATCCCGGATCCTCGATCGGGGATCAACGATCGGGGATTGGGGATCCGGGATTCGAGGATCCACTCCCCGCGTTTCGAGTAACCCGCCGGTACAACGCCACCCCACCACCCTCCGCGACTCGGTCGTAGCCGCGGAGGAAGGCGGCGTGCGTTCCCTGCCACCACAACGCGTCGCCTCCCTCGGCTCGTTCCTCGACCGCGATCCACTCGACCACCGGCTGCGGGTGCTGCACGGCGTACTTCCAAATCTCGCCGTTGCCCTCGTGCAGGAAGTCCTTGATGCCGAAGCCGGCGTACGAGAGGTCGTGCATGTAGTGGCCGAGCGACCCCATGCTCATCATGATCGGCTGGCCGTCCCAGTGCGACGTGAGGTAGGCCGTGACCGCCTTGCGGCCTTCGAAGTTGGGGGTCTCGCGCTGTGATTCGACGACGACGGCGGCGTCTTTCTGGAGCGGCGGCGCCTGCCAGGCGGCGATCGCGACGATGAGGGCGCCGGCGATCGGTTGCGCGCGGCGCGGCAGCAGCGCGACGCCGGTCCCGGTGATCGCCGCCGCGGCCGCGACCAGCGGCACGTCGTAGCGAATGCGTACCGGGTGTCCCTTGAAGTACGCATAAAGCGGCAGCGCCGCGCACGCCGCCAGCGCCAGCGGCATCAGCAATGCACCGCTCACGTCGTTCTTCCGCCTAAAGGCGGAAGCCACGAGTCCGGCCGCCGACACCACCGCGAGCCACGGCAGCGCCGGGCCGGTGAGCCGCACGAGCCCTTCCCACACCTGCCGCCATGCGAGCCAGGGATGCCCCATCGCCGGGTTGTCCGCGACGAAAAAGCCGCTCGACACGAACCATGCGCCGACGCTGACCTTGCTGTTCACCAGGAACGCCGCGAGGGCCCAGAGCGGCCACAGCGCGAGCCCGCGCACCGCCCGAAACGCCGCGCCGGCACTGAATCCCCGCCGCCACAACACCACGAACGCGAGCCCGATCGCCGCCGCCACGATCGGAAACGCTTCATAGCGAGTGAGGACGGCAGCGATGCACGCATATCCCGGACTGAGAGAAGCTCTGCGGATCCGAACATCAGGTGGTCCGCCTTGGCGCGAGACTTCGCTGAAGCGCTTCGGCGGGACAGCCCCGCCATCGAGCGGCGGGGCTGCCCACAAACCGATGAGCGCCACCGCGAGGAACGTCGTCCCAAACAGCAGCGGCTCGGTCATCGGCGTGCTCTGCAGGTAGAGCACATCGGGGTTCAGCATCAGCAGCGCCGCGGCGACGATTCCGCCGACGATCGAACCGGTGGCGCGCTCGATGAGCGTCGCGATCGCCCACGCCGCCAGCGCCATCGACGCGATCGACATGGCGATCGCGGAGAACCCCGTGCGGTAGAGCCAGTCGATCTGTACCGGCAGCGCATTGAGCAGGTGCGGCAGCGGCAGCCACACCGCGCCGACCTGCTGCCAGCCCGGCGTGAGACTGTCGAACACGCGGCGCGCGACCACGAGATGCGCGCGTGCGTCGTAATGCGCGAGCGTGAGGCCGAGGCGGTGATAGTGGATCGCGGCCGCCGTCCCGCCGAGCGCAGCCAGCGCCGCGATGACCAGCGGCGCACGCGACGACAGCGATCGGGGAGCATCGACTACGACTGGCAAGCTGGCAGTTAGTCTACACTTCAGCAGATGTCGCGTCTGGTCGCGTGGATCAAGGGGTTCGCTCTCGCATTGGGCGGCCCCGGCCTCTTCATCATCGGCTACCTGGACTCTTCCTTTCTCTCCTTCCCCGAGCTGAACGATCTGTTGCTCATGGGCATGGTGATCGAGCACAAGCGGCGGCTGCTGTACTACGCCTTCATGGCGACGGCCGGCTCGGTGCTCGGCTGCCTCTCGATCTACTACCTCGCGCGCAAGGGGGGCGAGGCGTTCATGCGGAAGCGCTTCAAGGCCTCGCACGTCGAAGGCGGGATGAAGCTCTTTCAGAAGTACGGCCTGCTGGTCGTGATCGTCCCGGCGCTGCTGCCGCCGCCGGCGCCGTTCAAGATCTTCATCCTGCTCGCGGGCGTGGCCGAGGTGCCGGTGTGGCAGTTCGTCACGGCGGTGGCCGTGGCCCGCTTCGTCCGATACTTCGGGGAAGGGCTGCTCGCGGTCTTCTACGGCGAGGCGGCGATCCGCTTCGTCACCGAGCACGCCAAGGTCATCGGGCTGTGGCTGTCCGGCATCGCCCTCGCCGGAGGGCTGGCCTGGATTGTCTGGCAGAGGCGAAGACGTGTATAATCAAGTGTTTACGCCTAGATGACCCCAGAAATATCCGTCGTCGTCCCGATGCGGAACGAGTCGCCGAACGTCGAGCGGCTCTACCGTGACGTGACCACGAGCCTGACCCAGTTCGGCCGCAGCTACGAGATCGTCGCGGTAGACGATGGCAGCCAGGACGATACGTTCGAGCTGCTGGCGCGTCTCCAGGCCCGGGATCCGCGTCTCCGCGTGATCCGCTTCCGCCGCAACTACGGCCAGACCGCGGCGTTCGCCGCCGGCTTCGCGCACGCGCGCGGCCGCTACATCGTCACCGCCGACGGCGACAACCAGAACGATCCCGCCGACATCCCCGGCATGATCCAGATGCTCGAGCAGCAGAACCTCGACATCGTCTGCGGCTGGCGCAGGGACCGCAAGGATCCCTTCATCAACCGGCGGCTGCCGTCGATGATCGCCAACGCGGTGATTTCTTACGCGACCGGCGTGAAGCTGCACGACTACGGCTGCTCGCTGAAAGTGTTCCGCGCCGAGGTCGTGAAGTCGATGAAGCTGTACGGCGAGATGCACCGGTTCCTGCCGGCGATCGCCAGCGAGTTCGGCGTCCAGATGGGCGAGAAGATCGTCAATCATCATCCGCGGACGCACGGCAAGTCGAACTACGGCATCACGCGCACGTTCCGCGTCATCCTCGATCTGCTGACCGTCAAGTTCCTGAGCAGCTACAAGACGCGCCCGCTGCAGATGTTCGGCTCGATCGGCTTCATGATGGGCGGCCTCGGCGCGCTGATGTGCGCGTGGGTGATCTATCAGCGGTTCTTCGGCTTCCAGTCGGCGAACCGTCCGCTGCTGATCGTCGGGATCTTCATGATCGTCGGCGGGCTGAACATGGTCATGAACGGGCTGGTCGCCGAGATGATCTCGCGCACCTACCACGAGTCGCAGGACAAGCCGACCTACGTGATTCGCGAGATCCTGGAGTCGGAGCCGGAGCGCGAGCGCGCGCGCAAGGTGCTCGGAGCATGAGCGTCGTGGATCCCGTCACCGTCGGGCAGAGGGCAGGGGGCCTGGGGATAGGGCAGAGGCAGAGGGCAGGGGGCCTGGGGATGGGGCAGAGGGGTCTCGGGCTGGTCGCGGCATTTCTGACCGCGGTCGTGCTCGCCTCATGCGGTGGGCCCGGAACGAACCCGACGCCGCCGACCGGCGGCGGCAACGGCGGCGGCCAGCAGCAGCCGCCGCAGAACAACCCTCCGGTGATTAACGCGATCACCACCCAAGGCCTGCGACAGGGGCAGCCGTCCGGTCTCGCCGACCTCGCGGAGTCGATCTCAGTGACCGCGTCGGTCCAGGACGACGAGACGGCGATCGATCAGTTGCAGTTCGCCTGGTCGGCGCCTGTTGGGACGTTTACGGGAACGGGGAAGTCCGTGACTTGGCAGGCGCCCGCCGCAGCGGCAACGCCGGTCGACGTCCCGATTACGCTCGTCGTGACCGAACGCTACGGGAACTCCGGCGGGCCGACCTTCGAGCACACGGTGACAAAGATCGCGACTGTCTCCCTCCACAACTCGAGCAGGGAAGTGGGCGACATGGCCCGGCAGTTCCTCGTGGATTTCTCCGATTCGAACATCAAGGACGTGACGTCGATCATGCGCAATTTCAGCGATGCGACGCCCGCCTGCCACAGCGGCAAGGTCGCCGAGACCAACGACGTCTCGGATAACCGCGTTAACTACCACATCGACCAGTTTTCGGTCGGCCAGGCGTCGGTGACCACGCGATTCGGCGGTATCTGCCCCAATCGCAACCGGCGCGGCGATGCCTGCGCGCTCGTCGACGTCGACTGGCGGTCCACGCGGCTCACGGACGATCCGGTGACGGGCGCGAAGAAGGGCGACAAGGAACACGTCGCCGGTGTGGACCAGGTCACGGCGATCTACATACCGGACCAGAAGAAGTGGGGCCTGTGCGAGAGCGATTTCATCGGCCATCTCGCCTTTGGCAGCAAGTTCATTCGTTAGGCGCGTTCTCGCGGCGTTCCTCGTCGTCGCTTTGGCCTTCCACCTGAAGGTGGAAGCCACAAGATCACTCGAAGACACAAAAGAGCGGACTCGTCGCTTCCGCCTTCAGGCGGAAGCGAAGCATCTCCAGATCTCAGGCACGCGGTTCCTGGCGTCGGACGGTACGCCGTTCCGCTGGCGCGGCATTACCGCATTCCGGCTGCTCGAGTTCGTGGCGCACGGCAAAGAGCGGGAGGCCGACGCGTACTTGAAGTGGGCGGCCTCGCAGAAGCTGACGATCGTCCGCGTCCTCGGGATGGCGGACGGACTGTTCAAATTGTCGCCGGCCGATGGGCTGCGTGCACTGCCGCGGCTGCTGGAGATGGCGCAGCGGCATGGGCTTTACGTCGAGCTCGTCGCGCTGGCTGACACCGCGACGATTGCGCTCGACATTCCGCGCCACGTCGAAGCGGTCGCGAAGATCTGCGCACGCCATCCGAATGTGCTGCTGGAAATCGCCAACGAGCCGGTTCATCCCACTCAAGTGAAAGCGCTGCACGATCCCGCCTACGTCAAGACGCTCGCGCCGCTCGTGCCGGCCGGCGTGCCCGTGTCATGGGGATCGGTCGAGAATGGCGACGGGTTCGGCGCCGGCAGCTACGTCACGTGGCACGCGCCGCGCGGGAGGGACTGGCCGCGGCAGATCGGCGCGCAGGGCGCGGCACTGATCCGGAAGTTCAAGAAGCCGGTGATCAGCGACGAGCCGATCGGGGCCGCCGACACGGCGGTCCCGGGACGCCGCGACAACGATCCGGCGCGCTTCCGCGCGTCGGCGCAGGCGGCCGCGCGCGCCGGGCTCGGCGCGACGTTTCACTATGAAGGAGGATTGCAGGCCAAACTACCCACCAGAGTGGAACTCGCGTGTCTGCAGGCCTGGCTCGGTGGCCTGCCTGAGCGCAGCGAAGCGAGTGCCGAAGGGATCAGCGGACGGCGTTGAACAGCGGCGTCTGCGGAATCGCTTTCCTGATCGCGTCGAAGAATGCCTGCGCGATGGTGTCGTAGCCGGCGGGCTTGAGGTGCAGCCCGTCGATCGACACGTAATCGGCCTCGTGACCGACGAACAGGGCGTACGTGTCGACGAGCGTCGCCCCTTCGGATGCGGCGAACTGGCGGATCTTGCGGTTGGTCTCGATGATCGCGTCGCGATCGATCCGCTTGTCGGGCGCCTTGGCGTCGACCGGGCCCGGCGGCGTCAGCGTGCTCACGAAGATGAACTTGACGCCCACCGGCGACTCTTTCGCCTTCCTGATGCAGTCGCGCACGCCGACGGCGGCTTCCTGCGTCGCGTCGCCGCAGGCCGTGGTGTTCGCCCGGCCGACCCCGCACGGCAGCGTCAGGTTGTTGTAGCCGCCGAGCACGAGCACCGCCTGCGGCCGATCGCGGTTGAGGTTTCCTGGCAGGCTCGAAACGGTCGCCTCGATCCGTTCGCCGCCGACGCCGCGATTGACGACGGTCAGTCCCTGGCTGGGATAGAAGCGGTCGAGCAGCGTCTGGAGCTTCGTCGGATAGGCGTTCGGCGTATCGACGAAGGCGGGCAGGCCGTTTTCCCCCTGCGTCAGGCTGTCGCCGACGGACTCGAACCTGGTCGCCGGCATCGTGAAGCCGGTCAGCACGACATTGAAGGAGCAGGAGGCCTGGCGTCCCGCGGCATCGTTCGCGGTGCAGCTCACCGATGTCGTCCCCAGCGGAAAGCTGCTGCCGGAGGCACGCGCGCAGGTCACGTTGACCGGCGCCGAGCCGCCGGTGGTCGTCGGGTTGTCGAACGAGACGTCCTGCGCCGCGCCCGTCACGCCCTTGACCGTCAGGTCGGCCGGACAGGCGATCTGGGGCGGGTTGACGACGGGTGTCGGGCCGGAGCCTCCGCCGCCACATGCGGCGGCCAGCAGCGCCACGGCGGCGATGTATCGGTGCTTCATGTATATCCGAACCATCAAGTTTACCATTGAGCGCGTGGAGCAGGTTTGACTTGCGTCGGATCACCATCCTGACCTCGGCCGCCTGCCTCGTCTTTGCCGCCTACGCGGCGTCTTTCCTGTATTTCTTCGTCGACGACGAGGCCATCCCGCTGGTCTACGCGCGCAACCTGCTGCGCGGGCGGGGCTTCGTCTACACGGCCCTGGAAGGACGGGTCGAAGGCTATTCCGACTTCCTGCACGTGCTGTGGTCCACGCTGCTGCTGGCGCTGACGCGTGCGTTCGGCCTGTCGCTGCTCACGCCCCTGCTGGTGGGGAAGGCGGTGAGTTTCGCCGCCGCGATGGCCCTGATAGCCGTCACCGCGCGGATCCTGCGCGCGCAGCAGGTCGCGCTTCCTGGAGTCGCCGCCGGGCTCGCGTTCCTGTCGCTGTCTGGACCGCTCGCGGTGTGGGCCTGCTCGTCGCTCGAGGCGGTAACGTTTGCGCTGGTGACGACCGCGTTCGCCGCGGCGCTGATGACCCGGGCGTCGCGCGCCGCGATGCTCCTCGGCGCCGCCGCGATCCTGCTGCGCATCGACGGGCCGATCTATGTCGGCGCGATCGGGTTCGCGATCGCCGTCGCGATACCTGAGACGCGCGTATCCGCGAGGCGCGCGGTGCTGCCGATCGCGGTCGTTGCGGTCATCTATCACGCGTGGCGGTTGTGGTACTTCCGCGCCATCCTGTCGGCGCCGCTCGCGGCGAAGGTGCTGTTCCGGGTCGCGGGGCCGTCGCATGCGGTGGTCAAGGCCGACGTGCCATACCTGCTCGGCTACGCACGCATCTACGGCATCGCCTCGATCGTGGTCGCGGTCGCGGCGCTCGCCGCGGCATGGCGCCATGGCGCGGGCCGCGCCTGCGCCATCGCGCTGGTGATCCTCGGCCTCTACGTTCAGGTCGTCGGCGACTGGATGTTCGGCTGGCGGTTCCTCGTGGCGTTGCTGCCGCTTGCGGCGGTGGTGCTCGGCTGCGCGGTGGCGCGCCTGCCGCCTCGTCTTGCGTGGGTCGCGGCGCTGATCGTGACCGCGTGGAGCGCCGCCGGCGCGCAGCGCTTCGCGGCGGCGTTCGTCGACGCCGAGCGCAAGCCGCTCTTCTACGCGCAGCCCGCCGGCGGGGAAGCGATCTGGCTGGGACGCTATTACGAGCTGATCGACGCGAGCCGGCGTTTCATGCACGCCGGCGATCGCGTGGCCGACAACCAGGCCGGCCTGCTGCCGTTCCTGCTCGATCTGGAGAACATCGACGATCTCGGCATCTGCTCGCGCTTCATCGCGGAACTGCCGACCACCGACGTCTACTACACCGCGGTCGGGCGCTATTCGCCGCTGACCGATCAGCCGGTGCTGCGCACCGCGCAGGCCTACCTGCTGCACCAGGACGTTCAGTTCCTCGTCAGTCCGACCGATCTGCTGTTCAAGGCCAACCACGACAGCATCCCGCGGTCGCTCCTCGGCGGACTGTTCGAGCGCGTCGCGCTCGACGCGTCGGGCGCGAACGCGATCTACCGCCGCACTGCCACGCCCGCCGACCGGTTCCGCAGCGATCCCGGCGCTTTCACCGAGAACCTGGTCCACACGACGCGGCTGCTGCGCGCGTCGGTAGACGGCCGCGGAGTGCCGCCCGACCGGTTCGGCGCCGATCTGCCGTTCCTCCGTGAACAGGCGGCGACGCAATCGGTGGCCGGCAACATGGAGATCGATCTCAGCTTCGCGCGTCACGACGAGGACGTCTCGGCGTTCTTCATCGGCCAGCTGACATCGCAGCTACCGGCGGACATGACGGTGCTGGTGAACGACGAGAGCGGCCGCCAGACCGCGAAGCTGTCGATCGCGATTCCGGCGGGCGCGTCGAGCGTGTATCGGGCGTTTCCTGCCGGCGTGCGCGGACGCGCGCTCGCCGTGCGGGTTGCCGTGGCGTCGGGCGAGGATCGGCTGACCATCGCAGACATGCGGCTGGAAGGGCAGACGCCCGCCCTGCACGACTACGTGCGGACGCGGCTGCGCTTCGTCAGGGGAGACGCGCCAGGCACGCGCTGAGCACGCGCGCCATCTCGGCGTCCCCGGCGTCGGTCAGGTGGATGCCGTCTTTCTGGAAGTAGCGGTCGTGCGGCTGCGGCAGCGCCGCGAACGCCGCCGCGGCGTCGCACAGGTGTGCCCCGGACGCGGCCGCGGCCTCGCGCGTCATCGCCACGTACTGCGCGTGCAGCGGGACCACTTCGGCGAGCGACCGCACGTGCCGCCGGGCGAGGTACTCGGGCTCGTGTCCCTGCACGTGATTCGACGGCGCCGTCACGAATACGGTCTGGATCCCGGCCGCACGCGCCTCGGTGGCGATGGTGCGCAGGTTGGCCTCGTAGTCGGCGGCCGGGACGCGATTGGGCGGCGACGATCGCCTTGCCGCCACCGCGGTCTCGACCCGCAGCCACAGCTGCGCCAGACGCAGGTCGGCCGCGAGCAGGCGCAGGCGGTGCGTGCGCAGGATCTCGGGATCGGTCAGGCCCAGCGCCTTCCAGTGATCGTTCCAGCCGTAGGAGACCGTAATGACGTGCGGGTGGATGGGAATCACGTCGCGGCGAAGCTGCACCAGCCCCTGTGCGCTCGACCATCCGCCCACGCCGACCTTGACGCCGGTCGCCAGCGGCGCGTGCGACGCCGCGAGGAGGGCGAGGGTGCGTGTCGGGTAGGTCCCGAACTCGGTGCACGAGTCCCCCATGAAGACGATCGCCGGATGGATGTGGTGCGCCGCGCGCAGCGTCTCGTGATAGTCCCGCGTCACCCACACGAGGTCCGGATCGGGGGCGTAGACGTCGTGGAGCGCGACGGGATCGGGCCAGCCGAACTCCAGCGTCGGGACCAGATCGAAATGGAAATGCGCCGCGCGCAGCGCCGCCTCGGACGTGCCGAGCGCGAGCAGCAGGCCGGAGGCGACCAGCGCCACCCGCACCTTCCAGGAGACCGCCGTGCCGCCGCGGTCGTGCGCGCTCACGTCAGAAGAGCGTGTAGATGAACGGGGCCACGCCGGTGACCTCGCCGACGAGCACGAGGATGCCGACGAGCAGCAGGATGATGACGAACGGGATCAGCCAGAACCGCTTCTGCTGCCAGAGGAACGCGAAGAGCTCGCGTATCGTGCCCGCACCGCCGGCCGCATTTCGCAGCACCTTCATGGCGTCCTCGCAATCATGGTCTCGAGCAATAATTATGTTGAAATGATGGACAAAGTCAAATATTCTCTTAGAAATCATTTGGCCACGACCAGCGCTGGCATCAGCCGGCTGGCGCCCCGCCGCGGGCGTCCCCGGAAGTTCATCGGTCCGTCGCGTCCCGTCACGCTGACGCTGCCCGAGCACGTCATCGACGCGCTCACCGCCGTCGACGCCGATTTGAGCCGGGCCATCGTCCGCCTCGCGCAGCCGGTGCTCGGCGGCCGGCAGCATGGGCCGGCGGAGCTCGTCACCTTCGGCCGCTACTCGGTGATTGCCGTGCAGCCGAGCAAGACGCTGGAGAAACGCACCGGCGTCAACCTGCTCCACCTGCCCGACGGCCGTGCGCTGATCTCGTTCGATCGCTCGATGACCATTCCCGGCCTCGAGCTGCTCATCGCCGACGCGCTCGAGGATCGCACGCTGCCGAAAACCGATCGCGCCATCTTCGAAGCCATTGCCGACATCCTGAAATCGTCCCGCCGTTCGGAGAACGTCGTCCTGCTCCAGCGGCACGTCATCGTTCTGGAAACCCGCCGCAGCGCGGCCTCGCCCTCACGGAGGAACAGCAAGTGACCCATCGGATACTCGCCCAGGGAGCGGCCGCGGCCGCCCTCGCCGGTTTGATCGTCGCGTGCGGCGGCGACAAGTCCACGCCCACCACGCCCACGCCGGCGGCCGCCACGCTGACCTCGCCGAAGCTGGATTCGCCGGCCGCCAACGCGCAGATGGATTCGCTGCGGCCGACGCTGACGGTGCAGAACGCCACGTCCGACCAGCCGTCGGGCGCGCGCACCTACGAATTCCAGATCTCCGACTCGACGTCGTTCACCTCGGCCACCACCTCGTCGGTGCTCGCCGGGTTCAACGCGCAGGTCGGCAAGACCGGCGTGCCGGAAGGCACCAACGGCAAGACCAGCTGGACGCCCGACGCCGATCTGCAGCCGACGACGCTGTTTTACTGGCGGGCGCGCGCGGTCCAGGGCTCGGCGACCGGTCCGTGGTCGGACACCTTCACCTTCAAGTCGAAGCTGGTCGGCTTCAACCGTCCGGGCGAGCTCTACGACCCGCTGATCCACGGCGAGACCGTCGGCGAGATCGTCGGCTCGGGAACGTTCATTCCGGGGAAGGGCGTTCAGCTCAACAGCAATACCTCGTACGTGAAGTACCTGCTGCCGCAGACGATTACCAACGGCGAGTTCTCGATGGACGTCGAAGGGTTGCGAGCGAACGGCCCCGGCGACAAGGCCAAGGTCTTCGGCATGCAGCAGGGTCAGGACGACTTCATTACGAACAAGTATCGGGTCGACATCCAGTACCGCGGCGCGGCCGGGTTCCCGCCCAACGCGATCACCTTCCGCGCGCTCTATGGTTCGGCTGACGATCTCGACG
>Ga0207708_10003810_pt1 | contig 11118 bp, 7 predicted proteins | sample KBSK5101metaG_FD_184340 | JGI IMG/M metagenome (GOLD analysis project Ga0207708, IMG submission 184340) | Corn, switchgrass and miscanthus rhizosphere microbial communities from Kellogg Biological Station, Michigan, USA - KBS K5-10-1 metaG... | ecosystem: Host-associated > Plants > Roots >...
GACGATGCCGGCGATGTGCGTGCCGTGGCCGAAGGGGTCGCCGGTCACGCCGGGTTCATCGGAGACGAGATTGACGTGTGCCGCCACCCGCGTGTCGAGCGCGTTGTGCGTCGCGATCCCTGAATCGAGGATGGCCACGCCGACCCCCGCGCCCATGTAGCCCGGGGTGCCGAGCAGGCCAAGCAGTCCCGGCGTGCCCTGCCAGACCGTAGTCGCGGCGGTCACCTTGTTGGTGACCGCCATGTCGCCGGTGACCGGCAGGTCGCCCGAGATGTGCGTGAAGAGCGGGTTGCGCTTCAGCGCGTCGAGTTCGGCGTCGGTCACTTCGAGCGCGACCGCGTGGCCGGTCGACAGATCTTTGCGCAGCAGGCCGTGCAGGCCACGCCGCAGCGTCGGCAGTCCGGCCTCGGTCGACTGCACGATGACGCGATGCCGGTGTGATCCCTTCCCCGCGTGTGTCGCGAGGTCGGACGAGACGGTCGGCGCCGACTGGCCGGCCGGGCTCGAGCTGCCGGGGCCGACGATCAGAACGCCGAGAGAAGAAACGAGGAGCGCTACCTTGACAATTTTCATGGCCAGTTCCGAAAAAAGTGTTGGGACGCCAGCCCTTGAGCAAGGACTGCTCCAACCTCGGCCGTGATGCCATGAACGGCCTTATGTCAGTGGAAGGACTACAGATAGCGGGACACCGGCGCCGGAGCTTCGGATCGGCGGTGATTCAAGAATGGAACACTCGATTTCGAGACAGACAGCCTGTCAGCCCCGTAAACCATTGCCTTAAAAAGAAATAGCCGGCAGTGCCCCGTTTCGAAACACTGCCGGCTACTATTAAGACACTATGGACGCTACTGGATCTCCAGCGTCGATTTGATCCCGCTCCCGCGCTCCGTGAACCACGTCTTGTGATTCGCCCAGGGGATCTTGTTCGTGAGCAGCCGGTGCATCGCGCCGGGCCATTTCTTCTGGATCGTGACGAAGTCCTTGACGCCCTGCTTGAAGTGCCGCGGGTTGGCGTTCACGCTGCCGAACACGACCTGGTTGCCGAGCACGAGCCGCTGGTTGATCAGATCGATCGGCTCGGCGTTCATGGTGTCGCCGCCGGTCACCGACAGCAGGCACAGCACGCCGTTGGGCCCGAGGATCTCCATCGCGTCGAAGACCACGCGTGACACACCTGTCGCCTCGATCACGATATCGGGGAAGCCGGTCTCCTTCGGCACGTCGGGGAGCGCCTTGTTGGCGACGCAGACGTACTCCGCGCCGAGCTGCTTGGCGATCTGCGCGCGCAGATCCGAGGGGTCCTCGCGGCCGATGACGACGGTGCGGAGCCCGCGCGTGCGCAGCACCGCCGCCGCGAGCAGCCCGATCGGGCCGCCGCCGAGCACCATCGCGAACTTCGGCTTCCATCCCTTCAGCCGGTGCTGCAGCAGGTAGGTGTGGTCGATGCCTTTCTCGACCACCGACATCGGCTCGAGCAGGACGGCGAAGTCGCGGATCTCCTTCGGGATCTTGTTCAGGAACAGCGGCGACTCGGTGTAGTACTGCGCCATGTAGCCGTGACGGCGCATGATGCCGCGCTCGGTGTACTGGCCGCTGCTGCACATGTCGTTCTCGCCGGCCTTGCACTGCGGGCAGACGCCGCACGGGCGCCGCACCGTGGCGACGACGAGGTCGCCGGGCTTCCACCCCTTCACCTTCTTGCCCACGTCCTCGACGACGCCGAGGTTCTCGTGGCCGAGGATCAGGAACTCGTCGCCGTCCGGCGCCTTGCCGTAGAGCCCGTGGTTGATCTCCGCGTCGGTGCCGCACAGCCCGACGCGCAGCATCTTCACCGCGACCTGGTCCGGCTTCATCTTCGGGTCCGGCATGTCGCGCATGTGGATGCTGTCTTTCTGGCCGGGCTTGACGACGATCGCTTTCATGATGGCCTCATTTGAAATCCGTCAGCGAATAAGAAGGCGTGACCGGATGCGCGTTCGTCCAGTCATGGTACCGATGGCATTCGAAGCACTGTGACTGTGCCCCTTTTGCCGGCGCATGGCAAGTGGCGCAGACCGACTGGTTCGGCAGCAGCACATCCGAGGTCTTCGTGCTGGCCCGGGCCGCGTGGCAGTCGCCGCACTTCACCATCAGGTGCGGTGTGTGATCGAAGGCGGCGCGCCGCATCCACTGCTTCGTCATGGCGGTTTGCGCGTAGACCGGAAGCTGTGACGCCTGAGCCGGTGTCGTGGTCTCGTGGCACTCGGCGCAGGTCTTGTTCCACAGCAGGCGCTCGTCCGACACCAGCCGGCGCGCGACCCATTCCTGCGCGTTGCCGGCGGGCGGCTCCGGCGGCCGCGGAAAGTTGAGCGGCACGCGGCGGAACGCCGCATCCGGCTTGTTGATGTCGCCCGGGTGCTTCTGGATGTAGCCGGCGAGCGCCTGCTGCACGAACGCGTGGACGGCGTCGGGTCTGGCGTGCGGCGCCGCCTGCTCGATCCGCTCGTCGAAGAACAGCGGGTGGCAGCGCGCGCAGGCCTCCTGGTAGGTGATCGGCGCCATCAGCCCGGTCCGCAGCGGCCGCCCCGCCGTCGCCGTGCGGATCACTTCCGGCCTGTGGCACGTCGAGCACTCGAGCGTTTCCGCGCCGGCGGGGCCGCGCAGCGGGTCCTTCATGTGAACCGCATGGTTGAAGCGGAGCCGCGCCGGATCCTGCGCGCCCGCTGTGATCGCCGCGAACTCGGGGTGCGCCGACGGGAAGCGGCCGACCTCATGTGCGATCTTCGGCTCCCCGCTCGTCGTCTTCAGGTTGCCGTGGCAGTCCACGCAGAAGCGGTCGTCGGTCTTCGCCAGCTGCACGCGTCCGCGGTGCTCCTGGTGACAGGTCGCGCAACTGGGCGGCGGCGGCTGGTTGGCGGCGTGCGCCGGCGCGTCGTGGCAGGTCAGGCAGGCGGCATCGCTGGTGTGGGCGCGGAACAGCGGCGCCGAGCCGCGTGCCTCGCGCGGCGTGCGCGGGTCGAGCGGTCCGCTGTGGCACGCCTCGCATGTCTTCTCGGTGAAGGCGTGCGCGCTCGAGACCGGCCCGGCGCTGTAGGTGGTGCGGTTGCCGGCCGCGGCGAACACCGACACCCAGAGCACCGCCGCGATCGGCAGCGCCAGCGACAGCAGGAGACGCCACCGGCGCATGCCGCGCGGACGCGTGAAGTAGTAGAGGTCGATCCGCTCGGCGAGCTTCTTGGCTGTTCTGACTCGCATGCTAGAACCGCAGCGCCATGAAGATGTGGGCGACGGCGAGGACCATCAGCGCGAACGACAGCGGCACGTGGACGATCAGCCACGCGTGCAGCAGCCCGTGCAGCCGTCCCTGCCGCCGCAGCTGCCGCTCCTCTTCGCAGATGCTCTCGAGATCGACGATGGCCGGTTCGAGCGAGGCGGGCACGAGCGCGCGCACCTTGGCGAACATGCCCGAGGCGGTCACGGGATCGCCCAGCGGATGCGGGCGGTTCGGCGCCTGCACGAACGGGCGCATCTCTTTCAGGTAGAACTCGCGCAGCGGCGCCGTCTCATCGACGTCGCTGCCAATCGGCCGCATCACTGTCGCCAGTGCTTCGGCGCCCGTCGGGGATGCGGCAACCGGCACCGCGATCGTCACCTCGAGCTTGCCGCACGCGTCGGCCACCACGTTGTCGGCCTCGTCGAGGAGCTGCTCGCGGACGTGCGCGAGCTGCTCGTAGATCGTCTCCATCGGCACTTCCCGGAGCAGCCGGCGCGGCATGGTGTGCTGCAGCCACGCGCCGAAGAGGCCGCTGGCGTAGACGATGGCGAACAGCCACATCATGATCGCCGTCAGCCCGTGCCCGAAGAGGAACCCGGCGTGCAGCAGGATCAGCGGCAGCGACAGCGCGCCGAGCCACAGGTGCCCGCGCATCCACGTCTGGGTGCGGCCGATGCGCCAGATCGGAAACTTCTTGCGCAGCGCCAGCAGCGTCACGAAGGCCATGAACGCGAACCCGACCGTCCCGTAGGCCAGGCCGGGAATCGTGCCGCCGCCCGGCCGCGTGCCCAGCGCATACGGAATGTAGGTCGCGACGGCGAGCGCGAGAATCGCCGCGCTGGCCATGGCCCACGGGCGGTGCGTGCGGTCGATCAGCACGGATCCGCTCCTTCGTATCCTTCGTCCTCCTTCGTATCCTTCGTCGTGATCATTTACTGGTCCCCGTGGTCGAGCCCGAGGTCGGCTTCTGATCTTTCGCCTCGAGCAGGCCGGCGAAGAACGTCAGCGGCTCGACGCGGTGCGCCGCGTCGTGGGGGCACGCATACACACAGCTCGGCTCGTCGTGCTCCATGCACAGATCGCAGCCGGTGGCCTTCTTCTTCGTCGTCGCGATCATCCGCGCGGGCTGCGCCGGATCCGGCACCTGCACGGTGAAAGGATGGAGGTTCAGGTTGCCGTACGGACAGTTGCGCGCGCACAAGCCGCAGCCGATGCACCAGTCCTCGATGATGATCTCCATCGAGTTGCGGCGGCGGATCGATCCGACCGGACAACCCACCATGCACAGCGGGTCGCGGCACGAGCGGCAGGAGGTGGCGACGAGATACTTGTCGAAGCGCAGCCCCTCGCGGACCAGGCGCGTCACGCCGTCGTGCGCGTCGGCGCACGCGCGCACGCACTGGTCGCAGCGCGTGCACTTCTCGAGATCCAGGAGGAGCAGGCTCTGCGCCTCCATCAGCCCCTGGTTGAGGAAGTCGGTGATCGGCACGTGCTCGGTCGAGGCGACGCGCCGGCGGTTCATGTCGGCGCGCTCGCGCGCGACCTGCTCCAGCCCGGCGCGGATCGCCGGGAACTTGGAGAGCATCAGGTTGAAGTCCCCGCCGGCGATCCGCACCACGTCCACGTGGTCCAGCGCGGTGCACGTCGCGGTGCGGATGCCGCCGCCGAGCAGCCCCATTTCGCCGAAGTACGAGCCGCGCCCGAGATAGTTCAGCACGACGTCGCCGCCCGGGTGCCGCTCGCTGACCTTCACGAACCCGAGCCGCACCAGGTAGAACGCGTCGGCGGCGTCCCCCTGGCGGACGATGACTTCTCCCGGCGAATACCGAATCAGCTCGACGCGGTCGCGGAGGTAGGCGATGAAATCCGCCGGCATCGACGAGAAGACCGGCACGCTCTTGATGTGCGTCTCGAGCGCGCGCTGCCGGTACTTCCGATCCAGCTCGGCGCGGAACGTCTTGTTCTTCTGCAGGATGTCCAGCACGTTCCGCAGCATCTCGAGCACGACGACGTCGGTCTTCGCCCGCACCGTCGCCGAGCGCGGATGGAAGCTCATGCAGGTCATCTCGCCGAAGAGGTCCCCGGCGGCAAGCTCCGCGATCGGCTTGTCGTAGGGCAGATCGACCGGCGCGTCGATCGGGATGTAGCGGCGGCCGCTCTCCTCCGTGCGCGTGTGCTGTTGGCGATCCGACAGCTTGCTGCGGATGCGGCTGAACCAGCTGCCGGCGCCGTCCTCCTGCTGGACATGCGCGATCGGCGTGTTGATCAGGATCTCGACGGTGCCTTCCAGGATGTAGAACGCCGTCGAACCGAATTCCCCTTCGCGGCAGATGATCTCTCCCGGAGCGATGCTCCGCTTCACCACCGCGCCCTGGTTCAACTCGAGGAAGGTGCCCGACACCCCCTTGAACACGGGCAGCTGCAGGATCCACTCGGCGTCGAGCTTCTCCCCCGCCAGGTTGGCGTCGACGACGCGCTTGTTGGTGAGCGCGCCGGTCGGGCACGAGACCATGCACTCGCCGCACGACACGCAGGTCGAGCTGCCCATCGGCAGATCGAGATCGAAGCCGACGTGCGCGGTGTAGCCGCGCCCGCTGCGGCCGATCACCATGTTCTTCTTGACGTCGTCGCAGCCGCGGATGCAGCGGTCGCAGAGGATGCAGGCCTCGTGGTCGACGGCGATGCTGAGCGACGAGTCGTCGCGCCCGCGCGGCGACAGCCGGCGCGCGAACCGCGGCTCGGCCACGCCCGCCGCTTTCGCCATGGTCTCCAGCTCGCAGTCGCCGCTCTGCTGCTGGCGGGCGCAGGGCGACGGATGGTCGGCCATCAGCATCTCGACCAGCGTGTTGCGCGCCTGCACGACTCCCGGGGCGTCGGTCTTCACCTTCATCCCCGGCTCGCACTCGCGGATGCAGGCCGCGGCGTAGACGCGGGCGCCGACGTCCACGACGCAGACGCGGCAGACGCCGACCGGGTTCTGGTTCTGCTGGTGGCAGAGCGTGGGGATGGGGATGCCGTTCAGCCGCGCCGCATCGAAGATCGTCGTGCCCTTCGCAACCGTGACGTCGCGCCCGTCAATCGACAGCGTGATCTGATCGGTCACGCGGACGCTCCGATGCGGAAGCAGACCCCGGCCGGGCAGGCGCCTTTGGCGTGCGCCTCGACCTCGTCGGGGAAATGCTTCATGACCGAGGCAATCGGCACGTGGACGACCTGGCCGAGGCCGCAGATCGAAGCGAGCCGCATCGCGTGGCAGAGTTCCTCGTAGAGCGCGAGGTCGTGCCGGCCGCGCCGTCCCTTCGTCCACTCGGTGAGCATCTCGGCCATCTTGGTGGATCCGGTCCGGCAGGGTACGCACTTGCCGCACGACTCGTTGCGGAAGAAGCGGACCGAGTTGAGCGCCATGTCGAGCATGCAGGCGCGGTCGTCGCACACGACGATCGCCCCCGAGCCGACCGTCGCGCCGGCCGCCGTCATCGCGTTCCAGTCGAGCGGCAGGTCGAGCATCGACGCCGGCAGGTAGCCCCCCGCCGGCCCCGACGGCGCGTACGACTTCAGCGTGCGGCCGGCGGGAACCCCTCCGGCGTGCCCTTCGATCAGCTCCCGATACGACGTGCCCATCGGGACCTCGAACACGCCGGGATTGCGCACGTCGCCGCTGACGCCGACGAACTTCACGCCGGCGGATCCGTTCTTCCCCGCGGTCTTCATCCAGTCCACGCCCCTGGCCAGGATGACGGGGACGAAGAAGAACGTCTCGACGTTGTTGATCACCGTGGGCCTGGCCCACAGGCCGCCGCCGAGCTGCCCGGGAAAGGGAGGCTTGTTGCGCGGCTCGGCGCGCTTGCCTTCGATCGCTTCGAGCAGCGCGCTCTCTTCGCCGCAGATGTAGAGGCCCGGACTGACGAAGATCTGCAGTTCGAAGGAGAGGCCCGACCCCATCACGCTCGCGCCGAGGATCCCGTCGCGGTAGCAGCGATCGATCTCGTGCTGCAGGATGTGCTCCTGGTCGGGGTACTCGTGCCGGATGTAGATGATCCCCTGCCGCGCGCCCGCCACCAATCCGCCGAGGATCATCCCCTCGATGAGCAGGTGCGGCGCGTTGGTCATGATGTGGCGGTCTTTGATCGTCCCCGGCTCGCTCTCGTCGGCGTTGCAGACGATGTACTTGTCCGGGCCCGGCTGGTTGCGCACCAGCTCCCACTTCATGCCGGTCGGGAACCCGGCGCCGCCGAGGCCGCGCAGGCCGCTCGCCTTGAGCGTCGCGATCAGCGCGGGCCAGTCCTTCGACTGCGTGAACGATCGCAGCACGCCGTACTGCGACGCCTGGTCGGCGTAGGGATCGCACTCGACGCGCGTGTGCGCCGGGTGCGCGCGGCGCGCCGCGAGCTGCTCCTGCGAGGCGCCGGCCAGCGCGAACTCGATCAGCGCGGCGGCGTCACTGTCGGTCACGCGCTCGAAGATCTGATCGTTGACCGCGATCGCCGGCGCGAGATCGCAGCGGCCGAGACACGAGACGTGCTTCACCGCGACGTCCTGTCCCCCGCCCGGGCTGCCGCCCGGGCGACTGGACATGTAGCGCGCGGCCAGCCGTTCGCGCAGCTCGTTGCCGCCGCGGCGATGGCACGCCATGTCGCCGCACACGCGCACTTCCGCGCGCGCCGGCGGCGCGAGAAAGAAGTGCGGATAGAAACTGGCGACCGCCTGCAGGCGGAACAGCGGCATGCCGAGCCGCTCCGAGAGCGACCGCAGTTCCGCTTCAGGCAGGTAGCCGTGGGACCGCTGGATGCCGCGGAGCTCGTCGAAGATGGGGGAGGTTGGCGCCTGACGCTGCACGAGCCCCGGAATATATCAGGGAATTGCCCGTGATATAACCTGCGGCGTGCCTCGTTTGCGACCGCTGTTCCCGGTGGCCGCCGCTTTCGTCATCTTCGCGGCCGCGCTGACGACTTCCCTTCGTGCCTTCGAACCGGATCGGCCGCTGCATCCGTCCGCCGCGGCACCGATCGCCGCATCACCGCAGCCCGGCACCGACGGCAGCAACTACGTCGGGCCTGGATCGTGCAGCGCGGTGGCGTGCCACGGCGCGATCCGTCCGGTCGCCGGCGCGCGCATCCTGCAGACCGAGTACAGCACGTGGGTGTCGCAGGATCGTCACGCGCGCGCGACCGAGGTGCTCGGCAACATGGTGTCGCAGCGGATGGGACGGATCCTCGGCATCGGCAACCCGCTGCAGGCGCAGAAATGCCTCGCCTGCCATTCGCTCGACGTGCCGGCCAGCGCGCGCGGCCGCAACTTCGCCAGCGAGGGGGTGAGCTGCGAGGCGTGCCACGGCCCGGCCACCGGCTGGCTTGGCTATCACGTCACGCGCGAGGCGAAGCACGAGGAGTCGGTCAAGCGCGGCATGTACGACACCAAGGACCTCGTCAGGCGCACCGAGAAGTGCCTCACCTGCCATCTCGGGACATCGGAAAAGTTCGTGGACCACGAGATGATCGCCGCCGGCCATCCCGACCTCGTGTTCGAGCTCGAGGCCTTCAGCGCGGCGATGCCGCGGCACTGGAAGGAGACGACCGACACCGACGCGACCAGGCCGGTGCGCACGTTCGCCGTCGGTCAGCTCGTGCACCTGCGCGCGAGCCTCGATCGGGTCGCGCGGCGCGTGAAAGGGCCGATCTGGCCCGAGTACGCCGAGCTCGACTGCTTTGCGTGCCATCACAGCCTGACCCGCGCCGAAGACAGCTGGCGGCAGGCGCAGGGCTATGAGAACCGGGCGCGGCCGGGGCTGCCGCAGCTGCAGGTGTCGCGCTATCTCACCACACGGCGAGTCCTGCAGGCACTCGACGCCTCGTCCGCGCAGGAGCTCGACGGCGTGATGGCGAAGCTGCAGATCGAAGCGAGCCGCCTGGTCGCGAAGCCCGACGAGGTCGTCTCGCTCGCGACACAGGGTCGCGGCATCGTCGATCGCGGCATCGAGCGCGCGCTGTCCGGCCCGGTCGGCGCCGACGCGGCCGCGGCGATGCTGCGCGGCCTCTTCGCCGACGCGCCGCAGATCGCCGAGCGCGGCGAACGCGCCGCCGAGCAGGCCGCGATGGCGGCGGAAGTGCTCGTCACCGCGATCTCCAAGACGCGCGGGCAGGATCCCGGCAGCTCCAGGGGGCTGTTCACCGAGCTGTTCAAGCAGTTCGAGTCGCCGTCCGCCTACGAGCCGTCCCGGTTCGTGGCCGCGATGAAACGCGTCGAAGCGGCAGTGCCGCGCTAGCTCGTGCGCCAGCATCCACATCTCTACGAGATCAGCGCGTGGCCGTGGCTGGAGCGGCTCTCACGCCGCGAGAGCCGCGCGATCACGCTGGCCGACGTCCCGGGCGCGGAGTGGGACGCGATCGCGTCGCAGGGGATGGACATCGTCTATCTCATGGGCGTGTGGCAGCGCAGCGCCGTCGGACGGCTGATGGCGCGCACCGATCCGTCGTTGATCTCGGAGTACGACCGCGTGCTGCCGGGCTGGGGCATGGAGGACGTGCCCGGCTCGCCGTATTGCATCCAGGCCTACGAGCCCGACGAGCGCATGGGCGGCTGGCGCGGCCTCGACACCGCGCGCGCGGAGCTCGCCCGGCGCGGCATGGCACTGGTGCTCGACTTCGTGCCGAACCACACGGGATTCGATCACGAGTGGGTGCGTACGCATCCCGAGTTCTACGTCCAGGGCACGCTCGACAACTACCGCGCCGAGCCCACATTGTTCCATCCGATCGAAGACGCTGACGGCAGCGTCGTCCGCTTCATCGCGTGCGGCCGGGATCCGTTCTTCCCGCCGTGGCGCGACGTCGCGCAGCTGAACTATTTCAATCCGGCGACGCGCGACGCGATGATCGGCGTGCTGACGTCGATCGCGCAGCACTGCGACGGCGTCCGCTGCGACATGGCGATGCTGGTGCTGAACGACGTGTTCGCGCAGACGTGGGCGGAGCGCGTGGACCTGCTCTGGCGCGCCCCGGCGGCGCAGTTCTGGCCCGAGGCGATCCGCCGTGCGCCGATGACGTATCTCGCCGAGGTCTACTGGGATCGCGAGTACGAGCTGCAGCAGCAGGGCTTCGATTACACCTACGACAAGCGGCTGCTCGACCGGCTGCATCACGGAAACCCGTCGGAGGCGCGCGGCCACCTGCACGCCGATCCCGCCTACGGCATGAGGCTGGCGCGGTTTCTCGAGAACCACGACGAGGCCCGCTGCGCGCCGACCTTCGGACGGCGGCTGCCCGCCGCCGCGGCGCTGACCTTCACGCTGCCCGGCCTGCGCTTCTTCTTCGACGGCCAGTTCGCCGGCGCTGAGCTGCGCGCGCCGGTGCAGCTGGGGCGCTGGCCGGACGATCCCGATCGCCCCGATCTGCGCGACTTCTACGCCCGCCTGCTGTCGGCAATCAATCGCCCGCTGTTCCACGACGGCACGTGGTCGCTGCTCGACGTGCGCGGGGCGGGCGACCCGACGTTCACGGATCTGATCGCCTGCGCCTGGCGCCACGGCCACGACATGGCGATCGTCGCGGCCAACATCACCGACCACGCGGCGCAGGGGCTGGTGAGCGTCGGCGATCTGCCGCCCGGCGACGCGTTCGAGCTCCGGGATCAGCTCAGCGATCGCAGCTGGCGGTGGACGCGCGGCAACCTGGACAGCGGCCTCTACGTGCGCCTCGAGCCCGGCGCCGCGCACTTGTTCCGCGTTCAACGCTGATTCCTGAGGCGCATCCATTCGCAGGATCTCGCTCCGTGTCGTAGCTGGCGGTCAACTGCCGCGTGCGGATCTACAGGAGCGCAGGAGGAAAAGGAGATTTTTTTTTGAAAGCCTCCCTTCCCTCCTTACCTCC
>Ga0207708_10003814_pt1 | contig 11115 bp, 9 predicted proteins | sample KBSK5101metaG_FD_184340 | JGI IMG/M metagenome (GOLD analysis project Ga0207708, IMG submission 184340) | Corn, switchgrass and miscanthus rhizosphere microbial communities from Kellogg Biological Station, Michigan, USA - KBS K5-10-1 metaG... | ecosystem: Host-associated > Plants > Roots >...
CGAGCCGGAGCTCACCGTAGGCGACGCTGTCGGTCGGCACATAGCCGAGCACGACCGAGGTCGCCTTCGTGCTCGTGAGCGCGAACGTGGCCATCCCGGTCACCGCGATCACGACCGCGATGAGGACCCCTGCGGCGAGCCAGCGCCCGCGGCTCGAGCGAGGCGACGCCGCCTGAGCCGGCGGACTGATGGCCGTCGTCGGCACGGGTGTCGCCGTCGTGTCGGTCTCGGGCTGCGTCGTGGTGGTGTCGTTGAAGTCGGTCATCGCGTGGTCTCCCCCGGCGTCAGTGCCGGCCCCCCGTCAGGCCGGCAAGCGCTGCGCGCCGACCGCCTCCGGATAGCTGCTTCATGAGCTTCTGCATCTCGCTGAACTGCTTCACGAGCCGGTTGACTTCCGGCAGCGTCGTGCCCGCGCCGGCCGCGATGCGGCGGCGGCGTGAGCCGGTGAGGATCGTCGGGTCGCGACGCTCGGCCGGGGTCATGGCCCGGATGATCGCCTCGGTCCGTTTGAGCTCGCCCCGGTCGACGGCGGCCTGGGCCTCGTTGGCCATGCCGCCCATCCCGGGGATCATCGACATGATCTGGCCGATCGGGCCCATCTTCTGGACTTGCTGGAGCTGGTCGAGCATGTCCTCGAGGGTGAAGCTCGCCGTGCGGAGCTTCTCCTCCATCTGCTGGGCCTGCTTGACGTCGAAGGTCTCCTGCGCCCGCTCGACGAGCGTGAGGATGTCGCCCATCCCGAGGATCCGGCCGGCCAGGCGGTCCGGGTGGAAGGGCTCGAGGGCATCAGTCTTCTCGCCGGTGCCCAGGAACTTGACCGGCAGCCCGGTGACCGCCGAGATGCTGAGCGCGGCGCCGCCGCGGGCGTCGCCGTCGATCTTCGTGAGGATGAGTCCCGTGACGGGCACCGCCTCGACGAACGCCTGCGCGACCGCGACGGCTTCCTGCCCGGTCATCGCATCGACGACGAGGAGCGTTTCGATCGGCTTGACCGCGGTGTTGACCGCAGCGATCTCCTGCATGAGCTCCTGGTCGACGGTGAGCCGCCCGGCGGTGTCGAGGATCACGACGTCACGCGTCTGGCGCTTGGCGGCCTCGACGCCCTGACGGGCGATCTCTGGAACGGGTGTCCCCTGTGGTGCGCGGTAGACCGGGATGTCCAGCTGGCGACCGAGCGTCTCGAGCTGGTCCGCAGCGGCTGGGCGGTACGGGTCGGCGGCGACGAGAAGCGGCCGTCGGCCGAGCTTCACGACGTGGCGCGCGAGCTTGGCGGTGGTCGTGGTCTTGCCGGAACCCTGGAGACCGACCATCGCCACGACCGCCGGGTTCCCGCTCAGATGGAAGACCCGATCGCCCTTGCTCAGTAGCTCGACGAGCTCGTCGTGGACGATCTTCACCACGGCCTGCCCGGCCGTGAGGCTCGCCAGGATGTCCTGACCGACAGCCTTCTCGCGGACGCGGGCGACGAAGTCCTTGACGACCTTGAAGTTGACATCGGCCTCGAGCAGCGCGAGGCGCACCTCGCGCATGGCTGCATCAACGTCGGCCTCGCTGATCCGGCCGCGGCCGGTCAGGTTGCCGAGGGTCGTCCGCAGGCGCTCACTGAGGGTGTCGAACACGGTCGGATCCGGACTCCGTTCGAGTGGTGGACCGGCCAGACGGTCGCGGGTTCGCGACGACGAGCCGGGTGGTGCGCGAGTTCTGACGCACCGAGGCGGCCGAAGTGTAACGCAGGGTCCGTCGCGACGCCCCCGAGACGATGGTCCGGGGGCACGGCGCATCGTCGCGCATCGACTGATCCCTGGCCTGCGCCGGAGCACCTGCGCGGACGTATGCTGCGCCGTCGTGCGGAACCCCTTCGCCTCGCCGCTGTGGTCGAACCACGCCTTCGTCCGGGTCTGGTCGGCGGCGACCGTATCGATCTTCGGCTCGCTCATCACGCGGTTCGCGCTCCCGGTCATCGCGATCCTGACGCTGCATGCCGGACCGTTCGAAGTCGCGGTCGTCCGAAGCATCGACCTCCTATCGGCGCTGCTCGTGGGTTTCGTCGCCGGCGCCTGGGTCGACCGGTTGCGGCGGCGACCGGTGCTGATCTGGGCCGATCTCGGTCGCGCGGTGCTGCTGTTGACGATCCCCGTCTCGTTCGTGCTCGGAACGCTCGCCCTCTGGCAGATCATCGTGGTGGCCGCGCTCGCCGCGGTCCTGACGACCTTCTTCGACGCGGCCGACAACGCCTACCTGCCGACGATCGTCGAACGTGAGCGCCTGATCGAGGCGAACAGCGCGCTCGCTGCGAGCGGCTCGGTGGTCGAGTTCGTCGGCTTCGGGATCAGCGGCGCACTGGTCCAGATCCTGACGGGCCCGATCACGATCCTCATCGACGTCGCGACGTATCTCGCGTCGGCGTTCCTGCTGTTCACCGTCAAGGCGCCCGAGGCACCGCCGCCGCCGGCCGCGGATCGCGAGCCTGTGGTCAGCGAGATCAGGGCGGGGATCGGACTTGTGCGCCGAGATGAGCTGCTTCGACCGTTCCTCGGTTCGCAGATGCTGATGTCGACGCTGTGGGGGATCTTCGGCGCGACCTGGTTCCTGTTCGCGCTCGAGGAGCTCGATCTCTCGCCGGCGCTCATCGGAGTCATCGCCGGCCTCGGCGGGGCGTCATCGTTCGTCGGCGCGGTCGTGGCGACCCGAGCCACGAAGCGCTGGGGCGTTGGTCCGGTGGCGATCGGCTCCATGGTGCTCGCCGCGATCGGCAACCTGTTCATCCCGCTGGCGCCAGCAGGAGCTCCGTTGCTCGCGGCGCTGTTCCTATCCGGACAGCAGCTCCTCGGTGACTCGGCGGTGACTGCATACGACGTCACCGAGACATCGGTGAAACAGGCGCGCGTGGCTGATCGAGAACTGGGCCGCGTGTCGTCGATCTTCCATGTCGGGTCGGCGGGCGCGCAATTCGCCGCGGCGATCGGGGCGGGACTCCTGGCAGAGGTGATAGGTCTCCGGGCGACCGCGATCCTGGCACCGGTCGGCGCGCTGCTTGCGGCTGCGGTTCTGTACTGGTCGCCGGTCCGCTATCTGCGCGATCTGCCGGTCATGGACAGTCGTAGTCCCGCGCAGGTCGTCGTCGACGTCGAGCGCGATCAGCCGGTCGGTGCCTGACCCGCGGGTGACTCGTCGAAGAGGGCGTCGACGAACGCTTTCGGGTCGAACGGCAGCAGGTCGTTGATCCCCTCACCCACCCCGACGAACCGCACCGGCACCTTCAGCCCGTCCTCGATCGCGAAGACGATCCCGCCCTTGGCGGTCGAATCGAGCTTGGTCAGCACGATGCCCGTCAGCCCGACCGCCTCATGGAAGGCCTTCGCCTGGGAGAGCCCGTTCTGGCCGGTCGTGGCATCGAGGACGAAGAGCGTCTCGGGCTTGGCCCCCGGCAGCCGCTTGTCGACGATACGGCGCACCTTCGTCAGCTCGTCCATCAGGTTCGCCTTCGTGTGTAGACGGCCGGCGGTGTCGGCGATGACCATGTCGGCTTGCCGGGCGATCGCCGCGTCCAGCGCGTCGTAGACGACCGCGCCAGGGTCGGCGCCCGGCGCATGCGCGACGACCGGGACGTCCGCCCGGTCGGCCCAGATCCGGAGCTGGTCGATGGCCGCAGCCCGGAACGTATCTGCCGCGGCGAGGATGATCGTCCGCCCCTCCCCGATGTAGCGAGCCGCCATCTTGCCGATCGTCGTGGTCTTGCCGGTGCCGTTGACACCGACGACGAGCACGACCGCCGGACCGCCGGCCGCCGCGGGTTGGGGCGACCAGTCGGGGTCACGGTCCACGAGCAGGGCCGCCAGCTCATCGCGGATCGCGGCCTCCGGGCCTTCGGGGTGGTGCCGGCGCCGAGCACGATCGACGAGATCGATCGCGAGCGTTGCTCCGACGTCGCCGGCGATGAGCGTCTCCTCGACCTCGTCCCAGGCCGGGCCCTCGGCCCCACCGAGATAGCCGCGGAGCTGGGTCATGAACGTACCGCGAGTCCGCTCGAGACCCTGGTCGAGGGTGTGGGCCGGGGCGACCGCGAGGAACGCGGTCGGGTCGAACGGGGCGTACGCGGGTGCCGCTGCGGCCGGTTCGTCGACGATGGCCGGGTCGATAGCTCGGTCGAGCGGCGGCGCTGTGATCTCTGGATCGACGACCCGCTCTGGTTCGGCCAACGGCGGCGGATCCTCGATCGGGGCCTGCGGCATCGACTCGGCAACGGGCTCCGGCTCGACCGGCACCTCTGGCTCAGCTGGCGCCTCCGGCACGGTCGGCGCCTCCGGCTCGACCGGAACGATCGGCTCTGCCTCTTTCGGCTCCTCGCGCCGACGTCGCCAGAACGCCATCAGCCCGCCGCGGTCAGCTCGCCGCGCCGCTCCGATGCCAACGCCTGTGCCTCATCGAGGCGCAGGCTGATCACGCGGGACACCGAGTCGTCGCCGACCGTCACGCCATAAAGCGCGTCGGCGGCCTCGATCGTGCCGCGGTTGTGGGTGATGACGATGAACTGCGTCGTATCGGCCAATGACCGCAGGGCATCGGCGAAGCGGCCGATGTTGGCCTCGTCGAGAGCCGCGTCGACCTCGTCGAGGACGCAGAACGGCACCGGCCGGACCTCGAGCATCGCGAACAACAGGGCGACCGCGGTCAGCGCACGCTCACCGCCCGACAGCATCGCGAGTGCCTGCGGCTTCTTGCCCGGCGGCCGCGCGACGATCTCGACGCCGGTCGCGCCGAGGTCGCTCGGGTCGGTCAGGGAAAGCCTGGCGAAGCCGCCCCCGAACAACTGCTCGAAGCGTCGCTCGAATGCCGTCTCGAGCGCCGCGAAGGTCGTGCGGAACTGCGTCGCGATCAAGAGGTCCAGTTCGGCGATCAGCTCGCGCGTCTTCGCGATCGCGGAGCGCAGGTCGTCGCCCTGCCCCTCGAGCGACTGGAGCCGAGCCTTCAGCTCGTCATATTCCTCGACCGCATACGGGTTCGCTGCTCCGAGCTCGTGATATCGACGCCGCAGCTGGGCCACGCGCCCAGGCGCCGGTGCATCGGTCGGCGGCGGCTCGGTCGCCCATCGCTCGGCGATCTCGGTCAGGGCGCCTTCGAGAGCACCCGCGTCGGGGGCGTCACCCTCGCCATCGAGCGCTTCGTCCAGGACGTCATCGGACGGAGGCGCGGCCGGACGGATCCCGAGGCTGGCAAAGCCGAGGTCGCCAAGCCCCGCAAGCTCGACGAGCACGCCGTCGCGCAGCGATTCGAGACCGAGCCGAGCCTCGAGTTCGGTGTGATCCGCGGCGCGAACTCGGTCGTCGGCGGTGCGCAGGCGTTCTCGGGCCGCTGAGGCCTCGCGTTCAGCTTCGGCCAGTCGCGACCGGTCGGCCGCATCCGCCGAGTGAAGCGCAGCGAGTGCCTCGCGCGCATCCCGTTCTCGCGTGGCGGCAACTGCGATGTCGGTCCCCAGGCGGTCACGCTCGGCGCGGAGCGCCGCCTCACGTTCGACGAGCGTCGCGGACTCGCGGTCGGCCCGGGCGATGCGTTCCTCGGCCATGGACACAGCGGCCTCAGCCCGCGCTCGGCCATGTTCGGCATCCCGCCGCGTGCCGTCGTGCTCGGCGAGTCGGGCCGCCATACGATCCCGTCGCTCTCGGAGCTCGCCCGCGCGCGCTTCCCAGGTCGCGATCGCGGTCGCGTCTTCAGGGGCGTCGCTCGTCGCGTTGGTCGCGACCGGGTCGGCGGGGAGCGCATCCCGCAACCGGGCGACGTCGGCGTCGAGCCGTTGCTGCTGGGCCGCATGCCAGCTGGCCTCGCGGGTCGCAGCCTCGGTCTCGCGAACGGCCGACCGCTCCGCCTCCTCCATCTGCCGACGCTCGCCGGAGAGGCGTGACACCTCAGCGCGGGCAGCGTCGAAGGCCGAGCGGGCCTGCTCCGCGGCCCGTGCCGCCCCATCGGCCTGTGCCCGGAGCTCGCCGAGCTCACCGTCAAGGCGTTCGAGGTCGGTCGACAGACGGCTGTGCTCGGCTCGTCGTTCGAGAGCGCCCTCCGATGCGCCGAGCGCGATCCCGGTGTCGTCGACGACCGCTGACCCGTCACGCGGGACCGCCAGCCAGCCAGCTGGCATCTGCGCCTGCAGCGCGAGACAGGCGGCAAGATCCGGCAGCCACACGGTCCGCTCGAGCAGACGGCGGACGCCACCCGTCGCATCGCGCCGGACGACATCCACGAGTCGGCCACCACCGGCGCCGGCGACGGCGTCGAGCCATCGTCGGGTCGCGGCGTCCTGGCCTGTGCTGCCACCGGTCAGGCGTTCCTCGACCACCAAACGACCTCGCTCGCCCGCGAGATCCGCGATCGAGGCCGATGCGACGAGATAGGCGCGGGCACGATCGGAAAGGGCTGCCTCGACAGCCGCACGGAGCTCCTGATCGACGACGAGGTCCTCGTCCAGCCGCCGGCCACCGACCTTCTTGGCTGCGCGCGCGATGGGACGTCGCTCGTCCTCGTCGAGCTGACCACCGAGGGCCTCGACCCGGCCGCGGAGTGCGGCAGCTGCCGTCGACGACCCCGCGAGCCGTTCCGCGGCACTCGACCGCTGCGCATCAGCGGCTTCGAGTGATGTGCGCGCCGTCTCGGCGGCAGTCTGGGCGGAGCGCTCGGCGGCGACCGCGAATTCGAGCGCGCGGCGTGCGGCTTCGGAGCGTGTAAATGCCTCGTCGCGACGCGTAGCCGCTGTCTCGGCCGCGGACCGTTCGATAGCGGCCTGCCGTTCGGCCTCGGCGAGTCGGCGACGTGCGGTCTCCGCCTCTGCCGCTCGAGCGGCCTCCGCGCGTCGGATGGCGGCGGCCTCCTCGCCACGTGCCGTCGACTCGGAACGCAACGATGCGAGTTCCGAGAGGGCGTCGGCTAGCTCCCGTTCCGCGGCACCGACGGCCGCCTCGAGGTCGAGATCCCGGGCCGGGACCGGCGCAACGACCGCTCGCCGATGGTTCGCGAGGTCGGCGTCCGCGGTCGCCCGCTCGTCGGCAAGCCGGACGCGATCGCGTTCGATGGCGTCGAGCTCCGATCCGAGTCGCCCGTCCCGCAGCTGCAGATCGGTCAGGGCGGCCCGTGCGGTCTCGTGGGTCTCGCGGCGTTCTCGCTCGGCATCGGCACGCGCCGACAGCTCGCCCGCCAGCGCCGCAGCGACCGCCTCCGCCGACGCGAGATCGGCCATCGCTCGTGCGGCCTCGGCGTCAGACGTGAGACGCCGCTCGGAAGCGACGGCCAGCCGGGAAGCAGCCTCGTGCCAGCGCGCGTGCGTCGAGGCGAGCAGTGCCGTGGCGAGCTCGTCGGCGATCGACGAGCGGGCGGTCTGCTGCTCGGCCTGCGCCGCGAGGCGACGGGCCTGCGGGCGGAGCTCGGCAAGGATGTCATCGACCCGCGCGAGGTTCGCCTCCGATTCTGCGAGCTGCTCCTCCGCCTTCCGTCGCCGGCGCTCATGGCGCCGGACCCCCGCGACTTCCTCGAACAGCGGACGCCGCTCCTCGGGTCGGAGCGCGAGCGCCTGGTCGACCATGCCCTGTCCGATGAACAGGAATGCGTTGTCGGCGAGATGCGCGGCGTCCAGCAGGTCGACGAGGTCACGAAGCCGGATGCGCTGCTTGTTGAGGAGGTACTCGTTCTCGCCGCTCCGGTACAGCCGCCGCCCGAACTCGAGGACCTGGAAATCGACCGGCAGCAGCGCGTCGGCGTTGTCCAGGACGAGCGTGACATCGGCCATGCCCTGGGCGGTGCGCTTCTCAGAACCGGCCCAGATGACGTCCTCGGCCTTGCGCGACCGAAGCGCACGACCCTGCTCGCCAAGCGCCCAGCGGAGGGCATCGGCGAGGTTGCTCTTGCCCGACCCGTTCGGGCCCACGACGGCGCTGATCCCCCCGCCGAACTCGACGTTGGTCCGCTCGGCGAAGGACTTGAAGCCCTGGACCCGGAGCGCGAGCAGCCTGGGCGGTGCCGGGTTGGTGGTCATCAGGCGGGTCGACGTTCGCGCTGGGCTCGACGCTGACGGCCGTCGCCACCGGACGAGGGCCGTTCCGCATGCGCGAGTCTGTCTGCTGCCCGCTCGGCGCGGATCCGCTCGATCGCCTGCGCCGCCGCCGAGGTCTCGGCGGTCCGACGTGACGGCCCCTCACCGACGCCGAGCTGCTCGCCGTCGACCCACACCTCGATGCGGAAGGACTTCTCGTGGTCCGGCCCAGACGCCTCGACGAGCCGGTAATCGGGTCGCTCTCCGGATCTCCGCTGTGTGTATTCCTGCAAGCGGGACTTCGGGCTCTTGAGCGAAAGGACGGGTGCCTCAAGCGACAGCTCTGGTTCTGCGAGCGTCTGCAGCCAGCGCCGGACGACGTCGTAGCCGAGGTCGAGATACAGCGCGCCGGTCAGCGCCTCGAACGAGGAGGCGAGCAGCGATGGTCGACGACGGCCGCTGCGCTGCGACTCCCCCTCGCCGAGGAGGAGATAGCGCCCGAGCTCGATCCGGCCGGCTAGGCGGGCGAGACCGGTGGTCGAGACGATCGCGGCACGGCGGGCCGACAAGGCGCCCTCGTCATCGTCGGGATGACGGGCATACAGCGCCTCGGAGATCGTGAGGTTGACGACGGCGTCGCCGAGGAACTCGAGCCGTTCGTTGTGTCCCCTGGCTGCGTCAGGGTGCTCGTGCAGCCACGAGGAGTGGACGAGTGCCTGTTCGATGAGATCGACGTCCCGGACCGGGAGTCCGAGCCGCTCGACGACGGCGTGTCCGGGACGCACCTCGGACGTGACGGACGACCTGCTAGGAGGAGTGCTCGTCGATGTAGTCGACGGCGTCTTGGACGGTGCGGATCTTCTCTGCATCCTCGTCCGAGATCTCCGTCCCGAACTCCTCTTCCAGGCTCATGATCAGTTCGACAAGGTCGAGGGAATCCGCGTTCAGGTCGTCGACGAACGACGCCTCGGGCTTGACCTCATCCTCGTCGGCGCCGAGCTGCTCGACGACGATCTTCTTGAGCCGGTCGTAGGTTGTGGCCACTGACTCCCTCCTCGGAGCTGGGGGTAGGTGAGATCGTGCCGAGAACACCGTTCATGAGGCGCCGCATCGCCTCTCCACTGTAGACGCGTGCCAGCTCGACCCACTCGGCGATGGCCACCCGGGCCGGCGTCGCGGAGTGTAGCACCTCACCGATGGCCGATCGGAGCAGGGCGCGGTCCATCTTGGCCAGGCTGGTGACCGGGTGGCGGGGTGCCGTCTGGTCGATCAGGGCGTCGATCTCGTCGCGGTAGCGGACCACCGCCGCGACCAATTCGCGCGCCAGGTCGGCGGCCACGGGATCGCGTTCCGACTCGGCCAGATGGCGCTCGAGGATGGCCTCCGCGGTCCGTTGCCCGAAGTCCGCCTCGAAGATCGCCGCCAGCGCGAGTCGACGTCCGGTGCGTCGTCCGCGCTGCCTGTCAGCCTCCGACGCCATCGACGATGATGGTGACCGCCCCGAGATCGAGCCCGAGCAGTCGTTCGACCGTCGCGGCCACCGCCGTCCGTACCTGTGCGGTGAGCGGACCGAGTGCCTGACCCGGGCGCGCGACGACACGCAGACGCACGAGGACACGGTCGTCGACCACGCGGACGCGGACGGCGGGGCCGGCGAGCCAGGCACGCCAGCGCGGTCCGCCGTAGCCGACGCGGACGACGCCCGGGACCTCGAATGCGGCGGTCTTGACCAGTTCCTTGATGACACCCTTGCCGACGGTCAGGACGGGTCCACTCATGAAGCCACCTCCTCATCCGTGGGTGTCTCGGTCTTGGTCGTGGGAGCGGCCGTGGTCGCGGCCGCGAGCTCGGCGAGTCGTTGACGGTCGGCAGCGAGCGCCTCGGCGATGAGCTCGGGCACCCGAGCCGTCGCCGTCCGCGTCGCCACGTCGCAGGCGAACCCGATCATGCGCCGCTTCGCGCTGCCGTGGGTGATGATCAGGGTGCCCTTCACGCCGAGCAGCAGCGACCCACCGTGGGTCTCGTAGTCGAAGATCGAGCGGATCCGGCCGATGCTCGGGCGCATCAGCAGGTACGCGAGCTTGCCTCGCCAGGTGGCGCGGAACTCCCGCCGCCACAGGTCGAAGATGAACTGGGACAGGCCCTCGAAGAACTTGATCACGACGTTGCCGGCGACGGCATCGGTGACGACGACGTCGGCCGTGTGCTTGGTCAGGTCGCGACCCTCGACGTTGCCGACGAAGCGCAATGTCGATGCGTCCAGGAGCTCGGTGGCGCGCTGGATGCGCGCGTCGCCTTTGCCCTTCTCCTCCCCGATGCTGAGGAGCGCGACACGCGGGTCGCGGACATCGAGGACCTTCTCGGCGAAGATCGCGCCCATCCGGGCGTATTGGGCGAGGTTCTCGGCCGTCGAGTCCGGGTTGGCGCCGATGTCGATGAGCACGAACGGACCCGTGTCAGTGACCATCTGGACGGCGAGCCCGGGCCGGTCTACACCGGCGAGCCGTCCCAGCTTGAGGATCCCGGCGGCCATGCCCGCGCCGGTGTGCCCGGCGGTGACGACGGCGTCCGCCTCGCCATTCCTGACGAGCTCGGCCGCGACGAGGATCGAGGCGTCCTTCTTCTCGCGCATCGCGAGCGCGGGGTTGTGCTCGTCCATGTCGATGACGGAGCCCGCATGGACGATGCGGATGTTCGCGGGCAGCTCGCCGGCGAGGTCCTTGATCGTGTCGGTATCGCCGACGAGGATCAGCTCGACGTCGGGGTGCGCGCGGGCGTAGTCGATGACCCCGGGGACGACCTCGGCCGCGCCGTGGTCGCCACCCATCGCGTCGAAAGCGACGCGGACCATGGGATCAGCGGTCGGCGTCGCCGCCGCTGCTGCTCACCGGCTTCGGCGGCACGGCCAGCCGGCCCTGGTAGTAGCCGCAGTTCGGGCAGACGCGGTGCGGCAGCTTCATCTCGTGGCAGTGCGAACACTCCTCGAGGTCGGGCAGGTCGATCGCGAGATGCGAGCGTCGCTCGCCCTGGCGGGCATGCGAGACGCGTCGCTTGGGTACACCCATGGGGTCTCGTGGGCTCCTTGTCGGTCTGGTGGCGAG
>Ga0207708_10003823_pt1 | contig 11093 bp, 10 predicted proteins | sample KBSK5101metaG_FD_184340 | JGI IMG/M metagenome (GOLD analysis project Ga0207708, IMG submission 184340) | Corn, switchgrass and miscanthus rhizosphere microbial communities from Kellogg Biological Station, Michigan, USA - KBS K5-10-1 metaG... | ecosystem: Host-associated > Plants > Roots >...
AGATCACTGATGTGATCGTATCGCGGCTCAATGGCGATGGCAGCTCGGAGCAGGCGGCGATGTGCGGCTGCACGTCCGAGTGTTTTCATCGCTGCCCCGAGCGCATGCATCGCATCATCGATGCCGGCGCCGCGCGCATCGGTCTTGTACTCGGCCAGACCGCAACGGCGACGGAATGGGCCGGCCTGATCGATCACACGCTGCTCAAACCCGAAGCCACCGACGACGACATCAAAAAACTCTGCCAGGAAGCCGCGACTTATCACTTTGCTTCAGTCTGCGTTAACCCGACATGGGTGCGCGTCGCCGCCTGCAATCTCGCCGGCAGCGGCGTTCCCGTTTGCACCGTGATTGGCTTCCCACTCGGCGCCACGCTCCCTGACGTTAAGGCTTACGAAGCGCGTCGAGCGATCTTCGACGGCGCGAAGGAAGTGGACATGGTGATCAACGTCGGCGCGCTCAAGAGCGGCGACGACTGTCTCGTCGAACACGACATTCGTTCGGTTGCGCAAGTCGCACACGAGTACGATGCGATCTGCAAAGTGATCATCGAGACAGCGCTGTTGACTGACGACGAAAAAGTGCGTGCGTGTATTGCGGCGAAGAACGCGGGCGCCGATTTCGTGAAGACCTCGACCGGGTTCTCAAAAGGCGGCGCGACTGTCGCCGACGTCGCGCTCATGCGGCGCACTGTTGGATCAGAACTCGGTGTGAAAGCGTCGGGCGGCGTAAAAGGACTCGAAGACGCGCGCAAGATGGTCGAAGCGGGCGCGACACGTATAGGCGCGAGTGTCGGCGTGAAGATTGCACAAGAAGCCGCGGGTAAGAATCCCGTATTCGCAAGCACCTCCGCGTATTAATTCCCTCATTTCAAAACTATGCCCGCAGACACAAAACTCCTGGCAGTTATTCTCGGCGGCGGCGCCGGCAATCGTCTCTTTCCGCTCACACAACAACGATCGAAACCAGCCGTGCCGCTTGGTGGCAAGTATCGCCTCGTCGATATCGCGCTTTCAAACTGCATCAACTCCGATATCCTGCGCACGTTCGTGTTGACGCAATTCAACTCCGCTTCACTCAACCGGCACATTGCGCAAACATATCGCTTCTCGCAGTTCTCAAATGGCTTCGTCGAGATACTCGCAGCCGAGCAGACTCATGAAAGCCCGCAGTGGTTCCAGGGAACTGCCGACGCCGTGCGACAAGTATTGCCGCACATTCGAGACTGGGGCATCGACACGTTGTTGATTCTCTCCGGCGATCATCTGTATCGCATGGACTATCGAGAGTTTCTCGAACGACATTACTCCTCGAATGCCGACGTGACTGTTTCGGTGATTCCGTGCGAGGCGCGCTCCGCGAGTGAGTTTGGTTTGTTGAAGACGGACGAGACCGGACGCATCGTCGAGTTTAAAGAAAAACCCAAAGGCGACGATCTACTCTCGATGCAGGTCAACACTACTCAACTCGGGCTCGATGCGAATGAAGCACAGCGGCGTCCGTTTCTCGCGTCGATGGGGATCTACGTTTTCAAGTACGAACATCTCGAGCAACTGCTGGCGGAAGATCCGAACCACATCGATTTCGGCAAGCACGTGATACCCGCTGCTATCAAGTCGCGCCACGTGCAGGCCTACATGTTCGATGGTTACTGGGAAGACATCGGAACCATCGGCGCGTTCTATCGTGCGAACCTGGATCTGACGACCAAAATTCCGAAGTTCAATTTATTTGACGCTGAAGCTCCGATATTCACTCGCGCGCGCTACCTGCCGCCGTCGAAGGTCGAGGAGACGGAGATCAACGATTCGATCATCGGCGATGGCTCCATCATCATCGGAGCGAAAGTGAACAACTCGGTCGTGGGCGTGCGCAGTCGCATTTCAAAAGGCGTGCAGATGGACTCGTCCTACATGATGGGCGCTGACTACTATCAGACGTTTGAAGAGATGCGCAGTGACATTGGCAAAAGTTTGCCGCGCGTCGGCATAGGGGAGGGAACGCAGATCAGACGCGCCATCATCGATAAGAATGCGCGCATCGGAAAGAACGCGCGGCTGCTGAATGAAGCGGGCGTGGTCGAGACTGATGGCCCGGGCGGCGCGTACTTCATTCGCGAAAGCATCATCATCGTGCCGAAGAACGCGGTGATAGCTGACGGAACAGTGATCTAAGGTTTTACTTTAACTAATGGACTTCTTCCCAACTCGTGATTACCACCCGGCGACAATAGAACGAAAGTCAGGCCCCACTAAGCGTCGCAAGTCCGCAATACCTCAAGTAAAACTTCCAAAAGACAAGAACAATCTGGACGTCGCGATCGACGAGAGGGTAGTGAAGCTCACGAACCTCAACAAGCTCTTCTGGCCGAAACTCGGTGTCACTAAACGCGATCTCATTCAGTACTACCTCGACATGGCGCCGGTGCTCTTGCCGCACGTGATCGATCGCGCGATGGTGATGAAACGTTATCCGCACGGCGCCGAGGGGGAGTTCTTCTTCATGAAGCGGGCACCGTCGCCGCGACCTGACTGGATTGAGATCTGCAACATCGAGCACGAGTCGGGGAACATCATCAACTTTCCGATGATCCAGGACGTGGCGGCGTTGATGTGGGTAATCAATCTCGGTTGCATCGATCTTAATCAATGGTACGCGCGCTGCGACGACGTCGATCGCCCTGACTACGTGCATTTCGATCTCGATCCGGTGCCGAATGCGTCGTTTGAGAAAGTTCGTGAAGCGGCATTGTTTCTTAAACTCGGGCTTGATTCACTGAAGATTCCAAGCTTCGTGAAGACGACCGGCTCGAAAGGAATTCACATCTACATTCCAATCAAGCGTGGTCCAACGCAAAAGCAGGTGTGGACGTTTGCGAAGGAGTTTGCGTGGGCGGTCGCGTCGCAGGCGCCGAAACTGTTGACGGCGGTCTACCAGGTTTCGAAGCGACCGAAGGGAAGAGTGCTGGTCGATTACAATCAGAACGCGTGGGGACGAACGCTGGCGTCCGTCTACTCAGTCAGGCCGAACAAGCAGCCGACCGTGTCGACTCCGGTGACGTGGAAGGAGCTCGAGCGCGGGATCTCGATCGACGATTTCCGTATCGACAACGTGCCTGCGCGTGTGCGCAAGCTTGGCGACTTGTGGAAGCCGCTCAACGAGGCGAAGGGGCGGTTTCGACTTGAAGCTTATCTTTAACCTCAAGCGAAAACGCATGAAGTACAACTTCAATGGTCGGCCCGCCTACACTTGAAGTAAATGATTACGGTTTGGACTATCGGGCATTCGACTCGCACTGCTGAGAAGTTCAGCGAGATACTGCTGGCGCACGAGATTAAGGTGCTGGTCGACGTGCGCAGCTTTCCGGTTTCGCGCAGGTTACCGCAATTCAATAAGGCTGAGCTTGCTGAGTCGCTGAGCGGGCTGGGGATTGAATACCGGCACGAGCCGAGACTTGGCGGGCGCAGGAAGCCGCGCGCGGATTCGCATAACACGGCGTGGAAGAATGCGTCGTTTCGCGCCTACGCGGACCACATGGAGAGTGAAGAGTTTCGACGTGGAGTTGAAGAGTTACTTGAAGTCGCAGCGAGTGAGCGTACGGCGGTTATGTGTGCGGAAGCTGTTTGGTGGCGTTGTCATCGCAGTTTGATCGCGGACTATCTAAAAGCTGAAGGCCACACTGTTCTTCATCTCATCGATCAAAACAAAACCGAAGAACATCCCTTCACTTCCGCCGCTCGCATTATCGACGGCAAGTTGTCGTATCGAGGACTAATTTAGCCACGGATAACACGGATATAAAATCCGATCTAAATCCGTGTTATCCGTGGCTCAGCTTGCCCGGTTGCTGTGCCAGACTTTTGCTTTTGCGCCTTTCTTGCGGCGCTTGACGCCCGTGCGGGGCGGGATCTTTTTGGGATCGCCGGTCGCGGCTTTCTTGATGTTGCCGCCTTCGTCTTCCGCAATCTCAGCGAGGGAACGCCGCGTGAGTATCGAGACGGGCGCGAGTTCCGTTACGTCTTCTTCAGTCGTGTAGTAATCGCGATGCTTGATCAGCAACCACTGTCGCTCGCCACGCGTGCGCACGAGCACCCACGAGCCTTTTAACTTCTCCCCATCAAGCGTGAACTTGAAATCACCTTTGCGCAGCGACGCTTCAACATCGTCAGTCTCTTCAGGTTTATACGTGCCGTAATCCCAGACCATCACAGTGCCGCCGCCGTACTCACCTTCCGGTATGACCCCTTCAAACTTCGCATAGTCGACCGGATGATCTTCAACCTGCATCGCGAGTCGCTTCACCTTTGGATCGAGTGATGGTCCCTTCGGCACGGCCCACGACTTCAACACACCATCGACCTCGAGACGAAAGTCATAGTGCAGTTGCGTGGCCCGATGCTTCTGAATGACATAGAGACGTCCAGTCCGGGTGCGCTTCTTCGTTGGACCAGGCTCAGGAGTCTTATCAAACTTCCGTTTCTTCTTGTATTCAGTCAGCGACGCCATGGTAGACCAGTGAACGCTAAAGTATTTCTTTAAGTGTCACGCAGAGGTTTCCAATGTCATCTCTTGCTCGAAGAGCTCAGGCTGGATCGGATCGAGGCCCAACGCCTGTCGCACGCGGGCGAAACTGCGACGATGAATCGGGAGGGCGCCGAGATCTTTCAAGGTACGACAGTGTTCGGGAGTGGGATAACCTTTGTGAGTAGCGAGTCCGTAGCCGGAGTAGATCTGGTCCAACTCGATCATGTGAGCGTCGCGCGTGGTCTTCGCGATGATCGACGCGGCCGCGATGCTGGCTGAGAGCGCGTCGCCGCGAATGATGCCGCGTTGAGGTGTTTGACAGTTTGGAATCCGGCGCGCGTCGACGAGGATGAAATCAGGTTGCGACGTCAAACCCTGCACTGCTCGCTGCATCGCGAGTAGTCCGGCGTGGTAGATGTTGATCTTGTCGATCTCTTCGACCTCTGCAATCCCAACTGACCAGCAGACGGCGTCCTGCTTGATCTGTAGTGCGAGTTCATCTCGTTTCTCAGGATCGAGAATCTTCTTCGAGTCGTTAAGTCCGCGGAGTTTGTAGTTCTGCGGCAGGACGACGGCGCCGGCGACGACGGGTCCGGCGAGCGGCGCCATGCCTGCTTCGTCAACGCCGGCGATGAGTCCGAAGCCTTGCGACCACAGTTCGATCTCGAAGCGTAGCAGGAAGTGGAGTCGCTGCCCTTCGGAACGATTCTCCTTGTATCGTCCGCGAATGCGTTTTGCGAGTTGGTGCGCGCCCTGCCGTTTATCAACTTCCAGAGCTTCAAGTAAACCTTTAGGTACCGGCCGTTGGCGCCGCACAAACAGCTCGCTTAGTTCGGGAATTGATTTGTTGAGGAGGTCTTCCAGAGAGCTCATGACTTCCGAGTGCTTTGCGAACTGATTCTTACCACAAAGCCAGGCAGACGCGAAAGCAGTCTCGCTGTTTTTTTCCAATAGCTGTTATTCTTGAGCCTGTCCATGAATCTTTCCCCGCACACAAAGCTCCGCCTGCTCGGTCTGCTTCCGCTGATGTTCTTCCTTGCCCAGGCCGTACATTACTGGCCACGTAACGAGCTCGGCCACCTGCTCTGGATGTGTAACATCGGCAACCTGCTGCTCGCGATAGGACTCTTTCTCGAAAAGCCGGTTGTCGTTAGGCTGGCGGCAATTTGGACGATCCCGGGACTGGTAATCTGGATCCTGTATGTGGTGCTGGTATGGACTGTGTTTCTCAGTTCGTTCCTCGCGCATGTCGGCGGGCTGGTAGTGGCGATGATAGCGATAAGCAGGTACGGCATGGATCGAACTTCCTGGCGCTGGGCTTTTGGCTGGTATCTGGTGGTCCAACTCGCCTCACGGTTCGTCACGGCGCCGGAGTTGAATGTAAATCTCGCCCATGCGATTCAACCCGGATGGGATCGAGCGTTTCATTCGTACTGGAGCTTCTGGCTAGTGCTGACGATCTCGACGCTTGCTGCGTTATGGTTATGTGGCCTGCTGTTGTGGAGCATCTGGCCCTCAGAATATTTCACGCAAAGGCACAAAGTTTTCGCAAAGACCGAAAGATAATTGCGCCTTTGTGTAACTTTGCTTCCTCTGCGTGAAACCTTACACCGCAATGGAGTAACGACGATGGGATTGGATCAATGAGGTGACGAGATTGCACAACTCTGACGGCTGGCTGGGTTTAATCAAATAGGCTTGCGCGCCGGAGCGTATCGCCAGATCTTTATCGATTTCATAAGCGGCGGCTGAGTAAAACAGTATCGGCGTAGATTTATCAAACTCACGTATCTGCCGGCAGAGATCCAGACCTGAACCATCCGGCAGCCACGAATCCAACAGGTAAAGATCAAAATGCTGTGAGCCGGCGAGGGCAAGTCCAGTCTCGATGGTTGAGCCCGTCACGACTTCAAAGCTTCTTTGTTCGAGCACGAGCGTGACCAGTTCGCGTGTATCTTCGTGATCCTCGATGTAGAGGACACGGGGGGTATTTTGAACTCGCATAACTTCTACTCGTTGTCCCGGGATTAAGTTGCCGTTAACGGTGAAAGAAAGCCGGGCCGACATATAATTCTCAAGGTCAGTCGGGAAGGATATGCCGGCCACGGCCACCCTGCTTGTTGTGTGCTGCGAAATGTATTCCTACAGAACATCCCTGTCAGTACGTTCGCGAACAATTTTAAGTCAGGAAAATCCTGAGCCAAATATGCTATACAACTTGTAATAGTGCGGTACATTCCGGCCAGGATGCACTCTGTACGTTAAGTCACAAAGAGGGTAAAATTATTCGCGTTCCCTGAGCGGTTCTTATCCGTTTTCGAGTTCTCTAAGTGCGGTTCAGGAGTATTGCGGGATGAGTACAAGTTTTCATACGACCCTATCTTCACACAAACAGGAAATACTTGTTTCGAGCCTTCCATCTCGAAATGAATTGCTCAAAGAGCTTCTCAGCGCACCTTCGATACCAAACGATTTAGTTCACGATTTGAAGGTAGTACCACTTTCCGTCAACCAGGTTCTTTACGAACAGGGAGACCCCATCGATTACATCTACTTTCCGCTCGACTATGTCGTCTCCGGCCTGGCCATCATGGAGGATGGAACCACTATGGAGGCGGCGATGGTTGGTCGCGAAGGTCTCGTAGGGTTATCCTCGATTCTCGGAAGCGGGCGTGCCGGGCAGTGGGTTTGGGTGACGATCGGCGGTACTGCCATGCAGCTCGATTCGAAGGTTTTAGATAGGCTCTTTATTCAGCATCAGACCCCGCTCAAATCGTTGTTGCGCTACTATCGATCGCTGATTACTCAACTTTCACAACGCTGTGTTTGCAACGCCAGGCACACGATTATGGAAAGACTGTGCTGTTGGTTGTTGATGATCCACGATCGCGTTGGCACTGCCAACTTGAATTTGACTCAGGAGATGATTGCTTCCAGAGTCGGCGCGCGTCGCGCCGGGATAACGGTAGCTGCTGGAACGTTACAAGAAATGGGCGCGATCGAGTACCGGCGTGGCCGACTTCATATCGTCGATCGCGAGATGCTGGAGCAAGTCGTTTGTGAGTGTTACTCCCACATGCGATTGGAGTACCAGCAGCTTTAGCGAGGAACCTGTTCCATCTTCTCACTATAGACAAACAGACGATCTACGTTTCCGGTCGTGATGTCAGTAATGGGCACGATCGTGTGAACAAACGTACCATCGCCGGTTCCGTCGGCATTTGCTTTCATCGGTTCGCTGGTGATTGCTTGTCCATCTATCGTGACTTTTTTCAGGAGCTTTACCAACGACTCCAACTGCTTACCACTGAAGGCTTCGTCGATCGGGAGACCAATGACATTGCGGCCGCTAAATAATTCCCTGTAGCCGCGATTGATGCTTTGAATCGTGAGATCGGCCGCATTAAGCACCATAACGTAATGTGGGAATCGTTCCAGCAGAGAAGAGAGCTGTAACTGTTCGACCCGGTATTGCTTCCCAACGTCCTGTAATTCCAAAGTGCGAGCGCTTAACTCGTCATTAGTAGTTTGCAACTCCTCGTTCGTGGCTTGCAGTTCTTCGTTATTGGTTTCAAGTTCTTCGTTGGTCGCCTGCAACTCTTCATTGGTGGCTTCAAACTCCTCGTTAGTAGCCTGCAACTCTTCCTGAGTGAGCATCAACTCTTCGTTAGCAGCTTGCAACTCCTCGTTTGCATCCTGGAGTTCTTTGTTCATCGTGGTGTAGCGCTGGTTTGCTTCACTCAATTCATTGACCATGTCAGCGTGCTCGCGCTGAACTGCTTCCAGGCGCTTTTTCATTTGGGCTAATTCGGTGACGTCCAGGGCACTAATCACAGCGAGTTCAGGCACCGATTGCTCGGTCTGCATGACCATGATGGTGATATTTACGTAACGTCCTGAGCCCTCCACGATATGGTCCAACTCGATTTCGGAAAGATTCATGGTTGAACGTTCGTGAAAAGCGGTGTCGATAGCCTTGCGGACTTCATGATAGGGCATGCCACGCACTGTGTGCAGAAAGTCCTGGTCGTATGCGATATCGCGAATGCCGAACATTCGTCGCGCCGCTGAGTTAATAGTCACAATACGATAGGCGCGGTCGATGATTACAACCGCGACGTTCATGTACCGGAGCACTGTTTCGCTGATCCGACGGAGGTGCGAGACTTCAATCTCCGCCTCTGACATTTCCAACGAATCCATACCGGACGCCCCTGATGCAGTGTGCTTGCGTGCGTCGCGGGAATTGCCTGTGGTGATGCGGAAGGATCGCGAGATGTCATTTGCGGGAAATGCCATCTTCCCGCTCGTACAGCGAAAGATTTTCCATTTCTTATCGATGAGCTCGAAATTTGCCTGACTTGGTCGTGTTGTTTCAGCTTTACCGAGAAACAGGAAGCCTCGAGACTGGTGCAGGGAGTAGCCGAAAAGATCGAGCACGACCTGTTGCAGTTCCGGTTTGAGATAGATCAATAAATTCCGACAGCTCACCAGATCGATGCGCGGGAAGGGAGCGCCACGACTGATGTCCTGCTCGCCGAAAATGACGGTCTGTCGCAACGCCTTCGAAACGCGATAACCGTTATCAAAACGTTCAAAAAACCGTTCTTTATATTCGGGCGGTAAATCGTTAAGAACGTTCTCGGGATAGACGCCGCGCCGCGCGAAGTTAATTGCGTCGGCAGCGAGGTCAGTGGCAAAAATCTTTATGTTCCACTCGGGGAAGTCGGAGCCTAAATAGTCAGCGATCAGCAATGCTAATGAATAGGCTTCCTCGCCGGTCGCACATCCCGCCGACCAAAGCCGCAAGGTCCTTCCATTCTCTGTGGCTCTTTCGATAAGTGAGGGGATGACATTCGTTTTCAGCACCTCAAAAGCCTCGGGATCCCTGAAGAAACCAGTGACCTTTATCAGGAACGCCTTCACCAGTTCCTGAACTTCAGCCGGGTGGTTATGAAGATACTCTCCGTATTCTCGAATAGTGCCATTGTGAGTAACGGCCATTCGTCTCCCAACACGGCGAAGAATTGTTGACGGCTTGTAGTTGCGAAAATCGATATTTACGAGTGAGCTGACTTGAGTCAGGAGATCGCGCAAAGGATCGTCAACCTTCTCTGTACTCGGAAGACTGACTCCCTTGAGGATGTCGTAAAGCAGCAGGGCGAGTTCTTCTACCTTAACCACGTGATCGACTGCGGTCGGCGGTAACGAAAGCGGCATCGAGGGATAGGCAGCGGTACGTGGATCCTGAACAATCACGACACCGCCTGCATTTTTCACTTCAACGGCGCCCGCTGCCCCGTCAGATCCCGATCCGGTGAGAATCACGGCGACCAGATGTTCGCCGAAGACCTGAGCGGCGCTCGACAACAATCTATCAATTGACGGCTTGGGCCGTTCGGCGTGATCACCTTCGAGTAATACAAACCCGTCGGCGATTGTCACGTGTCTGTTTGCAGGCACCACATAGATCTTGCCGGTTTCCAAAGGCGTGGGCGGGTTTTCGCTTACGACGACGATGGGCAACGTGCTGCGGCGTTCGAGAACACTTCCCAGATGGCTGGGACGTTGCGGATCGAGATGTTGCGCGATCACGATCGGAGCAGGAAAGTTCTTATTGAGTGTGCTAACGAGTGTCGAAAGCGCTCCCACGCCGCCGGCGGAAGAGCCTATCACTACCAGATCGCCTTTTTGCTTCGTGTCTGAGTCGGAATCAGTTGTCATGCGAGTTAATCATTACCGGTTTGCAACGCCGGGTCGCCTATATCACTTTTTTCCTGCGCCAGCAACAGCCGGCGTAACAACGAACTGTATTCTTCCGCTTCCTGCGCGCGTCTTTCAAACATTGTTGCCGCACGCATGTGATTGGCTCTGCGTGCGCGTTCGACGATGCGTCGCGAAAGTATCATCTGCTCCTCCAAAGCTCTCACCGCTGACCACAGTGCCACCTCGAGCATTTGTGATTGACCATCGTTCAAACTATCCACCGAGAAGGCGTGACCGACGTGACAGCGAAAACGAAGTATGTCTCGTCGTTTATCTCCCAGAGAGCGCCGTGGCAATCAGGACAGGTCAGTTTCGAAATCCTGCGAGCTTTTCAACACTCGCGATTAATTCGCCGGACTCCATCTGCTGTTCCGCGATTCTCGATTCAATCTCAATCTCATCGGGCACGGGATACCTCCCTTCTTCTTCAGCAGTTTCATACGAGAGCTGAACCAGCAATGGTGCAATCTCACGGATCGGCAGTGAATAGTCGACCCTGGTATCTTGCATCACGCTGAGTGGCATACTGGGAAAAGGGGCTTCGAAGGGATCCTGCACGATGGCGATGCCGCCACGTTGTTTTATTGCTTTCATGCCGGTGCGGCCGTCGTCACGCGCGCCGGTCAGTATCACTCCGATTGCGCGCGGGCCGGCGGTGCGGGCCACGGAACGAAATAACGCATCGATGGAAGGGCGATGTAAATTCTCTTTTGGACCACGGACGAGCTTGACGTGATTGTCTTCAATAATGAGATGGTGATCGGGTGGAGCTACGTAAGCTCTTCCACGTCTTAATTCTTCAC
>Ga0207708_10003824_pt1 | contig 11093 bp, 10 predicted proteins | sample KBSK5101metaG_FD_184340 | JGI IMG/M metagenome (GOLD analysis project Ga0207708, IMG submission 184340) | Corn, switchgrass and miscanthus rhizosphere microbial communities from Kellogg Biological Station, Michigan, USA - KBS K5-10-1 metaG... | ecosystem: Host-associated > Plants > Roots >...
GTGCTGGCCAGGAAGAGCGCTTCGTATTGCGCGAGGTTCTTCGCGTTGATGTCGGCCGGGTCGTAGGTGATGGTGGTCGACCATGCCCCCGTCTTGCGGCCCATCTCCTCGATGGTGCGCGCGGCCAGCGGGATTGACGCGTGCACGTAACCGAGCGCCTTCCCGAGGACCAAGACACGCCGGGCCCGGCTCGGGTCGATCGGGGCCTTCTGGGGGAGCGCGGCCAACATGGCCTCGACAGGCTCGGGCTTCGGCTTCTGGTTCTGGGGAAGAAGGGGTGGTGGGCTGGTGAGCACCATGACCGCGACGGCCAACGCGGCGCGGATCCCGATGGTGGGAACGCGCGAGGTGCCGATGCCGCCGGCGATGCGGGCCATGGGTATCAGTGGCCCTTCTTTTTCCCGTGCCCCTTCTTGTCGGGCTCACGGGCTTTCTCCTCCGCCTTCTTTCGCTCCTCCCGCAGCAGCTCCTCCACCCTCTTCCCGGCTTCGCGCAGGATCTCGGAACCGTCCGGGCCCAGCGGCGGGGTCCTTGCATCGGGTGGCCGAGAGGTCGGTTCCGGCGCAACGGAAGGAGGAACGCGCTCCCCGGGGCGTGCAGGCGTCCGCGCGGCGGCCCTCGGTGTGGGCGACGCCCTGATTCGGGGCACCGTTGTGGGCTCGACGCTGGCCTCGCCGTCTCCCGAGGTCAGGGCTCTCCAGGCCCACACGGCCGCGAAGAGGCTGAGGACCAGGCCCAGGGCGACTGCGAGCCGCGTCACCGAACGACGGCGGCGCTCCGGAACCTGAACCGTCTTCACGGTGGCGGTTCGGGTTGCGTCGGGCGCGGAAGAGGCCGCGGGAGCGGCCCGAAGCGCGCGGGCAAAGGCGTCCGTGCTGGGCGTCCTCTGGTCCGGTGACTTGGCGAGCGCGCGCATGATCGCATCCGAGACGTGCTGTGGAACCTCCGGGCGCAGCACGCGCGGGGGTGTGGGATCGTGCTCGAGGATGTCCACCGACAGCGTCTCCGGAAGCGTCCCCTGGAACGGCCGCTTGCCCGAGAACAGCCGGTAGGCGAGGACGCCGAGAGCGAACACATCGCTGCGCGCCGTCGCCGTACCCCCCCGTAACACCTCAGGGGCCGAGTAGCCTGGCGTACCGAGACCGACGCCGGCCTGGGTCAACTCCGATCCCTCGACCCGCGCGATTCCGAAATCGCCGACCTTCACGCGGCCGCGCTCGTCGATGAACACGTTCGCCGGCTTCACGTCCCGGTGCACGATCCCCTGGCGGTGAGCCTCATCGAGGCCCGACGCGACTTGCTCCACGATGCTGGCGGCCTGGGCCACCGGAAGGACGGGGTTCTCCTTCAGGATGGTCTCCAGCGAGACACCCGGCACGTACTCCATCACGAAGAACACCGTATCCCCGTCCACGCCCAGGTCGTACACGGACACGATGTTCGGATGCGAGAGCCGGCCGGCCGCCCGCGCTTCGCGGCGGAATCGTTCCAGGTATTCCCGCCGAAGCTCTTCGCTGGAGAGGAGGATGGGACTGACCGTCTTCACGGCCACCGTGCGATCGAGCTCGGGGTCGCGCGCCCTGTACACCGCGCCCATCCCGCCCTGGCCCAGCAGGGCCTCGACCTCGTAGCGGCCGATGCGCGCGGGAAGCGTCATGTGGGGCTCAGGCGTCCGTGACCAGGACCACGAGCGTCGTGGCGCCGATCCGGAACTCGGTACGATCCTCGACGTCGCGCTGGCTGATGCGCTCGGAGCCCACGAAGGTGCCGTTGCGGCTTCCCAGGTCGCGCAGGACGATCCGCAGGGCGTGGCACTCGACCGCGGCATGGGTCCGTGAGACGTCGTCGTCCGGCAGCTCCAGGTCGGCGCCTCCGCCCGCCCGCCCGAGAGTCAGGCGCGGCCGCGTGAGCACGATGGCCTCGCCTTTGCGCGTGCCCGAGAGCACCGCCACCGCCACGCGCTTGCCCACCGGAAGGCGCAGGAGCTGTCCGGCCGCCCCGATGCTGGTCGGGAGGTCCCCCTCGCGAGCGGGCTCCAACAGCGGTGCGGTGTGCGGCTCGTCGTCCGCCGCCGGTGCCGGCGGCGCGCCCACGACCACGACATGCCCACAGGAGCTGCAAACACGCGTCGCCTTCCCGGGCGCCGAGGCCTCTCCCTCGAACGGCCTACCGCAGTTGGGGCAGGTGTGGCTCATCGCGAGCCCATTCTGGCGACATGCACGCGACAGTACAAGGCCGTCACGGACGCCCCGGCGTCGCTCGAGACGGCAGCTAGCGGCTCAGTCCTGGTGAGCGGGGAGGATCGACGGGCTCTGCTAGACTCGCGAACGTTTCCCAGGCCCGCGGAACGCATGACCCAGCGCTCGACGTTCCGACTCTTCGCCGCCGCCCTGTTCACGATGGCCGTCGGCCCCGTGGTGACGCCACTGGCGGCGGCGACGGTGAACGGGCCCATCCGGGTGAGCGCGGACGGCCGCCACTTCACAGGTGGCGACGGCCGGCCCTTCTTCTGGCTGGGAGACACGGCCTGGCCGCTCTTTGCGCAATACACGAAGGCGCAGGCCGAGGCCTATCTTGCGAATCGGGGCGCCAAGGGCTTCACCGTGATCCAGGGAGTGCTGGCCTGGGGGCTCGGCAGCGGGTTCGAGGGCAAGACGCCCCTGGCGAACGCAAACGGCGACAAGCCCTGGCTCGACGACGACGCGAGCACGCCGAACGACGCCTACTTCCGGCACGTGGATGCCCTGGTCGAGTTCGCCAATCAGCACGGTCTCGTGCTCGCGATGCTCCCGACGTGGGGTTACTACGTCAGCGACGTACCCGCCATCGACGCCGCGCGAGCGCGCGCCTACGGCCGGTGGCTCGGAGCGCGGTATCGCAGCGCGCCCAACGTCATCTGGGTCAACGGCGGCGACCGCGTGCCCACCGGCTTCGAGGACGTCTACCGCGAGCTGGCCCGTGGGCTGCGCGAGGGCGATGGCGGCGCCCATCTCATCACGTATCACCCCTGTGGGTGGCGCTCGTCGTCGCAGTTCTTCCACACGGAAGACTGGCTCGACTTCGACATGATCGAGACCTGGACGGAGTGGGCCAAGATCCACCCCGCGGTGATGGCCGACGCCCTGCTCACGCCGCGAAAACCGGTCGTCCTCGGCGAAGGCGCCTACGAGGACGGGCCAGAATATCCGCAGGGTCCGATCACGCCCCTGGTCGTCCGCCGGCAGGCCTGGTGGACGGTAATGGCGGGAGGCTTCCACACGTACGGCCAGAACCAGATGTGGCGGATGGAGCCGGGCTGGGAGAAGACGTTCGACACGCCCGGCGCGGCGCAGGTCGCCAAGATGAAGGAGATCGTCACGTCTTTGCCCTGGTGGGAGATGACGCCCGACCAGGGACTCTTCGCGACGGGAATCGGAAGCGAGCGCACGCTCAACGCCGCCCTGCGATCCGTCCGGGGAGACCGCGCGCTCGTCTATCTCTCCAGCCAGTGCACGTTCACGCTGCACCTCGACAAGATCCTGACCAAGAGCGTGCGGGTCACCTGGATCAGCCCCACGACCGGAGAGCGCCGCGACGCCGGGACGTATCTCACGGGCAATCTCAACGGCAAGACGTTCCCGGAGGGGCGTACACAGGCCTTCACCGTGCCCGGACATTGGGAGGACGCGGTCCTGCTGCTCGAATCCGCGCCGTAAGATCGGAGGCAGATGCCGATGAACCGCCGTGAATTCCTCGGAACCGTCGCCGCCGCCGCCGCCCTTCCGGCGCTCCGCGGGCAGGGCGCCGGCACACCCGCGAACGAGTGGGGGACTCCCGTCTTCGACCTGCACTTCCATCTTCGCCCGAAGCCCGAGAGCAACCTCGCGCACCTGGACGGGGCCGGCGTCACCAAGGCCAACCTCTTGACGCGCGGGGATGCCCTCGAACAGGTCAAGGCGCTGGAGGCCGCCGCGCCCCGACGCTTCACCTGGTTCAACAGCTACGACGTGACGAAGCCCGACGCGGAGCAGGTGCTCACGCGGGCGGTGAAGGACGGAGCGCAGGGCTTCGGCGAGATGAAGTTCCACGTCGCCGCCGACGGACCGGAGCTGCGCCGCATCTACGCGCTCGCCGCCGACCTGCACGTGCCGATCCTGGTCCACTTCCAGGAAGTCGATCACTTCCCGAATGAGGGCACCTGGAGCACCGGGTATGCCCAGACGTTCGCGTCGGTCCTGAAGGCCTATCCGAAGACGACGTTCATCGGGCATGCGGACGCGTTCTGGGCCAACCTCAGCGCGGACTACCACAACGAAGCGGCCTATCCGAGCGGCCCCATCAAACGCGGCGGCGTCACCGACCGCTGGCTGGGCGATCATCCCAACCTCTTCGGCGACATCTCCGCCAACTCCGGCAACAACGCGCTCTCGCGCGATCCGGAGTTCACCGCCGATTTCCTGAAGCGCCATCAGGACAAGCTGCTCTTCGGCAGCGACTGCAGCTGCAGCGACGGCCACGGGGCGGGCGTCAGCCAGGCCAACAACCCCGCGGCCATGCGGCTGGCCGGAAAGTGCGTGGCGCGCGAGACGTTGGGTGTGCTGAAGCGGTCGGCCTCACCCGAGGTCCGTCGGAAGATCGCCTGGGGCAACGCGCACACGCTGCTCCGGATCCAGGAGAAGGCATGATTCTCGAGCTCCGTCACCCTGCCGCCGCCCTCGGCGTCGCCCTCCTGGCGATGTCTCCCGCGGTGGCCAGCGCCCAGAACACGAGCAAGGACCTTCCACCCGTGATCGACGTCCACGTCCATGCGATGGATGACTCAGGTCCGACGGCCGTCCCCATGTGTCCGAACACGGCGAACTTCACCGCCTCCGACCCCAGCTCCACGGAGGGTCCCATCGGCTGGGTGCAGGAGGAGTGCACGCCCAAGCTCTATCCCGCCGCCAAGGGCGAATACATCAAGGACGTCGTCGCGGAGATGGAGAGGCTGAACGTCACCGCGGTCGTTTTCGGTTCGCCCGACAGCGTGCAGAAATGGCGCGACGCCGCGCCCAAGCGCGTGATTCCGGGCACGAGCTTCCTCGCCGGAGCCGACAAGCGCGTGGGGCTCGACGAGCTGCGCAAGGACTTCACGAAGGACGGGTTCAAGGTGATGGGCGAGATCGGCCTGCAATACCAGGGCCTCTCTCCCAGCGATCCGAGCGTGGATCAGTACTTCGCGCTGGCCGAGGAGCTCGACGTCCCGGTGGCCATCCACATGGGCACGGGCGGTTCCGGACGCGCGAACGTCACGCGTCCGACGTTCCGCGGCTCCATGGGCAATCCGCTCCTCCTCGAAGACCTGCTCGCGCGCCACCCGAAACTGCGCGTCCAGGTGATGCACGCCGGATACCCGATGATCGACAACATGCTCACGCTGCTGCAGGCCAGCTCCCACGTCTACGTGGACGTGGCCGGGCTCATCTGGAGCTATCCGCTCAAGGAAGTGAATCGCTACATCGAGCGGATCGTGGACGGCGGGTTCGGAGATCGCGTCATGTTCGGCACCGACCAGCTCGTCTGGCCGAAGCTGATGGCCTACTCGATCGGCGTCATCCAGAATGCGGACTACCTGACGCCCGGGCAGAAGCGCGACATCCTGTACAACAACGCGGCGCGCTTCCTGCGCCTCGATCGCGCCAAGTGAGCTTCGATCGCCCTCAACTCGGTCCGGACCGAGTTGAGCCGGCCCCTGTCAACCCGTTCCGGAACGGGTAGAGCGCGGAGTTGGCATTGTCGCTGCTCTTGCTGGCGATCGTGCCTTTCCTTGCGTTCCAGTCACCGGGGCGCTCCGGCCAGCAAGTCCCTCGTAGATCCGGCGGGCCCCGGCCGCAGAACGACCTGCGCCTCTACCTCGCCACGGCCGCCCAGTACGCCTCCGGGAATCGCGCGGGGGCCCTGCGCGAGATCCGGCAGTGGTGGCTCCCCGAGATCGCACGGGCCACGGCTGCGCTACGGCGAGAGGAGCTGCACCTGAGATCGGAAGCGAAGGATCCCGACGACATCGACTTCCGCACCGTCGAGGGCGCCATTCTGATGCATGCGCAGGCCGGGATCATGTTCCTCCAGGACCAGAAACTCCGGCCGGCGAAGGTCCATCTCGACGCGTCCTCCGAGATGCTGCAGTGGTCGCGCAAGGCGGCGGCGGAGGCGAGGAACTGGGCCAACATGCACCGGTACGCTTTCAAGGATCGTCCGGCCGTTCCAAGTGTCGAGCTCAGGGAGTCGATCAACCCCCGGGACTTCTACGTGGCCCTGGCCTCCGCCGCCCTCGCCCTCGGCTACGCCGAGGCGGCCAGTCCCTTCGCCGATCAGGCCCGTCTCGAGGCTCCGCTCAACCCCGTGGTCCAGCTCGTCGCCGGCTGCGTGGCGTCCGGCCTCGCCGTGGAGAAGGCCCTCCAGCACCGTGACGCGGACGCGTCACGTGCGCGCCAGGCGGCGGAAGCGGCGTTCCGCGAGGCCGTCACCCATGACGCGGCCGCGTACGAGGCGCGGCTGCGTCTGGGCAAGCTGCTCCTCGACCAGAATCGCGCGGTCGAGGCGGAGCCACTGCTGGCCGAGGTCGAGGCGAAGGCCACGGACGAGCGCCTGCGGTACCTCGCCCGTCTCTTTCTTGGCCGGGCGGCGGAGCAACGCGGACGGTCCGAGGACGCCATCCGTTCGTACCGCGGTGCGCTCGAGGCCTGGCCCACCAGCCAGGCCGCACGGTTCGGGCTGGCTCACGCCCTCGAGAAGTCGTCCGGTCCCGACGCTTCCCGCGAGATCGTCGGCGCCATGCTCGATTCGTCCCGGGCGACGGACGGCCCGTCCGACCCGTGGTTCCTGTATCCCATCGGCCCTCCGGGGCTGGCGCAGGCCGCCTTCAACCGCGTCTGGGACCGGACGGCCGTCGCCCCGTGACCGGTCCGGTCGCCGCCGCGCTGCTGGCCGCGGCCATCGCCCAGGCGCCGCCGGTGTTCCACGCGGAGGTCGGCGTCGTCCGCGTCGAGGTCCTGGTGACGCGCGGAGGAACGCCGGTCCGCGGCCTCACCGCGGCCGACTTCGAGCTGCGCGACGATGGCGTCCTCCAGGAGCTGGAGCCGATCCTGGAGGAGCAGACCCTCGTGGACGCGGTGCTGGTCCTCGACGCGAGCGGGAGCGTGAGCGGGCCGAAGCTCGGCTCGCTTCGGGTGGCCGCGGGAGCTTTTCTCGATGGCCTGCGCAGCGACGAGCATGCGGCGCTGCTCGCGTTCGACCAGGAGGTCCAGCAGCTCCAGCCCCTCACCGACGTCGGGGCGGTGAGGCGCGGCCTCGGCCGCGTGTCCCCGCGCGGGAACACGGCGCTCGTGGATGCGGTCTACGCGGCGCTCCGCCTGCCCGAGCTCGGCGACCGCCGCACCGCCGTCGTCGTGTTCAGCGACGGCATCGACAACCTGAGCTGGCTCTCAGCCGCGGACGTGGTGCAGGCGGCGGGGCGCTCGAACGTCACCGTCTACGGGGTCAGGATCCTGGCGAAAGGCGACCCCAAGGAGCCGTTCCTCGGCAACGTCGCGCGCGCCACCGGCGGGCGTGTGTTCGAAGCCTCGAGCGAGGGCGACCTGCGGGCACGGTTCCTCGACGTCATCGACGACATCCGCTCGCGCTACGTCCTGCGGTTCGTCCCCCGCCGCGCGGGCGCGGCGGGGTGGCACAAGCTCGAAGTCCGTCTCCGGAGCCGGAAGGGTGACGTGCTCGCGCGGCCGGGCTACTGGCGGACGGCCGCGGAGTAACCCGTCAGCTCTTCTTCGGCGGCTTGAAGGCCTCCTCGACCTGCTTCTCGATGCTCTTGTAGTTCTTGTCGAGCATCTTGTCTTCTTCCTTGGTCAGGACCCGGAAGGGCACGCGGACGAGGCTGTCCTTGAACTGCACGTTCAGCCAGTGCTGGCCGTACGTGATCCCGGTGGGGATCTCGAAATAGATCCGCCCGAGGCAGGCGCGCTCCTGGGACAGCTCGACCTCGTCCCAGCTCATCGCCCGCTGCTCGAGCTGGGAGAAGAAGCCGATCCGGCAGGCGTGGTAGGCGCTGGGCGGGAAGTAGTTGATGGAATCGCGTTGGACCTTCTCCCGGCTCTCCAGCGCGCGCGTGTCTCCCTTGCGGAACTCCTCGATCGACGCCATGGGGATCGTCTTGCCGTCGGGCGTCTCGAGCGATACCTTGTCACGCGTGAGCTTGTAGTCTTTCACGCCCTCGCGAACCGTCATGCCCACTTCGAGGAGCATCCACTTCTCGCCGACCGACATGTTGACCAGCCGGTATCCGAGGATGACGTAGCCCTCGTTGTTGTAGGCCGCGCGGACGTAGCGGCCCTCCATGGTCATGACCTGCGGGACCCCGGGCTCCGGGATCTTGATCTTCGGTGCTTCCTTCTTGGGCTTATCGTCGGCGGCGCCGACCAACGGCGACAGCGCGATCAGGCCGGCCAAGACGAACGACGAGACAGTCACGGCTTTCATGACTCCTCCTGAATTCTTCCCTTGCCGAGGAGTGAACACCTGCGCCCCTGGCCGTGTCTATGGGACTTTGGGCCAAGGCCGGGCCGCTACGGGGTAGGCAGCGTCACCTGAAGGGCCTTGCCCTCCTCGTTCCACTCGAGGCCATTGACGCGAGCGACGATGTCGAAAGCGTGGTCCCAGCGAACCTGGTGGAGGCGGAGCGTCACTCCGCCCGAGACCGCGGGGTCGACGGTCACCGTGGCCCCCCCGAGCTGCGCGATCTCGGCCAGAGCCTTCCGTAGATCCGTGTCGCGGAAGTCGAGGTCGACGCGCCGGCCGCGGAACGACCTCGCCGGCCGAATCTTGTCCGGCGGCGCGACGAGGAGCACGTTGTCCTCTCGCTGCGAGGCGAGGCCGTTGGGGGAGAGAGCCAGGCCGAGGACCAGCTCCCAGGGCTCGTTCTGGGCCTCGAGCGTGACCTTCCCGTGTACGCCCGGAAAGACGACCACGTTGAGGCCGCTGACATCGGCGATCAAGCGGTAGAGTTCGCCCAGATCGGCGTCCTGCAAGTTGACCGTGACCGAGTCTCCGGCCACGCGGCGGCTGGCCGCGGCATCGGGCCAGACGACAGTCATGGTGGGCCGCTTGACCCGCGACCGGTCGACGGCAAAGGACACACGCGGCCAGATCTCCGCCCACCGTTTCGTCCCGGGCAGGCCCTCGCCCAGTGCCTGCACGAGGAGCGCCTTGCCGGCGGCGTCGAGCTCCCTCGAGTTCGCGACGCGCTCGAAGGCCTGCACCGCTCCCTCGAAATCAAGGCTCGCGCGACGCGCGACGCCCAGGCGGACGAGCGCTTCCAGCCGGAACTCCGGCGGTACGTCGGGACGCGCGACGATGGCGTCGAGAGCCCGTATCGCCGCGTCGTAGTTGCCGAGGTCCGTCTGCGTCTTGCCCTGAGACATGAGGTCGAGAAGGTCCTGGCTCTGCGGGCCGGCGGAGACCCTCGACCCGCTCACCGTCGCGACGACGACTGCGAGAGCCGTCAACGTCTTCGAGAGCCAGCGGGCGGGCATTGTCTTCATCGGTTTCCTCCCGGCTCCCTCCATGCGGGAGCCTTCGCCACGGAGCGTGCCGGAAGGCGACGTCACGCTCGTCGGCCGGAGGTCAGTCATCGTCGGCCCGTGCCAGGCGGTAGCCGTGGCCGCGCACGGTGTGGATCCAGCGCGGCCGCCGTGGGTCGTCGCCCACGGCCCGCCGAAGCGCCATCACGTGGTTGTCTACCTTCCGCAGCGTGGCTTCGGACTCGAGGCCGCACACCTCCTCGACGATGTCCGCGCGCGGCACGACCTCGCCGCGGCGCTCGGCCAGGACCTTGAAGACGAGGATGTCGTGCGGCGTGAGGTCGAGCGTGCCCTCGGGCGAGGTGGCGGTCATGCCGCGGAGATCGAAGCGAACGCTCCCCACGCTGACTTCGCGCGGTCCTTCCGCCGCCGTGGCCTGGGCGCGGCGCATGAGCGCGCGCACGCGCGCCAGCAGCTCGCGCAGGGCGAAGGGCTTGGCCAGGTAGTCGTCCGCCCCCAGCTCGAGCCCGACGACCCGGTCCACGACCTCGCCCTTGGCCGTCAGCATGAGGACGGGGACACGGTCGCCGGCGGCGCGCAGCTCGCGGACCACGTCGAGCCCGGAGCGGCCGGGCAGCACGACGTCGAGCACCACGAGCTGGGGCCGGTACTCGCGGAGGGCCGGGATGGCCTGGTCCCCGCGGCCGACCACGCGCACGTCGTACCCCTCGTCGCGGAAGTGATCGGCCAGGCCGCGGGCCAGCGCGGGCTCGTCCTCCACCACCAGCACGCGCGAGGTCATGAGGGCGCCACCGGCGCCGTGTTCCCCGGCGGTGAGGCGGGCAGGCGCAACGTGAACACGCAGCCGGAGCCGTCCTCGGTGACGAGGTCGACGCGGCCGCCGTGCGCGTGCGCGACCTGCTCGGCAAAGTGGAGACCGAGCCCGGTGCCCGGGGCGTCGGTGGTCCCGCGAACGAAGCGGCCGAAGAGGCCACGGCGCTCGCGCCGGGTGATGCCGGGGCCGTCGTCCGAGACGGAAAGACAGACGCAATCGCCCTCGGCAAAGGCGCTGGCCAGGACGTGCCCGCCCTGCCGCCCGTGCTTGATCGCATTGTCGAGGAGGTTCAGTACGGCGCGCCGGACCGCCTCCGCGTCCCAGGTCACGGTGGGAAGGGGAGCGACGGCGCGGCAGGTGAGCGTGACCTCTCGCCGTTCGGCGCGCGGCCCGATCAGGGTGACGGCCGAGCGCATCAGCTCCTCGGGGGCGACGGGAGCGAAACTCGGCCGCTCGCTCGCGCGCGTTGCGGCCAGGACGCGCTCGACCAGCTCTTCCAGGCGCTGGCTCTCTTCCGCGACCAGCCCGCCGTATTCGCGCGGATCCCCGCGTCCGTCGGCCAGCCTCTCGCCGAAGAGCCGCATCGCGGCCAGCGGGGTCCGCAGCTCGTGGGTGACGCTGGCCAGGAACCGCTTCTCGCGCGCGTTGGCGCGCGCTTCCGCATTGAGGGCGCGCCACATGGCGGCCAGGCAAGCGATGGATCCCGCAATCGCGGCCCACAGCGCGAT